>Ga0247823_10003296_pt1 | contig 13102 bp, 6 predicted proteins | sample 13C_PalmiticAcid_2_FD_192426 | JGI IMG/M metagenome (GOLD analysis project Ga0247823, IMG submission 192426) | Soil microbial communities from agricultural site in Penn Yan, New York, United States - 13C_PalmiticAcid_Day30 | ecosystem: Environmental > Terrestrial > Soil > Agricultural land...
CGGGCAACCAGCTGCCGTCGCTCTCGAGCGCGCAGGGCTTCGTCGCGGTGGCCGGATCGCCGCAGAGCACCGGCGCCAGCAATGGCACGACACTGGCGGTGTACTGGAAGCGCGCGGCCTCCGCCTCCGAGGCGGCGCCGACGGTCAGCTCCAGCAACCACGTGCTCGCGCAGATCATCACCTTCCGGGACGTCGCCCCGACCGGCAATCCATGGGATGTCACGGCGGGCGACGCGCTCGGAAGTCAGAGCAGCAGCTTCTCGATCCCCGGTGCGACGACCACAGCACCCAACGCGCTGGTCGTCGGGGTCCTCGCGACCAGCGACGTCGCGACCGCATCGGGCTGGACGAACGCCGGCCTCACCGATCTCACCGCACGTGCCTCGGTCACGACGACCACCGGCAACGGTGGCGGCTTGCACGTCGCCACGGGGATCAAGGCGACCGCGGGCGCGATCGGCGCGACGACGGGCAGCCTCGACGCGGCGAACCGCCAAGCGCGGATGTCGATCGCGCTGCGCGCCGCGGGCGCGCCGGCGCCCGCGTGGATGCAACCGCTCGGTGACCGCTGGCACCACACGTACATGGCGTGGCTGACCAAGACCGGCACCGCGCCGTCGAGCACGATCGTGCTCCACCACCAGGGCCGGGACGTCCTCGCCGCGTACGCGAGCTCGTCGGGAGGCTGGGACACGTACACGCCGCAGGACGGCTTCCGGGTCAAGACGCTGCGCCAGCGCCAAGCATCGCCCAACGAGTTCCAGCTCGTGACCCTGACGGGCGAGACCTTCGTCTACAACAGCGCAGGACGCTTGACCGAGATCTGGGACGGCCTCGGCGGCACGTACACGCACAAGGTCGTCGTGGCGTACGATGGTGCCGGCCAGGTCTCGACGGTCACGGACGCGTCGGACAAGCGACGTCTCCTGTTCGGCTACACGGGCGGCGTCCTCACGTCTGTTCAGTTCCAGATCCTCGGCGGCAGCTGGACCACGTACCACACGACGAGCTACGGCTACGCCGGTGGGGCGCTGTCGACGGTCACGATCGGTGGCGCGCTCGCGCAGACCAACAGCTACGCGGGCGGGTACTTGGCCCAGATCCAAGATGCCGCGGGCAAGAGCATCGCGAGCTTCGCGTACACGGAGTCGCCCGGCCAGGTCGCGCGCATCGACACGACGCAGGGCATGATCGGCTTCGAGTACGCCTCCAGCCGCGCCGCGTGCATGGGCAAGACCGTCCTGCACTTCAACCGCGGCAACGCGCTGTCGTGCAGCACCGACGGCGACTGCGGCTCGGGATTTCTGTGCGGCGGCAAGACCGCCAGTGGCGCGACCGGCGTCTGCTTCCGCGCGGCGAGGTGCCTGACCGTCGCGAGCCCGAGCGACGACGTCATCACCACCGTCGCGCCGCTCGGTCCGCCGAGCGAAAGTTGCACCGGCGCTTGCGCGACGGTGGCACAGTACCTGTGGAACGGCCCCGGCTCGCTCGACAACTACGGGACGCAGGACGCAGCCGGCAACTACACCACGCGCACCTTCGACGCCAACGGCATGGTCACGCAGGTCACCTTCGGCGATCCGGACTCCAACCCGAGCAACGGCAACGGCTCGCGCACGGAGTGGCGCTACTACGGTGACGCCAACTACCCCGGGAAGGTCACCGAGATCCGGCGCCGGAGCGATCTGTCGACGGCGGCCGCCTCCTGCTCCGCCAGCAACGTCGACGGCTGCCTGCGGACCGTGTACACGTACCGCCAGCCCGGCACGCCAGGCGAGGGCCGGGTCGCGACGATCACGCAGACCGGCTACTTCGATCTCGATTCGAGCGGCAATCCGCTCTCGCACTACGTGTCTCTCCCGACGACAACCAATAGCTATGACACGGAAGGACGCGTGACCCAGGTCGACGGGCCGCTCTCCGGCAGCAGCGACCTCACGCTGTTCGAGTATCACGACACCCCCGGCACCTTCGCCGACGATTTTCTGTCCAGGATCCGGCGCTCGAAGGCCGCGTCGAGCTACCTCGACCAGCAGGCGACGCTCTATGACTTCTGGGGCAACCCGTCGACGCTGGTCGATGCGGACGGAACACTTACCTGCCTGACCTTCTCGAGCGCGCGCGGCACGCTGAGCCAGCGGCGTGAAGCGATGGCGGGGCAGAGCACGTGTACGGCGGGGACGGGCGACCTCGTCACCGCGTGGGATCGCGACACCGCGCTACGGCTCGTCAAGCTCACGCGCGCCGACGGCTCGTGCCTGTTCTTCGAGTACGACGCCAAGGGCCACCTCGAGCGCACGAAGCGGCGCGATGACTGCAACGCGGGCTCGGCGGGCGACAAGCAGGAGTTCGTCTACGACGCCGAGGGCCTCGTGACCGAGGTCCAGACCTACGACGCGTCGAACGTCCTCACCGCGAGGCAGCAGTTCACGTACTTCGACAGCCGCCGCCTCGAGAAAGTGCTCAACCCGGTCAACCCGTCGACGTGGACCGGCGTCCAGTACGATGCGCGCGGTCTCGTGAGCCAGGTGGACGCTGCAGGCAACCTCGGCAAGACCGTGTTTCAGCGCACGGGCACCGCCGGGGCCGAGGGCCGCGTCACCGCCGTCGACAAGTACAAGACCAGCACGCTGTTCGACACCTGGAGCCTGGTCTACAGCTGGCTGGGCGAGCAGACCGCGGTCACCGACGGAGACAGCAAGGTCACGCAGACGGTGCGAGACGACCTCGGCCGCGTGGTCAAGCTCGTCTCGCCGGACATGGACTACCCGGTGATCCATCGCTTCGACAGCGGCTCGCGCCGCTACCAGGCGCAGGAGCGGTTCGGTGCCGGCGCGGACCAGCGCAACCACAGCTTCACGTTCGACCTCCTCGGCCGTCCCTTGACCGACGACTACGCCGTCGGGCACAGCGCGGGGACGTGCGGCCGGCCAACGAATCCGCCCGAGATCGAGCGCGTCTACGATGCGCCGCCGGTCACGTGTCCGATCGACAGCGGCACCGGCTGCACGCTCACTCAGGGCCGGCTCGCATACGTCAGGGTGCGGCTTGCGTGCGCCACCGGGGTTGGCCTGGACGACTCGATCGACCAGGAGACCTTCTACGGATACGACGCCGCCGGCCGTAGGACCGTCGAGTACATCCGCGACGACCTCGGCCGAGTTGACGTGCAGAAGTTCCTCTGGACGCCGAATGGCGAGCTCGCCGAGGTGACGACGCCGAGCACCGCCACGATCAACTGGAGCTACGGTTCCGGTTCGAGCAACTCGGACACGGACCGCGTGACCGCGATCTCGCGCAACGGCGTCGGCAACCCGGTGGTCAGCAGCGTCAGCTGGTACCCGTACGGCCCGCTCGCGCAATACAACCAACTGAACACCTATGGCGGCACCGCGCTACGCACGCGACTCACGCGGAACCTCGCCTACCGCCCCGACAAGTACTTCCTCGAGACCCAGACGGGCGGCACCATCCTTCACCAGCTCACGGTGACAGAAGATGCGAAGGGGCGCGTCACCGGCCGCGACTTCACGTCGACGGTCGCCGGTGTACGCGACTCGTTCTTCCTCTACGACCACCAGGATCGCGTCGTGTGCGAGACGACGAATGTCGTGTCGACGTGTCCGACGAGCGGCGGCACGCTCAAGAACAACCACAGCGCCTCGCCGCCGTTCACGAACGCCGGAGACTGGAAGCGCCTGCTGCGACCCATCCCCGGCCGCACGGGCCTCGTGCACGAGTTCAATCCCCTGGGCTACTGGGACGCCCACCGCATCATCAGCGTGAGCCAGTCAGATGCAGTGCCAAACCTGGGCACGCAGACTTTCAGCTACTTCGTCGATGGTGACCGCTCGCAGGCTCACCTCACGGGTCAGTCGGGGGGGCCCAGTCACTGGTACACCTACGACAATCGTCACAATCTGACGCAGGTCCTCGGGTACCTCTGGAATCCATCGGCGTCGGCCTGGCAACTCTACTCGCTATCAAGCGCCTTCGATGCCAAGGGCAAGCGTGTGTGGAAGATGCTCCAGAACACCGTCACCGGGACCACCGCGCTGACGTACTTCTACTACGATCCGCTTGGTCGCCTTACCGAGGTTCGCCACACCCCGGATGGGGCGAGCCCATCGACGTACTCACTCTTCCAGATGATCTGGCTCGGCGATCGTCTCACTGCCTACTGGCAGACCGACTACCCTTCGGTGACGACTTCGAAGCGCTACGTCGTCACCGACGAGACCAACCGCCCGGTCGAGATGTGGAGCTGGCCCACGTCGAACAACGCCGCGGCGGTCTGGGGGATCGATCCAAGCGCCTGGGGCTTCGACACGCAGCTCCTCGGGGCGAACATCTTTCAGCCGGTCCTCTTTGCCGGGCAGTACAAGGACACGGAGACGACCGCGTTCCTAAACGATACGGTGTCCGTCCACCGGCCGGGCTTGTTGCTCGATAAGGCCAGGACGTACGACGCGTTCGCCGGGAGCTACCTGCAGGTATCACCTGGTGCACCTGCTTACGGTTACGCGGGTGCCTTCACGGCAGGAGTCATAGACTTCGATTCTACATCATCTATTACACATATTACACTTGATCGATCTAGCTCGACGATCGCAGCCCAATCTCTGGGCATTCCGGACCTGGTCGACCTGGTCACGAACATGCCACTTAGTATGAAAGGCTTGCCAGATCAAAATAATCAAGATCTGGAACTTGGAGAAGTGCTGATTTGGTACAATGCATGGGTGCTGTTTCCAGGATTCTTCTACGAGGACTTTTCAACCAATCCTGCAGATAGCGATACCGTTTCAACGGTTCCCGTTTCTGCGCCGTCAACTGGGGACTTTATTGGCGCCGTAGACACTAGGAATATTCCATATGTGTTAGACGGGGGGCGTACTCCAGCTGATAGTCCTTTGTATGCACCTGTCAAGGCCCTTGTGACGTGTGAGGACAACTGCGGAAACGAACCACCAGTACTATGCAGAGCAGTTGTCCATGGAAAACCATGGCGCATATCTGGGCCGCCGACCATCCCGAATCATGGAAAGACATGGAAGACTTGTGCCAGTGTTGGTGGTGACTTCGATCCAAGCGACCTCATCCCGCCGGGCCCTACAGGCCCGCCTGCTTGACACCTAAGAGGCAGACATGCTCCGAGAATCGAGGAATGTTGTAGTGCTCGCAGGGGTCCTGCAAGCCGGATGCGGTGACAACATGTTCTCAACGACAACCTGTCATGAGGCACATCTCTTCGTACGCGGCACGCAACCCGCGCCCATCGTGAAGGCCCGTGTCGATAACTCTGAATGGTTTGAGATTGCGCCCTCGAAATCTCGGCTCAATGAGTGGAGGTACTCGGTGTGTTCCGAGGAGGCGTACTCATTTATTCTTGGCTGTCGTGGATCTCTAGGCGTAAATACGGTTGTCCAGTTTGACGCTACTCCCGCTGAGTTCGTCTCGATCGAGCAAAGCTGCGGTTCCGTTGCTCCAGGCGGACTTTCATTACAAGGAAAGATGAAACAACCCGGCTGGGTTCGTGTCGGCTCAATGGAGCAGGAGCGTCCCTGGAATGATTGGTCGTTCAAGTTCTTGGTTGATCGTGGTGCCTATGATCTCGTTGCCGGCGCGGATAACGAGTTGGTAGTTCGACATGGCGTCGAGGTGGTCTCTGACTCGATTGTCCCTGATATCGATGTCACGGTCGAAGGTCGGTCTATGCTTGATCGATCGGTAGCAATTGCTGACATTACGACCGATGCCCTACTGGTGATCAGATCGACGTTGCTCACGGTTAATGGAACGAGAGCGACACTGCCCCGCACTGTAAATGACCACATCCTCGTTCCGGATCCGGATCAGCTCTCAGTCGGAGACGCTGTGTATGTTGATGTTTCTGCGTATGAAGAGATGTCGCCGCTTAAATATTGGCGAAGCAACGTGCAGCGAGTGGTGGATTTTGACAACATCGACGTCGAGTTGCTGCCGCGGCTCTCCCCGAATCTGGTGCCTACTGGGTCCCCACCCGCAGTAGATGCATCAGCCATTCCCGCTGATGATTGGAACTACGCCGACATCAGTTACCAGGCTGATGAGGTCGAGAAGTATAGGAGAGTCACAAGCGGATGGCTATCATTGCATCGAGATCTCGAGCCCAGACTCGACATTTCTACAGACCTCGGGCCGGAATGGGATGCCGTCGGCGATTATCACCCGTCATTCACGCTGCGTCATTCCACGGCGACATCGCTACTCTCCACCTCTATCGGACCTAGTCAGCCGTTCTAGTGAATCAAATCCGAATGGGTGGAGATGATCTGGCTCGATGATCGCCTGTCCGCCTATTGGCAGACCGATTATCCGTCGGTAACAACCTCCAAGCGTTATGTCGTCACCGACGAGGCCAACCGCCCGGTCGAGATGTGGAGCTGGCCCGCGTCGGGCAACGCAGCAGCGGTCTGGGCGATCGATCCGAGCGCCTGGGGGGCGACACGCAGCTCCTCGGGGCGAACGTCTACCAGCCCGTCCTGTTCGCAGGGCAGTACAAGGACACGGAGACAACGGCCTATCTGAACGACACCGTGTCCGTTCACCGGCCTGGTTTGGTGCTTGACGGACTCAGGACGTACGACCCCTTCTCGGGTAGTTACCTCCAAGTCGATCCGCGCGGGAGAGAAACATCGAGTGCATATGGATACCGAAACTCAAATCCAATCAAGATCGGGAATGGTGGCAATGTTATAGACTTCTCAAGAATTGAACAACGCGTACAAGGCTGCCGGGGGTTGCCGAGTTTCAGGATGCCGGCATCAGAACTGGTGGTCCTGGTGGACACCTGTAAGTCAACCGGGATTCCTTCCTGGGACGATATTATCGTCGCTGACGATGGTCTTGGACTGTCAGATCCATCAATAGTATATTTGATCAATAATGGTGCCTTTTGGTCTACGGGGTTCGGTGTCAACCCCTCTGGTGAGTCTGCGGCATGTCAACGGTGCCAATTAGGCTGCGAGTTAGCCGCGGTGTACGCTTGTGCTCTGACGGAAGAGAGCGACCCAAAAAAGCAAGAACAATGCAAGAACGATGGGTATGTAAAATGCGCCGGAAAATGCCCTTGCAAGCAACTATAGTAGCTGTTTTAGCGGTGATCGCAGCACTCGCACTCGCTGGTTGTCGGGCAACAACATCTTCTTCAGCGAGCGTTGTTCCCAACTCGCCACCAACGCCAAGCATCCAAAACCGTGATCAGTTCGTCCTTGAACTTGAGAACAGATTTCGCCGCACACAGCCAGCTCGCAATCTGATGGCGAATGAAGTTGTTCTGCTAGATCAGGCGTCCAATACAGTTAGGTCTGTGTGTGGGGATGAGGTGAAAGGTTTAAAGGTTCAACTGGACCATGCGATATCGAACTTGTTCCCGGAGCTTCCACATTGCCGTTCGTCGCGGCACGAAACGGTTACCTGTGATATCCAAGGTGTGACTACTAACGGTAGTGTTGTTTATATTGCATTCGTGTTTGTGGCTGGAAGTCAGCTTGCTACTGGGATTGTCTCGGCGATCGGCGTTGTGCAGCACGACGAGTCTTCTGCGCTAAATGCCGTGTCGGAGCTCTTCGCTGCATTAGGGGACGGTCCCCAAGGTTGTTCGCAACAACCTGCTCCACGTGGAGAAAGCCGCGGTCGCGGCTCCGTTGATGCGGGCGATGGCAGTTGATCGATCGCAAGGATCGCCGGGCATTCGAGGAATGCGTCAGCGCCGGATCGCCCGGCGCACGAGATCCAGCAGGTCGCGTGAGGTCTCGCGCGCGACGCGCAGCGCCGCCGCGACGTAGACGACGGCGCCGACCGCGATCTCGATGACGAGCACCGCGGCGGGGTGATCGATGCCGAGGGCGAACAGGACGAGGCGCACCACCGTCACGGCCGCGGCCATCACCCCACACGCGATCAAGGGCTGCATGAAGCCGACGAACAGGCGCACCGGCGACACGCCCTCGCGCACGACGACGAACACACCGGCGACGGCGGTCGCGCCGAACGCGAAGCCCACCGCGCCCGCGGCGGCACGCAGGCCGAAGCGGTGGAGGAGCACGAACGCGCCGAGCAGCAGCGCGACCTTGGCGAGCTCGAGGAACATGAGGCGGTTGGTCTTGCCTTCCGCCTCGAGGAACGCCGAGAGCACCCACATGATCGGGCGGAACACGGAGAGCGTCGTGAGCACCGCGAGCAGCGGCGCGACCTCTTGCCACTCGTTCGCCGGCAGGAGCAGCGCGATCAGCGGATACGCGACGAGCCCGAGGCCGATCGCGAGCGGGAAGATCACGAGCGAGAGCAGGGCGGAGGAGCGCTCGAGGGCCGCAGGGCGCCGCTCGCGCGGGAGCGAGGCCATCGACGGCATGAGCACGAGCGCGACCTGCTCGCCGACCTGGATCGCCGGGACGTCGGCGAGGTTGTAGGCCATGTTGTAGGTGCCGACCGCGCCGGTGCCGAAGTAGTGCGAGATGGCGAGCTTGTCCCAGTAGCGCGACGCCGAGTGCGCGATGCCCTGGATGGCGAGCGGGACGCCGAACCGCAGCATCGCGGCGATCCTCGTGCGCGACAGCGGCGCCGGCGTCGCCCAGCTCGCGCACTCGGCCGCGCGGAGCAGGAGCGCGACGACGACGATCGACTGGATGATGTTCGCGTAGACGATCGACATCCCACCGTGTCCCGTGGCGGCGAGCACGATCGCGCTCACCATGAACGCCAGCTCGCCGAGCACGAGGCCGAGGCCGCTCGGGCGGAAGTTCATCTCGCGCGTGAGCACGCGCTCGGGGACCGCGCCGATCTTACGGATGAAGATCGCGAGCGCCGAGCCCGGGATGAACGCCGCGGCCTCGGGCGCCCCGAACAGCGCCGTGAGGGACGGGCCGAGCACGATCAGCGCACCGAACGAGACCAGGCCGAGGCCGATGTAGAACACCGTCGCGTGCCACGTCACCTCGCGGGCATCCGCGCCGCGTCCGTAGACCACCGCATACTGGCCGAACCCCCAGATCGTGATCCAGTTGAGGGTCATGCACAGGATCGTCGCGTCGGCGACCTCGCCGATCACGTCGGGCGCGAGGAACCGCGTCATCACGAGCGTGCCGACGACGCCGACGGCGCGTCCGCCGATGCTCGCGAACACGGTCCACAGCGCGCCACGCGCCGCCTTGGTCGCGAGCGACATTGCGCGGTCACGGTGCACGCGTCATGCCGCGGGATCCCCGCGTCGCGTCGAGCGCGCGTGTGGCGCCGGCGCGCATCCGTAGCAGCGGGTCACAGGAAGCGGCGGAGCCGATAGCTCAGCCACGCGAGTGCCTTGCGCCACCACGGGAGGTGGTGCCACGCGCTCTCGTCGAACGGATCGCACGTCATCGCCACGGTCTCGAAGTTCTTGGCCAGCGTCAGCGCGGTCTCGGGATCGAGGATCTCGACGTTGACCTCGAGGTTCGAGAACCGGCTCTGCGCGTCGAAGTTGTAGCTACCGATGGTCGACCATGCCTCGTCGACGGTCGCGGTCTTCGCGTGCATCATCGGACCGCGCCAGCGCAGGACTTTCACACCCGCGCGCGCGAGCCACTTGAGTGCGTACAGGCTCGCCCACTCGACGAGCCGCACATCCGAGCGGCCGGGCACCATCACGCGCACGTCGACGCCACGCCGGGCGGCACGGCCGAGCGCGCGACGCAGGCCGCGGTCGGGCAAGAAGTACGCATTCTGGATCCACACCGCGCTGCGCGCCGCGCGGATCGCGTGCAGGTAGGCACGGCGGATCGTGCCGCGCGCACGCACGCGCGTGTTGTCGAGGAGCCGCACGTACGACGGCCCATCCCCGGGAGGCGCGGTCGCCGTCGCCGGAACCGGCGGGTAGTGCGCGCCGCCCGCGCGGAGCCACGTGCGCCGGAACGTGCGCGCGAGGTCGAACACGATCGGACCCGTGACCTTGCAGTGAATGTCGTGCCACCCCTTGCCGCCCTCGGCCTTGGAGGCATAGTCGTTCGAGAGGTTGATCCCGCCCGTGAACGCGAGGCGATCGTCGATGACGAGGATCTTGCGGTGGTCGCGATGGCTGAGCCGGTACTTGCGGCGCCACGTCGCGATCGGGTTCCAGCACACCGCCTCGACGCCCGCGGCGCGCAGGCCCGCGATCCACGACTCCGCGAGCCCGAACGAACCGACGGCGTCGTAGAGCAGCCGCACCTGCACGCCTGCCTTCGCGCGCTCGATCAACGCTGCCTTGAAGCGGTCACCGGTCTCGTCGGCGACGAGGATGTAGGTCTCGAGCACGATCGAGCGCTGCGCCGACACGATCGCCGCGAGCATCGCGGGCAGCGTGTCGAGGTCCGCGCCGAGCACGGTGACGCCGCACCCCGGCCTCCAGCGCAGCGGCGAGCGTGCGTACGGGACGAGCTCGCGCGGCAGGGCGACGACGATCGCCCTGGACGGCTCGTCGCGGACGGGCTCCGTGACCTCGCCGCCGGGCTGCGTGGTCATGGCCGGTAGGCCACCGCCACGATCGTGTACTCGACCTCGCCCTTGGGCACCCGCACGGTCACCTCGTCGCCTTCGCGCTTGCCGAGCAGCGCGCGTGCCACCGGCGAGTCGATGCTGATGAACCCGCGCTCGAGGTCGGACTCGTCGGCGCCGACGATGCGGTACGTCTTCTCGTTGCCGTCCTCATCTTCGACGGTCACGTACGCGCTGAAGAACACGCGCTTGGCATCGGTCGGCGGCTCGCTGACGACGCGCACCTCGTCGAGCCGCTTCGACAGGAACCGCACGCGGCGATCGATCTCGCGCAGCCGGCGCTTGCCGTAGATGTACTCGGCGTTCTCGCTGCGGTCACCGAGCGCGGCCGCGTCGGCGACCTGTTGCGTCACGCGCGGGCGCTCCACCGTCCACAGGAAGTCGAGCTCGTCGCGCAACTTCTTGGCGCCTTCGGGCGTGATGTACGCGGTTCGCTTCGCGATCTTCGCCGGCTCGGCGTCGGCATCGCCGGGATCGTCGCGACGGCGCATGCTCACAGCATATCCGGTATGCTGCGCGCCGGGCCGAATGGGCACAGAGATCCTGATCGTCCTCGCGTTCCTCATCGGCAACGGCGTGTTCGCCGGAGCGGAGATCGCGGTGCTCTCGGTCCGCGCGACGCGGCTGCGGGAGTTCCTCCGGCGCAGGGACAAGCGCGCCCTCGCGATCAAGACCCTGCGGGATAACCCCGAGCGATTCCTCGCGACCGTCCAGATCGCGATCACCGTCCTCGGTACGGCGGCCTCCGCGTACGGCGGCGCCTACATCGAGCCGCTGTTCGCGGAGCAGCTGCAAGCGTTCGGTCTCGGCCATGGCGCAGCGCTCATCCTCGTCATCGTCCTGATCGTCTACATCGAGCTCGTCGTCGGAGAGCTGGTGCCCAAGTCGCTCGCGCTGCGCTACTCGGATCGCTACTCGTTCTTCGTCGCTCGGCCGCTGGTGGTGATGTCCACCATCTTCCGGCCGATCGTGTGGTTGCTGACCGCGTGCTCGAACCTCGTGCTGCGGTTCTTCTCCGACAAGACGACGTTCACCGAGACGCGCCTCTCGAAGGACGAGCTGCAGCAGCTGGTCGAGGAAGCCGCGAAGACCGGCTCGGTCGATCCGCGCGCGAGCGAGATCGCGTACCGCGCGCTCGGCTTCGGCGAGGTCACCGTCGCCGAGGTCATGGTGCCGCGCACGCGCGTGGCCGCGCTGCGCCGCGGTGCGCCGCCCGAGGAAGTGCAGCGCGCGATCCTCGAGGAGGGTCACAGCCGCATGCCGGTCTACGAGGGCAGCATAGACAACATCGTCGGCTACATCGTCGCGCGCGACGTGCTCGCGCTCGCGTGGCAGCAGGGCCTCGTCGTGCTCGAGGACATCCTGCGCCCGCCGCACAAGGTGCCCGAGTCGACGCGCGCGCTCGATCTGTTGCGCGAGATGCAGCGCCGCCGCACGCAGATGGCGGTCGTCGTCGACGAGAACGGCGGGCTCTCCGGCCTGGTCACCACCGAGGATCTGATCGAAGAGCTCGTCGGCGACATCATGAGCGAGGACGACGTGCCCGAGCAGTTCTTCACGCGCGAGCCGGCGGGCACGATCCTCGTGCAGGGCTGGGCGTCGGTGCGCAAGGTCAACCGCGACCTCCACCTCGATCTGCCGGTGGGCAAAGATCGGACGACGATCGCCGGCCTGTGCATGTCGCTGGCTCAGGCCATTCCGCAGGCGGGCGAGCGGCTCACCACGGATAACGGCACCGTCCTCGAGGTCATCGAGTCATCGCCGCGGCGTGTTCGGCGCGTGCGGATCCATCCGGTCGCGACCTCGGACGAGGACGAAGCGACCGTCGAGAAGGCCGGGCACGCGTAGCGAAAAAAGTCGTCGAGAAGTGGTACGCGAGGGCCCGCATCGACCTTCCCTGATCCTGTAGTATCGAAGGCAATGACGGTCCTCGCGCGCGACGCCGTCGCGTCCGATCACCTTGTCTACGCCTGGCCATTTCCGATCGGCCCGGAGTGCGAGGTCTCCTGCGCGGAGGACGAGCAGGTCGTCATGTGCCCGGCGTGGTTGGTCGGCGATCGCCTGGGGCCCGGGCGTCATCGCTGGCGGACGCCAGACCCGTCACGCCCCGTCGGTGCGTTCTTCGTCCTGACCGCGCCGGTCGAGGTCTCGTTCGACATGATCACGAGCTTCCTGATCCCGACGACGGGCATGCCGGTGCGGCTGCGCGCGTCGGGCTCCCTCCAGGTTCGCTGCGCGGACCCGGGGCTCTTGATCGCGCAGTTCGTCGGGCTGCCGTTCGATCAGGTCAACGATGGCGTGCTGCGCAGCGTCGCGCGCAGCGTCGAGCGCATGCTCGCGCGGCTGCTCACGCGGCGCACGGTGATGGCGGGCACGCCGCTCGCCGTCACCGACCCGGGCATGCTGTCCAACATCATCGAGGAGCTGGTCGCGTACAACCCGACCGCGGGCGCCGTGTTCGGTGTCGAGCTGATCCGCATGGGCCACCTCGTCATCGTCGCCGACGATGGCTCGACGCCGTACCTCGCGCTGCCCGCGACGAGCCATCGTCGGC
>Ga0247823_10003297_pt1 | contig 13102 bp, 17 predicted proteins | sample 13C_PalmiticAcid_2_FD_192426 | JGI IMG/M metagenome (GOLD analysis project Ga0247823, IMG submission 192426) | Soil microbial communities from agricultural site in Penn Yan, New York, United States - 13C_PalmiticAcid_Day30 | ecosystem: Environmental > Terrestrial > Soil > Agricultural land...
GTCTTTACCCAGCCTTTGGACGACAAGCGTATCGGCTATATCCGCCTCAGCAGCTTTATCAGCGAATCCATGCTGAGCGAGATGGAAGATATCATGCGGAAAATGCAGGATAAAAAGGCGCTGATTATTGATTTGCGCGGAAACTACGGCGGTTTGTTTACCAATGCGGTTGAAATTGCGGATATGTTTCTGGATAGCGGCGACATTGTATCGATTGTGAACCGGGAAAGGGACCGTCGGGTGTATGCGGCCCATGCGGGCGGCGCTACCTACCGCAAACCGATGGTGGTGCTGATTAACGGCGGTAGCGCCAGCGCCAGCGAGATTCTCAGCGGCGCGCTGAAGGATAATCACCGGGCCACCCTGATTGGTACCCAGTCCTTTGGTAAAGGTCTGGTGCAGAAGATTAATACCCTATCCAACGGCACCGGCTTGAATATCACCATCTCCAAATATTTAACCCCCAACGGAACCGATATCAACAAGAAGGGCATTGAGCCAAACATTACGGTTCCGTATACGGAGGCGGATTTCAGGGCCCGTAAAGACCCGCAACTGGAGCGGGCTATTCAGCACTTGGAAGCCCAAATGCTGGCCAGTAACTAGGTCATGTCGCTTATGGGTATCAGTGAGCAGGTTGCAGAGAATTTATTGCAGGCCGCGCGCCAAGCGGCGGAAAATGCCTATGCCCCCTACAGTCAGTTTCCGGTGGGGGCCGCCCTGCTAACGGCACAGGGAGACATTATTTCCGGCGTGAATGTGGAAAACGCCAGTTTCGGGCTGACGATTTGCGCGGAACGGACAGCGGTTGCCAAAGCCGTATCAGAGGGGAAACGCCGCTTTCAGGCCATTGCGGTGTGGGCCGCTAAACGCCCATATGGTTCCGTAACGCCATGTGGTGCTTGCCGGCAGGTATTGGCGGAATTTCTGGAACCTGATTCCCCGGTAATTATGGCGGATATGGCAACGGGTCAGATCAAATTGCTTACGATGAAAGCGCTGTTGCCGGAGGCGTTTGGTCCTGGGACTGTTCCGAATGGTAACTTCCCGGATACAGATAACAGCAAACCTGATGATTAGGCCCTTCTTCCGCCGCTAAGGGAAATTTTGTTTTACAAATCGGCATGCGCTTGCTGCAGCGAGGCTCAAATGTGCAACCTTCCGGTATTTCCGTAATTGAAGGCGGCTGACCTTCAATGGGCTGTAGCCGAGACCGGTTCATGGTCGGCAAAGACTCCAGCAAACCCCAGGTGTAAGGATGCTTTGGCTCCTTAAACAAATCCAATACCTTGGCTTTTTCCACCACGCGGCCTGCGTACATAACAGCCACCTCGTCGCACATTTCCGCGACGACTCCCAGATCGTGGGTAATCAGCATAATGGCGGTCTGGTGTTCCCGGCGAATCTCTCGTAACAATTCCAGGATCTGGGCTTGTACGGTCACATCCAGCGCAGTGGTTGGCTCATCGGCAATCAGTAGGGCAGGGGTACAGCTTAAGGCCATCGCAATCATTACCCGCTGCCGCATCCCGCCGGAAAACTGGTGCGGGTAGTCATCCAGGCGCTCTTTGCTGTTTGGAATCCGAACCATATCCAATAACTCGGCGGCCCGTTTCCTGGCCGCATCCTTGGATAATCCCTGGTGGAGCTGCAAAACCTCCACAATCTGATCGCCAATCGTATAGACCGGGTTCAACGAAGTCAGCGGATCTTGCGGAATCAAAGCAATTTCAGCGCCCCTTATTTTGCGCATGGCTTCACTGTTGAGTTTCAGGAGATCCTGCCCTTTAAAGTGAATCGTTCCACTGGCAATATAGCCCGGTGATGGGATCAAGCGAAGCGTGGCCAAGCTGGTCATGCTCTTGCCGCAGCCGGATTCTCCAACCAGGCCCAGTACTTCCCCAGGCTGAATATCCAGAGAAAGATGATTGATGGCGCAGGCAGGCCCATCCTCGGTGGGAAAAGCCACAGTCAGGTTCTGAATCTGTAGAAGGGGCGAATTACTCATAAGGCCATTATAGCCTATCGTTCCATCGGATGGTGGTTTAATAGGCTCATCATTAAATGATCTCGATCTGAACAGTGACTTAAAAATCATTCCTGCAGCCAATTCGCAGTATGCGAAAACGCATATTTTGCAAAAAAATCTCGTGGTTATACTAAGTATGGAAAATTAACGGTAATCAGTTTTGAGCCCCCTCGTAAGCTTTATCCTGGAGATATTTAAAGTCTATGCAAGCCCTCACCAACTTATGGCGTGCCGCTTTTAGCGATGAGCCCTATAGCGCCAGCCGCAATTTCCTAATTTGCGCTATCTTTTACCTTGTTTTCGGTATGTTGTTCGGGCTGATTGCGGCTCTGTTAATGTCCCATCCGGATATTATCCACGGCATCCCTCAATTGGCCTTTGGTCGGGTGCGGCCCGCTCACATCAACACCATCTTGATTGGCTGGTTGTCCATGGGATATGTGTCTTGTATGTTCTATATCGTACCGGTGCTGTCCGGCCGAAAGAGCTTGTGGAGTGAAAGATTGGGTAATATTACCCTGTTTTTCTGGAACCTGACAGTGATATTAGGGGTATGGAGCATTCTGAACGGGTATACCGAGGGGCGCGAGTATGCTGAGCTGAATGGGCCATTCGACTGGCTGGTGATGGCCGCGCTGTTAATGGTGGGCTTGAATGTCTACATGACGATTTTCACCGGTACCGAGAAAAAATGGTACGTGAGTCTCTGGTACTTCATGGGTGCGCTGTTCTGGTTCCCTATTGTGTACCTCATCGGTAACCGGGCGTTTGTGCAATTTACCGGTTTGAACGATGCGATTGCAGGGTGGTTCTACGGGCACAACATTCTGGGTATGTGGTTCACGGTTGGTGGCGTTGGTATTCTGTACTACCTGCTGCCCCGGTTCTCCGGTAACCCCCTATACAGCCACACCTTATCCATGATCGGTTTCTGGACGATCGGTATGTTCTACGCGCCGACCGGTACTCACCACGTATTGCAGTCACCGGTTCCGGAATGGCTGAAAGCGATTGCGGTTATTTCAAGCATATTCTTGCTGATTCCTGTATTAACCGTGCAGGTTAACTTCTTTATGACCCTGAAGGGCAAATGGCACCTGATGGCGGATCACATTCCCATGCGGTTTGCGATGGCGTCCGGTTTGGCTTACCTGTTGACTTGTATGCAAGGGCCATTCCAGGCAACGCGTAGTATCAACTGGTACCTTCACTTCTCGAACTGGGTCGTTGGCCACGCCCACTTGGCCCTGCTTGCCACATTCTCGTTCGTGGTCTTTGCCGCATCCTACTACATCATTCCCAAAATTACCGGACGCAAAATATACAGCCGTCCCTTGGCTATCTGGCATTTCTGGCTGAGTTTCCTTGGCTGGATTGTCATGATGATCTCTTTGACAATCGCCGGTTTGATCCAGGCAGCCGGTTGGCACTTTACTCTTCCTTACGACCAGTGGGTCATGGAAATGGTGCCCTACTTCCTGGTTCGTTTCATCTCCGGCATTATGCTGATTGCAGGCCAGATCCTGTATATGCTGAACATGTACAAAACGATATTCTCAAAGTCGGCAGAGCCGCTCCCCGAGTCTCCAACCGGCATTGCCTATGTATAAAGGTGCTCACAAGGACTATTAAGGAAAGACGACACTATGCAACATAGAATTCTCAACTATCTGATTGCCGCTGTCTTTGTGGCCCTCATCTTCCTCACGATTATCTTTGTAACTGCTATTCTGCCGGCGACCACTTTCCAACCGGAAGCAACCCGGCAGGGCGCTTACAAGTATACTGCCAGCGAATGGCGGGGCCGCGAAGTTTACAAGCGGGAGGGCTGCGTTTATTGCCACACCCAATTCGTCCGTTATCAGGATCGTGAAATGGGCGAAATGGTATTGGCTGGCGACTATGTAAACCAAACTCCCCACTTGCTGGGTACGGAGCGTACCGGCCCAGATCTGTCCAACGTTGGTGGAAAATACCCGGATGCTTGGCATTGGGCGCACCATATGCAACCCCGCGCAGTGAAGCCGGGCTCTCTGATGCCGTCCTTCAGCTACTTGAAGGATGATGAGATGAGAGATTTGATTGCTTACCTGCAAACGCTGGGTCGTGAGCGTGAATTGGAAGCCCGTCAGCGCGGTATGGTGCCACAACAGCAAACCAGCTCTACCAAAGGCAAATTCAAACAAACTCCTCAGCACACAGGAACCGAAGAAGGCGCCGGTAAACAAACACCTATTACCTGGCTAGAAGCCCCTCAGGAATTGCGTGATGAGTGGAAGCGGATTTCCAAGAACGTGGACACGAACAACTCCGCTATTGCGAACTCCGGCCGAGGCATTTACATGCAAAACTGCGCGGTGTGCCACGGGGTAACCGGTCGAGGCAACGGTCCGATTAGCTCCTCCATGATCAAAAAGCCGGCTAACCTGACTCGCCCCTTCTACCAGGCATATACTGACGCCTTGTTCTACTGGCGCGTCAAGGAAGGGGTTGCCGGTACGCGTATGCCGCGTTGGGGTCGTAGTTTGAGCGAGCAGCAAATGGCATATCTGGTAGCGTTTATCAAAACCTTGCCTGTGGATCCTTCCACGCCATCCGGTGACGTTGAAGTAACCAAGTTTTCACAACTGGATCAGCCGACGCTGATGGACGGAAACTATAACGAAATTGAACGTTTGTCTGAGCTGCATTCGGCTAGTCCTTACAATCCTGGAGGCGGAAGACACTAATGTGCCCATCCTGTCTTTCCGGCGGCATAGGACCTGGATATATCGCCGCCTTTGCAATCTGTATCCTCTTTTTCATTATGGCCTTTGCGGCCATGATGTGGGCTTCCAGAAGCGGAAAACTGGAAAGCCTGGAGGATTCGAAATTTCGCATGCTGCATGATCAAGATTAATCAGAACGGAGCCCTCACCCATGGCGGAAGATATTCAAGGACAAAACAACCCGGTTGAATCCGGTGGCGCTGAATCTCCCAAGACATACGATGAGTTTGAAGTGGGTGAACACAAAGTGCCCTGGTTTCTCTGGCTCTTCTTTATCCTAATCGTAGGATGGGCGTCGATTTCCTGGATTCAGTTTTTCGGATATTAATCAAAAAGGCTAAATGTAAATGGACTTTTCATTGAAAAAGCAGACTTCCGGCAAGGCTCCACTTGGGAAAGCCTTGACTCTGACCGCCGCTTTATCGCTGATGGTGCTTATAAGCGGATGTACCGGTCAGCCCACTAAAATTGAAACCAATAACCCTTCTTTGCTGTCAGAGCCCGTAGTGGATCAGAAATTGGTGGAGATGGACTTCGCGTTTCCGTCTCAGCGCCCTTCCCTGATGCGGGGCCGGGAAATTTTCCAGCAGCAATGTGTAAAGTGTCATGCGGCTTCCTATTGGCAATCTCCAAAAGTTAAGCAGGACTTGGCATATACGACTCCTATCGACAATTACCTGATGCTGACTACCGGCAAAGCCCCGCAAGTGGTAATGCCCAATGCTCAGCGGAAGCAATTACTGCCCGCCAGCCATCCCGGCTTTAAAAATGAAATCAACCGGGATGATCGTTGGGCTGTAATTTTCTATACCCGTTATCTGGCTGGTGCCGGTGATATTAAATCTCCGGATCCTAAAACCGATGTTGCCGCGATTTTTGGTGGTAATTGTGCGGTTTGTCATGGTCAAAATGGTGAGGCTGATGGCCCCCTGTTTACTGGAAAAACCGGTAACCATGAGCTTCATAACGCGGAACAGGTCCACAATTTTATGCCTCCCCCGGCTAACTTCCGGCAATATAACCGGGTCTATAACCGGACGGATGCCCAATTGTTCAAGTATATTTGCGAAGGTGTCTATCCTTCTGCAATGCCTGCCTGGTATGGTGATGTGAACCTTGATAAGGATACCGGCAAGGTTACTTACGTGTTCAACGAGGCATTGATCAGCAATCTGGTCCGTCATGTTCGTTCTCTGGCATACACTAACGATTTGAAGCAGGACTTGCCGGAAGCGATCACTCCTCCTCCCGGTCTCCCAGCAATTGATGCTTGCCGTCCGACACCTACCAACCAACCTTGGACAAATGCAATGCGGGCAAATCCTCAGAAAAATAAAGCGACGATGCCGCAAGCAGATTCGATAAGCGGTGGTATGGTTCTTGGACCTGCGCATGGTGGGCATCCGGTGCCTGTAATTCATACGGACGATGGGGCTGACCATGCTTCAATGGAAGGAAAGGATGCCGAATGAACCGACGCGATTTCCTCAAATTAATTGTTAGTATTCCGATACTCGGAGCCTTGGCCTTGTTTGTTTCGCCTTTGTTCCGATATCTGCGGCCCTCTTCCGGTCCCCTGAAGACTACGGAAATTGATTTCAAGGGTAACCCGACTGACTGGCAGGGAACCTCCGGGCTTTTTGCTCCTCCGGATATGCCCGAGGCAGAGCGGCAGGTCACTTTTAACCTGGCTGATTTCCCAGGTCCTTGGTCATTTCAGCCGTTTACCTTTAATCAGCGGAGCAAAGAGTATACTTTCCGTCATTTCCAGGCCAGCAAAATTCCCGGTTTTGTTGTTCGTTTGCCCGAGGACAAGAACGGTAAGCCCGACTTCATCGTGGTGAGCCGTATTTGCCCCCATATGGGCTGCGTATTCAACTTCCTGCCGGATCCTTCTGAAGCGGCGGCCTACAACTATCCTGGCGCCAAGAATCCTTTGTTTGCTTGCCCATGCCATTTGAGCGTATACGATCCGCTGCTAACACAGGATGTTGAAGGAAAACAGATTCCTGGCAAGGTTGTTAGCGGACCTGCTCCACGACCACCTAGACAATTTACCTATGAATTACACGATAATAAACTGGTCATTACCGCGTTAGAGGCGGGAGGGATTGCATAAAGATGGCAGCTACGAATTCGTTTGATCTCAAGTCTTTGCCCGCCCAGGCGTTCCAGTGGGTAAAGGACCGTGTACAAAAAATCGATCTCTTTGATGAGACCAAGGCTGATTTACAAGCCGAATCGCCCTGGTATCAATTAGGCGCCATGTATTATTTGACCTGGATGGTCGTGTTATTTACGGGCGTCATTCTGGTTGCCCTATACTTGCCGACTACGGCCCAGGCGTTCAACTCGGTTGACTTGCTATCCCATAATTCCCTCGGCTCTATTTTGCGGGGTATGCATAAATACAGTGGGGACGCGATGATTATCGCCGCCACGCTGCGTGTTTACCGGATGTGGTTCACTGCCGAGTACAAGAATAAAGGCGAGTTGACTTTTATTCTGGCCATTCTGCTGTTGGTGATTGCGATGTACTCCGGTTTGTCAGGTTACCTGCTGATCTGGAATCAGCGGGCCTTCTGGGCGACCAAAGTATTTGCAACGTTCCCGACGTACCTGGATATTACACCTGCCAACTGGGCTTGGCCGTGGGATTTTGCTCATTACAAAAATTCCTGGTTTATTCCCAACGCTATTGGGGCCGTTACCAAAGTAATTGGCAATTTGACGCACCAAGGGTTTAGCACCTCTCAAATTCTGATGGGTGGTAGCTCTATTGGTCAGGCAACCATGACTCGCTTCTATTCCTTGCACTTTGCATTGTCCTTGATTCTGCTGGTGCTGTCGGAGCTTTACTTCTACAAGAACCGGATGAAGCGAATTAACCTCAAAAAGCCGGTTGTATTCCTGATTTTGTCGATGCTGGTCTTTACCGCCATCATTTTCCCTGCTGAATCGGGAACCCGTTCCAACCCGGAAGTAACCCCGTTGCCCATTCTGTCTGACTGGTACTTCCTGGCGTTGTATCAATTGCTGAAGTACATGGATCCTTACTGGGCAACCATTTGGACACTTGGTATTCCCTTTGTAACCATTGGTTTGACTTTCCTGGATTGGGGTCCGGAACGCAACTGGCTGAAGCGGCCTATTTTCACCACCATTGGTATTATGGCCGGCATTGAGTTCGTGGTGTTTTCCATGCTGATTATTGCTAACATGGCAAACATCGATACGGATCCCCCTTACTGGTTCGCCCATATGATTATGATGATCACGATTGGTCAGTTCTGGCATTGGGGCATGTACAAACAGCGCTTCCCGATGACGTTCTGGGTGTTGTTTAATCTGGTAACCAGCACTTGGTATTTGATTTTCTGGCACATGGTGGTTGAAAATCCCAAATTGGCTGGCGCGTTTGGTGGTCATACCTTTAGTGCCTGGCTGGCAGCAACCTTCCAAGGCGCGGATGTTTCCATCAGTTTTGCCAACTGGTACTGGAGTCTGCTGTGGTTTGGATTTTCCGTCCTGCAGATGCTGGTGGCTGGCTTTCTGTTCTGGGCGAATCGCCGTCGTCGTGATGAGCGTGAAGCGGCAGGACAACTGGAAGGAGCGTCTGCTTAATGGCCGAGCGGAAGGACAACCTGCAGGTTGAAAAGCCGCTGAGCAGGCCGATGTGGTGGATATTCTTCCTGATGGCCTCCTACATCATGTCGCTCTGGTTTCAAACCTTTAAGGCATTTACGATGGTTCCTTCCCTAACCAATGGCCTGGTCTTGCTGGCAGTCATGTTTTTGCTGGGCCAGGTGCTGATGGTTCTGATTTACGACAGTTATGTCCAGGAAAAGGGTCGCGGTCGTATCCAAAAACCGATCCGGCTTTTTGAATGGATGCTGGAAAAGCGTTTTTTGATGAGATCTGTTCTCAAACAAAAGGAAACTATTGAATGAAGCGTTCAAAGATAACCTGGAGAGAAATCTTTGCAGTCCTTATTGGAGTTGCTGCATTGGCTGGCCTCGGAGTTATGTGGTATCAGGAAGGGTTTGTGGTTCTCGAAAATGCTGCCGCAGGCCCATCGGTTATTGTGACTGAATTCAATGCCCATATTCTGCCTGGTATCCAGAAGTACAGCATGGCGATTGGCGGCATTCTCCTGGCCATCAGCGTAGCGTATATATTGCTCGGGGCCGATGATGATATCGAGACCAGTTTGACCGAGCAGGAATTAAAGAAATAGACGAGCTAAAAGGAGCCCGCCCGTGTATACCGAACCGTTACAAAGAGCGACACTCTGGCTGGAGAAAGGTCTAAACACCGTCTTCTCCCAAAAGTACAACCCATTTTATTATCATGGTGCGCTTCCCAACTTTTTTATCTGGGCGCTGTTCCTTTCCGGGTTGCTGTTGTTCGCTTACTATCAACCGACCTTGGCAAACGCTTATGCGTCTGTTCATTACATTACGTATGAATTGCCGTTTGGAAACCTGTTCCGCGCCATTCACCGCTATGCAAGCGACGGCATGATGATTTTCGTCATTCTGCACATGATGCGGGTCTGGTTTACCGATCGTTACCGGGAGTATCGGATTCTGCCTTGGATTACAGGTGTCATCCTGCTGACGATTACCTTTATCATCGGCTTGAGCGGTTACCTGATGATCTGGGATCAAGAAGCGGTGACCCTGGCCAATATTACCTTCAACCTGCTGAAGAGTTTCCCGGTGGTGGGTGCGCCCATTGCTGAAGCGATTATGGCGGGCAAAGTAATCAGCGATTACACACTGACCCGCTTTATGTTCCTGCACCTGGGTATTCCGCTGCTCATGATGTTCATGTTGTGGCTGCACTATCTGCGGATTACCCGTCCGGTATCCGAACCCCCGCTGCCTTTGGTGGTGATGATGGCTGGCGTCTTGTTCATCTTCTCCGCTGTGTTCCCGGTGGGTCTGGGTACATTGGCGCACGGTGCGCATGATGCTACCGCTGCACCCATCTTGACTGGTCCTGGTAGTGTGGCGACTTCCATCTACTTTGATTTGCTGTACGCTTGGCCGCAATATCTGGCTGCCCAAGGAATGGCTCCTGTTTGGGTTTTATTGCTGGTGTTGGCTGTTCCGGTTGTTTTACTGGTGCTGCCGTACCTGCAAAAGAAGGCGCTGCGTGGTCAGTATGCTCAGGTTACCCGTGAAAACTGCACTGGCTGCTCCCTGTGCTACCAGGATTGCCCCTATGAGGCGATTACCATGGTTGACCGTGGCAATGACGGTACCCGCTTCAAGCGTTTGGCTGTGGTAGATGCCGGGCGTTGCGCCAACTGCGGCCTCTGTGTAGGGGCTTGCGCCTTCAAGGCCATCGAAATTCCGCGTCGGGAAACAGGTTCTGTTCTGGCGGAAATCGAAGCCTCCCTAATGACTTCAACTTCATAAGAAGGATACAAGTAGTATGACCACTGAGAATAATAAAGTAATCGGCATCGTTTGCGAGCGAAGCGTGGACTTCGATGGCAAGCTGGACGACAATGGCTACTTGTTGGACAGCCCGACGGTCAAGATCATTAAGGTTCCGTGCAGTGGGCAAATTCAGCCCATTATGCTGGAAAGTGCCTTGAAGAATGGCGCCAGCGGTACATTTGCTGTAGGTTGCCGTATGGGAGACTGCCATTACCGTGAAGGCAACAAGTTTTGCCGGGAGCGATTAATCGGAAAACGCATGCCCAAGCTGAAACCCAGTGTGGATAAACGTCGGGTGGAAGCCTACTGGCTGTCGGCGCTTGAGTACGATAAGCTAAGCGTGATGGTTAAAGATTTTGTCGAACAGTGCAAGCAGTTGCCCGCGCCGGCAGCTTCCAAAAAGTAATAGGAAGAGATTGAAATGGAAGAACGTAAGGATATATCGCTATTCATTAAGAATGTCTGGTTTTTTCTCTTCTACTTCGCTCTGTTATTATTGATTGCAAGCTTCGGTATCATTGCAGAGAGCTAGGGAGAGAACAGTCATGTCTGAGATGCCTAATCATCACGAGAGCCACGAGGCTCATCACGATTTCGACATCAGCAACCCGGAAGGGCGCATGGGCTGGTTCTTTAAAGAATTCTGGCCCATTATGATTCCGGCCAGCTTCTTTTTATTCATGAACGCCATTCCATTGACGCTTTCGGGTGCAATGCATAATCCTTTCAGTTCGGCGGATGTGGTATGGGCTGGTTATGGTGTGCTGCTGATTGCCGAATTCCTGGTTGCAGTCGCTATTATTGCTTTGGCGCCCCGCTTCTTGGGTGTCTATATGCTGATTCTGGGAATCTATAGCCTGATTTTCGCCGAAAGCGGAAAGGCTTGGCAGGCTGGTTTCGTCAGCGACGGTCTGCGCACCTGGATGGTCAGTCCACTGGCCATTTTGGTTCTGACATACTTCCTGATTGGGAACCTGGTGTTCATGAATTCCTTGCGGAATCAGAAAAAAGCCGCTTTGAAATAAAAAAATGTTTGTGCTACAAAAGTACTTACAAGTGTGTCCATCTGAAAAAAATCAAGGAGATTCCCCTTTTTATGGTTAAGATTCGCTTAAAGCGCCTGGGTCGCAAGCACCGCCCGTTTTACCGGATTGTGGTTACTGATATCCGGAGCCGTCGTGATGGGGCACCCTTGGAAGAACTGGGCTACTACAATCCTGTTTCCAAAGAGCTGAAGCTGGATAAAAAAGCGGCTCTGGAATGGATTGGCAAAGGGGCGCAACCTTCCGAAACCGCAATGCGCTTGATTAACAAAGCGGATGAGAACGGAAACCTGATTAAACTGGAAGTTGCCAAGAAAGAGCGCCTCTCCAGAAAAGCCGCTGAGAAAGCAAAAACTGCTGCTGAAGCATAGCCGATAGCCATAAGCTTTAAAATATAAAAGAGACACTGATTCAGTGTCTCTTTTTGTATGTGGGCTTTTCTGAACTGATATGCCTGTATAAGGCCTATCGGTAGAGGCCTTTAATTATTGGGGTGTGCAGCGTACCCCTTTGCACAGAGTAATCTGAACAGAAGCGTTAGTTGCCGGAAGCGGTGTTTTGCTGGTTGATCTTGTCGGCAGCCTTGTTAACACCCTGATCCAGCGCTGCAACGGCATCCGGGCCAACCATTAAAGCCAGTGCGCTACGACTGCTGTTAAATGCCTGTTGTGCTGACTGTTCATCCTGCTTGGCGTTGTCGTAAATGGATTGAATTAAAGGCTGTAACGCCTCATTGGTGGTGTTTTCGGTTTGGCCGGTATGCGCATAGTATTTGGCAATGGCTGAACTGGCTTGTTCTGCCAGTGAAAGCCGTTCTTTGGCGTTGCGGTAGTTGTAATACACGGTGATGAGCTGAGACTGTAGCGCCTCCACTTCCTTGGCCAGGATGACCATATCGGCGTCCGTTACCCGGCTTAGCGCGGATTCCTGAGGATTGCCGGACATAATATCCTGCACCATGTTGGAGCCAATCATGCCGGCCGGTGTACCAGTCCACATGGAGCCCGCCACGCCGCCCAGTTGAACCAGATTCTGCACAACCCGCTTGGAAAAACTGTCATTATCCACCGGTTTGCCGGTAGCATCCCGCCGGGAGAGCTTTTCTATAGCGTAGCGGATGGTGCCGCTGCGCTCCACGGCGGCTTCCCAGAGCATACCGATTTCAGACATCGAGAGCTCTTCATCATCCCGCACTTCGTTATAAATAGCCCGGTCTTCCTGATGGATTGCTTCGGATACGCGGTTCATGCTGGTCCGGGTTTCCGGATCCAGAGAACGGGCGGCCTCTTCAATGGATTTCCGAGTGGCTGGATCAAGAACCGGCTCCGGGCCTTTCTTGGCGGATGCCTTCAGTTTGGTGGAGCTTTCTTTGCTGGGGGCAGTCGTTTTCTTCTGTTCAGCCGCCTTTTTGACTGGCTGGGCCGCATAAACTGAACTGATGGGGCTGCCGACAGAAATCAGACCCAGTAATAGCATGCCGCTCAGTAACTTTGTCGCGGTGTGGGGAGCACGTAGAGGATGAATAGGTGTCGGCATTACGGGCGGTTCTCCTTGTGCTCCAGGATCTTGTCCGGAATAGGCATGGGCATACCGCCTGCTTTCGCGGTGGATTTATTGGATGTTTGCTGATTGGCAACCTGCCGGGCCATCCGTTTTGGCATAGGCGGGCCAATGGGCTCAATGCTTTCCTGGCTCAAATGTGGGCCAATTTCCAGAGCCGGGGGTAATTCAGGGCCAATGACCGAGTTCTCCTGTTCGCTGCTGAGCGATTTAGGCTGCGCCAGCGGCAACTCCTGATTTACCGTATCCGGG
>Ga0247823_10003298_pt1 | contig 13099 bp, 17 predicted proteins | sample 13C_PalmiticAcid_2_FD_192426 | JGI IMG/M metagenome (GOLD analysis project Ga0247823, IMG submission 192426) | Soil microbial communities from agricultural site in Penn Yan, New York, United States - 13C_PalmiticAcid_Day30 | ecosystem: Environmental > Terrestrial > Soil > Agricultural land...
TTACGCAACCTGCCATCCCAAGACGGGCACACCACCACGGTCGACACCAACCGGAAACCCGCCAACTCGCGCCCACCCGCGTATCGCATCCGGCGCTTCCAGGTCGGCAATCGCTGGGTCTCGGTCGCGACGATCCGGGCCTACATCCCGAACGCGCACCTGATGACCCAAGCCGAGCTGAACCAGGAGCTCGAATTCGCGCAGAGTGTCCTCGACTCCACCTTCAATCACGCGCAAGAACTCCGCGGCGGCGATCAGTTCCTCGTCGACGTCGAATTCACGACCGATCCGAACACCGCCTTCCGCCTCAACACCCAGCAGCACCCGTTCGACCTCGCCAACGACCTGCGCGACCACCTGGGACTGCCACCCGGCAAACCCGACCAGCCGCTGAGCGACAACGATCTCCGCGCGATCAGCAACGACATCGCCCGCGCCAACACACCCGCCCGATTCAGCAACCCGTCAGACAGCCGGGTCATGGCACCGAATCGGCTCGAGCCAGTCGAACAGGCACGGTTCCAGCATGAGGTCGAGGACCCACTCCGAAACGGCAATTCCTTTGTCGTGGGGGCTGATCCGCGCACGAACCCCTACGGCCGTTCGATCAACGACGGCGGCCCGACCGTCCCCGGTCGAAGCAACAATTGCCTCGACTGCTCGCTGTCGGCGCTGTCGTCGTTCTACGGTGTCCCCCAGGTATCCGCGCCGCGGTGGCCGGACGCTTTGCCCGACGGCAGCCGAGACACCCGGTCGGGCGAAGTCGGCGGCACAGCACGTGCGGAGGCCTGGCTCGGCACCACACCGCGGCACTTTCCGGGTGCGCCGATCCCCGCGCAGTTCCAAGCCCTGCACGACCAGATAGCGGCGATGGGCCCCGGCTCCTCGGCGCTCGTGATCAACACCTGGCAAGCATTCGACGCGAACGGTCCGAAATTCAATCCGGACGGCTCGCCGGAAATCGACGGCGCACATGCCACAGTCATCGTCTACCCGCCGGGTGCGAGCGGACCGGTGTGGTGGGATCCGCAGTCCGGCCAGACCTTCGATGCGCCACCTGCCCACATGGTCGCAGAGTCCTGCGCCCTGCGTTTCTACCCTGTCGACGCCAACGGAGGACCACACAATGCCGGAGCAAGTTCACACACCGGAACAGGCCCGACAACTGCTGGCCAAGGTCTTCGGGCCGAACCGGGAGTTCCGGATGATCGAGACCAGACACGGCTGGGTGGGTCGGGGGATCCTCACCCAGGAGGAACAAGCCCAGGGCATGGGGCTCGGCCAAGGGAACTACGTTCTGAACAAGCACACGGGGGTGATCACGGGGCATCGGAGCCTCCCGCCACGAATGATCGGGGAGGAATTCGACCAGGCGATCGAAACGGGCCAGCAGGTACAGGGCTTCCAGGTGTGGCCACCCCTGCACCGAATTCACCTGCGGAAGGCCTTCGAGGACCCACAGACAGTGCAATACCAGGTCCACGTGACCCAGCTGGATCACCCGAACGATCCGGGAACCACCCAGCTGGTCACGATCAACAAGGAGACCCTGCACTTCCAGCCGAGCGGCGGGCCCCTGTCGGAGGCGACAGCCTGGGCGGAGATGCTCAGCCGGACAACGGGATCGTGGCCGACCGAGGAGACGATCGAGCGGTAGCCGACCAGTCCCCTACCGCCGAGGCACCAACCGAAACCCCCAGCACCACAGGCGCTCCCGCGACCACGGCGGCGCAGCAGGTGAGCCCCCAGGCGGTGCCGATCGCAGGAGAGCCGAACACCGGCGGAAACGTTGCGCCCTCGACCGATGTCACCGCGATGCCACCCACACCCTCATCGGTCACACCGACGCCTCAGCAGGTGCACCACGCGAACCAATCGCGCGCAGCCCGCGAAGGTCTACGCAATCAGCAGCCCGACGGCGGGGTGCGGCCGGTCACCGACGAGAACGGCCGTCGACGCTTCACCTGGGGTCGATACACCAGCGCGCTCGGTGTCCCGGTCTCCGTCCTGCGGATCAGCGTCGCCATCACCGGCGCGGGAAACCTCGACCCGGCAACCGTCGCCGCCCTGCTCGAGCGGACCCAGCTCGCCGTCGACCTGTACTTCAACGGTGGTCTCCGGCTGCTGTCCGACGATTGGATGATGGTCGACCTCGTCCCGGTCGGCGGACCTGCCGACATGACCATCGACCTCGACCCAGCCGATCCCGGCAGCGTGGATCCCACCGCCGATGTAGACGCTCTCACCGCGTTGTCGCGGCAGCAGCTCGGATTGCCCGACGGCACCGACCTGGATCCGAACGACATCCGCGAGCTGAGTAACAGCATCGCGCGCGCCAATACCCCAGCGCCGTTCGACGGGCTCGGCGATACCAGGATCGAAGGCGAGCACTTGCTCGACAGCATCGAGCACGATGAGTATCAACACGACGTCGAGGACGCGCTGCGCGACGGCAACCGGTTCCTGGTCGGCGCCGATCCCCGGACAAACGACTACGGCCGGCTGATCAATGATGGCGGGCCATCTCAGCAGGGTCGCAGCAACAACTGCCTCGACGGATCGCTGGCTGCGTTGTCGTCGTTCTTCGGCAGACCGGAAGTCGGAGCGCCGCGTTGGCCCGATATCGGGAACGACGGGTCACCCGATACCGACAGTGGCGAAATCGGCGGCCCCGATCGGGCGGCAGCATGGCTCGGCGGTAGCTGGCAGTTCGGCGGCACCGACCAGCCGATCGCGCAGCAATTCCAGGCTCTGCACGATCAGATCCGCAGCATGGGTCCGGGTTCGGCCGCGCTCGTCGTCAACAGCTGGCACGCGTTCGACCAGAACACGGGACAGTTCAAATACAACGCCGACGGAACACCGACGGTCGAGGGCGCGCACGCCACCGTCGTCGTCTTCCCGCACGGTGCTACAGGGCCCGTATGGTGGGATCCCCAGCATTCGACCTTCTCCGACACACCGCCACTCGATCTGACCGGACAATCGGTCGGCCTGTGGTCGATTCCCCTCGACCCGCAAGGAGCGCCATATGCCGGGACCACCGCTGCTCACCACGGAACAAGTGCGGGAATACCTGGCGGAAGCGTTCCCGACCCGGACCTTCGCGGTGACCGAGTTCCAGCACGGGTGGGTGTGCCGACCGGAGCCGACACCGGAACAGACAGCGACGGGCCAGGCCCTCGGCCTGACCAGCTACGTGCTGAACAAGCAAACCGGGACGGTGACAGTCCACGGCAGCCTGCATCCGATGACGATCGGGCAGAACTACGACCGAGCGATCGAGACCGGTCAACCTATCCAGGGCAGGCAGATCTACCCGAAGCGCCACCGGGCGACATTCCACCGCACGGACGAGAACGCCACGACGATCACCTACCAAGTGACAGTGACGTCGCTGGAGAACCCCACCCAGCCACCCCAGACCTACCCGCTGACATTCGACAAGCAGACCCTGAAACGGACTCACCGCGGACCGATGGACTCCCTGGTGATCTCGAAGGCGAAGTGGCTCAGCCGTCCGGACCAGAACTGGCCGATGGACGGGACGATCGAGGACTAGACGAGTCGGCAGACGGCGAACCCGCGGCCGACGACGCGTTGACGGGTGGAGCCATCCGCCCGCGTGACGACGCGGCCGCATTCGACTGGGCCGAGGACGCCTACTCCCGGTTCCGCGCCGATGACAGCGATATCGATGAGATGGCGCAGCACCTGGCAGACCACCCTCGCGCGGACGGTTCCTACTTCACTCGCGACGACCTGGAACGAATCAAGAACCACGTGTTCTGCACGTCGCACCCGATGGTCGACTACGACGGCAATACCGTTCACCAGCGGTTCGATGCCAACCCGGACATGGCCGAAGCATGGATCAGGCTCCGTGCCGGTCGGCCGCTCCCGGCAGATATGGTGCTTCTCGAACACGAGCTCGCCGAATCGGCCTATATGCAAGCCAACTCTGGATCGACCTACCAGGAGGCGCATGCCCACGCGAACACTCACCACAATTGGTCCCGAGACGTTCCGCCCAGCACCGGGGAACGGTACGACACACACTGGGGAGACACGAATGGCCCTGCTGGTCTACTACAACCAGATCAGGAACGATCCGAACGAGGTGGAGTACCAGTTCGGGGAGACCAGGGACAATCTCCACCGGACCCTGGTCATCGACAAGACGAGCGAAGCGGCCCTACCCGGCCAACCGGAGGACGCGATCTTCCGAACGACAGTGGGCCGGATCGTGCACCGCGCCCGCCGCGAGAAGGAATGGCCCAGGAACGGCATGATCGCGTCCTAGACAACATAGATCGCGAAGTATCCACTGCGGGTCGGCAGGAGCCTTCAGGCCCGTCCCCGGAGAATCGCGCCGATAGTCAGCCGGAATCTGCCACCGACGGCACGGCCACCCCGCCCAACGGAACATTCCAGCAGGTCGAGGCGACTGACCCCGCAATCTCCGACCTCGTAGAAATGCAGCGCACTGTTCGGCGAGCTGCCCGAGTAGGCTGGCGAACAATGGGTGGCGCATTAGAATATTCGGTCGGTAGCCTGTCTGGCGCGTTCGCAGGGTTCAGCGGCGAGAGCCGCGTGGAGGAGAATGCACCGAGGGGGACAAGCCTTCCCGAGGTCGCACCACCCGCCAGAAACAACGCCATCGTGCCGAATCCCATACCTGAACTCGGATTTCGGCCGAATGATGCCGAAACCAACTTGCTCGAACATCTATTCGATCGGATTCGAAACCAATATCCGCTCGACGAAAGCAACTCGAACCCCGTAAGCGGAAGGGTTCGGTTGTTCTCCGAGCATCAGCCGTGCACGTCCTGCGACCCGACAATCAGAACGTTCATGGCAATGTATCCGAACGTGCAGGTGGATGTGTATTACGTCCTACCATATCCGCCGATTCGGCGGGATCGTCCAACGCTGTGATAAATCTACCGAGAGGTGCCGGTGCCATGGGCTTCATGCCAGCAATAGTTGAGCCGCTGATCGCTGACGGATACGTGACACGGGAATCAATCAAAGGCTGCTCCGAGCAACAGGTGTCGGCCCTGATGTCGGCTCAAGGCGTCGATACCCTTCCTGCCAGATATGTAGAGTTCCTGAGGTTCGGCGGCAAGAATCCGTACTGGCTCAGCCAGGATGCCGAGTGGGATCTCGGGTGGCTTCTGGAGGCGAAAGAAGTCGCACGCGAAATAGTCGTCGATGACTACGGTTCAGATTTCACCCCCTTCGAGAGGGCCTTCATTTTCCAGACACACCAGGGGTACATGTTCTACTATTTCACAGCCGAAGACCTCGGCCAGCCCGACCCAACCTTCTGGATATTCAATGGATCGAGGCCGATCAAGAATAGCGAAACAAAGTTTACCGACTGGATTCGGAAGCTAGCACAAAGCCTCCCCGAGACCGTCGATCTCAGGAAAAGACTGTACGGCTCATGGACGATCCCCGAGCTTGGGCCGCTGCCCGGCGATGATCAATAGCTCGAGGTGACATGATGGAGCCCGACATGCGCGCACGCGGCAATGCTGCACCGGCTCCGCCGACGTACACGTGGACATCTACTTCGACTGAGAAAACGCTGACGGAGCACTACACGGATCTTCGGGACCTGCTCGGCCAAAGACTTTCTCCACTGGGACGCAGTGGCGGCGAGCTCGGTCTATCCATCCTGGACAATGGCTGTCTAATCGGCGACTGGACTGCCGACATCTACCTTTTCGGCCGAACATTCACCGAAAGGATGGACCTGATCATCCGAAGATACCAAACACCAGAATGGCTTATGAAATACTGATTCCGGTGCGAACACGATCAGCGTGTTGCAGCGACAGCATTTTACGGTGACGATAGTGGCGATATATCTGGTTGTACGACTCGCTGTAGAGACCGACGCAGAGGTGACGTATCATTTCGGCGGGGCGGAGCATCGGTTCGAGCGTGAGCTTACGATCCGCAAGGCGGACTACTCGGTGAGGTTTGCCGACGGGAAGGAAGATCCCATCGGGGTGATGGCGGCAGGATTGGTGATCGGTCGTCACCGCGCCGGGGGTGAATGGGCGCGAGTCGCGAGCCGACAGTCTTGAGCGCGCTCGGGCGTTGTTCTTTGTAGTCACAATGAGGGAACACCGATGAAAACTAATTGGGATGAAGTTGTCGAAGCGGTCTACTATCGCATACAGTTCGAGCCGAAACTGGACGATTCCATCGTCGATTGGATCGCTCGCCTTCTGGTGAACAATCCGTGCAGGAATCTCACTCCACCACAGGAATACGACGCAATCGCTCGCGGGGTACTGTTCGGCGAGCCATTCCCGGCGTCGATTCCTACGAGACACACTACCACGGAACTACGGGACTTTCTTTCGAAGATCGTGCGCCGGATGGATGAGATGCGACCGTGGCCAGAGCCCGCAGTCACATCGCTACCGGATAGCGAACTCCCCCGCTTCTCGAATGAATCCCCTGCGGCGGAAATCGAAATCACGGTCGATGAATTCCAGCAAAGAATATACCGTACGTTCAAGCCTCATCCCAAGGGCGGATTCTACCTTCTTCTCGGTATGCAAAACGGCGCTGTCATCGGGCTGTTCGCACCACCGGACCGGCAGCCCGTGTACGCAATGGTGACCGGAACATACGCAAGCAATGAAACCGACATATACCAACTCATCTTGGCGATAAATATCGCACCGAGTCGCGTGACGCGCATGGTCCTCGACAGCCGTGGCGGCGACTATCTTTCCGTGCTGGAGGGCCGAGACCCGCGCCGACCGCCAGTTCCTCCGTGGCTGACAGAAGTGAATGACTCCATATCGTTGCCATCCGACCCTCGCCTGCAGCGAGCGGCGGTGACGTCGCGAGAAGAAGCACAAGCGCTGTTAGGCAAAGTGTTCGCGCATGGCCGGGAATTCCGGACGCTGGAGTGCAAGCACGGCTGGGTCGCCCAAGCAATCTTGACGGATGCAGAAATCTCGAGTGGCGCTGGGCTGGGGCTGGGGAACTACGTGCTGAACAAGAAGACCGGCGCCGTGACGGCGCATGCGAGCCTGCCTTCCACCATGATCGGCGAGCAGTTCGATGCTGCGATCGAGGCTGGTGAGCGGGTGGCTGGATATCAGGTCTATCCCCCGCTCCGACGCATCCACCTGCAACGAGCCTCGGAGGACTCACGGAGCATCAGTTACCGCGTCGAAGTCGCTCGCTTGGACCGACCCGGTGAGCGGATGACCATCCAGCAGGTCAAGATCGTCAAGAGCACGCTCGGCTACACCCCGACGGACAGCGTCTCGAGTCACGTGGTGGCCTGGGCGGAGATGCGGCATCGAACGACCGGGGTTTGGCCGATGGAGGGAACGTTCGACCAATAACAGTTCGAAGCGGCTGGGGTGGCGATTCGTCGGTATCCGCGTTGGGAGTTGGGTGCGGGTCCGGAGTAGGCACGGTCAGGGACGTTCACGGGCTGCCGCGAGGAGGTTGTGTTCGGGGCAGGTGGGTATCCGTATGGTCGTCGGGGATGGCGGACAGCTGCGGTCGGGATGGAACCGGTCGGGGGTTGGGTGCGTCTAAGGATGTAGTGGCGGGGAACTGTCGCGTCTGACCAGGTAGGAGAGCTGTGCGAGGCGTTGTGGTGGTGCGGGCGCTGGCCTGTGGGCTGGCTGGTGTGGCTGTGCTTGCTGGGTGTGGGGATACCGAGCAGGGGGCCGGCGCGCCTACGAAGGCGGGGGCGACCGAGGTGTTCAACCCGTGTCGGGGGGCGCTGTCGGATGAGGTGCTGCGGAGCGTTGGATTGGACCCGACGACGAAGCTGGTCACGACTGATCCACCGAGTGGAGTGTCCGCATGGCGAATCTGCGACTGGGCACCGACCGATGATCGATACGGTTCGGGCCGCCGTATGGTCGGTGTCGGCTCGACCAGCCACACGCTCGACCAAGCCAGGGAGAAGGACGGCGTCACCGTCATCCGGGAGACCATGGTCAACTCCCGCCCCGGACTGGTCTCGAAGGAGAACAGCACTCCCGACATCTGCTACGTGTCATTCGAGGCTGAACAAGGCATGTTCGAAGTGACGGCAGCCTGGCTGAGTACTGAAGGGCCTCGAGTCGGCGATCTCTGTGACATGGCGGGGAAGTATGCGGCAGCGCTAGAGCCACACCTGCCGAAGTAGATACGGGGAGGGTATGGAAATGACTCAGGATCACGCCGCATACTGGCGGAACATGAAGCAACAGGCCGTCGACGGCGAGCTCGAGATCGACGAAGGCCTCGGCCAGGCGATCGCCGACGTCGCAAACCAGTATGTGATCGACCTCGAAGCGCAGAAGCTCGTCGCGAGCAAGCTCGACCGCATGACGGGATGGGGCGGTCTTCCCTCTGCAATGGCGATCCAGAAGAAGCTCGAGGCCAAAGCCACCGCCGACGAATCCGCGGTACAGCGCTTGGAACAGCACATCGCCATCGCCCGCGATCAACGCGATACCTTTCTCGCAGCCATCGGCAAACTACAAGCCGTCGACCAGCAGACCGCAGGCGAACTCGGAGCGACGGGAGCTGGCATCTGATGTCGTTCTGGACCGACGGCACCATCGGTGAGTTCTTCTTCCACGCCGGCACATTCGGCATTTTCAAAGTCGCAGACAACTATGACCGGGCAGACGAGTTCAGCAGGCTCGATCAGGATGGCCGGGAAAAATGGGAGGGCGATCGGACCATCATCAGCAGCGAGTGGGCGCGGCTGAGCGCCGATTCCGGACTGACAATGGACAAGGCATCGGTGACCGACCCGGAGCAGTTCAGTACCTGGTCGCACCTGAAGATATGGGAAGCGCTCAACGGCAAGGACGGCGCGGCCGGTGTCGATGCGACGGAGGTCAACGCCGGTGCGGATGGCTGGCGGCGGCTCACGACAGGGACCGAGACCGCGGTCAATACCTATCGGACCAACTTCGAGCGAGTGCTGTCCGAAAAGTGGTCGGGGCAATCGGGAAACGCGGCAATCGACGCGGTCAAGAGCTACACCACTGACGCAGCGAAGCTGCATACGGCGTTTCAGATGGTCGCCAACGGCATCGACCACATGGAAGGTCTCCTCGGGCAGGCGAAAATCGCGATTCCTAAGCCGGAGAACATATCCAGCTTCGACGAGTTCATCAGCCACATCCCCGGCAACGGTGTGGTCAAGGCCGCGAAGCACCGGGCCACCGAAGCAGAGGAAGACGCCCGGCTCTTCATGATTGGTACCTACCAGCCGGGTTCGATCATTGTCGACAAGCAGACTCCGGTCCTGCCACTGCCAGTCAACAACACCGAGAATCCCGGCGACGGCGATCCCAGGACCCGCAACGGCAACGACGGCACCACCAACGGGACCACCAACAACGGCACCACGCCGGGAACCGATCCCGCGGGGACGCAGGAGAATCCCGGGACGACCTCGCCGCAGACGACCGATACCGGTGACGATCAGAACGACGACGGCACCGACGACAGCAGTGACGACGACTCGACCTCGCCCAGCAGCACCGATCCGTCGGCGACCACGCCCGCCACGACGACGCCGGGAACCGGGCAGCCGACGACCCCCGGTGACACCAAGACCGGCGGCTCGCCCGGCGGAGGATCGCCCGGGTCCGGTGTGTCCACCGGCGCGGGCGTGCCCGGTGCGGGGCGCAGTGTGTCGGGCACGCCAGGTGGCGCGGCCTCCGGCGCTCGCGCGGCGACGGCGGGTACCGCCGGTGCGCGGGGTATGAGCGGCATGCCCGGCATGATGGGCGGCGGGCGTGGTGGCAACGGCAAGGACGACGAGAACGAGCACACCAGCCCCGATTACCTCATTCAGGATCGGGAGAGCGAGCTCATCGGCCAGTTGCCGCCGACCCTGCCGCCGGGTGGAGTGATCGGCGCGTGAGCTGGGAGCAAGCCTTGGAGGACAGGGAACCGACGCGGGGCGAGCAGGTGCCGCTGGGCCGCTGGCGGCTCGACGCGCACGCGTTCGCCATCGGCGTCGAGGGGCACGGGCGGGACCGGCTGCCGTATCCGCTGACCTTTCGCCCCGAGTTCGCGGAGACGATCGAGATCCATGCCGAGCGGCGTCGGGCGGCCGGGCTGCGGCTGCAGCAGGTCTACGACCAGCGGCTGCACAAGGTGTTCGGCGCGCTGCTCGAGCCGGAGGTGCGGGTCGAGATCGAGGGCCTCTGCGGGCCCGGTCAGACCGAGGTCGTGCGGGTCTACGCGGGGATCATCGAGGATCACGCGGCCTTGGCGGTGCAGGCGCACGGGCCGACCCGGGACGAAGGTGGCGATCTCACGCTGAGCATCGTGCCGCTGGCCGACCTGGCCGCCGAGATCGTCGCGGCGCTGCCGCGCGTGCCGGGCGGGACCACGCCCCGCTTCGAGGGGCGCCGCAGCGATCTCGACGCGGCCACCTACGCCAGGCATCCGACCCGCCTGTCCACCGTCGAGCAGACGCAGCGCTTCTTCCGCCGGGCCCGGATCGGGACCGGCGAGATCACCGTCTACCCGGGCTACCAGGTCGACGCTCGACCCACCGGCGACGGCAAGGCTTTCCTCTGGCTGGACTACCCCGACGACGGCCGATACCTGCTGCAGCACCAGGGCCCCGACGAGTTCACCGTCATCCCCGGCCCACCCGCCGAACTGACCCACCGGCTCGCCCGGCAGATCGCGATCTGCGCCGACCGACGGTCCGGTCGGCGCTGACGATGGCGATCTACCTGGTCTTCCGGCTGCGTTCGGAGGCGGACGACCACGTGGTCTACGAATACGCCGGGGTGGACCACGTGTTCGACCGGACGGTCGTGATCAGAACCGCCGACTACGCCGTCAGCACGCCGGACGGCGAGAGGGGCGGGCCGGCCGCGCGCGTCGCCGGAAAGGCGATCCACGGGCACCGGACCTCCGGAACATGGCTGAAGGTCGGCTCGCAGCAGTCGTAGTTCGAGACAAGCGCCACTGCATTGTCATCGCTGATACCTCCGACCTGATCGACGCCATCGCGGCCCGGCCCCGGAGGGGGACGCCCGGCCGGGATGTCTACTTCCCGCGCAGGCCGAAGGGGTTGCCGTCGGGATCGGTGAGCACGCAGACGCGCAGGCCGGGGGCTACTTCCCGGGGCGCGGAGTGTTCGGTGGCGCCCGTGGCGAGCAGGGCGGTGCGGGTGGCGTCGACGTTCTCGACGTCGGTGAAGGCGATGGGGCCCGCGCCTGCGTCGCCCTGGGGGTTGAGGCTGATTTCGAAGCCGTCGACGTTGTAGCCCACGTAGTAGGGCTCGTCGGTGTGGGGAGTGCCGTAGAGGGCGGTGTAGACCTTCTTGGCCGATTCCAGGTCGGTGACGGGGATGACTACGGCGCCGATGGTGGGGCTCATCTTGGCTTCCTTCCGAAGGGTGTCGGTGAAGAACGTGATGCTCCGTCCGCCAGCCTAACCACCGGAAATGGCGAAAGCGGGCAGCCGGGGCTGCCCGCTTTCGCCGGTGTCTCGCGTCAGATGGCGTCGGCCAGGGTGGCGATCGCCTCGGTCCAGAGGTCGGCGAAGCGTGCCGCCTGGGCTTCGGTGAACAGGGCCGTGCTCCAGCGGAAATTGGTGGTCAGGGCGGGGCCGTCAGGGGTGGTGCCGATGCCGGCGATGACGTCGACCGCGTACCGCAGCGGCAGGTCGGGTTCGGGGTCGAGCGGCAGGGCCGCGTCGTGGGCGCCGACCAGCAGCGACCAGGGGTTGCCCTCGGTGCCGGAGAGGTCGATGCGGCCCAGGTAGTTGAACTCGACCTGGGGTTCGGCCGCGCCGCGGAGGTCGGGAACGCGGTCGACATAGCGGAGCAGGCCGTAATCGAGGCCCTGGTGGGGGATCTCGCGCAGATGTGTCGCGACGCTGTCCAGCAGAGCGCGGGTGGCGGCCGGATCCGCTTGCGCGCGGGCGACATCCACCGCGTGCTCGCCGACACCGAGGCGCACGGGGAACACGCTGGTGAACCAGCCGAGGGTGTTGGCGGTGTCGGTGCCGAGTTCGGCGTCGGCGCGACCGTGACCCTCCAGCGCGATCAAAGCGCCTGCGGCGGGGTCGTTTCCGTTGTCGGCGTGCACCGATGCCATGGTCATGGTGAGGGCGGTGAGCAGCAGCTCACGGACACCCTCGTCCTTGCCCGCGCGGGCCAGCAGACGTTCGGTCAGGGCGACCGGGGTCGCGACCGTGCTGACGCGCAGAGTGGACCAGGTGTCGGTGGCCGGGGCGGGCACTCGCGCGCCCGACGCCGCGCTGGGCCAGCACTTCCGGTTCGGCGGCGCGCTGCCACAGGGCTTCGGACCACTGCCGGTAGGAGGTGAACTCGGGCAGCATCTTCGGCGTCACCCCGGACTGGACCTGCTGCCACGCGGCGGCCAGGCCGTCGATCATGATGTGCCAGGAGACGACGTCCACGGCGAGGTGATGGATCGCCAGTAGCAGGACGTCACCGTCGGTCCCGGCCACACCCGAGGTAGTGCCGCCGACCGCCGCCGCGGCATCCGCACCGGCGGCATCCGCGGCGCTCCTCGTCCCCGCGAACCACACCGCCCGGACCATGTCGCCCGCGCGCGGGTCGATGGCGTCGTTGGCTGTGCGCGCGAATTCGGTGATGGCCGAGTCGAGTTCGGCACCGGTGAGGCCACGCGGCGCCTCGATGACGACATCGGCGGCCCGCACCGCACCGGGCGCCCTGGTGACCATGCGTGGTCCGTCGGGAGTGTCGGTGAGCACGGCGCGCAGGGTGTCGTGCGCGTCGAGCAGGGCTTGCAGCGTGGCTTCCAGTCCGGCGCGGTCGATTTCGGCGGGCAGGCGCAGCAAGGCGCTCTGGGTGAAGCGGCGGTAGTTGCCGTACTCGTACATCCACGACACCACCGGCAGCGGCGGAACCACCCCGTAGGCGTCGGCGCCGGACTGGGCGGCCACGGCCGGGCCGTCGTCGGCCGCGGCGGCGAGTTCGCGAATGGTGGGGCAGGCCAGCACCATTCGGGGATTGAGCGCGATGCCGCGGCGCCGGGCCTTGTTGACCAGGGAGATCGCGACGATGCTGTCGACGCCGAGCTCGTAG
>Ga0247823_10003299_pt1 | contig 13093 bp, 16 predicted proteins | sample 13C_PalmiticAcid_2_FD_192426 | JGI IMG/M metagenome (GOLD analysis project Ga0247823, IMG submission 192426) | Soil microbial communities from agricultural site in Penn Yan, New York, United States - 13C_PalmiticAcid_Day30 | ecosystem: Environmental > Terrestrial > Soil > Agricultural land...
CGGGCATCGCCTTCGCGTCGTCGGCTTCGAGAAGCACGTCCGACGGCCGGGCGCTGGTCCATGTGCTCGACACCACAGGGCGCTTTGCACATGACGGCCGAGGTTCGCCGTTCAGCAACCACCACGGTGATGCCGTGGAGGATGAGACGCCTGGATATTAACACAGCCTATGTTTACATACAGAGCATGTCTCAAGCCGTCACGCCCAATGGCACCCGACTCGACCGGATGGGTCGCGCATAGAGCCGCGACAAGGGACCGCATATGATTCGAGGGATGTTAGAACGTATCAGCGCGTTTCTTGAGAAGAGTCCCCGCACCAAGGCTAGGTCGATCGCTTCGCAGCTCGACCTGGATCGCGGCGAAGTGAACCGCCTCCTTCACGAACATGCGGACAAGTTCGAGCAAGATGACGAGTACCGGTGGTCACTGGCAGCGACTTCGTGTCGAATCGAATTTTCGGGACGGGACTGGCTTACGGCGTGGCATTTCGAGACCTCGTTGAAGGAACACACTCCGCTCACGTCACCGCACCGGAAAGTCGTCTTTTTGCTGAGCGGTGGCTTCAAGCCGATGCTGGACTTCATCGCTAGGCTGCTCGCGTTCTGCAATCAGCTCGTCAAAGTTGGGAAGCTAGTCACACTAGACTTCGGCGGCTCAAGCAGCACACTGACCTATCTGAACCGCGTGGGCTTCTTTGATGTGCTCGACAAGTCAATTTCGGTGTTACCTGAACGGCCAACTGGCGACCTCGCCAAGACGTTCCATGGAAACAACAAGGGTTTGATTGAGTTCAGTCTCATCGACCCGGCGAACTTCGACGAGAACATCCCAACCCAGTTGAGGGACAGCTTCGTCGCCTGCGCCGGTGCCAGCTACTCCCAAGGAGCCTTCACGATTCTTGCTGAGTTGTTTGACAACGTCCGGGAGCACTCGGACAGCGGCTCGCCGGGGTTCGCCTGCCTTCAGTTCTATCGGAACTCTGGAAAGATCCAAGCTGTCATTTCCGACAACGGTCGTGGCATCGTCGGTACTCTTGGTCCGGTAGTGCCCCAGAAATACCCAGCGGTGGCCCGAAAGATGGCATCAGCGCCGCACGCAGGCGTCGCTCTTCTGACCGAGGTGTTCCGAACAGGCGACCTTAGCCAAGTTGATGCCGATGGCCGCGGCGTTGGGCTGAAGAGGTCCGGAGATCTCGCGGAGAAGTTCAAGGCCAAGATCTCCGTACGTCAAAACGACTTCGAGTTGCGTATCCATCACGCCGACGGTGCCATGCAGTTCAGCCAGCGATTGGATCTGGCGCCTCTGGCAGGAACTCACGTTTGCTTCGAGTTCAAACTTGACGCATCTGTCAAGTCTGCTTAAATTACCAGGATGAACCGGAACAGTCTCATCATGAAGTTGCTCGATTTCACGAGCAGCGCGAGCCCGTTCGGGAACGTCGAAGGCAAGGCCGTCTTCCGCAAGCTTGTCGATTTCATCGATGCGAATCCACATGCCAAGGTCATTGGCATATCGCTCGATGGCATCGAGTCCACAGACGCGTCATTTCCGCGCGAAAGCGTCATCGCCGTAGCAAAGCACTACCGCGGGGAACGCGGGATCTTCCTGACGGATCTGAATGATCGCGATCTGATTGACAACTGGACCTACGCCGCTCGGGCAAAGGATCAACCGATGGTGATCTGGAACGCCGACACCTTCGAACTCATTGGACCGGAAATCAATCCGTCCACCCGGACCCTTGTCGACTACGTTCTGGATAAGCGAGCGGTCCTCGCATCGCAAGCAGCGGCAGATCTGGGACTGTCAGTCCAGAACGCGAGCACGCGCCTGAAGGGGTTGGTGGCTGCTGGGTACTTCCTTCGTGCGGAAGAGGCAGCCGGCTCCGGCGGCATCGAATTCAAGTACCGCGCTATCCGCTAGTCCAGCGTGAAGCATTCGGAGGCTGACTCCGGAAAATGCGCCCACCGTTAAACAGCTTGCTTTAATCAGAATTGCTGTGCTATGCTAACCGCACACCCGCGACCAAGAGGTACGCCAAAGGTTAAACAGCTTAATTTAATCAGATTTAAAGGGCTCTGCCATGGATCCGAACTCCCACACCTCTGCCCAGCCTCCCGAACCTGCTTCGGGTCAACCCAGCGAACTCTTCGAACCAGCAATGAACCACCATCATCATCACGCGCCTCTCGAGATCAGCGGCGTCGACCTTCAAGTGCGTCCCGTCCTGATGGAGGATGGCACCCCGACCGGCTCGCAGATCGCCAGCGCCTGCGGGTTCACTCCCTCGCAACAGGTGACGATCCTTCACTGGCTGCCTGACGGCAACTTCGAGGACGTTCGTCCCGAGGAGGTTGCCGACATCGCGCGCAAGGGAAGGCGCTTCATTGTTCAAGAGAGCGACAGCTCGTTCCGCCTGACCATCGACGGCCGCCGCATCGACTGGCCGGCAGCGCGGATCTCTGCCAGCGTCGTCCGCCAGCTGTCTCGCAAGACAGACGTCGAGGTAATCCTCCAACGCGAGGATGTGCCGGACGCGGTGCTCGGTGATGCAACCATCATCGATCTGCGTGGCGACGGAACTGAGCACTTTGCTACAAGGAAGCGACCGACGTTGGTGCGTGTCTTCTACGCTGACGTGCCGTTCGACCTCCCGCGTCGCCCACACACGACCGAGGAGCTGCTGGCCCTCTTCAACGTGGAGGCTGGCTACCTGCTCGATTTGATCGACAAGGGTCGCCTGATCGAACTCAAACCTGGGCAAACCATCGAGCTGAAGGACGGTATGCATTTCGCCTCTCACCCGCCACGGGGGCAATCGTCATGATTCATGCCCAGTTCGATGCGCTCAAGGCGCTGATTCCAACAGCCGAGCTCTATCACGACGGAGGCGTTGCTGGAGCGTACATCCCGCAATTGCCTATCGCCACGCAGCAGGGAGAGGTCCAAGCAGATGTGATTCTTTACCCGCACGGTCACTCTGGCTACCAATCGCGCTTGTTCTTCGAACGCCAGCTCCAAGGCGCCAAGGCGCAGAACTGGACCACCCATTCTTTGGGAGGTAGAACCTGGTGGGCTTGCTCCTGGCAGGGCGTGGAGCCGAGTCTGCCGTGGATCGAAATCCTCGCGTGCCACCTCAATGCCGTCCAATGAGCTGCCCCCAATGAGCATCTATGTGAAGTTCACCGATCAGCTCGTGGGCCAGGTGCGCGATGACCTCGAACGCCCCCATGCATTCGCGTGGGAGCGTGTGGGCTTCATCACCGCAGGCGCCATGGCTTCTTCGGGCGGTGATCTGATCCTCTTCTGCCGCCGCTACATGAACGTCGCGGATGAGGACTACGAAGCAAGCGACGATGTCGGAGCGCAGATCGGCCCAGAGGCAATGCGCAAGGCAGCCGAACTCGCCTACAACACCAAGTCCGCACTGCTGCATGTCCACATGCACAAGGGAAGGGGTCGACCTGAGTTCTCCAGGACCGACGCCAACAGCGGCTTCGAATTCGTGCCGGGCTTCTTCAACGTGCAGCCCAGGATGCCTCATGGGCTCATCGTTCTGAATGAGACAGGCGCTCGTGGTTTGATCTGGATCGCAAAAGACCGCTCCCCCCTCTATGTCAACGACTTTCTGCAGGTCGGCCCCCAACTAAAAAGGATCGGTGGGAAATGAGTCAACTTGATCGTCAAAGCTTTCTCGGCTTGCACAGTCATAAACGTCTGGCCGAAGTACAAGTCGGCCTCATCGGATTGGGCGGAGGGGGTTCTCATGTCGCGCAGCAACTCGCCCACGTCGGCGTCGGCGGGTTCGTTCTGGTCGACCCCGATCACATTGAGAGCAGTAACCTAAACAGGCTGGTCGGAGGAACTCACGAAGATATCGCTCAGCGGCGTGCCAAGACCGAAATCGCCGCTCGCTTGATCAGATCCATCAATCCTGACGTACGCATCGAAGAACACGTTAGCAAGTGGCAAGAAGCCATCGAGCGGCTGAAATGTTGCGATCTCATCGTCGGTGGACTCGACTCCGTTATCGCGAAGGACGACCTCGACCGCTTCTGCCGGCGGTTTCTGATTCCCTACATCGACATGGGCATGGACGTGCACACGATGGCTGGGGGGCGATATCTAATCGCGGGCCAGGTGGCGCTTGTTCTACCGGGAAGCCCTTGCCTCAGGTGCATGGGCATCGTCACCGAAGAGGGACTGATCGCCGAGGCACAAAAATACGGTGCGGCAGGCGGCAACCCGCAAGTAGTGTGGCCAAACGGACTGCTCGCGTCAGCAGCAGTCGGCCTTGCCGTGCAAATGATCTGTCCTTGGAATGATCAACTTGGACGGGGCGCACTGCTCGAGTACGACGGCAACAAACACACCCTTCGCCCGAGCGGACTATTTGCGCATCTGCAGGCCGCCGGCTGCGCGCACAACCATCCCGACGAGACGGGGGAGATGCTCTTTGATATTCGCCGGCACATTCGATAGAGCCACCACCGCGCGGGATCGGCGTCGGCGTGGTGGTTCGACTACTTCGCAGCGCGAAGCGCAACTCCCCCGAGACCCGCGACTTTCTGCGACCAAAATTTTGATGTCGGCGAAGTCCCGACAAGCCGGAGCGCCGCTACGCGGTCCCCAACTCGCTCATGAGAACGGCTTGGCATCCGCGTACCTCGTTGCCTTCGCCGTCGGGCCGTCAACCAGAACTCGCGCGGCGACGGTGCCACAGAGCTGTCCAGCGCGGATCAAGTACATCACTTGCCAAACGTTTTAGTTCGTCAGGGCAATTCCAATTCACGCTGCGCCCCTTGAAATTGCACCTCTACCGCTCCTTTTTTGCTCGCTTGACGGCGCGAGACCGCTTCGCTGAGCGAGTAGGGCCGGGGCCAATCGTAATGTCGCCCTTGAAGTCCGCCAACTTCTTCAACGCCTCCGGCGTGACCCCAAATGCCTTCAGGCTATCCCGTGCACGCGCGATCGCCTCGTCGCTAACAAAGACGACTTTTCCAGGACGGAGTCTGACGCGCTTCACTTGGTCACCTCGCTCAACGAATGAAGCTCACTGTTCATCGGCACACGCGGCTCGCCGTTGAACTCCATGCGCCCCGTTCCCAAGACACCCATTCGTTCGAGCTTTGAAATCCGGGTCAGCGGGGCAACCTTCGCGTCTGCCACCTGCACATAGCCAGCGTACAGCGCAGCCAGCACGGCGCGGCCGTTGCGTAACAGCATCTGATGAACAAGGCCGACCTCCTGAAGTTCTGCCCCTAGATGAAGTACCGGCCCACGGCCATGAGGTTTACCGCAGGCGAGACACTGACTCAAGTACGTACGACCACGCTGGTCCGGCCAGAACATGGTCGCGGGAAGCTCGATCGGGGAGCTACAGACCCAGCACTGATCGACCATCAAGCAGGCATGCTCAGGGCAGTATCGCCAGCAGGAGAATCGCCAGTGGATGTACGCGTGCGGAGTTCGGTCCTTCTGCATGCACACGGGGCAGATTCGGTAGCGCGGCCTCCCTTTCGGCCCCGACAAGAGCAACCTGTGCCTCGCCTCCCCCACAGACTGCAATCTCCGCACAAGTCGGCGTGCGACGAAGAATGCGTCCGCATCCAACCCACAGATGCTCGAAAACCGCGCGAACGAGGCTTCGTCGACCAATTCCTGATCGGGATCCCGGCATCCTTCGAGACCAACTGCCTTGAGCATATCCCGCAAAGCGATGCCCTGCGCAAGCGCGGCTCGGGTAAGCCACGAGGACGGCGACTCGAACGGCTGCGCTGCCGGAAGCGAGTAGATGGTTCGCTCATGCGTCATGGTCGCCTCGAAACAAGTCCATCTGCCTGGTCGGCCGACGGCCGCTGCGACTCGTGCCAACGCGGGGAAAGTCCCGCAACCACTCTCGCAGCCCCGCGGCCACGAAGCGGTCTGCCTCAGTCCCACCTCGCAGCTCCAGCCTTTCCAGACCTTCGTCGTGGATGAGGCTTACCAACTCCTTAGGGGCGGCTGACTGAAAGTCGACGTACTGCCTCACCCGGTCGACTCCCCGATCAAGAGCCTTAATGAGCTCCGGCCGATCAACTGAACGGTTCGAACCTGGCAGATGCACTCGCTCGCTAGGATCGCGGCGAACACCGAAGGCATGGCAGCACCAGAACAGACCATCGGGAGACAGCGCACGCAGCCACAAGGGAAGTTCATCCGCCAACCGGTGAATAAACCGTCTGTTCAAGGCGTCATCGAGGGTCCTCAGCCAAGACAGCTGCGAAGCGGCCAAGCTTCGATCAGAGCGCGAAAGAAACGCTCCGCATCGGCACACATCGAACGCTGGTCGATCCCATGTCAGGCGACACCCGCATCGACTGCATCCGTCCACCAAGATGCATTCGTGTCGGGGGCAACCGTAAATGCCGGTCAGCTCCCATGCCTCCCGACAAGCGCCGTACTCACGAACACACTGCGGGCAGATCTGCGGATGGGCGCCTCGCAATGCCGCCCGACTCGACCATGTGAATCCAAACAGTCGAGCAAAACGAGCATGGTTCCGTTCGCGGGTGCCGGGAAGTCGAGGCGTGAGCCAGGCGCGCGGGCACTGCGCCACGTAGCTGAGAATTTCCACGTCAGACCTGGAGACGGACTCGAGTGAACACACCCCTGACCACTCCAACATCCGTCGCAGAGTCAGGCCGTTCTGGCGTGCCACGCGGAACAGGTACGACCGACCAGACTCCCCATCCAGAGGAGAGACCGGAACGGGCAATGGGTGCAGGTCAGCCGGCATATGGACCTCCAGCCGCTTTGACCGCTCCATTCGTTCGCTCAGACGCCAGGACGAGGTGAGGAGGCTGAACCGCTGCAGCCCCGGCGTCCACCGCCACCAGAACTGCCTCGGTGATGAAACGCTTGAAGGTGCGAGGATTGCCGCCACAGGCTCGGTGGAGACGGGTGCCTTCCTCGTCGGAATCGATGATCGACAAATCGATCTCGGTGAACCTCTGCCTGAAAACGTGAAGAAAGCCGAGCCAGTTGCCATCGTTGTGGAACTCCCGTAGCTCGAACTTCGCGCTCACTCGACCACCCAGACTCATGTCGATGGTCCGCAGGTCAAGAAGATCTTGGCTCCCACACAGACACAAGCCAAGCGGTACCTCGTCCATCAACTCCCGCAACACATCCGTCGCTGAAGTTCCATCGTCGTAGAGTCGGCTTCGCAGTTGGACTTGCCCGCGCAGGTTGTCAGCCTCATCGGCGAAGATCAGCCGCGTGCCCTTGTGCCGCAGCGCCTCGATCAATGCATCGCGACGCACTGAAAGCGTGCTGCTCGTCACCGGAAACGGGTACTTGAGCTGCCGCAGCAAGCCGCCGATGATTTGCCCAACATTGGGACGCCGCGGTATGCGCAATGCGAGGACACCCAACCCTGGCTCGAACAGCGTGGAGTTCGGAATGGTCGCCCTGAAGTAGCGGATGAGCGCAGTTTTCCCAACGCCCGTGGGCCCGGCGATGACGGCGCCCTGTTGAACGTTGAGCTCGCGGCTCAGCTGGAAGATGCGATCGCATCCCTCCAACGCAGCCTTGAACGCCTGATGCGCCACGAAGACACGCTGGAGTCGCGCAGCCACCTGGAGTGCCTTCAGCGAGTATGTGAACTGCCTCCGAGCGATCGTGCTCTTCTCCTCCTCATCGGGCGGATCGAAAACATCGTCGACGTCTTCCATCACAGCCCCTCCAGCTCAAACGAGTCGAACTCAGGGACGATGATTTTGCTTGCCGCAGGCGGAACAAACACGTTGGCCGTCGCCGCATCCATCGCTTGGGACGGCGATCGCGTCGGCGGGGCGGCCACCCTGCTGGATGTGAGTCCGGCAAAACGGGCCGCCTGAACTGCATCGGCTCGCCGGCGTTTCCCGGTAGCGCCCAACCAGTGATCGTGAAGACGCATGCGCGCTTGCCACAGGGTCTCCGCGCTGTTCTTCGCCTTCAGCTCCTCGCGCTGAAACTTCCGGATGAGCTGATGCTGATTCCACGACAAGCCCTCTGCGTAATCGGGCCACATGGAGGTCGCTTGAATCCATTGCAGCGAGTCCACGGGATCCTGGACGTAGATCGAGCTCATGTCGTCCGGGTCCCATTTGCACAGGGTCCTGAACGGCCCGCCATGCTTCTTCCGCAAGGAGAGCAAGCCGCTCCCGCCATAAGGAATCCCGAGGAGAGTGACGCCACCTTGATCCACCCGAAGGTGCTTCGACAGACCGGACGTCAGCCGCAAGCTCTCCTCGCTTCCCGGAAACTCGGCTGGAGGGCAGCGGGTCGCTCCATCCATGAAGAGGTCGTAGGGACGACCGAGCTTCCGAGCGTTCACCTGAAACGGGTAGACATCCACGAAGAACATGATCAATCCCGTCAGCAAGTCGCTGAACGTGATCGCTGCGGTCGCGTACGGATCTACCGCCTTTTCGTTGACCGATTTCTTTCGAACACGCCCCTTGCTCAGCGTCAGGAAGTCGAGGTTCGCGAAGAAGCGCTCGACGTGCGGCTTGAGCCATGGCGTTCGGACTCGACAGAAAGTCATATCGGTTCGAAGCGCCCAACACATCGCACGAAACGCTTTCGAGTGGAACTCCATCCCGTTGTCCAGGACGACTTCGTCGGGCAGTCCATACGCAAGCCACTTGTGCTTGAGTTTCGCCGCGGAGCAGACATGATCCTTGTGTGCAATCGCCGATCGCATCACCCCGCACACGCTCGTCACACCAGCGCCGTAGAAGGACAAGTAAAAGCCGTGCGGGTAACCTGAGTAGGCGTCAACCGCGGCCGTTAGCAGAGGCCGTCCCAATGGCAGTCCCGTGCGGTCACAGATCACAACCCAGTTCAGCGGCGTGTGGTCGACTTCTACCCGTTGCAAGGGGTAGGTTGCCGGATCGCCATGGAGAGGCGATCGAAGCTGCATGCGAGCACGGCTACTACCTTCCCTTGACGCAATGCGCTGATACGCGTCCACCTCTTTGCTTCGGCGATAGAGCGTGGCGGTGCTCACAGTTGAGCAGGAAGAATCGAGTGTTCCGTCGGCAACGCCTCGACTGATCTCGCGCTGCAGGCAGTCGACGGCATGTCGCATCGGAAGGCGGTCTCGCGTGAAGTACTCTCTTCGAAGAACCTCTGCAATCATGTCCTCGACCTCGTCGCTCAGCCGCCTTCGCCGCCGACTGAGTACGGATCGAGGCAGAAGCGCCAAGACACTGTTTCCGGCACTCTCGTAGCTCCTGATCCATCTCATCACCGAAGTGTCGGACGGTCGCTTACGTCCGTCGGACGGAATCGACGCAATGAGCTCTCGAATGCGCCCGCGCTCACCGCGCCGAATGTGCGCAGCCCGAACGGCCTTGATGTATTTCAGCTTGTGTTCGATTTGGCCTGTCACCGGATCGGGGAGCGCGGTGAGATCCAGCGGTTCCTCATGGTGCCCTTCGCCGCCAACGACATCCAGGCTTCCGCCAGAGACCTTGTATCGCCCCGAATAGACGCGTTCGACCAGGTCGGAGATCTTGATCTGCCTCGCTCTTCTCGTCGCCACGTCTTCGAATTGCACCTCGCTGTCATTCAGGACACGAGTCAACTCCAGCACGCGTTCTCCATCCTTCAGCGTCAAACCAACTTTCAGTGCGAATCGCATTTCGTTGCTCCGAGTCGATGTTGAGAGTGACGATCGAGTCGTCATCGAGAGGAAGATCAGGCGACAGGTACACGGCCTTCGTCGCGGCGAGATGCAGCACGACCTCCTGCTCCTGCCGCGAACCCGTGACCAGGTCGGCCAGCCGGAGACCAACTCCGGCCTGGCGCAGAAGTTCCAGCACGGCATCGCAGCTTGGTCGCGACGGCGCGGTCTTTCGGTACCTCAAGATGAGCGCTGCCCTCCGATGTGCCTTGTTGCGGCGGAGTTGGTCCTCGGTCAGAACGAGGAAGCCCATCCCTCGCTCATTGAGCTGCGTGCTGGCCTCATCGAACACGGTGCGGTAGCCCGCGACCCTGCTGGTGGGTTTAACCTCCACGACCACCTCGGCGCCGTCGGAGTGGCGTACAAGGAAGTCCGGGGTGTATGACCGCCCGCCCTTCGAGCGCAGGGAGAACGGTTGATGTGCGATATGCACGACCGTCGGGCACAGTGCGGCCCGGTAAACAAAGTCGCGTTCAAACGAGGATTCGCATTCCACGGGTGCGCTGAGGCACCCGCCGAGGTTGAGGACGCGCACCGTCTTGTGCGGCGCGCGCGTCACCACCCTCCGGGCCGGCGCTGCCGGCGGCGGGGTGTCGTTCATGGTTTCTCCAGGCGAAGCCATCCCGCACCCGGAAGAATTCCGGACGCTACTGGCTTGACAGGCGGGGGGCGCTGGAAGAAACTGAGGTTGCTTAGGCCGTTGGAGTTTCTTCAGCGGTGGCCACGCCGGGCATCCGAAAGGATGTTCGGCGTTGTCATTTCTGCGTAACGTTTTTCATCGGTCCATGGCGTTCCTTCGCGAAGATTGGGCTGTTTCGTTCATGCCGGTCCGAGGAAGTTAAGAGGTGCGGGCCGTCTCATGACAGCGCCGCTCATCACCTGCAGCTGCCGCGTCGGGATATCGGGCGCCACTGGGCACCGTGGCCGCCTGTCGCAGGCGCGCCAACCACAGCGCCACGTCACGAGTCAGCGCGAAGTAGCCGCGGCGGTGAGCAATCTTGAAAACTGGCACTGGTACGGTGTCTCGCGCGACCGCTTGCGAGAAGGCGGCAGTACTGGCGTAGCCAAGTGATTGCAGGAGTGGTGCCGGCGGCATGAGCACTCCATGCCGCTCGACCAACTGTTGCTCCAGTTGGGCTTCCAGTGTTCCGGTGGGCTCAGGTGCTGCCACGTTGCACTCCGTTGACTTGGTGCGCTGATCGTAAGCAGCTACCCTAGCGCTGTAAACGTGGTCGAGTTGACCGAGTTTCGCGTCGTCGAGACGAATTGAAGTTCGCGCTATAAATCCTTGTCCGAGAGGCCAAACGTGGTCGACACGCCACCACCAGCAACGCGTTTCGCGTCCAAAATCGATGACGAGAACCGGCTTGCCCTAATTCGTCGTCTGCGGGTGATGTACTGGTTTCGAGGCTGCATGGCCCGCCACGACGCTCCTTCGGCACACGCGCTCGCCAAGGTGATCGGCTCGCTCACACCCTCGTCGGCTGGAACGTTCAGCCCGAAGCGGTACTACGAGTACGCTCGGGGAAATCGACTACCCAGCCACTTCACCGTTCGAGCTCTCGAACACGCGCTTCATCGGCGTCACCGGCCCATTGGTTCAACTGAGGAGTTCTTGCACCCCGTGTGGCAAGTAATTGCGACCACCGCGCCTCGGCCGTCGGCCGTGTACGACTGGATCCACGGCATGGCTCCAGAGCTTCAGTCGGTTGCAGCGCGAGGTGAGTTGCCCTCGAGAAACAAGCACTGGGTACCGAACTTCCGTTCGTCATCTCTCACGGCGATCCACAAGAATCCTGGCCTCGACGCGATTGCCCTGCTGTGCATAGCAATCCGCCAGGCTTTCCGGTTTGGGAGCCTCCAGCAAGCGGGCGATCTGGCAGTACACCTCAGTCATGCCTTCTGGATGGCCTCGGACCTGTTTCGCGGTCGAAAGCTACTGACAGACTGGGCTGGAGTGTTAGACCAATGCGTCTTCATCGACATCGCCGATGCAGAACGGCGACTGCGCTTTCCAGCGGCATGTGTAGAAGCTGATGCACGAGCGCTCGATTGGGAGTTGCGCAAGCTTCCAGCGTCGAATCCTTGGACCATCTGTCCGAGCAGGACTTCGGAACTCCGTAAGGTCCTCGGAACGGATCGACACTACCTCTACTGGCGCTGGCACTACCCACGGGTTGAGCCGAACACGATGAAACTCGTTGCACAAATTCCATCGATATCTGATCTCCACGTAGCGAGCGACGTTCCATCAGGACTGCTTGCCCCTTAAAGCGGCACTGCAAGAGCTCACCTTCAACAGCAACCAGGAGGGCCGGAAGCTGGCGTCCTACCCGCAGACCGAGGGTTTAAACGACCTGCTCCATAGCTGTGGAACACCTCCTCGCACCTTGCTCCAAGGGCCAGGTTCGTGGTGCCGTCGACGGCTTGACGCAGGTGCGCGCCCAGCTCTTCCGGTTTTTCGACGCGCACTTACGCCACCTCAAATGCTGTATCCGTGCAGTGCGCGTAGCTCCTCCAGCGCCTTCATGATCCGTAGCTTCGTGGGTGCGAAGCGTTGGGCGTTCTGCGGGTGCTGGGCCACCATGAAGTAGTTGTTGAAGTTCTCACCCAGCAAGAATTTGCGGTACAGCTCGACCTGCTTAACCTTCACCTGGGCGCTCGAAATGAACGCGCCCTCGCCCCTGAGTCGCTTGAGTTGTTCGGCTACCTTTCGCTTCAGGGCGGCCGGCGAGCAGTGCTGCACGACAAAGCCGTAGGTCACGTTCTGGAAGTAGGCTTCGGCCAGTTCAGACATCCATTCGCCCTCCGATAGCTTCAGCTTCTTCAGCCCTCGCAGCGCGATGCCGGCATCGAGTTCCTGGAAAAAGATTCTGTAGAACTCTCGGAAGCCCTGTAGCAGTTCGTGTGGACCCACCTCCTCCGTCGGCGCAACCAGACCGAACCAGCCGCACTTATCGAAGCTGCCGCGCCGGTCCGCGAGGTAACCGCCATAGCAGGCCGCGATCGATACGACGAGATTCAGCCCCATCGTTTGGTTCAACTCCACCAGCTTCCCGTGTAGAGCCTGCCACTCCAGCGTGCTGCCGTTGGAGAACTCAAGGCCCTCTTGGGCATCGCCGTGGCACTCAATGTGCAGCAGGGGGTTGTGCCCCTGGCTCGCCTCGGCGGTTAGATCATCCATGATCCTGATGAAGTCCTTGGCGGACTGTATGCGTCCGGCGATCCCGTCTTGACGACAGACTGATGTGCCCCCGTCACAGCTGGGTTGCGTTGAGCTACGACAGCGACTCTGTGGCGAATGTCCGCTATGCCGAGCGAAAGCGGACGCTCTTTTTCACCGACCGCTCCCCGACCCCGTTACTCCACGACCACAGA
>Ga0247823_10003300_pt1 | contig 13089 bp, 10 predicted proteins | sample 13C_PalmiticAcid_2_FD_192426 | JGI IMG/M metagenome (GOLD analysis project Ga0247823, IMG submission 192426) | Soil microbial communities from agricultural site in Penn Yan, New York, United States - 13C_PalmiticAcid_Day30 | ecosystem: Environmental > Terrestrial > Soil > Agricultural land...
GGTGCTCTATCCAGCTGAGCTACGGGTGCGCACTGCCTTGCGGGCAGGGCGGCTATCTAGCGGGCGGGGCCGGGGCTGGCAAGCGGCTTTTCTGAAAATGCCGATAGAAAATGCAGGCTTGGCGTCGGGAGCCTGGGACACTAGGCATGAACCTCTCTCCGAACCCCTCAGGAGCCTGTTCGTGCGCGCCTATTCCAACCTCACGTCGAACCGTCGGCGCAAGATTTCGCTCATTCTGACGAGCGCGGCTGTCGGCGCATTTATGTTGGCGGGGTGCGCCACGACGCCGAGCGCCGGGATGTCGCCGGCGGAATCGGTCGCGACGACGGCTGAGGCGCCGGCGCGCGGCCCCTTTGTCTCGGCGGCCAATCCGCTGGCGGTCGAGGCGGGGATGAAGGTTCTGGCGCGCGGCGGGTCGGCGGTGGACGCCGCTGTCGCCATCCAGGCGGTCCTGGGTCTGGTTGAACCCCAGTCCTCAGGTCTGGGCGGTGGCGCCTTCATGATGGTCTACGACGCCGAGAGCGAGGCCATCACCGTCTATGACGGGCGCGAGACGGCGCCGGCCTCGGCCACGCCCGAACTCTTCTATGAGAACGGGCGGCCGTTGCCCTTCGTCAATGCGGTCCTGAGCGGCCGTTCGACCGGCGCGCCCGGCGCTGTGCCCATGCTGGCTCTGGCGCAAAAACAACATGGCGTATTGCCTTGGGCCGAACTGTTCGGCGACGCCGAGAAGCTGGCGCAGGACGGCTTCGTCGTCAGCCCGCGTCTGGCCGGGATGATCAACGGCGATGCGCCCCAGGCGAAGACCCGCTGGGCGGCCGAGTATTTCACCAAGGCCGACGGCACGCGCTATGTCGCCGGGGACGTGCTGAAAAACCCGGCCTATGCCGAGACGGTGCGGACCCTGGCGCGCGAGGGCGCGGCGGGCCTGCAGACCGGGCCGCTGGCTGAGGCGATCGCCGCCGCCGTGGCCGAGGGTCCGCGTCCGGGCGGACTGACGACCGCCGACATCGCCGCTTATCGCCCCATCGTGCGCGAGGCCATGTGCGGCCCCTACAAGGTCTATGTCGTCTGCGTGCCGCCGCCGCCGTCCAGCGGAGCGTCGATCCTGCAGTTGCTGGCCATGGGCGAGCAGACGCCGGATCTGGACAAGGGGGCGGCCAGTCCTGAGGCCTGGGCCGCCTTCGCCCAGCTGCAGCGGCTGATGTACGCCGACCGCGACCGCTATTTCGGCGACCCGGCCTTTGTCGCCGTGCCGGTCGCGGGCCTGCTGGACCCGACCTATATAGCCGAGCGCGCCGCTCGGGCGCCGGCCCTGCGCGGGGCCGCTCCGTTCGGGATGCCGCCAGGTGCGCCGCGCCTTGGCGCCGACGCCACGCGCGAACCGGCCGGCACCTCGCACTTCGTCGTGGTGGACGCCAAGGGCGATGCGGTCAGCATGACCACGACGGTCGAGAGCCTGTTCGGCTCGGGCCGGATGGCGGGGGGCTTCTTCCTCAACAACCAGCTGACCGACTTCTCGCTGGTTCCGACCGCGGCCGACGGCACGCCGGCGGCCAATGCCGTGGCGGCGGGCAAGCGTCCGCGCTCGTCCATGTCGCCGGTCATCGTGCTGGACCGCGAGGGGCGGCTGGTCGGGGCCATGGGCTCGCCCGGCGGCTCGTCCATCCTGGCCTATAACGCTAAGGCCCTGATCGCGGCCCTGGGGTGGGGGCTGCCGGTGCAGGAGGCGTTTGATCTGCCCAATCTCGTGGCCAAGGGAGACGGCTTCGGCGCCGACACCGAGGGCTTCAGCGAGGCCTTGCAGGAAGGCATGGCGGAGCGCGGCATCGTGCTGCGGCCGAATACGTCCGAGAACTCGGGTCTGCACGGCGCCCTGTGGCGCAACGGGCGTTGGGACGGCGGGGCCGACAGCCGCCGCGAGGGCGTGGCGCGCAGCCAGTAGGGTCTATTCGCGGGGGCGGATCGTCAGTTGGAAGGCCACCAGGCCCTCCGACACGTCGGTCTTGATGCCGTTGTAGGCGCGGATGCCGTTGGCCTCGATTTCGCGATAGACGACGCCGAACGAGCTTTGCACCGCGCCCCGGCGATAGGCCACGCCCACCGACGCGTCGCCCAGGAAGGCCCCCTCGTCGTGGCTCATGCCGGAACGGGCGAAGTCGCCGTCGCGGGTGCGGGCGAAGTTGTAGCCGACAGCGCGCTTGGAGCCGGCGGCATAGACATACCAGCGCGCCCGTTCGCCAAAGGCTTCGTCGCCGTCGGGCGCCAGGCGGTCCAGGCCCTCGCCGATCTTCAGGGTGGCGCCGGCCTCGGCTGTCGTGCCGTCGCTGCCGAAGCCGACGCCTGCGTGGGGCGTCAGCGAGACTTCCAGGCCCGAGGCCGTGCGGCCCTGCGCGGCGATCCAGCCGCGCGTATAGGTGACGTCGTAGCTTTCGTCGTCATAGGTGCGGGCATCGAGCGCGCGCGGCGGCACGGGCGCGCCGTCGGCGCGGCGCGGCTCGCCCCGCGCCGTCACGCGCAGGCGATCAGTGAAGCCGTCGCCGGCGAACCAGGCTTCGCTGCGGGTGGTGGTGAAGGCTTCGCGGCCGGCCGGCGATCCCGACAGGGCGAGCGGAGCGCCGAAGGGCGTGTCTGCGGCGGCCATGGCGATGTCGGCGTCCAATCGGGCGGCGGCGTCCTCGAACTGGACGGCCTCGCTGCCCTTGGCGGCCACGGACCCGGTGAACGCGGCGTTCGCCTGCGCATTCGTCGTCATGGGCAGACCCACGACGATCAGAACACCCACGAGGCAAGCCTCTACGCGCACAACGGTCCCTCCCAAAGCCGTTAACAGTCGCACTCTGCACTATCGCGGGGGAACTGCAACGGACTCTTTCAAGCCACAATCCTGTAAGGCTCAAACGAAACCGCCCGGAGGACGGTTCCTCCGGGCGGGATCAGCGGATCGTGATGGGACAGCCTGGCCCTACTGGCAGGCCAGGCACTCGTCGTAGTCGGTGCGGGCGGCGGAGAAGAGGTCCGGCTGGTTCGGATCGGCCTCGGCCTCGGCCTTGTCTTCGGCGCCGGCGAAGGCGGCGCGTTGCACCGACTTGGAGCGCAGATAATAGAGGGACTTCACGCCGCGCTCCCAGGCGGACCAGTGCAGCATGTGCAGATCCCACTTGTTCACGTCGCCGGGGATGAAGAGGTTCAGCGACTGGGCCTGGCAGATTTCCGGCGCGCGATCGGCGGCCAGTTCGACCACCCAGCGCTGGTCCAGCTCGAAGGCGGTCTTGAACACGCCCTTCTCGTCGTCCGACAGGGCGTCCAGATGCTGGACCGAGCCTTCGTGTTCGAGGATCGAGCTCCACACGGCCTCGGTATCGATGCCCTTCTCGCCCAGCAGCTTCTGCAGGTAGGGGTTCTTGACCGCAAACGAGCCCGACAGGGTCTTGTGCGTATAGATGTTGGCAGGGATCGGCTCGATGCCCGCCGAGGTGCCGCCGCAGATGATCGAGATCGAGGCGGTGGGGGCGATGGCCAGCTTGTGCGAGAAGCGTTCCATGACGCCCTGTTCGGCGGCGTCCAGGCAGGCGCCCTTCTCTTCGGCCAGCGTGCGGCTGGCCTTGTCGGCCTCGCGACGCAGGTGCTTGAACAGGCGCATGTTCCAGGACTTGGCCATGGCGCTTTCAAAGGCCACGCCCTGCGACTGCAGGAAGGAGTGGAAGCCCATCAGGCCCAGGCCGACCGACCGTTCGCGTTTGGCCGAATAGACGGCGGCGGCCATGGAGGACGGGGCGCGCTGGATGAAGTCCTCCAGGACATTGTCCAGGAAGCGCATGATGTCTTCGATGAACCTTGGTTCTTCGCGCCATTCCAGGAAGGTCTCGGCGTTGACCGAGGACAGGCAGCAGACGGCGGTGCGTTCGGCGCCCAGGTGATCCTTGCCGGTGTGCAGCATGATTTCCGCGCACAGGTTCGACTGTTTGACCTTCAGGCCCAGGTCGCGCTGGTGCGGCGCCATCTGGCGGTTCACCGTATCCGAGAAGATCAGATAGGGTTCGCCCGTCTGCATGCGGATGTCGAGAATCTTGGTCCACAGCGCGCGGGCGTCGACGGTCTTCATGACCGCGCCGTCCTTGGGCGACTTCAGGTCGAAGCTGGAGCCGGTCTTCACCGCCTCCATGAACTCGTCGGTGATGTTGAGGCCGTGGTGCAGGTTCAGGGACTTGCGGTTGAAGTCGCCCGAGGGTTTGCGGATCTCGAGGAACTCCTCGATCTCGGGGTGGTGGATGTCCAGATAGACGGCGGCCGAGCCGCGACGCAGCGAGCCCTGCGAGATCGCCAGGGTCATGGAGTCCATCACGCGGATGAAGGGGATGATGCCGCTGGTCTGACCCGCACCCTTGACCTTCTCGCCGATGGAGCGGACGCCGCCCCAGTAGGTGCCGATGCCGCCGCCGTTCGAGGCCAGGGCGACGTTCTCGTTCCAGACGTTCTGGATGCCGTCGAGGCTGTCGCCCACGGCGTTCAGGAAGCACGAAATCGGCAGGCCGCGATCGGCGCCGCCGTTCGACAGGACCGGCGTGGCGGGCATGAACCACAGCCTGGACATGTAGTCGTAGATGCGCTGGGCGTGTTCGGCGTCGTCGGCATAGGCCGTCGAGACGCGGGCGAACATGTCCTGATAGCTTTCGCCCGGCAGCAGGTAGCGGTCTTCCAGGGTCTTCTTGCCGAAGTCGGTCAGCACGGCGTCGCGCGAGCGATCCAGGGTCAGACCGGAGACGACTTTCAGGTGCGGTTTGCCTTCGGGCGGCGGCGAAGAAACCGTCGTGAATTCCGTCGTCTGCAGAGCTTCGCCGCCAGCCATGTTGATCCTTGCCCCGATCAAAATCGTAAGAAGACCGTGCCGGTTTGAAACACTAGATATGGTGTCTCTGTTCCCGTGCTCGGCTAGATGTATGGGCGCATATCGCTAATGCCAGGTAAAGACTTGATCTTGCCGGGGCGATGTGGGGTCCACAGATTCACCGGTTGGGGGCTGTGGAAAAGTCGGAAAAGACAACCGTCAAGCCGCCCGATCTGCGCGATCACAAGCGCGTGATCGTGTGGGCGAGGGAACACAGCTTCAGCTTGACCGTTAGCGGCCCATGGCTCCGCATCCGACCGCCTTCCTGACCCGCGCCCTGCGCGTGGCCCGCACCGAAATCGCCGCCGTCGCCGCCCTGCTGGTCGTGGCCCTGGGCACACTGACCTTCATCGAGGTGGCCGACGACATGCGCGAGGCCGACGGCCAGGCCTTCGACCAGGCGGTGCTGCACGCGGTGCGCCCCTTCGCCGACGATCCGGGCCGCCCCTGGGGGCCATGGTGGTTGCATGAGGCGGCGGCGGATCTGACCTCGCTGGGCGGGATCTCGGTCCTGACCCTGTTCGCCCTGTTCGCCCTGGGCTTCATGCTGATTCAGGGCAAGCGCCTGTCGGCCCTGCTGCTGGTCGTCGGTCTGGCGGGCGGGGTGGCGCTGAGCGAGGGGCTGAAGGCCCTGTTCGAACGCGACCGCCCGCCGCTGGAGTTTCAGGCGGTCGAGACGCTGAACGCCAGCTTCCCTTCCGGCCACGCCCTCTTGTCGACCGTCTTCTATCTGACGCTCGGGGTCATGCTGACGCGCGCTGTGCCGACCAAGCGGTTGAAGGCCTACGTCCTGGGTTGCGCCATTCTGATCGCCCTGCTGATCGGCCTGACCCGCATCTATCTGGGGGCGCACTGGGCCTCGGACGTTTTCGCCGGATGGAGCGTCGGCGCGGCCTGGGCCATGTTTCTGTGGTTAGTCGCCTATGCCGTCGGCCGGCGTCAGCGGCTGCATGACGCCCCCCTGCAGGACGCGCCTTCGACCAATGTCTAGCGGCCGGGGCGCGTCGGGCGCCGGATAACGGAGCGAACAGAGCCCAACGGCCGTTCGAGGAAGCGCCATGACCGATTTCGCCGCCCTGTATGCAGAACGACGGATGTCGCCCATCGAGGCGGCGGCCCTGATTCCCTCGGGCGCCAAGGTGGCCATGGCCCTGGGCGTTGGCCAACCGCCTGCCCTGCTCAAGGTCCTGGCCGACCGGGCCGAGGCGCGCGAGGTCGGCGACGTCAACATCTACTACCTGCTGTCCACCGCCATCGCCGGCGAGACGGTGCTGCGCTTCGAACTGACCGACCGCCTGCGGCCGCACAGCCTGTTCCATGGCGCCATCGAGAGGAAGCTGGAGGCGCGCGGGATCGAGGAGGGCCGACAGGCCGTCTGGTTCGTACCGACCGGTTTCCAGCAAACGCCTCGGGTCCTGACGCGCGAGATCGGGGTCGACACTCTTCTGGCTACGGTCTCGCCCATGGATGCCGAGGGCTATTTCAGCTTCGGGACCAACACCGACTACGCCCTTGCCGTGTCCAGGACGGCGAAGCGGGTGATCCTGGAGGTCAATCCGCATATGCCGCGCGTCTTCGGCGACTGTCGGGTGCATGTGTCCCAGGTGACGGCCCTGGTCGAACACGCCGCGCCCCTGCTGGAAGCGGGCAAGGCCGCGCAGCAGCCGCAGGATCTGGTCATCGGCGGCATCATCGCCGGCCTGATCGAGAACGGCTCGACCTTGCAGATGGGCATAGGCGCCCTGCCGGACGCCGTCTGCGCCGCCCTGCACGACCATGCGGACCTAGGCATCCATACCGAACTGCTGACGCCCGGCCTGGTCGAACTGATGCGGGCCGGTGTCGTCACCAATGCGAAGAAGACCCTGCATCCGGGCAAGACTGTCTTCACCTTCGCCATGGGCGACCGCTCGACCTATGACTATCTTCACGAGAACCCTGGGCTGGAGGCGCGTCCGGTCGACTATGTGAACGACCCCGTCGTAATCGCCCGAAACGAGCGGATGGTCTCGGTCAACGCCACCCTGCAGATCGATCTCTTCGGCGCCTGCTGCTCGGAATATCTGAACGGACGGCAGTACACGGCGGCGGGCGGCCAACTGGATTTCGTGCGCGGCGCTTCGGCGTCCGAGGGTGGAAAGTCGATCATCGCCTGCCATTCGACGGCGGCCAGGGGGACGGCCTCGCGCATCGTCGCCCGTCTGGACGGGCCAGTGACCACGCCACGCAACGACACCCAGATCGTCGTCACCGAGCATGGCTGGGTCAATCTGCGTGGTCTGACGACGGATCAGCGCGCTCGCGCCCTGATCGGTCTGGCCGCCCCGCAGTTTCGCGAGGGACTGGAGGCCGAGGCGCGCGCCATGGGGCTGATCTGATCCAGTCTTCCGCCATAAGTAAAACCTCGTTCTTTTGGCGGTAGGGTTTCTTTACAATTGCGGGGCAGGCTTGGGGACGGGGCGCTGTAACGGGGATGGGGGCATGAGAGGACGCTGGCGAGCCTTTCGTCATGACGCGGGTCGGGAGGCTGGGCCTCACCCGGCTGTCTATGTCGGGCTGTTCGCCCTGTGTCTGTTGCTCGGCCATTGGAGCGCGGCCACCTTTCAGGCGGTGATCGCCTGGCCGGCCAACGGGGTCATGCTGGCGGCCTTTCTGCAATTGCCGCGGCGCCGGGCCAGTCTGGTTCTGGCTCTGTGTTTCGGGCTGAACCTGGTCAGCGCCCTGATGCGCGGCGATGCTCAGCCCTTCGTCTGGCTCAACCCGCTTCTGAATCTGGTTCAGGTTCTGACGGCTGGCGTCCTGGCGCGGCGTCTGTGCGGCGCGGCGCTGGATATGCGGCGGCCGCGCAGGGTGATCCTTTTCGTCATCGGGGCCGCGACCCCGGCGGTGGTTCTGACCGCCACAGTCGGCGTGGCCGTGGCTGTGGTCGTGCGGGATTATTCGCTGGCGCAGGCCGCCTTCGCCTGGCGGCACCTGTTCGCCATGGAGCTTCTGGGACTAGTGATCGTCACTCCGAGTCTCTTGCTGCTGGCCCGCGCGCATCGCTTCCGGCAGGCGGCTCAGTCGCCGCTGGAGGTCGTCGCCATCCTCGGCGTCCTGGCGGTGGTGGCGCTGTGGGTCTTCACCCAGTCTTCGCCCTATCTGTTTCTGGTCTTTCCTCCCCTGATGCTGGCGGCTTTTCGTCTCTCGCCGCCGTGGATGGCGATCGCCCTGATCGTGACTACGACCGTCAGCGGTTTGTTGACCCTGACAGGGCATGGGCCCATCAGCGCCTCGTCCGTGCCGGACGTGGCGGAACTGAACTCTCTTCCGGAGCGCATGCGCCAGATGCCGCTCTACTATGGTTTCCTTCTCGTGGGGGCGATGACGGCGCTGCCGATCAGCGCCCTGATGGCTGAGCGGCGTTCCTTTGTGTCGCGGCTGGCGCGTCGGACGGCTGTGGCGCAGGAGCAGCGGCGCCGCGCAGAGACGGCGGACGCCGTCAAATCGCGTTTCCTCGCCTTGATGAGCCATGAAATGCGCACCCCGTTGAACGGCGTCAGCGGCTATGCTGATCTGCTGTCGCGGCGCGTCGATCTGCCGCCTGAGGTCCAGACCCAGGTGGCCGCGATCCGCGAGTCGGGCGAGGCCATGCTGGCCCTCGTCGAAGACGTGCTGGATGTCTCGCGTGGCGAGGGGCCGGCGCGCCAGGAAGTCTTTGATCTGGCCGCCCTGATTGATGCGGTCGTCGGTCCCGAGGCCGCTGCGGCCGAGGCCAAGGGGCTGGGTTTCGAGGTGGAGCTTGCGCTGCAGTCGGGCGGGCGCGTCAAGGGCGATGCGCGGCGCCTGAAGGGTGCGTTGCGGCATCTGGCGTCGAATGCGGTCAAGTTCACTGAGCAGGGCGTGGTGCGGTTGCGCGTCTGCCACGAAGGCGATGAACTGGCGGTCGAGGTCTCGGACACCGGACGCGGGATTGCGGCCGACTTTGCGCCACGTCTCTTCGAACCCTTCGCCCAGGGGGACGATTCCCTGGGCCGCAGTCATGGCGGCGCCGGGGTGGGGTTGCCGGCGGCGCGACGCCACGCGCGCAGCATGGGCGGAGATGTCGTTCTGGTGTCTTCGTCATCGGCGGGATCGGTGTTTCGATTGACAGCGAAGCTGGAAGCCCTGGACGCGCCGGCTGTTGATGCCGCAGATGCGGGCGTGTTGCGCGCCCTGATCGTCGATGATCATCCGGTCAATCGTCAGATGCTGCGTCTGTTGATCGAGGCGGCTGGCTGCGAGGCGGTCGAGGCCCGCGACGGACTGGAAGCGGTGGTCCAGGCGACGGTCGGGGGGTTCGACCTGATCCTGATGGATGTGCGGATGCCGGGTCTGGACGGGCTGGAGGCGACGCGCCGGATAAGGTCCTTGCCCGCAGGCGCGAGCGAAGTGCCGATTCTGGCCGTGACGGCCGACGCCATGCCCGAGGACGCTGCGCGCTGTCTGGCGGCAGGCATGGACGCCCACTTGGCCAAACCCATCACTCACGAGCGGCTCTACGCGGCCATTGACCATACGTTCCGCGCCGCTGCGACTCGAGAGCAGGGCAGGGCCGCCTAGGCGGCGTCGTCTTCCAGAGGAAAGCGTTTCGCCCAGAAACCTTGCAGGGCGGGCAGGGCGTCCACCCGACGCACGATCTCGGCCATGCGCGGGGCTTCGGCATAGAAGCGCGCTCGGCGCGGCGTCCAGCGGCTGGCGACCGCGACATAGAGGTCCAGCACGCTCACCTCGTCGCCCAGCATAAAGCGGCCCGGTGTGATCTGGCTGTCCATGATGCGCCAGCAGTCGACGATCCGCTCAAGCGTGCGTCGCTTCACCTCTTCTTGCGCCGCAGCGTCGTCGCCGACCAGCCTTGAAGGCACGTCCCGCACCCAGAACATCGAATAGATCGACGCCGGAATGAAGGTCATCCAGCGCAGGAACTGCGCTCGGCGCGGATCATCGACGCTGGGGGCCAGTCGGACCTCGGGGTGGGTGTCGGCCAGCCAGATCAGTATGGCGGCGCTTTCGGTGAGAACTTCTCCGCTGGGCAGGATCAGGGCCGGGATCTGCCGCATCGGGTTGACGGCGGCGACCTTGTCGCGCTCGGCCTCGCCCTCCCAGGTCACGGCTTCGACGATGCGATAGTCCAGTCCGATCAGGGTCATGGCCGCCTCGACCGGGACCGAACCCGAGCCGGCGGCGCCGTAAAGCGTGAAACTCATCCCCAGGCTTCTCCCCATTTGATTCGTCTCTGACCACCATATCTAGCGGTCAGATGAAAATGTGATCGCAAGATAGGCGTATTCCGACTTGGCGCCGCGCGCGCTGGGTCGCATGGTGAAACTCGCTTCTCCCGGATTCGCTTCAGGTCATTTTGATGAACGCCCACTCCTCGATCATCCGTCCCGGAACGGCCGGACTGCTGACGCCTTCGGCCGCCTACAAGCCCTTCCGCTATCCGTGGGCCTTCGACATGTGGAAGAAGCAGCAGCAGGTCCACTGGATGCCCGAAGAGGTGCCGCTGGGCGAGGACGTCAAGGACTGGGCCGCCAACCTGACCGACAGCGAGCGCAATCTGCTGACGCAGATCTTCCGCTTCTTCACCCAGGCCGACATCGAGGTCCAGGACAACTACATGGAGCGCTACGGCCGGGTCTTCAAACCGACCGAAGTGAAGATGATGTTGGCCTCCTTCGCCAATATGGAGACCATCCATATCGCGGCCTATGCTCTGCTGCTCGAGACCATCGGCATGCCCGAAAGCGAGTTCGGCGCCTTCATGGAATACGAGGCCATGCGCGACAAGCATGACTTCATGGGCCAGTTCGGGGTCGAGACCGACGCCGACATCTGCCGGACGCTGGCCATGTTCGGGGGCTTCTCGGAGGGCCTGCAACTGTTCGCCAGCTTCGCCATGCTGATGAACTTCCCGCGCCAGTCCAAGATGAAGGGCATGGGCCAGATCGTGTCCTGGTCGGTGCGCGACGAGAGCCTGCACTGCGAAGGCATCATCAAGCTCTACCACGCCTTCAATAAAGAGACGGGCGCCGTCACCCAGGCCGTGGCCGACGACATCGTCGACTGCTGCAAGACGGTGGTGGCGATGGAGGACAAGTTCATCGACCTGGCCTTCGAGATGGGCCCGGTGAACGGCATGACGCCGGACGACATCAAGCAATACATCCGCTTCATCGCCGACTGGCGCCTGCGCCAGCTGCAGCTGCCGGAAGTCTATGGCGTGACGGAAAACCCGCTGCCCTGGCTGCAGTCCCTGCTGTCGGGCGTCGAGCACGCCAACTTCTTCGAGGCGCGCGCCACCGAATACTCCAAGGCCGCGACGCAAGGGTCGTGGCACGGCGCCGACGGCGTCTGGGACAGCTTCGACGCCATGATGAAGCGCCGCGAGACCGCCGAAGGCTGAGCGTTGTGACCCATCCGGTTCGCACGGCGCTGGTCGGCTTCGGCTACGCCGGGCAGACTTTTCACGCCCCGTTAATCGCCGTCTGCCCGGACATGAGTCTGGAGGCGGTGGTCAGTCGTCAGGCTGAGGCCGTTGTCGAGGTCTATCCCGATGCGCGTGTGCTGACCTCGTTCGACGACGCCCTGGCCGATCAGGCTATCGACCTGATCGTCCTGGCCACGCCCAACGACCTGCACGCCAGTCAGGCCGAGGCGGCCTTGAAGGCCGGCAAGGCGGTGGTGGTCGACAAGCCCTTCACCCTGACGACCGATGAGGCGCGGCGGCTGACGGCCTTGGCCGAGGAGCGCGGCCAGCTATTGTCCGTCTTCCATAACCGCCGCTGGGACGCCGACTTTCTGACGCTGAAGGCCCTGATCGCCGAGGACCGGCTGGGGCCGGTGATGCGCTTCGAGAGCAGCTTCAATCGTTGGCGGCCCGAGGTGCGCGACCGATGGCGCGAGGGTGACGGTCCGGGCGCGGGCATCTGGTATGATCTGGGACCGCATCTGATCGATCAGGCTCTGGTCCTGTTCGGACGGCCGCTGGGGGTGACCTGCGATCTGGCGACCCTTCGTCCCGGCGGCCGCGCCACCGACTACGCCCACGCCGTGCTGCGCTACGCCGACAAGCGGGTCATCCTGCACGCCGATATGGTCACCCCCGCGCCCGAGGCTCGCTTCGCCGTTCATGGCGCGCGGGCCAGCTGGCTGAAGGCCGGGCTGGATATTCAGGAAGATCAGCTGAAGTCAGGTCTGGCGCCGGGAGCTGCTGGCTGGGGCGTCGATCCTCGGCCCGGCGTCGTCACCGACGGTGCGACCGGCGTGCGCGATGCCGTGGAGGGACCGCCAGGCGCCTATCCCGCCTATTACGCGGCTGTCGCCCGGGCCATTCGGGACGGTGCGCCCAATCCTGTCCCGCCGAGTGAGGCCGTAGCGGTGATGGAGGTGCTGGAAGCCGGCCTGCTGAGCGCCGCGCGCCGCGCCGAGGTCGCTCTCTAGGTCAGTTCGGGTTCTGGCGACCGGCGTTGCAGCGGGCGCGGTCGCCGCGCTCGCAGGCGGCGACGGTGGCGCGCCAGTCAGCCATCTGCCGCTCATAGTCGGCCTGGGCCTGGGTGGCTGTCTTTACATCCGCTGCGTGGCGCTGCCGTTCGATCTCGGCCGCATCCAGCTCCGTCTGATACTGGGCCTGAGCCTTGGCGTGGGCGGCGGCGTTGGCGCGATCCTGGCTTTCCGCCAGATCGTTCTGGGCGGTGATCTCGGCGTTCAAGGCCTGGGTGCGGCGCAGTTCGTCGGGATCCTGGGCCGAATCCGGGGCGCGATGATAGCGTTCGCCCTGACGCCGCAGCAGATCGGCTACGGGGTCGCTGGGGGCCGCCTGGGCCTGAGCAGAGGCCGGCGTCTGGGCGGACTTGGCGGGCTTGGCGGCGGTCTGCGCCAGTGCGGGCGTGACCATCAGGGCGACGGTCAGGGCGGCGAGGAGGGGGCGAACAGGGGTCATCAGAGCGTCCTTGCCTGGAAGAGGCGGGCGAAGCTTGGCGTTTTCAAGCCAGATGTAAACCAACGCCTGCGCCGGGCATACGGCTGCATCAATCCTGGCCCGAGCCGCTTGACGCCAGCCGGGTCCTGAACAGGGGCAGGGCGGCGATCATGTCAGCTTCGGCGCCCTCGGCTCCGGGTTCGGTGAGGCAGATCGTCCGCTGCCGGTGGCTGATGACAGCGTTGACGTCCTCGCGTTGATC
>Ga0247823_10003301_pt1 | contig 13089 bp, 12 predicted proteins | sample 13C_PalmiticAcid_2_FD_192426 | JGI IMG/M metagenome (GOLD analysis project Ga0247823, IMG submission 192426) | Soil microbial communities from agricultural site in Penn Yan, New York, United States - 13C_PalmiticAcid_Day30 | ecosystem: Environmental > Terrestrial > Soil > Agricultural land...
CTCCAGGTTCTCCGCCGCGGCCCGCGCCCCGGGCGCTGGCCGCGGCGGAGAACCTGGAGGCCGCGGGCGACTCACCGCTGGCCGCGGCCGTGTTGCGGCTGCACGCCGACCGGGTGGCGCTGGCGCAGCGGGAGCGCAGACTGATCTCCCGATTCACCAAAGCCCACCCGACCGTCGCGCTGGTCCACGTTCCCGCGATGGCCACCGATGTGCACGACCTGGACGGCCTGCGCGGCATCGGCGGGAAACTCGGTAAGGCGCTCTAACCGACTCTGACGTCTTCGTCCTCGTACGTGTGACTGCGGCGCGCGTCATCCAGCAGGTCACGCCAGGAATCCACGTCCGGCCTGCGGCGCAGCAGCGCGCGGCGCTCCCGCTCGGTCATGCCGCCCCACACGCCGAACTCGATCCGGTTGTCCAGCGCCTCGGCGAGGCACTCCGTGCGGACCGGACACGCGATGCAGACCAGCTTGGCCTTGCGCTGCTCGGCGCCGCGGACGAAAAGCCCGTCCGGATCCTCGTCCCGGCATGTCGCGCGGACTCGCCAGTCGACCTTCGTTTCGAGATGCATAGCCCCCACCCCTGTCGTCGTCGCGACCCTGAACCGAATACCCCCCGGTACCGGCTGCGTCCCAGCCCGTGGGCTGTTCTGCCTGTCGTGAGACGTTGACGGTACCGGGGGGTATTCGGTTCCATCGAGAACAGGGGTAGAGATATGTGTTACCGAATGTCAACTTCCGATCGGTCGCCTCCCAGTGGTCCGTCCGGCGGACGCGTACGCTGGGCGCCGTGCGTCTGGGTGACAGTTTGCTGAAGCTTCTCGGTCTATGCCTGCTCGCCGGCGTGCTCGTGGCCGGGATGATGTTCCCGGTGATGGGGGCACTAGGGGTGGTGTCCAACCGCGCGAGCGACACCATCGACAGTGTGTCGGCCGATCTGGTGGCGACCGATCCACCGTTGATCACCACGATCACCGACAGCGCGGGCAAGCCGATCGCGTCGCTGTTCGACCAGTACCGGATCCCGGTGTCGGCCGAGCAGATCTCGCCGACGATGAAGGCCGCCCTGGTGTCGGTCGAGGACCGCCGCTTCTATGAGCACCACGGCGTGGACTGGAAGGGCACCATCCGCGCGGCCGTGTCCAACCAGACCGGCGGCGACGTGCAGGGCGCCTCGACGCTCACCCAGCAGTACGTCAAGAACTACCTGATCAACGTGGTCAACCGGGGCAACAAGACCGAGCAGTCCAAGGCCCAGGAGCAGACCATCGCGCGCAAGCTGCGCGAGGCGCGGATCGCCATCCAGCTCGAACAGAAGATGAGCAAGGAAGAGATCCTCACCGGCTACCTGAACGTCGTCGAGTTCGCCTACGAGGTCTACGGCATCGGCGCCGCCTCCAGCGCGTACTTCGGGACCACCCCGGACAAGCTGTCGGTCGCCCAGTCGGCGCTGCTCGCGGGCGCGGTGAACAACCCCGTCCTCTACAACCCGTGGCGCAAGCCGACCGAGACGCTGAACCGGCGCAACTTCGTGATCGACAAGATGGTCGAGAACCAGAAGCTGTCCGCGGACGCGGCCGAGGTCGCCAAGAAGGAGCCCCTGGGCACCCTGGCCGCCGTGCAGAAACCCGCGGCCAACTGCGTCGGCGCCGGTCCCGAGGTCGGGTTCTTCTGCCAGTACGTCTACGACTACCTGCAGAAGCTCGGCTTCACCCAGGACCAGATCCAGACCGGCGGCTACACCATCAAGACCAGCTTCGACGCCCGCGCCACGCAGATCGCGAAGGCGGCGGCCGAGGCGGAGGTACCCAAGACGCAGCCGGGTATCGCGAACACGATGGCGATCGTGCAGCCGGGCAAGGAGCGCCACCAGGTGGTCGCCCTGGTCGCCAACCGCGACTATGGGCTCGACCCCGGCAAGGGCCAGACCACGTACGGCCTGCCCAGCCGAGTGGCGAACAAGTTCGGCGCCGGGTCGATCTTCAAGATCTTCACGTCGGCCGCCTACCTGGAGAAGGGCGGCGGCATCATGAACCAGATCGACGTCCCCGACTTCCACAACTCGCCGGTCTTCGTCGGCGGCGGCAAGGCGTGTGGCCGGACCGCGCAGCCCAACGACGGCGACACCCGCGTCTACTGCGTGAAGAACGCGGCGAAGTACCCGGACAAGATGACGCTGCAGGACGCGTTGGCGACCTCGCCGAACACCGGGTTCGTCATCCTGGAGGAGCGCGTCGGCATGGGCCCGGTGGTCGACATGGCCAGCAGGCTCGGCCTGCGCGAGACGATGGCGTCGAGCATGGGCGGTGTCGACCCGGAGCCCAGCCGCAAGGAGGCCGAGTACCGGCTCAGCCAGTCCGACTACTTCAAGCCGTCGGACAAGAGCCCGGGCAAGGCGTCGTTCACCCTCGGCCCCGGCCCGCTGAGCACCGTCGAGCTGGCCAACGTCGGCGCGACGATCATGAGCGGTGGCGTGTGGTGCCCGCCAAGCCCGTTGCTTGAGGTGCTCGACCGGGACGGCAAGAAGATCGAGACCAACGAGCAGCCGTGTGAGCAGGCCGTTGCCGAGCCGCTGGCCAACGCGCTCGCCGTGGGGCTGTCCAAGGACGACATCAGCGGCACCGCGCGCGGCGCGGCGGGGGCGGTCGGCTGGAAGCGGCCGATGATGGGCAAGACCGGGACCACCCAGGACTACAAGTCGGCCGGATTCCTCGGCGCGACGCCGCAGTACTCGGCGGCGGTGCTGACGTTCAACGACAGCTCGAAGCCGCAAGGCATCTGTGACACCGACCCGCCTCGGCTGTGCGGCACCGGCGGAAACATCTACGGGGGCAAGGTGCCCGCGCGCACCTGGTTCCAGACGATGTCGAAGGTGCTGGAGGGCCAGGACGCACCCGGCCTGCCTGGTGTCGAGCCGCGGTACCTGGAGGGCGGGCCGGAGATCAAGGTCCCGGACGTCACCAACAAGACCGTCGAAGAGGCCACGAGCATCCTGCAGAACGCGGGCTACCAGGTCACCGCGAAGGACCGCAACGACGCCCGCAAGAAGGGGATCGTGGTGAGTCAGACCCCGCGCGGCGCCGCGCTCGCGGGCGAGATGATCACGATCTACGTGAGCACGGGCTATGTACCGCCGCCCAGGACGTCCGACGTGCCGGTGCCGCCGAGCGAGCCGGGGCTGCCACCGGCGCCTGCACCGGGGCCGGGCAACGGCGGCGGGAACGGGCCGGGCAACGGCGGCGGAAACGGGCCACCGAACACGATCGGTCCAGTAGTGCCTTGACGACAGCGGGGCCCGACCACTTAGGTCGGGCCCCGCTGCGGCTTACTGGGGAGGCGAAATGGAGACGACCAATCGGACGTCGGCATTGCCCGGATGTCTCTTTCTGGTCGCACTGGTGGTGGTGCCGGTGATCATCCTGTTCAACAGCTTCCGCGGAGACGGGGCACTGCGGCGAGCCGAAGAGAACGCTCATGGGTACCTGGACCGAGCGATTGAGAACCTGATCGCGCTCCCACCCCCGGCACTGCCCACCGTCGCCGCGGCGACCAGCTCGATCAAGGAATCCGGCGGTCAAGTCATCGCCGTCAGGAACCATGGTCAGCGGGTAGAGATCGACTTGAGGTTCCGCGGTGTGGCGGGTGCGTTGTTCGGCCCGTTGGAGTTCGAGCTGTGTGCCACGGTCGGGATCGAGTCACGTGGTGAAGACCGGCATGTCTCCGCGACCGATAGGCGTGCCTGTGGCTAGGCGCTCCGGTCAGCCGGTGAGCTTCGCCTTCACGGCGGCGGCGACGCGGCCGCCCTCGGCGCGGCCCGCGACCTTGGTGTTGGCGGCCTTCATGACCTGCCCCATCTGCTTCTGCGTGGGCGCGGCACCGAGCTGCTCGGTGACCTCGGCCACAGCCGCGTCGACGAGCGCGACCAGTTCGGCGTCGTCGAGCTGCGTGGGGAGGTAGGCGGCGAGGACGTCGGCCTCGTCGAGTTCGAGCTGGGCCTGCTCGGGGCGGCCCGCGCCCGCGAACGCCTCGGCGGCCTCCTTGCGCTTGCGCACCTCGCGGGCCAGGACCTTCTGCACCTCGTCGTCGGTGAGTTCCCTGGCCTCGTCGCCCGCGACCTCCTCGGAGGTGATCGCGGCCAGACCCATGCGCAGGGACGCGAGACGCGTCTTGTCGCGGGCCTTCATCGCGGTCGTGAGGTCGCTTTTCAGGCGGTTCTTGAGCTCAGCCATGTGAGGAACCCTACTGGCCTGGCAAACGCGTTACCCGGGATGCCACCCCGGCCCCGTACCCTCGACGGCGTGAGTGACCTAGCCAAGACCCTGCGCCGCCTCGCCCTCGGCACGACGGCGCTCGGCGCCGCCACGCTGGCCTACGCCGCCGGATACGAGCGCACCCGCTGGACACTGCGCGAGGCCACCCTGCCCGTCCTGGCCGAAGGCGCGCGACCGCTGCGGATCCTGCACATCTCCGACCTGCACATGATGCCCGGCCAGAAGTCCAAGCAGGCCTGGGTCGCCGAGCTCGACGGCCTCAACCCCGACCTCGTCGTCAACACCGGCGACAACCTGGCGCACAAGCAGGCCGTCCCCGCCGTGGTGCGCGCGTTGGCGCCGCTGCTGAACCGACCCGGCCTGTTCGTCTTCGGCAGCAACGACTACTACGCGCCGAAGCCGAAGAACCCCGCGCGCTACCTGTTCCCGTCGGACAAGCGCATCCACGGCATCGACCTCCCATGGCGCGACCTGCGGGCCGCCCTCGTCGAGCGCGGCTGGCACGACCTCACCCACACCCGCACCCGCCTCACCATCGACGGCCGCCTCATCGCCGCGGCAGGCGTCGACGACCCCCACCTCAAGCGCGACCGCTACGACGAGATCGCGGGCCGCCCCGACCGCACGGCGACGCTGACGCTGGGGGTCACCCACTCCCCGGAGCCGCGGGTACTGGACCGGTTCGCTGAGGACGGGTACGACTTGGTGTTGGCGGGCCACACCCACGGCGGCCAGCTGCGCATCCCCGGCTACGGCGCGCTGGTGACGAACTGCGAGCTGGACCGCTCACGAGCGCGCGGATCGTCGCGGTGGGGCGCGCACACCTGGCTGCACGTGTCGGCGGGCCTGGGCACGTCGCCGTACGCGCCGGTGCGCTTCGCCTGCCCCCCGGAGGCGAGCCTGCTGACCCTCGTACCGCGCCCGATCGGCAGCGATTCGTCGGCGGAGGCGTCAAGGGGAGCCCGATTCGGAGCCCGGGCGCGGGTCCGCTAGACTTCCCCTCGTTCCACACTCGGGGTGTGGCGCAGTTTGGTAGCGTGCTTCGTTCGGGACGAAGAGGTCGCAGGTTCAAATCCTGTCACCCCGACGCAGATCAGGCCCTGTCCACTTAGGTGTGGACAGGGCCTGATCTCGTATCTGCCTGACCAACTGCCTGACTGACGGTCCTGCCCTCGATGTCGGTCCAAGTGCATCATCGGACCGCGTAGCGCTACGACGGTCAGTCTGGCTAACCTCGCGTGCACCTGAAGCGGGGCCTTACCCGGTGCCTGTTCTCGACCTGGCGATCTGAAGCGAACGCGCGGGCGGCTTGTGGCCCCACCGTGGATGGCCTGCGTGCAGCCTAAGTCAACACATATCGTGGCTAGCGCTTCGAGCCCGGTCCTCCGCATCGCGGCATGGCAGTGCAATCCATCCCTCCGATGCGCCGCCCCACCCGTACCTATCACTCGAATCCCATCGCGCGCTGTTCAACCTCGACGCTCAGCACACTTGCCAGCGATCTTGGTTTATAGATTCACAAAGAACAGCATCAGAAACACCAAGAATCCTCAGTGCTGCGCCGACTGTAATAGTATGGGCGAGGCGGGTCAGCACACCCAACTGCGCCGATGAGGGTTGAATTTCTGCGCCGTGAGCGATCCGGTTTCGGGCGGTGCCCATCACCGCCCAAACATCTTCGACTCCCTCGACGAATCCGACGAGTGAGTCAGGCAATGGATCAACCCTCGCTCGGATTTGCCCGTTAAGGTCGGGGCCAATCTCCTTTTCGAAGATCTCCCTCAATCGATATGCAAGCTGGTAACTTCCGTACGGAGCGAGCCATTCCTTGAGAAAAGCGATGTCATCGGATTCGACGTTTTCGATCACCGACAAACGCTTGATCACTGCTTTTCGCATCTTTTGGAACGCATTGCGCGGCACAGGGCCGTCCCCATACCTTGCGAGATGCAGCCCTTCCAGGGCGGGGACAAGCGCCAGGAATCGAGACCTAGTACTGAGGGTATTCCGCATGGCCACAGTCAGGTAGTCGAAAAAGGTGCCATGCGTGGAACGAAGGTGTGCCCAACGTTCGAACAGGTCCGGGAGAGACGCTGCCCCCTCGCCGCCGAGCCGGAACAATGTGCCACTTCCATGGGTTATAAGGGCATCATGTTCCGGAGGACTGGCGTCGTACGGTTGTTGGGCGATGTCCGCCGCGATTACCTGCACTGGGAACCGACCCTGCGCCCTGCCGAGGCACACCCACGAGATGGTCTGAGAATGCTGCGTGGCCAAGGTTGTAATTTCGGCCATGGGCCTCACGTAACGGCGCATCCATTCCTCTGCCGACCGCGGCACGCCAGCGACCGTCACGACCGGCGCCGCTGTCACCGATAGGCCATAGAACTCGTTCCAACTCATGTTCGCGTCATAGTTCAACTCCAGTTCATCACCATCAGAGGTCATCCATCGCTGGCGGGTGCCTTCGCTGTTCCAGGTAGCGGCGATCTTCGGATCGCCATCGAGGGTCTTTGGCATAGATACGTGCTTGAGTGGTCGTACACCTGACAACTCGGTCAAGCCGCCGACCTGAAATTCGACCGAGGGAAATAGCAGATCTTCGGGAAGATCATGACCGACCAGGCCCAACTCTGCCTGTACCAGAGAACGTTCGGGAAAAACGTGCCGTATCTGCGCGCCAAGAAGCGCAATGTCGTCTCCACGGCGTGTCCACCCGCGGACGATCTCGACTCGATCTACATGGGGAGAAAATGACTTGCTGTTCTCGTGGTCGACCCAGATACCAGAGGCGTTGAATAGCTCGCCGGCAGGCCGGCTTGACGGCTCAAATGATAGCTCGCCAGCAACAGCCTCGTCGCGATATGACCACTGGCATGGGTATGTCCCCGGCGGGACCACAAGTTTCCTCATTCGACCAGCATCTCGGATGCCGTCCCTATCAGAGTGGCGACGCGCCGAGAGATCGACACCAGTTGAAGACTGTGATAGTTCTGCGAGCACTCCATGGCATCACTTAATCGACAGGTGAGACCTGGGGGCGCGCTATTCGGGGCTTGAGCAGCCTGCCTTAGAACGGGCACACTGGCCGCCGGGCATCGGACGAACTGGCCGTGATCGCATTCGTCACGCGCGTAGCTTATTTACAAAAGCTCGATTTAAGATCGGGTTGATCATTACATTGGGCGCCTTCGCTGCATACAATCGCGTCGCCGGCATGAAGTTCGTGCCTGTAAAGCGGCGCATTGAATGCGGGCACTCGAGCCTCGCCGCGATCGTCCAGTGGCGAGAGCCTGCCGGAACTCGCCTGAACGGCGCCCAACCTACTGGGAGGCGGCTTGTATGGGTCAGTTCAAAGATCGAGACTCCCGAGATCGGACCCAGGCGAGCCAGCGCTCTGGTGCCCACCATGCAGTCATCGGCAACTCACCCGTCTCCGATAGATCGGACGCCGGTCGAACGTGGGTCAAACTCAAGCGGCCAAGGAATTGCAGCAGATTATCAACCTGGGTCTTGGCGGCCCCCGCCTGTGCGGCTGATGGGCGATAGTGCGCCGCCAAGTGCGGCATTTACACTGCGCCCCGATGCAGCTCCCAATGTGCGACCATCCACGCCTGTTGGCGTTTGGTCAGTTTGATGGTAAGCTTTCTGCCGTGAAGTCGCGCGTATTCCGGGAACTCGCGCACCGATTCGGCGACGTCAATCGCACCGATTGCTAGGTCAACAGCAATTCGACCGGAGTCGAATAGACGATGCACGTCACGACGCATTAGCAGTCCACCCTCGTCGTGGTGCTCGCCGTTTAGCGCATAGCTATATAGATGTGCGGCCTCCAACGCCTCCCTGGGAGCAGGGCCAGTAAAGGCACACGCGTCGCCGTACATGCTCAATAGACGGCTACGAAACCCGCCCTGTCCGACTCGCACTCGAACCACACGAGACTTGTGTCCGCCCGGCAGTGCGGGTGCCATAGCAATATCCACCGGGGATAAGGCAGGCATGCCTGGTGATGACTGAACAGCCGCACGGAAACGCCGGTAGTCGAGCTGTCGTAGACTCAGTTGAGACCTAGGGTGGCGACATAGCTCCCGCAGGCGGTCAGCTGGCAATTGACCCACCAAATCGACCCACGCAATGTCGTGCTTAGTTCGGTACGTTTTCACTACCGAAAGGACGACACGTGGATCCTCGAAGTCCTCCCTACAGTCGAAACACCGATACCTCGGCAGAGTTCGCTTACGCCGCTTGATATGCGCACGACCGCATGTGGGGCAGCGATACAGCGTCTTCTCTACTTCCCCATGAACGATCGACTCGATCATCGAAGCCCCGAGTAGCGTCTCCTTATCCCAAAGCACGATTACATCCCCAGAACGAGGACGCTCATGATTGGGGACCGTACTGTCCCAACTGTAGTGAACCGACGGATCGTCATCGTAACCGTCGTTACCGCCGTGCTCCCGTTCGTCACCAGCGGCCATCATTAGCCAGGCCGTCCGTTTGTCGCTCGTACTCGAAGTCACTCAACATCCCAGGATCGCGCCGATCAGCCCTAATCCTCGAGGGAGCATTGGGGCTGGATATTCAGGTTCACCGTCGTACTGACTAGACAGGGATTGCTTGTCGGCTCGCGAGGTGATCGAACGCGATTGTGGCTTGCGCTGGCTTAAACAGCGACCTTTTACGGGAAGACCATGCGCCTATGGAAGCGATGACCTGATCGGTAGTGGCTTTCCCGTGAATTTGCCCGGCGACGAAATGCACCGTGCTAAGCAGTTCGATCCCGTACGGGAACTCGAATCCTTCAACAAGCGCGCTAAATCTGTCGAGCGTCTCACAAAACTCTTTCGCCGATCCGATCAATTCGTCGGCTTCCGCGACGGCCTCGGGATGAAGCTCCAAGGTAGCCTTGCTGCCGCCTGTGCCGTCTCCGTACCCTGTCAGGAAGTGCCCTTCAGCATCACTAATGAATCGGTTCAAGCTCTGGCAGTACGGTCCGTAAAAGCTCGGCACAAACTCCAGCCTGAGTGGCCAACCTGAGCTCTGGAGGAAGTACGCAACCTTCTGCGCTTCCATGAGGGAGAACTTGCCGTCCAATGACAATGCCGCGCGGGCGCTCATTTCAACGTAACGCGCGAAAGCGAGGAGGAGAGCTGCTCGATCGCGGGTCAACTTCGGCCGCTCGGTTCTGTTAATCATGTCACGGGCGTGCGGGGCGCCCTCCGGAGGATAGACGAGTATCCGGACATCGGGAAGATTCGCTAGCAGCGCGTAGATCAATTCACGGACATCGTTCCACTCCAGGCCGCCATTCCCACAACCCAGCGGTGGAACAGCAACGCTGCGTATGCCTAGCGTTTCGATAACCCTTCGCAGATCGCGCAGTCCGGTCTCGACGTCCTTAAGGCGCGACTTGGCACGCCAATGCCCCTTAGTGGGAAAATTGAGAATGTAGTGTGGTCGAGTCATTTGGCCTGTTCGGTGCACGAACATCGACCCAAGTCGAACCTCGCCTAGTTGACAGGCGGTTTCGTAGGCAGTGAAATTTTCGGGGTATGCCCGTTTAAACTGGAGCGCTATACCCTTTCCCATGACGCCGACGGTGTTAACTGTGTTGACCAGAGCGTCGACGTCGGCCTGCAGAAGATTGCCGTGGGCTTCTTCGATCACCAACGTTCACTCCCCTCGTCTAGCTGTAGTACCACTCTGGGCGGACATGTACTTGCATCTTACCTTGAACACAGGATTCCGCAGCTTCTGCTGTGTGTTTCGTTCGCACAACGAGATACTCGACGCAATCAAGTGGAAAGAACTTGTGCACGAGTAACTCCGCCATACGGCGACGCATTCGATCACCGTCATTCTCGGTGTCGTTCCACATGCGCGCCTTCATTAGTGGCCAATCCACGATCTGATCGAGGCGCAACCACTCGCCGGTTTGCTCAGTCATGACGACGGCCATATTGCCGTCGCTGCCAACCCAAGAAAGGCCCGCGCGGTCCACCGTCGAAAGGGACGACACCATGTAGACGAGTGGATCCTGCCCCTTCTGGTAGGTAGCGACGCTGCCCTTCCAGATCTTGTAGAGCATTGGTGATCGCGGCGCGAAGTAGAACGGAACGTAGTCTCCGACCACTCCGGCTGGGGAGACCCGCACTGGCATCCCTCGGCGACGCTCCTTGACGGCCTGGTCCCCACACTCAGTTGGGGATACCCCGCCGCCGCGCAGCACGCAGTCAGCGTGAAGGCCCCCGCTGGCGGCGATGCCAGCGAGGTTGTCCACAGACGTGAAGTGCATGATCGCTGAGTCCCTCAGTGGGGGCACCACGCCCCCACACAGGTCAAATCGCTCCAGACCACCACGATGTGTCGTCCTCCTTGCCGCCAAACAACCTGACCACCGTACGACGGCCCACCGACAAGTTGTGGGAGATTGGCGTCCCGCGGGCCGACGCACCTGCGCGCGCCGGGCTGATGAGCATCGGGGCGTGTTGCAGGCACGGATCGTTGCCGAGTTGGCCCGGTTTCGCTGGCGTTCAGACCTCAGTGCCGACAGGTAGCCCAGCTACCTCACCTGTAAGTGTGGTGACCGCCGGCACTTGGGGCGACGGACGACGGTTCCCCGCAACGGCGATTGTTGCCCCGTTCGGTTGAAGCGGGGCAACAATCGACTCCTTATGCAGCCGACCCAGGGAACAGCCGGTCGATCGCTTCCGCCCCGTCCTGCATAACAGGTCGGAGTTGATGGCGGTATACCTCCTCCGTGACCGCGGTACTGCTGTGTCCCACTAGAAGCGAGATCTTCTCTATCGGCACTCCTCCATCAGACAGCAATGACACGAAGCTGTGCCGTAGCTCTCGAGGAGTCCATTTTGCAGGGTCTAGACCAGCCTTCTTAAGGATCCGTCGGAACCCTCGTCGCACGTTGGCAGCATCAAGCTGCGTACCGACTTCTGACGTGAACACCAGGCCATGTTCCTGCCATCGGTCCCCCACGGCTTCGCGCGCCCTTATCTGCCGCACCTTTTGCGCCTCGAGGGCATTCACGCTTCGTGCAGCCAGCGCACATGTCCGCTTCGACTTCTTGGTCTTGGTGTCACCGCCTGTGCGAACCGACCTCCAAACCATGACGTGCGGCGGCAATGCTGGACTTGCTTTCGGCTTGCCCACGAGATCGACGTGGGTCCACGGGAGCGGTCGCGCCTCCTCCGTCCGCACACCTCCGAGCAGTGACACCACCACGTAAGCGCCCATCGTGGAGTCGTCTTCCTCTGCCGCCGTGAGGACACAAGCCGCCTGGTCGAACGTCAGAGACTTCGACGGTCGCCCCTCCTGCCCCGTTGGTACCTCACAGAGCAGCACGACGTTTCGCTTCACCTTGTCGCGCGCCTGGGCGCGCGAGATGGCGCGTCGAAGAATGGAACGGATCTCTCGCAAGGTTCGTGTCGCCAGGACTTTCGCCTTCTCGGCAAGCCAGACGTCGACATCGTCAGCGGACAATTCCCTGAGCTTCCGAGCCCCAAGATCCGCAACAACGTGCTTCGTCGCGAGAATTGTCAGCTTATCGATCGTGGCCTTGTCACGCCCATGAAGTCCGAACTGAACCCAGTCCCGTACGGCCTGGGCGACGGTGTAGTCGTGCGGAGCGATGGCCAGACCGTCATCGTGGTCCCGAAGAATCTCCTTGAGGGCGTCCTTTGCCGCCGTCTTCGTCTTCCCGCTTGCAGACTTCACGATCCGCTTGCCAGCGGGGGTGTACCCAACGGTCACTTCCGCGATCCAGCGTTGACGACCGGCGTGCCACCGAAGTCCCCCGTCCCCGCGGCTACGACGCTTGGTCATAATCGACCTCCGATTCGCGAATGAGCAGATTGACGTATTCCTGAATGGCGACGGCGGGTATGAGTCGCGCCGCGCCTTGTTTAACGGAGCGCAAACGGCCTGCCCTGATCTGTTCGTAAATCACTGATCGGCTCATGGAGAGCAACAGCATTGCTTCGGGAATCCGGTAGAGGTGCTTTGCGGAGACGACGACCGGAGCGAAGTCCGCGACCGCTTGTTCGATCATCCGGAGCCCCCGACTTGCCTGAGCCGGGAAGCCGTCCCGTCCGTCCCAGTCGTCGCGTCCCAGGTCAAGCCGGGACGCTTGCGGTCTCCGGGACGGGTTGAGTCGTCCCGGACGTCGGCTCCGATCGAGTCGTCGGGACGGTCAAAGCCGTCCCGCTCGAACAGCCCGTCCCGCTCTGGCCTGGGTAGCGACGCTTGGGACGCCTGGGTCGTCCCCTCCTCCGAGTCGTTCCCAACCACCGCCAGCGGGAGCGGGCAGTACCGGTTCCACGGGTCGGCGAACTCCGCTTTCTCGTACCCCTTGGCCTGGGTGCCGTCCGTGAACCGGATGTTCCGCGACCGGATGCCGTACTCGCCCAGGAGGCGCCCGAGCTTGGCGGCTGTCAGGCCGCCGTGGCCGAACTCGCGCCACGGTGCCTCGACGTCGCCGTTCAGGCGCATGAGGAGGTGCGCGGTTGGGATGACGGACTGAGCGCCGAATGCTGTCCGGCAGTCCGCGAGCAGCCGCACCCGGATTGATCCGTCGTCGTTCTCGTCCGCCTCAGCGGTGAGAGCGAGCACGGCGCCTCGACTGCGGTCAGGCCAGTCGCCACCCGCGTAGTCGGCGACCGCGATCAGCGGTTCCCACGTGTCGGCCGCCCGGTCCTCGACTGGCATCGGGGGTTCCGCGGCTTCCAACACGGTGAGCCCTGCGCGTAGCCAGTCGTGCAGGCGCAGCGCGAGAGACCGCAGGGGTTCGCGGTCTCGCCGTA
>Ga0247823_10003302_pt1 | contig 13086 bp, 15 predicted proteins | sample 13C_PalmiticAcid_2_FD_192426 | JGI IMG/M metagenome (GOLD analysis project Ga0247823, IMG submission 192426) | Soil microbial communities from agricultural site in Penn Yan, New York, United States - 13C_PalmiticAcid_Day30 | ecosystem: Environmental > Terrestrial > Soil > Agricultural land...
GCCCCTGCTGGACAACCAGGCCAGCACCGACTCGGCGGGCGAACGCGGCTTCATCGGCATCGCCCTGCACCCCGACTTCGCCACGAACGGCTGGTTGTACGTGCACTACACCAACACGGTCGGCGGCTCGCACGGCCGCATCAGCCGCTACGTCGTGAGCGGGGACACGTCCGACGGCTTCGAGACCGCGCTGGTGAACCTGCCGGTGCTCTCCAGCGCCACCAACCACAACGGCGGCGCCATCCACTTCGGCCTGGACGGCAAGCTCTACGTCGGCGTGGGCGACAACGCCGACCGCACGCGGTCGCCGCTGCTCACCAGCGTGTTCGGCAAGATCCTCCGCTTCAACGACGACGGCACCATCCCCACCGACAACCCCCACTACGCCACCCAGACGGGCCTGGCCCGCGCCATCTGGGCGCGCGGCCTGCGCAACCCGTTCACCTTCGCGGTGCAGCCGGGCACCGGCACGCTCTACATCAACGACGTGGGCGAAGGCGACTGGGAGGAGATCAACGTCGGCGCCAGCGGAGCCAACTACGGCTGGCCCGCCACCGAAGGGCCCACCACGGAGGCCGGCATCACCGCGCCGCTGTTCGCCTACAACCACCGGGAGGCCACCCCCCCTGGCTCCGGTCCCGGCGGTTTCCTCACCGGGTTCTCGATCGCCGGCGGCGCCTTCTACCCGGCGAGCGGCCCCTTCGCCGCCGCCTACCGCGGCAACTACTTCTTCGCCGACTACGTCAGCCGGTACGTGGGCCGGCTCGACCTCGCCAACGGCAACGCGGCCAGCACCTTCGCCACGCTGTCGGCCAACCCGGTCGACCTGCTCGTGGGCAGCGACGGCGCGCTGTACGTGCTGGGCCTCTCGGCCATCACGCGCATTTCCGCGAACTGAGCGTCCGGGCCGGTTTGTTGCTTGGGAGGATCATGGCCGCCGTCATCGCCCCCGCCCCGACCCCGCCGCGCACCCGCGCCGGCGTGCCGGCCATCCTCGACATCGAGGCCTCGGGGTTCGGGCGGGCGAGCTACCCGATCGAGATCGGCTACATCCTGGGCGACGGCGCCACGTTCTGCACGCTGGTGCGCCCCGCGCCCGGCTGGACCCACTGGGACCCGTCGGCCGAGGCGGTGCACCACATCTCCCGCGCCGCGCTGGAGCGCCATGGGCGGCCGGTGAACGAGGTCGCGCGGCTGCTGAACGACCGGCTGCGCGGCCAGACCCTCTACACCGACGCCTGGGGACACGACTACGCGTGGCTGTCGTCGCTGTTCGAGGAAGCGGGCGTCGTGCCGCTGTTCCGCCTCGACAGCCTGCGCAAGCTGCTGAGCGACGACGAGGCCGCCCGCTGGATGCGCGCGAAGGAGCAGATCGCGGGCGAGTTCTCGGTGGCACGCCACCGCGCGAGCGTGGATGCGTGGCTGCTGCAGCAGACCTGGCTGCGGCTTCAGCACCGGCCCGGCGACGAGTGCCTCTTCTGCGACCTGCCGAAATAGGCCCGCGTCACGGACGCCGCGTCGTCCCGGACGTCCAGCCCGCCGGGCCGTACAGGTCGAACATCGGCAGCCGGTTTTCCGTGTAGTGCACCTCGGTGAGCACCGGCGCACCGAGCATCGGCAGCACCTGCTGGAACAGCGCGCGGGCCGTGACCAGGTCGGTCACGTCGACGTCGATGCGGCGGAAGGCCACGCGGCGGGCGCCGTCGGCGCCGGAGTCCCCGAGCGAGTCACCCGAGCTGATCACCTCACCCAGCCGCTGGTCGGCCAGCGCCCGGGCCACGCCGTCTTCGAGCGTCCGGTCGCGGACCTCGGCATGGCGGGCGGCGGGCACCTTGATGTAGACGAAGGGCATGACGGGCGACTGTACGCCCGTTGCGGGCCGCGTGCCCGTCAGCCGGTCACCACTCCGAGTCGCGGCGCAGCTGGACGCACTGGGGGTGGTCCACCAGGGCGCCCTGGGTGCACACCCGCTGCATGCAGCTCGACATCGACCCGGTGGCGCGTGCATTGCAGACGTCGCGCGGCGTGGCGGCGGCGGCGGCCGGGGCCTGGGGTGTGGCCGCCGGCGTGCGCGGACGCGCGGGAGGCGGATTGGCGCGAGGCGGTGCCGTCGGGGCCACGGCGGCCACGGGCGGAGGCGCCACGGGCGTGGCCGCGGGCGGCGCGACCGCGCTGGCAGACCAGTTCGGCACGGCGACCACGGGCGGCGGCGCGACGGCCGCCGGGGCGGGGTCGACGGCCGGGGTGGCGGGCGTTGCCGCCGGCACGGTGGCCGGTGCCACGATCACCGGCACCGCGGCCGAGGCGGCCACGGCGGGCGGATCCACCGGCACGGCCGGCTTGCCCAGCCGGTCCTTGAGCAGCAGGTAGCCGAGGGCCACCACCACGAGCAGCACGGCACCGAGGACACCCAGCATCAGCCCGGTGCGCGACCCTGGTGCGGCGGCCTCGGCGGCTGCACCGGCGGGCGCGCGGGCGCCGTCACGGTGGCGCCACGGGGCGGTGCGGCGATGGTGGCATCGGCCAGCGCCGCGGCCGGCTGCGTGACCACCGTCAGTTCGAGGTCCACCGGGGCCGCGTCGTCGGTCTGCTGGGTGCGGTCCCAGCCTGCGGCCGGCGCCGAGACCGGCACGGCGGGCACGGCCGGCGTGGGTGCGGGCTGCTCGGGCGGATCCACGCGCCCTTCGAGGGCATCGCGGAACTGCTGGACGTTCTGGGGCCGCGTGTGCGGGCTCACGGTCAGCGCCCAGTCGATGGCCTTCAGCACCTTGAGCGGCATGCTGCCCGTGACCTCGCGCGGCAGCGTGGTGAGCGGCACGTGGTCGTCGTGCACCGCCCGCGACGCGGACGGCTTGGGCGGGCGCCCGGTCACGACGAAGTGCAGCACCGCGCCGAGCGCGTACAGGTCGGTCCACGGGCCCTGGCGCAGGTGGCCCACGTCGGCGTACTGCTCGATGGGCGCGTAGCTCGGCTTGAGCACGGCGGTCAGCGACTGGGTGCGGTCGCCGATCACGGCGCGCGCGGCGCCGAAGTCGAGCAGCACCGGCGGGCCGTCGGGCAGCAGCAGGATGTTGTCGGGGGCGATGTCGCGGTGGTAGACGCTTTCCTTGTGCAGCACCTCCATCGCCCCGAGCAGCGGGTCGACGAGGCCGCGCAGCCAGGTCTCGTCGGGCGTCTGGAGCATCGCCCGGCGTTCGTCCTTGAGCGTGCGCCCCGGATAGAACGGCATGGCCATGTACGCCGTGCCGTTCGCTTCCCAGAAGCGGTACACCTTGACGAGCGACGGGTGGTTGAAGCGGGCGAGCAGCTTGGCCTCGTTCACGAACGAACGCAGGCCGATGTTGAACGTGTCCTGGTGCATGCTGGAGCGCACCGACACCTCGGTGCCGCGCCCGCGGGCCGCCATCATCGACGGCATGTACTCCTTGACGGCCACGAGGCGGTCGAGGGCGTGGTCCATCGCGAGGTACACGATGCCGAACCCGCCCACGCCGAGCACCTTCAGGATCTCGAACTCGCCCAGGCGCGTGCCGACGGGCAACGCGTCGTGCTCGTCCTGCAGGGGCGCGCTGCCGGTGCTGGTGGTAGGGGGGAGACTGCTGGTCATGTGGCGCGCGGGGCGGGTGCGGACATGGGGCGAGAGCTTATCGCAGGGCACCCGTCTCCCGGCCCCCTCTTTCCGGTGTCTAGAATTGCGATTTCCTCACGAAACCGCCCACTGTCATGAGCAACATCACCCAGAGCCTGGCCGGCAAGGTCAGCACCAAGGCCAACGTCTACTTCGACGGCAAGTGCGTCTCGCACAGCATCGAACTCGCCGACGGCACCAAGAAGAGCGTCGGCGTCATCCTGCCCGCCACGCTGAACTTCGGCACCGGCGCGCCGGAAATCATGGAACTGATCGAAGGCAGCTGCCGCGTGAAGCTCAAGGGCGAAGCCGAGTGGAAGACGTATTCGGGTGGCCAGTCGTTCTCGGTGCCGGGGAACTCGTCGTTCGACATCGAAGTGACGCAAGCCCTGCACTACATCTGCCACTTCGGCTGATCGAACCACGGCCGTCACCCCGGCGAACGCCGGGGCCCACTGCCCGCGGTGGATCCCGACTTTCGTCGGGATGACGAAGCTCCTGCTAGCGCGCCGGCGCCCACGCCTGCAGGTGCGGCAGCATCCACCGGTACGGCAGCAGCAGCACCGCCGCCATCAGCCACTTGATGCCCAGGTCCCCCGCGGCCAGCTGCATCCAGTCCATCCCGGTCCCCGCGAACGCGATCGAGAAGAACACCGCGGTGTCGACGACCGACGCCACCAGCGAACCGATCAGCGGCGCCTTCCACCAGCTGCTCTGCCGCCAGCGGTTGAAGACGGCCACGTCCATCAGCTGGGCGATCAGGAACGCCGCGCCCGAGGCCACGCCGATGCGCCACGGCGCAAGCGCCAGCGACACGGCCACCGCCACCGGGAAGCCGATCCACACCACCCGCCGCGCGCCCTGGGCGCCCACGGCCCGGTTCGTCAGGTCGGTGACGAGGAAGGCCACGGGGTACGTGAACGCGCCCCAGGTCAGCCAGTCGTTGATGGGGAACTGCACCAGCCAGTTCGACGAGACGATCACGGCGACCATCGCCGCGATGGGGCGCCACAGGCGCACGAACGTGTCTCCCATCGTCACACCACCACCGGTTCGGGTTCGAGGCGGATGCCGAAGCGGCCGTACACGCTCTCCTGGATCGCCTTGGCGAGCAGCATCACCTCGGAGCCGATGGCCCCGCCGCGGTTGACGAGCACGAGCGCCTGCTTCTCGTAGACGCCCGCCTTGCCCACCGTCTTGCCCTTCCAGCCGCACGCGTCGATCATCCAGCCTGCCGCGAGCTTCATGGTGCCGTCGGGCATCGGGTAGTGCACGATCTCGGGGTCGCGGCCGATGATGTCGCGGCACTGCTCGGGCGTGACCACCGGGTTCTTGAAGAAGCTGCCGGCGTTGCCCACCACCGCGGGGTCGGGCAGCTTGGCGCGTCGGATGGCGCAGATCCAGTCGAAGATCTGCCGCGCCTCGGGCCGCGCCACACCGTGTTCGGCCATCTTGCGTTCGATCTCCAGGTAGCCCAGCACCGGCTGCCAGGGTTTCGGCAGGCGGAAGCGCACCCGGGTGATGACGACGCGCCCGGCCAGCGAATGCTTGAAGACGCTGTCGCGGTAGCCGAAGGCGCAGAACGCGGCGTCCAGCGTGACGCTGCGCCCGGTGAGCAGGTCCACCCCGTCGAGCGATTCGAAGCGGTCCTTCACCTCGATGCCGTACGCCCCGATGTTCTGCACGGGCGACGCACCCACGGTGCCGGGGATCAGCGCGAGGTTCTCGAGGCCCGGCAGGCCCTGGTCGAGCGTCCACGCGACGAAGTCGTGCCACGTCTCGCCGGCGCCGGCCTCGACGATCCACGCGTCGGCGCGCTCCTCGACCACGCGGCGGCCCCGCACCTCCACTTTCAGCACCACCTGGGGCATGTCGCGGGTCAGCACGATGTTGCTGCCGCCGCCGAGGATGAACTTCGGCGTGGTCCCCAGGTCGGGGTGGTCGACGACCTGGCGCACCCCGGCGTCGTCCGTGATCCGCACGAGCGTCTGGGCGACGGCCGGCAGGCCGAAGGTGTTGTAGGGTTTCAGGCTGACGCCGGACTCGATTTGCATGGCAGAATTTTCGCTGATTCAGCGAACCCGAGAAAACCCCATGCCCAGCTTCGACGCCGTCCTCGACCCCAACCTCGTGGAAGTCCGCAACGCGGTCGACAACACCGCCAAGGAAATCGGCACACGTTTCGACTTCAAGGGCTCGTCCGCCAAGGTCGAACTCAAGGAGAAGGAGCTCACCGTCTTCGCCGACAGCGACTTCCAGATCGGCCAGGTGCTCGACATCCTGATCGCCAAGCTCACGAAGCGCAGCGTCGACATCCGCTTCATGGACCGCACCGCCAAGATCGAGAAGATCGGCGGCGACAAGGTCAAGCAGGTGATCACCGTCAAGAGCGGCATCGACTCCGACACCGCGAAGAAGATCCAGACCGTCATCAAGGGCAGCAAGCTCAAGGTGCAGGCCTCGATCCAGGGCGACACCGTCCGCGTGACCGGCGCCAAGCGCGACGACTTGCAGGCCGCCATGGCGCTGATCCGGGCCGACGTGCCCGACGCCCCGCTGTCGTTCGACAACTTCCGGGACTGACGCGGTGCGCCGCCTGGCCGCGGGCCTCGCCCTCGCGGGCTGCGCCGGCCTCGCGGCCGCGCAGCAGGTCTCGATGAGCGGCAGCCTCGGCGCCAGCAAGGCGCTGCTGATCATCGACGGCCAGCCGCGCACGGTCGCGGTGGGCAGCACGGTGGGCGGCGTGCGCCTGATCAGCACCGGTCCCGACCAGTCCGTGGTCGAGGTGGGCGGCCGACGCCTGACGCTGCCCATCGGCGCCGCGCACGTGGGCGCCAGCCCCGACACGCCGGGCGACGGCACGCGCATCGTGCTCTCGGCCGGCAGCGGCGGGCACTTCATGGCCACGGGCTCCATCAACGGCGCGAGCACGCAGTTCATGGTCGACACCGGTGCCACCTCGATCGCGATGAGCCAGGCCGAGGCCGACCGCCTCGGGGTCAAGTTCAGGCAGGGCCGCCAGGGCAAGGCCCAGACGGCGGGCGGCGAGGTGTCCATCTACGGCGTGAAGCTCGCCGCGGTGCGGGTGGGCGACGTCACCGTGCGCGACGTGGACGCCGTGGTGGTGCCCGCCTCGATGCCCTACGTGCTGCTCGGCAACAGCTTCCTGTCGCGCTTCCAGATGACCCGCAGCAACGACATCATGACCCTCGACCGGCGCTTCTGACCGGTCTCCCCGCGGGGCGCCGGATTTCATTCCTTAGAATGGACCGGAGATGTCCCTTGCCTACCTCGTCCTCCTCCCCTTCCTCGGCAGTGTCATCGCGGCGCTGCTGCCTGCCAATGCACGCAACCGCGAGTCGACGCTCGCAGGCCTGATCGCGCTTGCCGGCGCAGTGCAGGTGGCGATGCTGTTCCCGCGCATCGCGGCCGGCGAGGTGATCCGCGAGCGCATCGCGTGGCTGCCGTCGCTCGGCATCGACATCGTCTTCCGCATGGACGGCTTCGCGTGGATGTTCGCGATGCTCGTGCTCGGGGTGGGCGCGCTCGTCGTGATGTACGCGCGGTACTACATGTCCCCCGCCGACCCGGTGCCGCGCTTCTTCGCCTTCTTCCTCGCGTTCATGGGCGCGATGACCGGGGTGGTGCTGTCCGGCAACCTCGTGCAGCTCGTGCTGTTCTGGGAGCTGACGAGCCTCTTCTCGTTCCTGCTGATCGGCTACTGGCACCACCGCACCGACGCCCGCCGCGGCGCCCGCATGGCGCTCGTCGTCACCGGCACCGGCGGCCTGTGCCTGCTGGTGGGGGTGCTGCTGATCGGGCGCATCACGGGCAGCTTCGACCTGGACGTGGTGCTGAAATCGGGCGACCTGGTCCGCGCCCACCCGCTCTACCCCGCCGCGCTCGTGCTCGTGCTGCTGGGCGCGCTCACGAAAAGCGCGCAGTTCCCGTTCCACTTCTGGCTGCCCCACGCCATGGCGGCGCCCACGCCGGTGTCGGCCTACCTGCATTCGGCCACGATGGTGAAGGCCGGGGTGTTCCTGCTCGCGCGGCTGTGGCCCGTGCTCTCGGGCACCGACCTCTGGTTCTGGACCGTGGGCGGGGCCGGCGCCTGCACGCTGCTGCTCGGCGCGTACGCGGCCATGTTCCAGAACGACATGAAGGGGCTGCTGGCCTACTCCACCATCAGCCACCTCGGGCTGATCACGCTGCTGCTGGGCCTCAACAGCGACCTGGCCGCCGTGGCCGCCGTCTTCCACATCATGAACCACGCCACCTTCAAGGCGTCGCTGTTCATGGCCACCGGCATCGTCGACCACGAGACCGGCACCCGCGACATCCGCCGCCTGAACGGCCTCTTCAAGGCCCTGCCCATCACGGGCACGCTCGCGATGGTGGCCGCCGCCGCGATGGCGGGCGTGCCGCTGCTCAACGGCTTCCTGTCCAAGGAGATGTTCTTCGCCGAGACAGTGTTCGTGTCGTCGGCGCCGTGGGTCGAGATCGCGCTGCCGCTCGCGGCCACGCTCGCGGGCATCTTCAGCGTGGCGTACTCGCTGCGTTTCACGGTGGACGTCTTCTTCGGGCCGCTGGCCGAGGACCTGCCCCGCACGCCCCATGAACCGTCGCGCTGGATGCGCGTGCCGGTCGAGCTGCTCGTGCTCGGGTGCCTCGTGGTGGGCATCGCGCCGGCCTGGTCCGTGGCCGGTTTCCTGGCGACGGCGGCCGCCCCCGTCGTGGGCGACCACCTGCCCGCCTACAGCCTCGCGATCTGGCACGGCTGGAACGCGCCCATGTTCATGAGCATCGTGGCGCTCGTGGGCGGCACGGTGTTCTACCTGCTGCTGCGCAAGCAGCTCAAGCGCGGCCGCTTCCCCGCGCCGCCGGTGATCTCCCTGCTGAGCGGCAAGCGGTTCTTCGAGCGCACGCTGGTGTTCCTCAGCTGGTTCGGCCGGCGCGGCCTGCGCGCCTTCGGCACCGCGCGGCTGCAGTCGCAGATGTTCCGGATGGTGCTCGTCGCCGTGGTGTTCGCGGCGGCTCCCCTCTGGGGCCAGCACCTCGGCTGGGGCGACCGGCCGCGCATCCCGATGTCGCCGATGTTCGCCGGCATCTGGGCCATCGGCATCGTCTGCGCCATCGGTGCGGCGTGGCAGGCGAAGTACCACCGGCTCGCCGCGCTCACGATGATGGCCGGCGCGGGCCTGTCCACCTGCATCACCTTCGTCTGGTTCTCGGCACCCGACCTCGCCCTCACGCAGCTCACCGTCGAGGTGGTGACCACCGTGCTGATCCTGCTCGGGCTGCGCTGGCTGCCCAAGCGCATCGAGGAGAACGCCCGCGAGCTGCGAACCGACCTGCGCGCCCGCGCCCGGCGCACCCGCGACTTCGCCCTGTCGGCCGTGGTGGGCGTCGGCATGGCCACGCTGTCGTACGCCATGCTCACGCGTCCCGCGCCGCAGAGCATCTCGCCGTTCTTCCTGTCGCGTGCGCTGCCCGAGGGCGGCGGCACCAACGTCGTCAACGTGATGCTGGTCGACTTCCGCGGTTTCGACACCATGGGCGAGATCACCGTGCTGTCGGCCGTCGCGCTCACCGTCTACGCACTGCTGCGGCGCTTCCGCCCGCCGCGCGAGAGCATCGAGCAGCCCGCGCAGCAGCGCGCCGTGCCGCGCGACCTGGCCACCGACCTCGTCACCGCCCGCACCTCGACCGACACCGCCCAGGGCTACCTGCTCGTGCCGGCCGTGCTGGTGCGGCTGCTGCTGCCGCTGTCGTGGGTCATCGCGATGTACCTCTTCATGCGCGGCCACAACGAACCGGGCGGCGGCTTCGTCGCGGGCCTGGTCGTGGCCATCGCGTTCATCGTGCAGTACATCGTCGCCGGCACGACGTGGGTGGAAGAGCACATGCGGCTGCGCCCGCCGCGCTGGATCGCCGTCGGGCTGCTGTTCGCCCTCGGCACCGGCCTCGGCTCGTGGTGGTTCGGCTACCCGTTCCTCACCACGCACACCGCCCACCTGCACCTGCCGCTCATCGGCGAGATCCACGTCGCGAGCGCCATGTTCTTCGACATCGGGGTGTTCGCCGCCGTCGTCGGCTCCACGCTGCTGATCCTCACCGCCATTTCCCACCAATCGGTCCGCAGCCACCGCAAGGACCGTCCCGCCCCAGGAGCCGCCTGATGGAAGAAATCATCGCCATCGCGATCGGCGTCCTCGCCGCCTCGGGCGTGTGGCTGCTGCTGCGCCCCCGCACCTTCCAGGTCATCATGGGCCTGTCGCTGCTGTCGTACGCCGTGAACCTGTTCATCTTCAGCATGGGCAGCCTGTCCATCGGCAACGAACCCATCATCCGCCCGGGCCTGCCCGCGGACCTCGAGCACTACACCGATCCGATGCCCCAGGCCCTGGTGCTGACCGCCATCGTGATCGGCTTCGCCATGACCGCGCTCTTCCTCGTCGTGCTGCTCGCGTCGCGCGGCTTCACCGGCACCGACCACGTCGACGGCGACGGGGGGCACGGATGATCCATCCGACCCTGCAGGCCCTCGCCCCCGGGCTCTGGCCCCACCTCGTCATCGCCCCGATCCTGCTGCCGATGCTGACGGCGGCGGTGATGATGCTGCTCGGCGAGAAGCGCCGCCGGCTCAAGGGCTGGCTCAACATCGCCTCCACGCTGTGCGGCCTCGCGCTGTCGATCACGCTGCTGCGCTGGGTCGACCACAACGGCGTGCCCGGTGTGGTCGGCGTGTACCTGCCGTCGAACTGGGACGTGCCGTACGGCATCGTGCTCGCCGTCGACCGGCTGAGCGCGCTGATGCTCGTGCTGGCGGGCGGCGTCGCGCTCGGCGCCCTGCTGTTCGCCGTGGCCCGCTGGGACCGCGCCGGCGTGCACTTCCACCCGCTGTTCCAGATCCAGCTGATGGGCCTGTACGGCGCCTTCCTGACGGCCGACCTCTTCAACCTCTTCGTCTTCTTCGAGGTGATGCTGGCGGCCTCCTACGGGCTGATGCTGCACGGCTCGGGCCGACAGCGCGTCAGCGCGGGGCTGCACTACATCGCGATCAACCTCGTGGCGTCGTCGTTCTTCCTGATCGGCGCGGCGATGATCTACGGCGTCACCGGCACGCTGAACTTCGCCGACCTCGCGGTGAAGATCCCGCACATCCCCGTGGACGACCGCGGCCTGCTGCACGCCGGCGCGGCGATCCTCGCCACCGCCTTCCTCGCGAAGGCGGCCATGTGGCCCATGAACGCGTGGCTCGAGCCGGCCTACTCCGGCGCCAGCGCACCGGTGGCGGGCCTCTTCGCCATCATGACGAAGGTGGGCGTCTACGCGGTGCTGCGCCTGTGGACCCTGATGTTCTCCGAGCAGGCGGGCCCGTCCGCGCAGTTCGGGGGCAGCTGGCTCGTGGTGGGCGGGCTGCTCACCGTGGCCTTCGGGTCGCTGGGCATGCTGGGCGCCAAGCGCCTCGGGCGGCTCGCGAGCTTCAGCGTGCTGATCTCGTCGGGCACGCTGCTCGCGGCCTTCGGCTTCGGCCAGCCCGCCCTCACCGCGGGGGCGCTGTACTACCTCGCCAGTTCCACGTTGGCGGTCAGCGCGTTCTTCCTGCTCGCCGAACTGGTGGAGCGCTCGCGCGTGGCCGCCGGCGCGCCGCCCGAGGGCGACACCGTGCCGGGCGCCGCCGACGACGAATCGCAGTTCGAGGGCATGCACCTGAACCTCGACGAGGAAGAGGAACCGCTGATCGGCCGCGCCATCCCCGCGGCCATGGCCTTCCTCGGCCTGAGCTTCATCGCGTGCACGCTGCTGCTGAGCGGCATGCCGCCGCTCTCGGGCTTCGTCGGCAAGCTGGCGATGCTGACCGCGCTGCTGAACCCGCAGTCGGGCGACACGGCGCCGGTCGTGACCACCACGGGCTGGGGCCTCGTCGTGCTGATGGTGGGCTCGGGCCTCGTCTCGATGATCGCGCTCTCGCGCGCCGGCATCCGCCACTTCTGGGCGCCGCAGGACCGGCCGGCGCCGAAGCTGCGCATCGCCGAATGCCTGCCCATCGCGCTGCTCGTGACCGCCTGCTGCGTGCTCGTGGTGAAGGGCGAGGCCGTGGTGCAGTACGGCCGGCTCACCGCCTATTCGCTCGTGAACCCCACCTCGTACATCGACGCGGTGATCACGGCCATGCCGGTGCCCTCGCCTGCGAAGGCCGCCGAAGGGAGCGCGCCATGAAACGCCTGTTCCCCGCCCCGCTCATCTCGCTGTCCATCCTCGTGCTGTGGCTCGTGCTCAACGGGTCGCTCGGCTTCGGCCAGTGGTTGTTCGGGCTCACGCTCGCCGTGGTCGTGCCCCTCGCCACCGCGTCGCTGCGGCCCACGCCGGCGCGCATCCGCAGGCCCTGGACGGTCTTCAAGCTGATCTGCCTCGTCGGGCGGGACGTGATCGTCTCGAACCTCGTCGTCGCGAAGGGCGTGTTCCGCGCCCGCAGCACCCCGCCGAAGGGCACCTTCGTGCGCGTGCCGCTGCAGCTGCGCGACCCGCACGGCCTCGCGGCGCTGGCCGCCATCATGTGCGTGATCCCCGGCACCGTGTGGTCCGAGCTGTCGCTCGACCGCGGCACGCTGCTGCTGCACGTCTTCGACCTGGACGACGAGGCCGCGTTCATCGCTCACCTCAAGTCCCACTACGAGAAGCCCCTCATGGAGATCTTCGAATGAGCCCTCTCCTCTACGGCGCGAGCGCCGTCGCCCTCGTGTGTCTCGTGCTCGCCATGGCCTTTGCCTCGGTGCGCGTGTTCCGCGGCCCGTCGGCCCAGGACCGCGTGCTGGCGCTCGACGCGCTCTACGTCTGCGGCATGCTCGTGATGCTCGTGCTGGGCATCCGCTACACCAGCGAGATGTTCTTCGAGGCCGCGCTGCTGATCGCCCTGTTCGGCTTCGTCGGTTCCGCCTCGATGGCGAAGTTCCTGCTGCGCGGGGAGGTCATCGAATGAACGCCGTGCCGCTGTGGGCCGAGGCCATCGTGGCCCTGCTGATCGTCACCGGCGCCCTCTTCGCGCTGGTGGGCATGTGGGGGCTGCTGCGCCTGCCCGACTTCTTCCTGCGCATGCACTCGCCGGCGCTCGCGTCCACCATCGGCGTGTGGTGCATGGCGGGTGCCTCGGTGCTGTACTTCTCGATGCTGGAAGGCCGGCCCGTGGTGCACGTCTGGCTGATCCCCGTGTTCATGTCGATCACGGTGCCCATCACCACGTCGCTGCTGGCGCGTGCCGGGGTGTTCCGGGCCCGCGAGGCGGGTGACAAGCAGGTGCCGCCGGCGGTCGGCTAACTTTTGCGCGGGCCCCGCGCGGCGGGCTTGCGCGGCACGGGGTCGGCCGCGTCGATCGTCTGCTCCAGCCACTGCAGCGTGTCGATGTGCGACATGAACGCGTCGAGGTATTCCGGCGACACGTCGTTGATGGCCTGCAG
>Ga0247823_10003303_pt1 | contig 13078 bp, 12 predicted proteins | sample 13C_PalmiticAcid_2_FD_192426 | JGI IMG/M metagenome (GOLD analysis project Ga0247823, IMG submission 192426) | Soil microbial communities from agricultural site in Penn Yan, New York, United States - 13C_PalmiticAcid_Day30 | ecosystem: Environmental > Terrestrial > Soil > Agricultural land...
GCCGCGTGCACGCCGAGCCCCTTGGCGTAGGTGACGCCGCCGATCTTGAGCGGCGAACCGTCGTTCGCCGCCGACTCCCCGTTGCTGCGGTCCTTCTCGGCCGGGCCCCAGCCGTTGGTGGAGCTGGTCGCGGTCAGGTCGCTGAGGTAGCGGGTGGCGGGGCTGGTGACCCCGGCGCCGCAGGTCACCTTCGCGTCGGCCCAGTCCGCCTGGTCGTAGTCGGCCCCGTCGATGGTGCTCATGGCGCGCAGTTCGAGCGCCTTGACCCCGATGGTCGGGATGGCCATGGTCGTCGCCGCTTGGCCCTGGGTCTTGACCGGCGTCGAGGCCAGGAGTTTGCCGTCGCCGTAGACGGCGAACTCCACGGTTCCCCGCCCGGCGCCCGCGTCGTCGTCGACGCCGACCTTGGCGGAGAACTGTGAGCATGATCCGCCGAGCCAGACGTCCACCGCGGAGTTGGCGTTGGTGCCGAGGCCCCTGGCGTAGGTGGTGCCGTTGATCGACAGCGGGGTGCCGTCGCCGGTCCCGGTGCCGCCGACGGACTGGTCCTTCTCGACGGGGCCCCACCCGTTGCTGGACGCCAGCCAGGTCATCGCGCTGACCTGATGGGTGCCCGCGGCCGGGGCCGCGGCGAGTGTGCCCGCCCGGGTCACCCGGAACGCGGCCACGTCCTTGGGCGGAACGGTGGCGGAGATGGCACCCGTGCTGGTGGAAGTGGCGCCGCCCCACAGGTTCTTCAAGCTGTAGGACGTCGAGCCGCCAAGGCCCACCGCGCCCGCCGTCGTGGCGACGGTGATCGACGCCGTGGTGCCGCGGTTGAGCAACGCCACCGCGACGCTGCCGTCGGCCAGCGGCTTGGCCCACACCTCGGCGTCGCCGTTGAGGCTGATCCGCCGACCGGCGGAGCCGCCCCAGCTCTGGTTCACCGCGATCACGTCGGCGTTGGTCAGGATCGACTTCGTCGCGTCGGTCATCGAGGTAACGGTGTTGCTCGCGAACAGAGGGCCGCCACCGATGGCCCACATGGTGAACTCCGCGCGGTCCTCATTGGTCCGGGTGGTGCCGCGACGTCCTACTTGGACGTAGTCCCAGTCGTTCCAGTTGTCCGGACCGCTGCGCAGGGTGAAGTGGTTGGCGAGGTCGAGGATGTTGAGGGTGCCCATCAGGTAGTGGTTCTGGGCGCCCGAGGTCCACCAGTCAGTGGACATATCCTCGGCGATCCGCGCCGTGTGCGCGAAGTCGCTGTAGTCGTACTTGGGGGCGTTGGTCGTCCAGGTGCCGCCGCCGGAGTTCGCGTTGATGTTGAACTGGATGGGCCTGCCGGTCGCCTGCAGCGCGTCGCGCATCTTCCGGAACTTGCCCTGCTGGAAGGCGAGATCACCCTCCTTGGAGCACCAGTCGTACTTGAGCAGGTCCACCCCCCACGAGGCGAACAGGTTCGCGTCCTGCTGCTCATGGTCGAGGCTGCCCGCGTATTTCGCGCAGGTCAGCGCCATGGGGGCGGCGTAGAGGCCGAACTTCAGGCCCTTGCTGTGGATGTAGTCGCCCAATGCCTTCATGCCGCTGGGGAACTTCACCGGGTCGGCGACCAGGTTGCCTGCGGCGTCGCGGCCGTTGGACCAGCAGTCGTCGACGCCGACATAGCTGTAGCCCGCGTCCTTCATGCCGGAGGACACCAGGGCGTCGGTGGCCTGCTTGACCTTCGTCTCGTTGATGTTGCAGAAGTAGCTGTACCAGGTGTTCCAGCCCATCGGGGGAGCGGTCGCGACGCCGGGCTGGGCCGTGGCCGCCGCGGGCGCGGGCGACGACACGGCGCCCGCGACCGTCAGGCTCGCGGCGACGAGCGTGACACCGGCCAGCCAGCCTAGACAGCGTTGGGCCCTACTCGATATTGGGGTGCCAAGTCGATATGGAGCTTTCACGGAACTCTCCTGCTGCCTGCCGTTTGGGGTGACCGATGTCACGGGAACGTTAAGCAGCGCCCTGTCGACTGTCAAGAATTAATAGTAATTAATGATTAGCCGGGTTTATCCGGCGCGGGGTCTAGGTCCAGGCGCCGAGGCGGGTGCCGATGTCGTCGACGGTCCACGGGCCGTCGGTCTCGGTGGACTCGGCGACCGTCCAACCACGCAGCCGCTGGATCGCGCCGCCCTGCACGGCGAAGACCTCGCCGGTGTGCGGGCACTTCTCCGTCGCCAGGTAGGCGACCAGCGGGGCGATGTTGGCGGGGGAGAAGGCGTCGAACTCGCCTTCGGCCACCTCCTGGGCGAAGATCGCGCCCATCCCGGGGGTGGCCAGGGTGAGCCGGGTCCTGGCGATCGGCGCGATCGCGTTGACCCGCACGCCATAGCGTTCCAACTCGGTGGCGGCGACCAGGGTCAGCGCGGCGATCCCGGCCTTGGCGGCGCCGTAGTTGCCCTGGCCCGCGTTGGGCAGCGTCACCCCGGACGCCGACGCCGTGTTGATCACCGACGCGGCCCGCTGGGCACCGGCCTTTGCCTGATCCTTCCAGTACGCGGCGGCGTGGTGCAGCACCGCGGCGTGGCCCTTGAGGTGGACCGCGACGACCGAGTCCCACTGTGACTCCGTCATCCCGGCGATGAACGCGTCGCGCAGGATGCCCGCGTTGTTGACCACGACGTCGAGCCCACCGAACTCGGCTACCGCCTGTGCGATCAGTGCCTCGGCGCCCGCCCACTCGGCGACGTTGTCGGTGTTGGCGACCGCGCGTCCGCCCGCGGCGACGATCTCGTCGGCGACCTCCTGGGCGGGGCCCGCGTCGGCGCCGGAGCCGTCGTTGCCGCCGCCGAGGTCGTTGACCATCACCGCCGCGCCCTCACGGGCGAACAGCAGCGCGTGTTCGCGCCCGATGCCGCGGCCCGCCCCGGTGATCACGGCGATCCGGCCGTCCAGCACACCCATCACAGCTCCTCGATCTCGGCGAGGCCGTCCTTGATGACGACGGTGTCGCCGACGGTGGTCTCGAACGCGTAGTCGGTGCCGGACCGCCAGATCCGGGTCGTGAGGTCCTGGCCGGGCAGCACCGGCTTGGCGAAGCGCACCGCGAGTCGCCGCAGTCTGGCCACGTCCGAGCCCGCGACCTCGGTGAGCACGGCCCACGACGTGAAAGCCATGGTGCACAGGCCATGCGCGATGATCCCCGGCAGACCGGCGTCGCGCGCGACCTGCTCGTCCAGGTGGATCGGCATCGGATCGCCCGCCGCCGGGCCGTAGCGGAACGTCTGGTCGTCATCGATGTGTTGGGCCACAGTGGCGACCGGGTCCCACCCACGCAGGGACTCGTCGAACTTGTGAGACGGGCCTGTCTCGCCGACGGTGTCACCGGAGTTGAAGCCGCGCACGAAGAACGTCACGTATTGCTCGTTGACGAGTTCGCCCGCGCTGTCGCGGCACTCCAGGTGAACCGTGGCGGCCGTGCCGTTCTCCTGGCCGACCCACCCGATCATCCTGGCGCGGGACACGAGCACATCGCCGGGTCGGATCGGCCGGTGGAACCGGAAGTCCTGCTCGCCGTGCACGATCCGGCCGATCAGCGACAGGGGCACCACCGACAGCGCCGGTTCCAGCAGCGACTGGAACACCGGCACGATGGCGAACACCGGGCTCGCCACCTCGCCCGCGGTGTGCGCCGGGATCGGGTCGTTCGTCGCCGCGGCGTACTCGGCGACGCGCTCGCGGGTGACCTCGAACCGCGTCGGCTCGGTCCAGACGCCCAGGCCCGCCTTGTCGAAGGCGATCTCGTCGGCCATGTCAGCCGACCAGCGCGGCGAAGTTGGCCAGCGACTTCTCCAGATTGGCCCTGGCGTCCTTCTCCACCGCCGTGCCGAGCGCGCCCACGATCATCGCCCCGGTGAACTCGGCGTCGATCGTCGCGGTCGACCCGCCGTCGGACGGCGTGACGGCGAGCTGGAACGTCGTGCGCACGCCTGCCATGCCAGTTCCGGAGATGACCAGTCGCGTCGGCGCCTCGTACTCCTCGACGGTCCACTCGATGGTGTTGGCCATGCCCAGCATGGTGACCACCTCGGCCACCTTGGTGCCCTTGGTGAACTCCGTCGGCACGTCGCCCTTCCACTTGGTGTGGATGGTCAGCCACTTCTCGAAGTTGTTCGGGTCGGCGAACTCCGCCCACACCTTCTCCGGTGCCGCGGGAAGCTCCACCGATGCGTTGACCTTGCCCATGTTCGATGTCTCCTTGTCTAGCGCTCGGCGCGCTGATACGCGGTGACGACGGCGGCGCCACCAAGTCCGATGTTGTGCTGCAGGGCGGCTGTGACGCCGTCGACCTGACGCTTGTCCGCCGTGCCGCGCAGCTGCCAGGTCAACTCGGCGCACTGGGCCAGGCCGGTCGCGCCGAGCGGGTGGCCCTTGGAGATGAGCCCGCCGGAGGGGTTGACGACCCACCGGCCGCCGTAGGTGGTGTCGCCGTTGTCCAACAGCGATCCGGCCTCGCCTTCCGCGCACAGGCCCAGCGCCTCGTAGAGGAGGAGTTCGTTGGCGGAGAAGCAGTCGTGCAGCTCGATGACCTGGAAGTCCTCCGGGCCGAGGCCGGACTGCGCGTAGACCTTGCGGGCGGCCTGGACGTTCATGTCGTAGCCGACGATGTTCTTCGCCGAACCGTCGAAAGTGGACTGGAAGTCGGTGGTCATGGCCTGCCCCACGATCTCCACAGCCTGGCTCGCCAACCCATGGTCGTCCACGAAGGACTCACTGGCGATGATCGCCGCGCCGGAGCCGTCCGAGGTGGGGGAGCACTGCAGCTTGGTCAGCGGGTCGTAGATCATCCGTGACGCCAGGATCTCGTTGAGGGTGTAGGCGTCCTGGAACTGCGCGTACGGGTTGTTCACCGAGTGGCGGTGGTTCTTCTCGCCGATCTTGGCGAAGTGCTCGGCGGTGGTGCCGTACTTGACCATGTGCTCACGGCCCGCGGCGCCGAACATCCACGGTGCGGGCGGGAACAGCACCTCGGAGATCTCGGCCAGCGCGTTCAGGTGGTTGGCCAAGGGCTGCTCGCGGTCGTTGAACGTCGCGCCGAGCGAACCTGGCTGCATCTTCTCGAATCCGAGGGCGAGCGCGACCTCGGCCTGGCCGAAGCGCACGGCCTGCGCGGCCAGGTAGAGCGCGGTCGAGCCGGTCGAGCAGTTGTTGTTGACGTTCACGACCGGGATGCCGGTCATACCCAACTCGTAGACCGCGCGCTGGCCCGCGGTCGACTCGCCGTAGACGTAGCCGACGTAGGCCTGTTCGACCTGGTCGTAGGCGATGCCCGCGTCCTGGAGCGCCTTGGTGCCCGACTCCTTCGCCATCTGCGGGTAGTCCCAGCCCTCGCGGCGCCCCGGCTTCTCGAACTTCGTCATCCCGACGCCGATGACGTAGGCCTTGTTGGGCATGTCTCCTCCTCGCCTCGGAGACTAAGATACAAGCCGGTATGTATTTATCAAGAGGGCGTGGCGAGGTGATCGGGCGGAAAGGGGTTGGCTAGGCCTGCTCGGCGGTCAGCTCGTCGAAGAGCTGCTGTGCCAGTTGGCGCAGGTGGGCGCGGGCGCGCCGCCAGCGCTGGGCGATCACGTCGGCGTCGGTGATGACGAACCCGCTGAGCAGGATGCCGCGGATGGTGTCCATCGCGGTGTAGACGAAGTGGCGGACCGTGGGGTGGCCCGCGAAGCCGGGGAATAGCTCCCGGTCGAACTCGGCGAAGCTGCTCGCCGCGAGCGACTCGACGGTGGACACCTGCCTGCGCAGTTCCTCGTCGGCGCGGGAGGCCACCCAGAGTTCGACGGTCGCGGTGAAGATCGGGCCCTGGTGGGCTTCCCACAGCAGGTCCAGGCCGACGCCGATCAGGTCGTCGGCCGCGCGGAGCCGGTCGAGCTGGGTGAAGGCGAAGTCGGCGCGCTTCATGGCCAGGTGGCGCACGGCGGCGGTGACGAGGTCGGCCTTGGTGGGGAAGTGGTGGACCTGGGCGCCGCGGGTGACGCCCGCGAGGTCGGCTACCTTGGTCGTCGTGGTGCCCGCGTAGCCGTAGGTGACCAGGCACTCGATGGTCGCGTCGAGCAGTCGCTGGCGCATGGACGCGCTGCGTTCCTCTTGGGTGCGGCGCGTTTTGACCTTGTTCTCCACCGGCGGAGTTTACCACCGTCCATACATTCAGGACTGTATGTATGTGGCCGCGGGTCAGTCCAGCCGGTAGAGGGTCGACCAGATCACGTCGGTGAGTACGTCGACGATCCGTGCGTCGGCAGCCGGGTCGGCGCCGCGGACCAGCTGGTAACCGGCGCGTTCGACCATCCACGTCAGCACCGCGGCGGTCTCGACCGGCTCGACGGCCCGGATCACGCCCGCCGCCCGGCCGCGTTCGATGGCCGCGCGGGTGGCGTCGATGATCCCGCCGGTCAGGGTGCGCAGTTCGACGCCGACCGCCGGGTCGTAGGCCGAGGTCTCCACGACCGCGGTGAACGCGGCGCCGCGGCGGCGGTAGACGTCCATGATCGCGCCGAGCGCGGCTCGCAGGCGGTCGCGGTCGGGCTCGTGTGCGGCGGACCACCAGCCGCCGGACACCGATTCCAACTCGCCGAGCACGGTGCGGGCCAGTCGTCGGGCCAGGTCGCCTTTGTCCTCGAAGTGGACGTAGAAGGTCGAGCGGGAGATGCCCGCCATGGTCGCCAGCCGCTCGACGCTCAGCTCGGTGAAGCTCACGCCCTCGTTGACGAGCTGCTCGGTCGCGTCGAGCACGCGCTTCTCCAGCGCGGCCCGTCGATCCTGCCTGTTCGACGAGGTGGGGCGGGTGACTGAGGGCATGTCGGGATCGTAGCCAATATCCGGACGCCGCGTTCGGACGGAGTGTCCGGACAGAATGTCTGGACAGTGTGTCCGGGTTTGTGTGATGCTTCGAGCATGAGTTCGATGAGAGGGGAGCCGATGATGGACTGGCTGTTGACCCATTTACCGTGGCTGTGGCTGGGTTTCGTGGTGGTCGGGGGAAGCCTGATGCGCTTCGTCTGGGCAGGTGTCGTGGTGCTGCGCGCCGCGGACGTCGGGTATGACCCGGCCGCCTGTCTGAGCCGGAGCCCGGTGATCAACCTGCGTGCGGCCCGCCGTCGCAGGCACAGCTGGCCCCGGATCGGGCTGCCGCTCTTCCTGCTGCTCGTGACGCTGTACGCGGCGCAGTTCCTCTGGATGAATCTGTTCACTTACACCGTGATCGCGATCGGCTGGTTCCTGACCGCACCGGTGCGCAAGACCTGGGGTCTGGCCGTGGCGCGCCGGGTGCACGCCGACAACTGGGGCCGCTATGGGCCGCATGGCTTCTGGCGGGACGTCAGGGGCTACTACGCGCTGGGCATGCGGATGCCGGTGAAGCCCGACGAGCACGCGTGGTTCGTGGGCAGGTACCGCTGGCTCAACCGGTTCCAGAACCTCGGACACATGGTGCAGGTGTATCGGTTCTGGGGCGTCATCGCGATGGCCGCACTCTCCCTGCTCTGGCCGGTCACCGCGGCCTTCTCGGTCTTCCACCACCTCGACACGATCGACGAGGAGGCGTACTTCCGGCCGTGGTGGCGGTTCGACAAGAGCGCCCGTCCTGTGCACCCGGAGGCTCCGATACCCGTCAATATCCCGTAAAGGGACGCGTCGCGGGTGCGTGGACGGACTTGTGCCGGGGCAGACTGGGGCGGTGGACACCAGTCGGCGGCGCGGAGAGCTGCGCATCTACCTCGGTGCCGCGCCGGGTGTCGGCAAGACGTTCGCCATGCTCGGCGAGGCGCACCGCAGGCGCGAGCGCGGCACCGACGTGCTCGTCGGCCTGGTCGAGGACCACGGTCGGGAGCGCACCGCCGAACTGCTCGACGGGCTGGAGGTACTTCCGCGCACCCGGGTCGACCACCGCGACGTCGAGCTGACCGAGCTGGACATCGACGCGCTGTTGGCCAGGGCGCCCGAGGTCGCCGTCGTCGACGAGCTCGCCCACACCAACGCACCCGGCTCGCGCAACGAGAAGCGGTGGCAGGACATCGCCGAACTGCTCGACGCGGGGATCGAGGTACTGTCCACAGTGAACATCCAGCACCTTGAGTCGCTCAACGACGTGGTCGAGCGGATCACCGGCATCCGGCAGCGGGAGACCGTGCCGGACGCGGTGGTCCGCCGAGCCGAGCAAATCGAGCTGGTCGATATCACCCCGGAGGCCCTGCGGCGCAGGCTGGCCCACGGCAACGTCTATGCCGCGCACAAGATCGACGCGGCGCTGGGCAACTACTTCCGGGTCGGCAACCTCACCGCGCTGCGTGAGCTGGCCCTGCTGTGGGTGGCCGACCAGGTGGACGTCGCCCTGCGGCGCTACCGCTCCGAGAAGCGGATCACCGACACCTGGGAGGCCAGGGAGCGGGTGGTCGTCGCCATCACCGGCGGCCCGGAGAGCGAGAGCCTGATCCGCAGGGCCCGACGCATCGCGGTCCGCGCGGGCGGTGACCTGCTCGTCGTGCACGTGCTGCGCGGCGACGGGCTCGCGGGTGGCTCGCCGGAGATGCTGGCGCGCTGTCGAAAGGTGACCGACGACCTCGGCGCGACGTTCCACTCCGTTGTCGGCGACCACGTGCCGAGTGCGCTGCTGGAGTTCGCCCGAGGAGCCAACGCCACCCAACTCGTGCTGGGCACCTCCCGTCGGTCCCGGCTGGCCAGGGCGTTCGACGAGGGCATCGGCGCCGCGGTGATCCAGCGGTCCGGGCCGATCGACGTGCACATGGTGACCCACGACGAGGCCCACCGCGGCATCCGGTGGCCGTCGGCCCGCACCGGGCCGCCGCGGCGGCCCGGTGCGGGCCGCCGCGGCGGCGTCGGCTGCTCGGCTGGGCCTTGGCCGTGGCGCTTCCCGCGGTGGCCACCGTGATCGGCCTGATCTGGCGGGACCACGCGGCGTTCTCGACGGACCTCGTCGCGTTCATCCTCGCCACGTGCGCGGTCGCACTCGTCGGCGGGCTCGGCCCGGCGCTGCTCTCGGCTTTCCTCGGGGCGGGTCTGCTGAACTTCTTCTTCACCCCGCCCTACTACAGCCTCGCCGTCGCGGGCCCGGAGAACGTGGTCACCCTCGTCGCGATGCTGATCGTCGGTGCCGTGGTGGCGCTGGTGGTCGATCGCGGCGCCCGGCTGGCCGAGCAGGCGGCCCGCGCGCGCACCGAGGCCGCGCTGCTGGCCTCCTACGCGCGGACCGTGCTCACCAACCCGGACCCGCTGCCCCGGCTGCTGCGCAAGGTCTGCGAGAACTTCGGCGTCGAGTCCGCCGCCGTCCTCGAACGCGAGGGCGACCAGTGGATCAGCGTCGCGGGCGTGGGCCCGAACCCGTGCGGGGACCCGGACGAGGCCGATGTGGACGTTCCCGTGACCGCCGACATCCACCTCGCCCTGGTCGGCCGCAGGCTGCCCGCCGCCGACCAGCGGGTGTTGGAGACAGTGGCGGGACAGGCTTTGCTGGCGCTGCGCCAGCAGCGGATGGCCGCCGAGACCGCCGCCGCTCGGCACCACGCTGAGACCACGGAACTGCGCACCGCCCTGCTCTCGGCCGTCGGGCACGACCTGCGCACCCCGCTGACGTCGATCAAGGCCGCGATCGGCAGCCTGCGCGACCCGGAGCTGGCCCTGTCCGCCGCTGACCAGGCCGAGCTGGCGGCCACGGTCGAGGAGTCGGCCGACCGGCTCAGCGGACTGGTGGACAACCTGCTCGACTCGTCGCGCCTGGCCACCGGGGCGGTCGTGCCACAGCTGCGGGCGGTCACCTATGACGAGGTGGTCGCGCGCGCCTTGTCGGGGATCGATGAGCGTCAGCTGGTGGCGGTCGCGGTGGACGAACAGCTGCCGCTCGTCATCGCGGATCTCGGCCTACTCGAACGGGTGGTGGCCAATGTGATCGGCAACGCCGTCCGCCACGGCAGGCTCCGACCGCGCAGACTGGTCGATGTGGACGGAGACGGCCGCGTCGCGCTGGACGAACCGGAGATCGCCGTGCGCGGGAGCGCCCACGGCGACCGGGTCGAGCTGCGCGTGGTCGACCACGGCCGCGGCCTGCCCAGGCACGCCGCCGACGTGTTCAGCCCGTTCCAGCGGCTCGGCGACCGCGACGCCACCCCCGGCGTCGGCCTCGGCCTCAGCGTCGCGAAGGGCTTCACCGAGGCGATGGGCGGCACGATCGCCGCCGAGGACACCCCCGGCGGCGGGCTCACCGTCGTCATCTCACTGCCCGCCGCGCCCTCAGGGAGAGAGATCCCGACATGACGATGGTCCTGGTCGTCGACGACGAACCCCAGATCGTCCGCGCGCTGCGGATCAACCTGTCCGCCCGCGGATACGAGGTCGTCACCGCGCTCGACGGCCGCACGGCGCTGCGGGTCGCCGCGGACAAGCACCCGGACGTGGTCGTGCTCGATCTCGGCCTGCCCGACATCGACGGGGTCGAGGTCATCGAAGGACTGCGCGGCTGGACGACGGTGCCGATCATCGTCCTCTCGGCGCGCACCGAGTCGACGCGCAAGGTCGACGCCCTCGACGCGGGCGCCGACGACTACGTCACCAAGCCGTTCGGCATGGACGAGCTCCTGGCCAGGCTGCGGGCCGCCGTCCGCAGGTCGTCGACCCAGGCCGAGGACGACACACCGGTGGTGGTGACCGCGACCTTCACCGTCGACCTGGCCGCCAAGAAGGTCCACCGCGGCGACGCGGAGGTCCACCTGACCCCGACCGAGTGGGGCCTGCTGGAGATCCTGGTGCGCAACCCGGGCAGGCTGGTCGCGCAGAAGCAGCTCCTGCAGGAGGTCTGGGGCCCGGCCTACGTCAGCGAGACGCAGTACCTGCGGGTGTACCTGGCGCAGCTGCGGCGCAAGCTGGAGCTGGACCCGGCGCATCCACGGCACCTGATCACCGAGGCCGGGATGGGCTACAGGTTCGAGATCTGAGTGGGCCAGGAGTTCGGCGGGACGAGTGCGTCGGCGATCGCGTCGATGTCGGCGGTCGTGGTGGTGGCGGCCAGGCGGCGCAGTGTTTCGCGGATTGCGTCCGGCCTGCCTTCGGCGCCCATGGGCAGCCGTTCGCGGTCGAACTGGGCCGCCGCCTGGGCGGCCCATGCGGCGATCACGTTCCTCGGTGACAGGACTTCGAGCGACACCGTCAGGTGCAGTGACCCTTCCGGCCCGGCCTGGGCCCGGTGCCCCATCCCGGCGGGCACATAGAGCGCGTCGCCCGGTTCGAGGGTGATCTTCGCGCTGACCGGGGTGTCCTCGTCGATGTGGCCGCGGTGCCAGCCCTCGCCGGTCGGCAGGTCGTAGAGGGTCCACTCCTTGCTGCCCTCCACCTGTACCGCGAACACGTCACCCTCGTCGCGGTGCGGCTTGCTGCCGAAGCGGTCGGGCGCGGTCAGGTACGAGTACGTCTGCACCGCGCACGCCAGTGGCCGCGCCAGCCCGTGGACGAACGCGGCCGTCGCCTCGTCCCAGATCTCGGCGTTGCTGAGGACCAGGGTCGCGCCCTGCCGGAGGTGGGTGCTGATGTCGTCGGCGTGCGCACAGCCGGGGAGCTGGTGCTGGTTGAGCCGCCGGGCCCGGGTGAACGTCGTCGGCGGGGCGCCCTCGCCGCCGTAGCTGACGTTGAGCTGCGGGTAACGCAGGTTGCCGTAGACCAGCCACCGCTCGATCTTCCGCTTGCTCACCAGCGACAGCACCGAGTCCGCCGCGGCGAACCGCAGCGGCGCGCGGCCCCAGTCGATGTCGTTGGCCTGCTCGGGCTTGGCGAACAGGCTCGCCCACGCCGCGTCGTCCAGGTAGCTCATGGTGTGCCCTTTCGTCTTTGTCACGCGGCGAGGAGCGCCGCGTCCCATCCGCTCACGGGGGCGGTGAGCCACCCGTGCAAAGCCAGCGCGGTCCCGGCCGCGCCTTCGAGGAAGCCGACGCTGTCGAGTCGGTCCGGGTCGTAGCCGTCGATCACCCGCTGGGCCACCCGGTCCGCGGCGGCCATGAGGTCTCGCGCGTCGGTGTCGCGGGCCAGTCGCAGGATCAGGGTGAGCAGGCCCGCCCAGCCATGGCACAGGCCGACGTCGTGGATCCCGTGGGTGTCCAAGAGGCGCAACAGCATCGCTCGGGTCGCGGTGACCGCGATGTCTGTCCACTCTGGATTCAATGCGGTGCCCGCGAGGTGCAGTGCGGTGGCGACGCCCGGCGTCCCGTAGCACCAGGCGGTCCTGGCCGGGCGGAGGCTGTCGGGGCGCGCGCGGACGTCGTCCTCGGTGAGGAGGTCCGGCCAGTACCTGCCGTGCTCGTCCGCGCCGGACCAGTCTGTCAGCCAGCCGACGATCCGGGTGATCGCCCCGTCCTGTCCTGGCACCTGGACTCCGGACCGCCAGGCCAGCGCGAGCAGGGCCAGCGGGCCGGGGATGCCGTGTGCGAGGCCCGCGTTGGCGTGCGCGGGCAGTGTCGGCGTCTCGGTGACCCACCAGCCGGGCAGGCCGCCGACCGGCTCGGTCAAGGCGACCAGGTAGCGCAGGATCTCCTGGACCGTCGCGGTGTCGCCGCGGTCGAGCAGGTGCCTGCCGACGCCGGTGACCCCGGTGACGACGTCATAGGCGCCGAAGGCCGTCCCCGGCCTGCCCGCATCGATCCGCTCCCATTCGGTCCGCAGCGTCGTCCGCGCCCAGTCGGCGAGCCGTGCGTCGAGCGGGGTGAGCAGACCCGCGTAGTCGCTCGGCTTGCGCGCGGCCCGCGCGGCGGCGAAAGCGAGTGCGCCCGGGCCGATGTAGAGGCCGTGGATGCCCGTCTCGCCCGCGGTCGCCGCCTCGGCGAGGTGGGCGTGCGCGATCCGGCGGTGGGTGCTGTCGACGTGGGCGAGTTCGGCGTGCAGCAGCGCGGTCGCGGGATGGCCGTCGGTCAGCGACAGCGGGATCCAGCGGTCGCTGCCCGCCATCCGGCGCCGGACCTCGGCGGGGTCGGCGAGCCGGGCGGCGATGTCGGCGACGACCGCCGCCGCGGCGTCTGTGCGTCGGTTTGTCATGCGCCGTGCCTTATCCGGTTGCGGTGTGCCTCCA
>Ga0247823_10003304_pt1 | contig 13075 bp, 14 predicted proteins | sample 13C_PalmiticAcid_2_FD_192426 | JGI IMG/M metagenome (GOLD analysis project Ga0247823, IMG submission 192426) | Soil microbial communities from agricultural site in Penn Yan, New York, United States - 13C_PalmiticAcid_Day30 | ecosystem: Environmental > Terrestrial > Soil > Agricultural land...
CGCCGACTTACCACGGCGTCCGGCCGCGCGAGAGAATGTCCCGGCAACACTGCTCCGCCGCGGTGACATACTCCGCGACGCTGAAATCCTCGTGCGGATCGAGGATGTCAAACAGATGGTGCGGCACCGCGGTCCGGTCTTGCAGGGAAGGCTTGGCCGTGCCGATATCCATCCCGCGGTACACCGTCATCGAATCGAGCGCGATGATTTCCGCATTGAGCTGCCGGGCGAGTTCGAGGCTGACCGCGGATTTGCCGCACGCGGTCGGTCCAGCCAGAAACCAGCAGGCCTGCAGCACATTCCGGTCGATTTTCATGTCGGCCGGTGCTTGTCATTGAAGTTGAAGTGGAAAGGGCGGCGAGAGCACGACTACCCGCCGGTGTCTGTTTGCGCTAAGATAACGGTACGGCGAGTCACGACCAAGAGCGCGATCGCCGGGGCTACGGACATTCACTCAGGATCCATGACTGATGGCAGTTTTTGAAAGTCGCACGCCGCTGCCGTGTAATGCGGAACGGGCGTTTTCCTTTTTGACGCGGCCGGCGAACATGCAGCTCATCGCCCCGCCGGAAATGGACATGGTGTTCGTCACCGCCCCGGAGATCATCGAACTCGGCAGCAAGCTGGTGTTCAAAGTTCGCGGCTTCGGTATTGTCCAGGAGTTCGAGCACGAGATCGTCGAATTCGAACCGCGGAAAAGCTTCCGTGAAAAGATGCTGCGCGGTCCGTTACCCAAGTGGACTCACGATTACATCATCGAACCGGCCGAGAACGACCTCGTCGTGTTGATCAACCGGATCGAGTTCGAGCCGCCTGGCGGATTGCTGGGCATGATCGTGACGGAGCAGCGCGTGCGCGATCAGCTGCAGGACGGGCACGCGCACCGCAGCGCCGCGATGCAGAAACATCTGGCACCATGAGCGACGCGACAACGGGATCGGTGGTGGCCCGGCTCATGGCGGTGATCGAGCACCGCCGCCGTGAGCGCCCCGGCGGTTCCTACACGGTCGAGCTGCTCGATGGCGGCCCCGCGGTCCTTTCCGCGAAGGTGATCGAAGAAGCGTACGAGCTTATCGGCGCGGCGGCTGAGTCTACCGATGATGTTCCTTCACGCATGGCGATCACGCATGAAGCCGCCGACGTGATCTTTCATCTGCTGGTCTTTCTCGCCGCAAATGATATTGCGTGGCAGGATGTCGAGCGGGAACTGGAGCAGCGGTTCGGCGTCAGCGGATTGACGGAAAAGGCTCATCGGCAGCAGGGAGAGGCGTCATGAAGGATGACGACGCGCGTGCGGCTCGTGATGCCGGGACCATGACCGCACTCTTATGCCTGGGCGTGGTCGCGTTTCTCTTCGTGCTGCTCGCAGCGATGGTGCTGCCGCAGATTCTGGGCGTCGTGATTGTCGGCGGATTGTTCGTTGGCGTGTTCGCGCTGCACTATCTTGTCTGGGGACGATGGCTCAAGATCACCGTCGAGACCGATGACGCGTCGACGGTCGAGTCACCGCAGCGCGAGTCGACCGGGTCGCGTTGAGTTTTCAGCAGGCAGGCCCGCTTCCCAAGACTGCCCCAGATCGATGAGCGTGCATCGTCGAGTAGATTACCGTCGGTCAATGAATAGTGGGCACACATCACGCGGATTTCGTCGCGAAGGGCGAAATACGCCTCAATGACGCGGCGGTCCCATTGTTCACCACTGCCGCGGCGGAAGATGTCTTCGACCCGTTCCACCGAGATTCCTCGACGGTACGGCCGATCGCTCGACATCGCATCATAGCTGTCAGCAACCGCGATGATGCGGGCCATCAGCGGGATCTCATCGCCCGCGAGTCCTTGCGGATAGCCGCGGCCGTTGTACGCCTCATGATGGCTGCGCACGCCGGGCAGAATGGCCTGCATGTGCCGCAGCGGCTTCAGGATCTGGTAACCAATATCCGGATGACGCTGAATGTGGGCGAACTCCTCAGCGGTCAGCTGATCCGGCTTGCTGAGGATGCGGTCATCAATGCCGACTTTGCCGATGTCATGCAGCAGCGATGACAGGTAAATGTCGTTCTGCTCATCTTCGGAGAGCCCGAGATGCTGGCTTAACCGGCGGGCAATCAGCGCCACGCGCTCGCTATGCCCGCGGGTATAGGGGTCTTTGGCATCCAGTGTCGACACCAGCGTCCGTACGAAGTCGACGAGTAACTCGTCCTGCTCGTGGAACAGCTGCTGATTCTGTGAGTGCGTGTTGAGCAACCGCGCGACCGTATTGAGCAGATTGGCTTCCACCAGTCCGAAGTGGCCGTAACGCAGATTGCAGCTGATGATCCAACCGCGACGGCGGGGGCCATCGCCGATTGCGGCGGCGACCAGGCTTTCCAGTCCTGGGAAGGACTCGCCGCCCAGCGATGCCGCGAGTTCATTTCGCACGAATGTTCGCTGGCCAACATGTTCGGTCAGGCACGCTTTCAGGCGATCAAGCCCGGCGGCGTTGAACGGAACCTCACCCTCGATGAAACAATGTTCATCGCCGTGCGCATCGGTGATGAATAGAATATGTCCTTCGGCGTCGATCAGTCCGTGCACCCGCTGCAGACTGAGGCCGGCCAGATCACGGACAGTGTGCATCAGATTGAGGCGTTCCGTAAGCCCGTGCAGCAGTGAAACCTCATCCGTCGAATAAGCCAGTTGCTGACTGAGCGCTCCGACTTCGTGCTCCAAAGCCGCTTCGCGCGATTCGAGCTGCAACTTGTCCAGAACCATCGTCGTGAACCGCTGAGCCACGGAGAGCGACATCGTCGGCAAACGATGCAAATACGATTCGAGTTCGCTGTTGCTCCATTCCTGGTCCGCAGCGGCGAGCTTCAGTTCGAGCGGTTGGGCTCCGGGCGTGGTCAGACAATGGCTGGTGAGTGCGATGCCGTTCCCGAAGGCCCCCGGCAACGGGATCGCGATTTCGACCAGCAGGTCGTCTTCAGAATAAAATACCGGTGCTTGACCGTGTGGCAAGCGGGCGCGAAAGCCCGGCGAATGGTAAGACAGGTGGCGTTCAGCAGGGGGCGTCACAACTTCGCCCGTGTAGACGTCAACGCAATTCCACGACAAGCCGGTTTCCTCGCCGAACCAGGCCGCCCACTGAGCCGCCGTCGATTCTGCCAGGACGGACCGCGACCGGACCGCGAACAGCGGCTGAGCAACTTCCGGCAGCGGGTGGGATGATCGGCCCGGCATCGCACTGCACTGGATGGACCCTCCCTGCGATGATAAGTCTGCGGGCGCATTCCGGGCGCTGCAGCAAACCGGGCAATCCGGTCGTCAATCAAACCTAGTTCCGAAAACGCCTCAACACAAATTGATGTTGATGCCGGAGGGAAACACAGTGCGATAAAGCACCGCTTCTGACGTCCGACATCTCATAGAATCGTCAAATCAGCGCTGATCGTTGCGCGCGAGGTTCTGCGCCGACTGTCCCGGAGCCGGTCGCCCGACGGCGGACCACACGACAGCGGCCGATGGTGCGGCCTTGAACCGGCCGGACGTTTTCGGCGTCGCCATCGGGGCAATATCGTCCATCGGTTCCGGGACGCGTGACGAACGGGGTTCCGGGGCCGTCGCCTGACGAGCGGGTATTGCCTGCCAATCTCCGTGAGACGGAGACGCAGAGGCAGGAGCTTCCGCTGTGCGGGCGGTTGGAATCGGCGTCAACGCCATTGCGGAGGACATCGGCACGCTCGCCGTCGCATGGGGGTGCGGATGCGGGATGAACGCCGTTCCCGTCGCGCAGGTATTGCACGCCGGCCGGGCTACCACGGCCATCGGAACGACTTCCGTCACGTGCTGCACGGTCTGGTAAGGCACCATCCGTGTTTCGGTGTGCGGCACGGCGCGAGTGACCTGATACGGCACATCGCGGGTCTTGATCTGCGTCGTCATCGTGGTCCGGGCGATCTGTTTGGTCACCGGCTTAGGGACCCAGACCATCTTGTAACCGCCTTCATCGACGGTGACCGTTTCGGTCGTCGTGACAGGCAAATGCTGCGAGTAAGTTTCTTTCCGCACGTGAGTTTCCGTCACACACTTCAACGACGTGACCTGCTGCGGACGCAACTGTGTCTGGACCACAGCACGCGTTTGGACGCATTGACAGGCCGCCATCGGCAACGTGCAGGTGTCACAGCAGCCAGGGTGATGAATCGGCCCGATCTGGGCGACCAGCACCGTGGGAACGCCAAGACTGACCGTTGCCGTAAACAGCAGCCAGGAGTGAAGTTGCTTCATATCGATCTCGCAAATCCAGGGACGAAGTCAGAGCGCGGCCGAGTCGAATTGATCATCGGAACAACCAACCCGGAGACTGCATCGGCAAGGGAGCGGATGTGGGCCGCGATGCCTGATTCGCGATGTTGGCGGGAGATAGAGAGGCTTGACCGGCGGTCACAACGGCAGTGATGAAACTCGGCTGCTAACCAAGTTGGCGGCCCGTGCTGACGAACCGCGCAAGCGGCGTGCCGCGTGTTCCGTCGGAAATCGCAATTGAAAAAATGACAAGAAACCCGGTCGGGACCCCTGCGCATCCGTAAAATGCCGGAAATTCTCGCACAAAAACACATCAGGAAACTCGATTTTGACCGATCTTACCCCCCCGGGTCCGTACGATTCCTATTGCAGCCCACTCACATAGTCACCTATTTTGATGTGTCACGGACGACCGCCCCGGCATTTGCGAGGCGATCTCAGGCACAGAGGAGGCTGATCGACGATGGGAAATTCGACGCTGCTGTCACTGGCGACCCTGATTCTCGCCGCGGGATTGGCGGGCTGGTTCACACGCTCCCCGCAGACGCTCCAGATCGTCGCTGCGGAGCCCGTGCTCCAGACCGTCGTCTCTCAGCCCGACACGTCACTCACCCTCGAAGCCGCGACGCCCTCCTTAGCGAAAGGTTCGCTGGTGATCGCCGGCGGGGGAACACTGCCCTCGTTGATCCTGCAGCGGTTTCTTGATCTCGGCGGCGGTAAAGATGCCAACCTGGTGATCATCCCGACCGCGAGTTCCATTGCTGATTCTCCCGATGTTCTCGGTCGGATGCCGATCTGGCGCGAGCTTCATCCGGGAACGATTACGGTGCTGCACGCCGAAACGCGTGAAGCTTCCTGCGAAGTCGATTTCAGCCGCCCGCTGGAGACGGCGACGGCGGTCTGGTTCGTCGGCGGCGATCAGAACTACATCACGGAACGATATTTAGGTACGCCCGTGGAAGCGGCGTTGCATCAGGTGCTCGCCCGCGGTGGCGTGATTGGCGGGACCTCCGCCGGAGCCGCGATCATGTCCCGCGTGATGATCGCCGGGGGACGGACCACCCCGCAGCTGGCCACCGGACTTGGCTTTCTATCGGGCACCATCGTCGATCAGCACTTCATCAAGCGGAACCGTAAAGACCGCCTGCATGCGGCACTGAAGGAACATCCGGGCCTCGTCGGCGTGGGCATTGATGAAGAAACGGCGCTGGTTTGCGGACCGAGCGGCTTTGAGGTCATCGGAAATTCGAGTGTGCTGATGTGTCTCAGCGCGACGACGTACCGCGAAGGTCTGACCCAAACGATCAACACCGGTGAAAAGTTCGACCTGCATCCGTGGACGGTTGCCGCGGCTGACCGCGTGCGGTCGTCGAAGTCGGAATCCCGATCCGTGCCGAACCTGCAGAAAGGTGCGGTCGTGATCGCGGGCCATCGCCCGCCGAAAGCCGCGGTCCAGGAATTCCTCGCTCTGGCCGGCGGCCGGGATGCCAACGTCGTCCTCGTCTCAGAAAGTTCCGAGGCGGCGGAGAACGAAAAGCGGATTCGCGACTTCTTCGAGGAGATGGGGGCCGCGAACGTGACGGTTTGCGCTGCCGCGGACGAAGGCACGATGCACGATCCGAAAGTGACTGAACGTTTCGCGCAGGCACAAGGCGTGTGGTTCGTCGGCGCCGAAGAAGAACGCCTGCTCGATCTGGATTTGCGGGCTCCGCTGCAGAAAGTGGTCAACGAGATCCTTGCTCGCGGCGGAGCAGTGGGCGGGTGCTCAGCCGGTGCCCGGATGCAGGGCGATTGTCTGGTCCGCCGAAAGGTAGCGACGTCCACCACCCTTCCTGCCGATTCCCTGTCGACCGGACTTGGCGTGCTCGCGGGGATGGTGATCGACGAGTGCAGTGCCGGCGACGAGACGACCGACACGATGGCGACGATGATGCGGGACCGCTTCCCGAACCTGATCGGTCTCGGTTTGAACGAATCGGCCGCCGTGGTTGTTCGCGGACATCGCATGCAGGTCGTGGGCAGCGAATCGGTGTCGGTGTACGACAGCGCTGCTTCGGCAACGGACAGCACCACCACCGATCAGAAGATCCCGGCCGGCCAAGTGTATGATTTCGTCGCTCGCCGCGTTGTGGAAACGCTCGAGCAACCAACAACCCGCTGAGATCTTCAGGCGGTCTCCGGTCCTACCTTCGACCAGCAATTGCGAATGATGGCCAGCTTGCGCTCGATCGTGCGCGGTGAGAGCGCGAGCGCCTCGGCAATCTCCTCGTTGGCGTAGCCTTCCAGGCGCAATTGTGCGATCCGCCGCAGGACCTCCTCGGGCAGCATTGCCAGCAGTTCGCGGCACTCTTCGTCCATCGCCGAGATCAGTTCGGGCGTCGGAGTGAGCGCGAGAAACTGGTCGAAGTTCCCCGGTACGTCGCCATCGGACGAATAGAAAATCGAGTCACCGCGGATGCTGCCGCCGCCCCGTTTTTGCGTGACCTGTCGCCGGATCTGATCGACCGCTTTGCGACTAGCCAGTGCGACAAGCACCTGCCAAAGATCGTCACGGTTTTCCAATCGTTCGAACCGTCCTTCAGCGACGCCTGCGCAGAGGCTTTGAAAAGCGGTCAGCGCGACGTCCTCCTCGTCGGAAACACGGCGCGAGGTTCCCCCGAGCTTCCGCCGCGCGACGCCCGTCAGCTGCTGAAAAAAATGGTTCCACAACGGCTGCGGGGCGTCCGGGTCGCCTTCTTTCAGGCGATGAATCCAGAAGGTGATCGACTCATCGAAAGCGTCGCTCATCGGTGATCCTGTCGGCAAATCCACGGCCCGCGCCCCGGTATCTTACGGCGTTGGAGCGAGATTGCGAGCGCGTTGTGCTCTATCGCACGCGGATCGCGCGACAGGAACATCAGCTCTTCACACATTCGACGGTCACCATCGCAGGACGGATTTCTCGAAAAAGTGCTGATTGTGAAAATCGCGTTTGACCGCTCCGAGAGCCTGACCTAGGTTTCAACAGACCATGCCTTCCGGGCGAGAAAGCTTGGAGGCAGAGAAGCTGCTGTTGACTCACTGGCAGAAACGAGCATGCCCATGACACCCATTCGCCGATTGCTCGCCGACGAACAAGGCACGACCGCGGTCGAATACGCCGTCATGCTGGCGTTAATTCTGCTGGTCTGTATTGTCGGCGTGGCGGCCTTCGGGAATTCGCAGGACAGTTACTGGGGCCGCATCAACGGCCAGATGAACGATCACGGCATCGGTCCGTAGTCGTCGTCATCTCCGCATGAACGCCGTCAGCCCGGGATCAGCTTCCGGGCTATCGTCGTTTTATCGCAGGTGCGTGATGCTGTCGCACGGTTGGTGTATGGTGTGCAGATCTATCATCGATCCGCCACACCCGAGCGCGACCCTTCATGCGGCACCACATCCCGATTCTTATCGCGACATTTCTGATCACCCTGTTATCAATGGCAACGGCCGCGCCGCCGAATATCATCGTCATCCTGACCGACGATCAGGGTTATGGCGATGTGTCGTGTCACGGTAATCCGATTCTGAAGACACCGCATCTCGATCGCCTGCATGCGGAGAGCGTGCGGTTCACTGACTTTCATGTCAGCCCGACGTGTGCGCCGACGCGGTCTGCCCTGCTGACCGGCCGCCATGAATTCAAGAACGGTGTGACGCATACCATCCTCGAACGGGAACGGCTCACATTGACAGCCACGACGCTCGCGGAAGTGCTGCACGGCGCGGGCTACCAGACCGGGATCTTCGGCAAGTGGCATCTCGGTGATGAAGACCTGTATCAACCCGATCGCCGTGGCTTCGACGAGGTCTTCATTCACGGTGCGGGCGGCATCGGTCAGACATATCCCGGCAGTTGCGGCGATGCGCCGAAGAACAGTTACTTCGGTCCAGTGATCAAGCACAACGGCCGCTTCGAAAAGACAGACGGTTACTGCACCGACGAGTTTTTTGGTAACGCGATGAAATGGATCGATTCTGCCCGTCAAAAGGAAAAACCGTTTCTCGCCTGGATTGCGACGAATGCGCCGCACGGACCGCTGGACATCACACCGGAGTATGAGGCCCTTTACAAAGATAAAGTGCCGCCGAATGTCGCGAAGTTCTTCGGCATGATCGCGAACATCGACGACAACATCGGCAAGCTGCAGGCGTTTCTCACCGAGAAGCAACTCGATGACAACACGCTCGTGATTTTCATGAACGACAACGGCGGGACCGCGGGCGTGCCGGTCTTCAATGCGGGACTGCGCGGTTCCAAAGTCACGCCGTGGGAAGGCGGCACACGGGCGATTTCCTTCTGGCGATGGAAGAACACCTTCACGCCACGGGATGTTTCTGCTCTGACAGCGCACATCGACGTCTTCCCGACACTCGCGGAGATCGCCGCGACGAAACTGTCCGATTCCGTGAAGCAACAGGTGGAAGGCCGCAGTCTGTTGCCGTTGATCAGGAATCCTGAGAGCGCGTGGCCGGATCGCTTTCTCTTCACGCAAACCGGCCGCTGGGATCCGAAGACCGACGGCCGCCAGGCAAAGCGAGAAAACGCCGCGGTCCGTTGGCGGACTTACACCCTCGTCGCCACGCCGAAGGAAACGAAAGGCGAATGGCAACTCTTCGATCTCGCCAGCGATCCCGGCCAGAAGACCGACATCGCGAAAGATCATGCGGACATCGTGGCAAGAATGTCCGCGGCCTATGACGACTGGTGGGACAGCCTGCCGCCATATCTCGTCAACGAACAACAGCCCGGCCCGAAATGGAACCCCTTCCACGAACAATACTGGAAGCAATACCGCGGCCCAGGTCCCAACAACGCACCGGTGCCGGAGGGATTCTCGCTGCCGTAAATCATCGAAAATGTCTGTGGCCTGGAGCGGGCGGCGGTTAGAATAGCCATTGTCGATCTAGGGTCGATGCATGCCTTTCTACTTCGTGATCTGGACCCCTGAAGCGACTCAGCATCTGGAGCAGCACGGGGTGACACAAGACGAGTTCGAGCAAGTGGTGTTTGCGTCCCGTCATTCAACGATTGAACAGAGTGCCAGCAACCCGGATAACGTCACGGTTGTTGGGACAACGGACGCCGGCCGCGAGTTGCGGTGTGTCTGGCAAGAACTGGATGACAGCACGATCCTGCCGGTGACCGCTTATGAACCTACCGATCGGTAACGACATGTCAAACAAAGTGCAGTGGAAGCGAGTTCAACGCGAGCTCACGCCGGAACAACGGCAACGGCTGCTGCAGGGCCTCGCCACGGCTGAATCCGAAAACATGGTGGAAGCACAGACGCATTCCGATCGCTTGATGGCCGCCGCCTCCGAGCCCACCTTCAGTGGGGCATTGCGGAGAGCTTTCCACGGCTGCATTCGTGAGCCCGGCATCTTGCCGCAAGCCCTGCTTCGCCAAGCGCAACTGGAGTGGTCTGAGTTGCAACCGTTTCTGCTCGGGGAAGCGCCGCTGACCTCCGATCAGATTGATCGTTTGGCAGGAGCGTTGGGCGTGGAACTCGTTCACCACGACGCCATCGACTGATCACCGTCGCGTGAGCATCGCCATCATTACGCCCGCGGCGACGGAGGCGTTGAGCGAACCGACTTCGCCCTGGGGAGCAATGCGGCACACGTCGTCGCACAGATCGAGCGTCAGTCGGCGCAGGCCCTGCTCTTCGTTGCCAATCACGACCAGCCACGGACGATCGCGCGGGAGGTCCTGCACGTCGCGCTCGGCATGTTCCGAGCTGCCAAGAATCCATAGCCCGGCGGCTTTCGCGGCTTTCAAGGTGCTGGCGAGATTCGGCACCTGTGCAAAGGGAACGTGCTCCATTCCCCCCGAGGCGACATCGTAGACCGTGCCCGTCAGCGGCGCGGAACGGTCTTTCGTCAGGACCACGCCGCGTATGCCGAAGAACGCCGCGGATCGAAAGATCGCGCCGACATTGTGCGGGTCCTGCAGGCAATCGAGCGCGAGCCAGACACCGAACGGCGCTTCGAGATTCGTCCACTGCTGTTCGACGGGCAACTCGACGTGTTCGCGCACGGTCGCCGTCGCGGCGCTCGTCCGTTCCTGCTTGCCGAATTTGCTGGACCGATTCGCCGGAGCTTCCGCGATTTCCGTCCGCACAGGGATGCCCGCAGCCCGCGCCTGCTCACCGACCTGATTCCACGCATCAGACGGCCGATGCGGCGGCAACCGCACCTCGAGCACATCGCGCGGCCGACACGCCAACGCTGCGAGCACACTATGCGGATTCTTCAAACTCAGTGACATTGAAGTCCTTCATACCTCAGATCTTAGTCGCTTACGAATCCGACACTTGCAAATGGGGACCCCATGACGCTACTGTCCAAAAACCCACGAGTGACGGCGAGGCAGTCGATGGCCGCTTGGTCGCCGTGTTCATCACGTAAGTCCCCACGTTTGTTGATTAATACCAAAATGATTTCAACCGGATTTGTTCTTGAGCCAGAATTTATAGAAGAAGACTTTATCTCTTCTTTCGAGGGTGTGCTGTCAAGGGCCACATACTCGCCTTGGCAGTTACAAATCTCTCGCATTTCTCAGGATGATGAGTTCCGCCTTGGCTATGACGGTGTACTGACATCGCTCGTGCCCTTCTACATCCAGTTCAAGCGGGCGTCGTTTTTTCGCCCACAGTTCAGCGGGAAGATCGCTACCCAGCGTGTGATGAAATCGCTACCAACAAATCATGGCTTCTTTGCCTTCTCGCTTCATAAAGATAAGAGATCTCGACACTACCTGCAGCATAATGCAATGTTTAAGCTGTCACAGCACCAGAGGGCAGCTTATCTCTCACCAATCTTCTACAAAAAGCAGCAGCTGTCCGACTTTAAGCGACTAGCATTAACACATCCTTGGTCGTATCACGACATACACGTCCATGATCCGATTGCGGCCGACGCTCTAGTGTCTCGAAAATCCCGAGCGTTCCGTCATTGCATGACGATTCCACCGCATCGGCTCGTCAATGACCGGGAACCATCACATTTCTATTCTTACGATCGAAGCCGCAATGTTTGTTTTCACAGCGACCCTGAAGTTCCTGAGCAACCTGCAGTTTCATTTTACGAGTTCGTCGATTACATCGAACGAGCAGTTCTTGCAGGACGAGACGAAATCTCGCCTGCAAGACGGCTCTTAAAGTTGCTTCCCGAACTTTATGACGCGGATTGGGAAAGTCGAGCATTCCGCACCGTAGTGAAGACGTACTTGTTGGAGCTTGATATGTATCCGAATGAAAGATCACCTGCGGTGCAGAAATGGGTGTTCGACAATTTGGAAGACGCTGAAATCCTGCTGCTTATAGAACGCATGCTCTTGACTGATTTCAACATTGTTCAATACGTCGCAAAGCGAACTGAATAGTCCATGCATGCCTTCTTGCCCCTCACTCCGCGGCGAGGGACACGCTCACGAGTTCCTTGTCGTTCCGCACGTACACATTCTTGTTCGCGAACGCGGGGTGGACCCAGACGACTTCTCTCCGCTGGGCGGGGCCGGTCGGGTCGACGAGGTGGGCGCGGCTGATTTCGTGGTAGCCCTTCGGCGTGAGGTCCGCGAGAATCAGGTCGCCCCCTTCGCTGAAGAGGACGAAGCGGTCGCCGTTTTTGACGAGGAACGCCGAACCCCAACGCAGGCTCTTGCCGCTGGTCGGTTCGAAGGATTCCCACACGCGGTCGCCCGTTTGCAGATCGAGACAGCGGAACTCGCCGTAGCTGCACGGGCCGTAGATGTGGCCGTCTTCGATGAACGGCGTGGACAACACGCAGTGCAGCGAATCGGTCATTTTTTCGTTGACTCCCTTCCGCCGCCAGACCACCGATGTTGCGGGTTCCTTGTCATTGAGCTTGAGCAGCATCGCGCCGCTGTAGAACCCGCTGACGAACAGTTCATCTCCTGCCAACCGCGGCGTGGCAACCGACATGCCTGATTGCGAAACCATCGGCTGTGTCCAGTACGGCTTGCCGGTTTCGGGATCGAGACCACTCACGCCCGCGGGATGCCACACGATGAGCTGCCGCTTGCCGCCAGCGTCGATGATGATCGGCGAACTGTAACCCGGACCATGCTCGGTGACCGAATCGAGCGATCGCCAGAGTTCCTTGCCGGTGTCTTTGTGGAAGGCCATCACCGTCGAGCCTTTGCCGCCGACGAAGACGATCAGCTTGTCACCATCGAGCAGCGGATTCGACGAATAGCCCCACACCGGCGTCTGAACTTTGAGGTCGGTCTCGAAGTGTTTCTTCCAGATCAGCGTCCCCTTCTCGGCGTCGAGGCAGAGCAGATGCCCTTCCGCTCCCAGCGTGTAGACCCGACCGTCGCGCACCAGCGGCGTCGTGCGTGGCCCGGCGGGATAACTTACCGTGTAGGGACAGTCGTATTCGTACTTCCAGACGAGACTGCCATCGGCGTCATCGAAGCACAGCACACGCTCGGTGGCATTGAGCCGATCTCGCGCGAACGGATTGTCCGGATCTTTCTGTCCTGCGGGCAACTGCTTGTCCGTGACATACACGCGTTTCCCCACGACCGCGGGCCCGGCGTATCCGCCGCCGATCTTCACCCGCCAGCGCACGGGCGGCCCGTCTTTGGGGAATTCCTTCATGATGCCGGTCTCCCGCCAGACACCATCGCGCTGTGCGCCTTGCCACTCCGGCCAGTCCTCGGCGAAGGCGGCACCGCTCGCACACCACACGAGTCCCAGACACAACCACGCCACCCCGCGCGACACGTTCGCCATCATCACCAC
>Ga0247823_10003305_pt1 | contig 13073 bp, 6 predicted proteins | sample 13C_PalmiticAcid_2_FD_192426 | JGI IMG/M metagenome (GOLD analysis project Ga0247823, IMG submission 192426) | Soil microbial communities from agricultural site in Penn Yan, New York, United States - 13C_PalmiticAcid_Day30 | ecosystem: Environmental > Terrestrial > Soil > Agricultural land...
ATATAAAGCCAAGCTGAGAGCATTGCGCGGGTTGCCCGCTGTCGTGAAGGCGGTGCTGGAGCATATCCCCGCCGCTGCACATCCGATGGATGTAATGCGCGCCGGCGTCTCGGCGCTCGCCACCGTCTTGCCGGAGAAGGAAGACCACAGCGTGAACGCCGCGCGTGAAGTCGCCGACCGATTAATGGCGTCGCTCGGATCGATGCTGCTTTACTGGTATCACTACTCCCATTCCGGTCGCCGCATCGAGGTTGAGACCGACGACAAATCGATCGGCGGCCATTTCCTACACTTACTGCATGGAAAAAAACCGAGCGAACTATGGTTGAAGGCGATGCATACGTCGCTGATTCTGTATGCGGAGCATGAGTTCAACGCATCCACCTTCACCGCACGAGTCATCGCAGGAACAGGATCGGATCTTTATTCCTCCATCGCCGGCGCCATTGGCGCATTACGCGGCCCAAAGCACGGCGGCGCCAATGAGGCGGCGTTCGACATTCAACGGCGCTACAACAATCCCGACGAAGCGGAAGCGGATATCCGCACACGGGTTGGAAATAAGGAAGTCGTCATTGGCTTCGGTCATCCGGTGTATACGATTGGCGACCCCCGCAATACCGCCATCAAGGACATCGCCAATCAGCTATCCGCCGACCGCAGTGACATGAAACTTTTCGATATCGCCGAACGGCTTGAGAAGGTCATGTGGGATAGTAAGAAAATGTTTCCCAATCTCGACTGGTTCTCGGCCGTGAGCTACAGCATGATGGGAATTCCCAGTGCAATGTTCACGCCGATATTCGTTATCGCTCGCGTCAGCGGCTGGAGCGCGCATGTGATCGAACAACGCATCGATGGAAAGATTATCCGGCCAAGCGCGAATTACGTCGGGCCGGAAGATGTAAAGTTTGTGCCGATTGAAAAACGAGCGTAGGAGCGAGCTTGCTCGCGATTGGCGGCGGGGCCCCTGACGCAATCGCGAGCAAGCTCGCTCCTACAGGTCCGCGATTAACCATGTAGAGTAAAAAGTAAATGTCCTCACACATCTCAAATGTTCGCCCTGCCCCTGATAAAGTTCTTGTCGACATCGCCGACTATGTCCTCAACTATAAGATCGAAAGCAGCGAAGCCTACGAAACAGCTCGTAACTGCCTGATCGACACCTTGGGTTGTGGGCTTGAAGCGCTTTCCTATCCCGCCTGCACCAAGCTGCTAGGGCCAATCGTACCAGGCACGGTCGTACCCAATGGAGCCAAGGTTCCCGGCTCTCAATTCCAACTCGATCCCGTGCAAGCCGCATTCAACATCGGCGTGATGATTCGCTGGCTGGATTTCAACGACACCTGGCTCGCCGCCGAGTGGGGACATCCGTCCGATAACCTGGGCGGCATTCTCGCCACTGCCGACTGGCTTTCCCGTAACGCGGTAGCGGCGGGCAAAAAGCCGCTTGCCATGAAAGATGTGTTAACGGCGATGATCAAGGCGCATGAGATTCAGGGCTGCATCGCCTTGGAGAACTCGTTCAATAAAGTGGGTCTTGATCATGTGGTGCTAGTGAAGGTCGCCTCCACCGCCGTCGTGGCGCAAATGCTTGGCCTCAGCCGCGACGAAATCATCAATGCGCTGTCCCTCGCCTGGGTCGACGGTCAATCTTTGCGCACCTATCGTCACGCCCCCAACGCCGGCTCGCGCAAGAGTTGGGCGGCGGGCGACGCGACATCCCGTGCAGTGCGACTTGCGCTGATCGCGAAAACCGGCGAGATGGGTTATCCCTCCGCGTTGACCGCAAAAACGTGGGGCTTCTACGACGTACTTTTTAAGGGTCAATCGTTCAAGTTCCAACGTTCCTACGGTTCGTATGTCATGGAGCATGTCCTGTTCAAGATTTCGTTCCCTGCGGAGTTTCATTCACAGACAGCAGTGGAATGCGCAATGGCTCTGCACGAACAGGTGCGAGACAAGCTGGATGACATCAAGAAAATCACCATTCGCACACACGAAGCAGCCATCCGCATCATCGACAAAAAGGGACCGCTCAACAACCCTGCCGATCGCGATCACTGTATTCAGTACATGGTGGCCGTACCGCTGATCCTTGGCCGACTCACGGCGGAGGACTACGAAGACAAAATCGCCTCAGATTCGCGCATCGACAAATTGCGCGACAAAATGGAATGCGTCGAGGACGCGCAATTCACCAAGGACTATCACGATCCCGATAAGCGCTCGATCGCGAATGGGATCACTATTGAGTTCACGGATGGCGGAAAGTTGAAGGAAGTTGTCGTGGAGTATCCGATTGGTCACAAGCGACGACGCCAGGAGGGAATTCCGTTGCTAGTGGAGAAATTCAAGACCAATCTTGCGCGACATTTCCCCGCGAAACAGCAGCAAGCGATCTTGAGCGTTTCGTTGGACCAGCATAAGCTGGAGAACATGGCGGTAAACGAGTATGTGGATCTTTATGTAATTTAAAACTGGCCAGGTGATATGTACTAGATAACCTAAGTTGCCCTCTACACTCCCCTCACCCGTAGGCGGGAGAGGGGCCGGGGGTGAGGGCGTCTCCATGCGCGAGGACGATCGCTTCAAGATTGAGCGTTAATGAGAAAACATCTGCTTTTCAATGACCAGGGCGATATAGGCAAACTCCCTCACCCCAACCCCTCTCCCGCCTGCGGGAGAGGGGCTCCCATAGGTCGCAACTTGGGTTAGACAAGGAAAATTAACCGCGTAACATAGAACCGCCATGCAGTCGATTGACCAGGGCTTGACGAAGGGGAACGTAACAATGACGACCTATTCGGAATTTTACCGCCGCTCAATCTCCCATCCCGAAGCCTTTTGGGAAGAGCAAGCAACCCTGATCGACTGGCGCACGCCCTTCACAGACGTCCTGGATTACTCTCATCCGCCTTTCACAAAATGGTTCGTCGACGGCGAAACCAACCTTTGCCATAACGCGGTTGATCGACATCTGACGACGCGGGCCGACCAGAACGCGCTGATTTATATTTCAAGCGAAACAGGCGAGAAAAAAAACTACACCTACGAGCAGCTATTCAACGAGGTCAATCGCGCCGCCGCGATTCTCCAAAGCCTGTGGGTTCGTAAAGGCGACCGCGTGCTGATCTACATGCCGATGATTCCCGAAGCCATCTTCTTCATGTTGGCGACGGTGCGAATCGGCGCGATCCATTCCGTTGTATTCGGCGGCTTCGCCGCGCATAGCCTCGCCTCTCGCATCGACGATGCAAAACCACGGGTCATGGTCACTGCGGACGCCGGCATCCGTGGCGGCAAGGTATTGCCTTACAAGCCCCTCGTCGACGAAGCCATCCGCGTTTCAAATTTTCCGCCGCAGCAAGTTGTCATCGTTAATCGCGGATTGGATAAACATATGCCGGTCGCGGCGGGACGCGACTTCGATTACGGCGCCTTACGGGCGCGACACTTGCACAGCAGCGTTCCCGTCGTATGGGTGGAGTCCAACGATCCGTCCTACATCCTTTACACCTCTGGAACCACCGGCAAACCGAAAGGCGTTCAGCGCGACACCGGCGGCCATGCGGTTGCGCTGGCGGCATCAATGCGCCATGTCTATGGCGCCCAGCCCGGCGAGACTTACTTTTGCACATCCGATATCGGTTGGGTCGTAGGACATTCCTATATCGTCTACGGCCCTTTGCTAAACGGCATGACGACGATCGTTTATGAAGGCCTGCCGATCCGGCCCGACCCTGGCGTCTGGTGGAAGATCGTGCAGGATCATAAGGTGAGCGTGATGTTCACGTCGCCAACCGCCATACGGGTGCTTAAAAAGCATGACCCCGCTTATCTGAGAAAACACGACATCGGCTCCTTGCGCCATTTGTTCATCGCCGGCGAGCCGTTGGACGAACCAACCGCCCGTTGGATCTCGGACGGCCTCGGCGTGCCCGTAGTCGATCATTACTGGCAAACAGAAACCGGCTGGGCGGTGCTCACCGCTCTCGTTGGCGTCGAGGACACGCCAAGAAAATTCGGCAGCCCCAGCTTTCCCGCCTATGGATACAACATCAAACTTCTCCATGAAACGACGGGGCAGGAAGTCGGCGCGAACGAGAAAGGCGTCGTCACGATCACGCCGCCATTGCCACCAGGTTGTCTTTCCACCGTGTGGGGACAAGACGAGCGATTCGTGCAAACCTATTTCGGCAACTTCAAGGATCGTCAGATTTACTCCACCTTCGATTGGGGCATTCGCGACAACGACGGCTATTACTTTATTCTCGGCCGCACCGATGATGTCATCAACATCGCCGGGCATCGCGTGGGCACGCGGGAAATCGAGGAGGCGGTGAGCGCTCATCCCAATGTCGCCGAAGTGGCGGTCGTCGGCGTCGCCGATCCGATCAAAGGTCAATCGCCATTAGCCTTCGCGGTGGTCAAAGACAACAAACATATTCAGACCGCCGAAGGCCGCGCGGCGATGGAAAAGGAAGTGATGACGGCGGTTGAAAAAGTGCTTGGCGCCTTCAGCCGTCCCTCGCGTGTTCACTTCGTCACGCAATTGCCGAAAACACGCTCCGGCAAAATGTTACGCCGGAGCATCCAGGCCATCGCTGAGGGACGCGATCCAGGGGATTTGACGACGTTGGACGATCCGGCGGGGATGGAGCAGATCAGAGCGGCGGTGGCGAATGTCCTTAAGCAAATATAAAAAACATTTTTTAAATGAGATATGCCTGGCGCCTGTCCACATGGCGCAACCCTCACAACTTTGTCAGCGATGATCTTCGGGCGCTTAAAGGGACAATGCCCTATATATTCAGTCGAAAGCCGCTGAACACACAGCTCTTCATCATAGAGCGAAGTCCTTTTTACCCTGAAAAAGGGAAGAGTCATGAATGACGACAATCGCGGCATAGAAAACATCAGCCGCCGTAACAATGAAGAATCAATCGAGTTAGATGGCCTGCGAGAGACTGAGGCCCAATTACGTATTGAGCTCGAAAATTTCACCCTCGCGTCTAGGAATCCGTGGGCAGAAGAAGAGATGCAAAGCGTTGAAGAAAATCTGCAGGAAAATCTGAACCGCCAGGAACTGCTTTCTAAGCATATAACGTTCCGCGAGAGCATTAAAGCGCAGATGCAGCGAGTAAGTGACTTGCAAAATCAGTACAACAGTCAGAGCGTTCCAATTGAGTCGCTGACGCCTCAATTGGACGCTGCATTACAGGAGTGTGACGCACTGGCGTACAAGGCGTTTGTTGAGGGGAGTTTGCCCTATGATGATATTGGCTTGACTGCTTTTTCCCAGCACATAAAGTGGCTTCGGCAACGAGACAGAGGCCTTATCGAAACTCAAACGCTCCAGGAAAGTTTAGAAACGCAGATACAGCCAACAGTCGAGGCGCCACCCCGACTGGAAAACGACCTTCCCTTAACTGCGAACCTACAAGAGGAACCCTCCTCAGTGCTAGCCTCCTCTGAGGAAATCCACCGCCGTGTAGGCCTGAATTACGGAACTCCAGAGGGAATTTCCAATACTTTTGAGGGCCACGACCGTGGGTTACAAGCCCCAACCACTACTCCGAGTGATATTCCGCAGGAAACCTCCGTTACTTTGGAAAGCCCCAGCCAACAGCCGCAAGCCCCAACTGCTACTCCGAGTGATATTCCGCGGGAAACCTTCAATACTTTCGAGAGCCTCCCTACAAATCCAGTAACACAAGCGCAGTTCACCCTCCCTCCCAAGCTCCGACTCACTCTGCAGTGGACGGATGAAAAGTCCCAAGGGGCATTGACCGAGCCACATGGAAAAGCGTGGCAAGCCGCTGTTGAGCAAGCCACAATGGCGATCAACGATTTGGTAGACCGAAAGAGCGGCGACCATCAGTCGCAAGCCCCAAGCGCCCCCTTGATTTGGCGATTAGTGCAAACCGTTCGCGACGCCTTATCTTGGAATGGAAGACAAAGGCGCGGCCCTTCGAGCACCGATGAATTGGAGCTACTAAGAAGCTGGCAGCATCGCGAGCAAGCGCTTCCTCTGCACTTGGCCATTCAACTTCATCCTTCGTATCTGCCGACCGGCCACAATCCGGAAATGTGGAAAAGCTTCCAAAGCGCCCACGGCAGCGATGCCTGGGCAGTTCTGCTGGAGCGCGCGCCCGAAATGACGGGGTTTAATGACCCCGTCGTTCAGACAAAGCTTCAAAGGTTAAACGAATGGGTTGCAGAGAACCCCGATCGGCGCGTTTTTATGTTCGCCCGCGCCCCGGAAGCGCTGGGAGCCTGCAATAATCGGCTGGCGCTAGCGGTCGCAATTATGGAAATAGACCGCATCAACTACGAGATGGCGGAGTTGAAGTTCCTGGCGTCGATATTTGAGCGAGGCTTGAAAGAGCTTTTTTACGACAACGCCTTGCAAAAAATCGGCTGCGTGGACGCCGCCGGGAGAGGCAAGATCACAGAACTGGCAGAGGGCGCAAATGCCTATCTGACCGATGTAGGCAGTCAGCTGCTGGGAATGAAAGGCCCGCTTCCCGCACGCCATCACCCTCAATATTTTCCGCTCAGCCCTGAACAGGTTTCGCCTGTAGCTTCTCCAGAAGAGAGGGATCAGGCAGTCTTCAAAAAGGAACTCGCGCTTAATGTCATTGCAGCCTTGGAAAAAGGAGATCGACGGGAAGCGATGAACCAACTGACCAATATTGTTGCCTACGCCGCCAACAATGCGGTGAAGCTCTCACAACAAAGAGAGCCATCCAAGGCCATTTCGATCCTGCAAGTCTTGGTCTCTCAACTGGGCCCGAATGTCTTTAGAGTTTTAAACTACGTCCAACAAAAAGACCTGTTTACGGCCTTCGCCAACGAAATAAAAGATCGTGGAAAGGAAGCCCTGGAAACGTTCCGCAAGAAAGACGAAGCCGGTGTCAGGCGCGCGCTCAAGGGAATGATGTCAACGTTTGGTCCCTCCGCGTTCGAAGTTCTGAAGAGCGACCACGCTTCGCAATTCGAACCGCTCCGGAACTTGATGAACGAGATAGTTGAAACGCATCGGCAGGAACACGGCGATCAGCTGACCTTGCCAACCGCCGCGGAATTCCTCGCACATCAAGTCGATCCATGGCGGAAGGAATTGCGCAATCAATTCACTGATCACTATCAGCCCTTGCAGAATGACAAGCACGCGATAGAAGTTGCTTTGGAAGAGGTGGACGAGCAAATCGGCGAAGAATATGAAAAAACGGTGTCGACCCTTCCAAATCTTTCCATGGTTCCTCTGGTAAAACCGGCGCGTATCACGGACGATAAAGCCGCGAATGAAATAGAGCGACTAAGAGTCATAAACGAGGAGGCGAAACGGCGCCGCGTAATAGAAGAAAATCAGGAAAAAATAAAGAGCCGCGATTCCACGCTTGCACAATGGGAAACAACGCCCGCATACGTGGAGCAACAGACAAAAAGGGCAGACCTCCAAAAAGAGGCGCAAAAACTGTCGAAGCAAGTGGAGGATCTGGATGTGACGCTCACGCAGGAGTACGTGAACTTCCGGATGCAGATTCAGGAGCGACTGAAATCCGCTTCCGTCGCACAGTCGAATCACTATGAGTTGCAACCACTCAAAAGCCCGCTGCTCAACAAGTTCACCACAACGCCGGAACAGCGCGAACAGATCGCCGCAACGCTTCGCGATATCGAGATGGGTCTGCTAAACGAAGCCTGCAAGAAAAATACGCGCCTTACGATCACGCTGGATCAAGCGGAGCGAGCGCCCGACAAAGGCCGGGAGCACTGGCTGCGCGCGCAATTGACCGCCGTTCCCATCAGCCATGATCAGGGATATAAACCAGCGCGCGCGGACTACGTCGAGCTGAGTAAAAGAATGAAGGAGAAATTCCACGACATGGCGGACAGCGACATCAAAGATCTGTTCTCGTCCATCGCCGTACTGGATGAGAAGACGCCGAAGCTTATTGTGGGTGGCGGCACGCCAGTCAAGATCGACGACAAGACCGGCAATACGGTGGTGATGGCTCCAGGAGGTCGACTGCTCACGGTAAAACAAGTTCCCACCCCGATACTACTCGCCGCCCTGCAAGTGCAAGCGGAGAAAGGCGAGAAGAATGTGACGCTTACACCGGGAGTCCCGCTCCCGGCAGGTTTGACGGTTCGCAGGAACGATAAACAAGCCGCCGTCGACAATTCGCGGCCACACCTCCACCGTTAAAACGGATTTCATAAGAACTCCGTGCGAGGCCGCGCCGAAAGCAAAGCGTTCAAACAATTTGGGCAAAGGCATTCCGCCTCGGGGCCAGGAACAGGACATAACTTCGGCAGGTTTTCACACCAACATGGGCCATCGCCATCTCGTGCGCCGCAATGCATTTCGGATCCGCAGCGGGAACACTTCCGTGGCGACATTTGGGATAAAGAACTCGCGGCGGTCGCCTCGACTCTTCGGAGGCAAGCAGCATCCAGCGCTGCTTTCTTCTCTCGATTGGAATAACGTCGCCAGTTAGCGATTTCCTCTATCGATCGATAGCAGCCAATGCACACATTCGTCGATGGATCGAGTTTGCAAACTTGAATGCAAGGGGACAAAGGCTCTTCTCGGTAGGACATCTGTTTTCCGTGGTCGAACGGTTATGGACATTCATTCTATAGCCGTCGACAAGCGCCGAACAAACAGCGCGAAACGTAAGAGCTTATCGCGCAAGCCCGAATAGATCTCGAACAGGCTCTAAGGGTTCCGGGATTCTATGTGCTATCTGTGTGCCTCCGTTCCTCGCGAACCCCGCTCACTCGCAACAGATCTCGAATAGGTTTTAAGAATCATGAATCGAGCGCCAGGCGCGCCGCGTCAAATAACTCAAACGAAGCCGATTCTTTGGTAAGCCGTTACGTAGTATCCGCCAGAATAAAACGGCAAGTCCGCCTCGTCGAAGCCACTTTTTTTTTCGCGCCAGATCCGCCGATCGCTTTCCGTCATGCCAAGGAAATTCGCGCCTTTCGATGCTACGTCGAGGCGGCAAGTCGAAATCAAGAATGTAAGCCCACCGTTGGTTGTGAGATTTATTTGGGCCTGCGTAATGTAGCGTTCGTCCGTCATGAATCGTGCAACCGCCAGCTGGCAATGGACATGCAACCGCCAACGCCGGGTCGAAGCCGCTGAAGCACTCAAGCGCATGGACTTTGGGGTCATCGTTTGGGGAGCGATGGGGCAATACTTCACCTCGATGCGTGCCGGCAATATAGTGCATGCACCCATTCTCAGGCGTCGCATTTAGCAATGGCATCCAAAAGCCGAGTTGGCGATATTCATATCCGGGATCGACACGATAGGCTTCGTCCTGATGCCAGGGGGTGGCATGACCGATATATGCCGGCTTCAAAATAGCGTGCTCAAAAAATGGCGACGCGTCTTTTCCGAGGAGCTGCTTGGCGATTGAAAGCGCGTTGGCGCGAAATAGCGTGTCGCGTAACTCCGGCGCGTAGAAGATCGGATTCATGATCTGCAGAAGCTTTGGCGCCACGGCGCACTCGTCCGCGCCCACCAAATCGAACTGAGCGCCTTCCTCAAAACCTGCCTTGGCCCTCACAAGACGCTCGAAGACCACTCGCAGCATGGCGATCTCATCCGGCGTCGTGATCGCGTCAAGCGTTAGAAAACCTTTTTCACGAAATGAGCGGATCTGATCAACGGTGAGCGTCACGGTCGGTGAGCGCGAAGCAAAAGGTAGAAAACCGAAACGCATAAATTCTGGACCTTCATTGTAGAAGACTGTTATAACCAAAGAACCTCTGGATACCTGTACGTTCGGAGTCCACGCTCCCCGCCAGCGAAGTGGTTTGCCGATGCGAATGCAAAGGCGTCCCAGAGCGGTTTGCAGTTGGGTGTACAAGAGCCACGGTTGGACCGAGAAGCGGAGGCGTACAAGTAAGCACGTTGAGCATCGCAGATCCACGATTGACCCCGTATACCACGCTACAAACCGCACAAATCGCTTTAAACACCTTTATGAGCGAACGACCGAGCATGAAAAAATGCCAGGCAAGTCGATATAACGACGGAATAAAATCCGTTCGCGGCGCGCGCAGGAAAACATCAAGCAGGAACGCCTGATGCGAATGACGTGTCTAGCGCATTCATTGCGACTCCTCCCAGAGACATGAAGCCATCGATTGACCACAGGGCGCGGCGCACACCGACGACTAAATACGTTTTCTATTTATTTCTAGCGCAAAATGGGACGTTTAGAGTCCGATCGGAGATCAAATTTGTGTTTATTCCTATGGAACTCATAGAATTTATTAACTGCGACGATGCTCACGCTGACTTACGTAGAGAGCTACTATTGGTCTATCATTGACTGCGTAAAAACCAAGCCGAGGGGGAAGCATTGATGGGAAAGCGCATCATGGTATTTCTGGCGGCATTGATCCTTACCGCCTGCACCGATCCTAATAGCGTCCGATTTGGTCCTGTCCCATCCGAAGACCTGGAAAAGTACAGCAGTCGATTAAAAAAACTGCCTCCCGATGATCTGGCGCTGCTGACGAGTTACATCTCCCATGCGGAGATGAAAGCGCTGGAGGGCAATTCGAATCCCGCTATTGGCAAAACAGTCGCCGAAGTGATGGGCGATGCGCGGTCATGGCAAAAGGTGCAGCAACGGGCTGCGGCGGAAGAACGGCAACGTCAAGAAACGGCGCGGCTCGAAGCCGGCAAAATCGAATCCGAGCGCAAGCTATTGCAAGAGAGAGTGTCGCAGAGCGTCGTTGTGTCTTTCTTGAAGCGCACCATTCTTCCACCGAATCCTGAAGCCAACCGCCCTGAATCCGTTGTCCGGCTTGAATATGAGGTTGAGAATATTGGCGGGAAAGCGATTCTCGGCGTTAAAGGAAAAGTTTTGTATCGGGACTTATTCGGCAAGAGGATCGTCGAGCATCCTTTTCAGACGGATAAAACGATTCCCATTGCTGGACGCATTCAGGTGCCGGTCAATTACCGTATTTCTCCCATTTGGCGCGAAATGATGACCTTGGCTGGCACTGAAGATGGGAAGTTCAACTTCGCTTTCTCACCGGAGGCGCTGATGCTTGAGGGAGGGGAGACTTTGCGCCTTTCGGATAAGGCAGTGAAAGCCGGAGAGGCGCCGCCTACACCTAGCGCCCCAGCAAGGCCCAGCGACTCCTCGAATCAGTTGGCTCCGCTCACGGCCCCGACAAGCGAGACGCCAGGGAGCTAATGCTCCACAAACGACGAGGTGGGCAAGTGAGCCCACCTCGCATGAACGCCAGTTGAGGGAAAAAATCGTCGGGGCTCTACCGAATGCGCCTTAGATTTTCTTCATAACCCAGAGTTAAGCAGAACGTCCGCCTGGGATATGAGACGGATGTTTCATTGCCGCCTCCTCTTTCATTGATTCCGCAGCCTTCTCCAACTTTGGCGCCGCCGCACGTCCACGCTCCCGCCATGTGCGAACAAGGTCGCCCGCGGTGTCTTTTGCGCCGAGACCGAAAGCCAATCCTGCTGCGAGCGCGACCGCCCCAACAATCGCCATGAACAGCATATTAACGATCGTTTCCGCGATACCTAACTGGTTCACCGCCACAACGACGCCAAACGCCCAAACGGCCACTCGTCCTATCTTGGCGAGCAAGTCGGCATTGGAAAATCCAGCCTTGCCAGTGGCTCCACGAATTAGACTACTCAGCGCATTAGCCGCCAGACCAGCGATAACCAACACCACCAAGGCGACAACCAGATTGGGAAGCCAGAGCAAGAATTGCCGAAAGATGTCCGACACCGCCGGCAAACCGAGCGCATCGAATGCGACGACCAGCACAATCAGTCGGATGAACCATTTTGCAATGGCGGCGAGAAGGCCGGCGGAGTCGCTCTTCATACCCATCGAGCTCACGAAATCGGAGAATCCCGCGCGTTCGGCCATACCGTTGAAGTTCACGGCTCGCAACAGGGCGGATACCGCCCTTGCAATGAGTGAAGCGATCAGCCAACCAATAAGGAGAATCACCAAAAATCCAACTATCTTGGGAATCGCCGCGAAGAATAACGCCATGGCGCTAGTTAACGAGGCAAGCAGCGCACTGCCCCAATCCTGTACCGTAGTTTCCATATTTCTGCTCCAATAACCGATGGTCTCCAAGTGAACAAACGCCGTAAGAGTATGGAGTTTCCTCCCTACTCGTGGCGGCGGGATGCAGGGTTACACAGGCAAAAATCGGACCACACGAGAACGGAAAACGGCGAACGCCCGGATTAGCGAAGCGCAATCTGGGAACGGGGATTTAATATGCTATGGATAGGAGATCCGGATTACGCTTCAATTCGGATATGCAGAAAGAATAAATTACCGACAGGAAGAAATTTTCGGCATTAACAACCGATCCCCCTCCGCCGGCTCATGCGCGTCTGAGAAACTAATCAATAGAACTTACTGCGCGGAACAGAATTAAGGCGATTTCCGATAATAAACATACCAATAAAATTGATGGATTTCTTCGCCTGGCTAGGCGGGAGGAGGCGTCATAGTGAACTATGGCAACGACGAGCAACAACGCCAGGCGGAGAAAGACGCGATTTGATTGGTATGTTTATTATCGGAAATCGCCTAAGGCTCGCGCAGTAAGACTCGAACAGCTTTTAAGCGCCTTCGGCATTCAAGACGTTGGCAGTGGCGCCCACGACCGCAGCGATTCGGCCGATATCGCGCAGTTGCACTGCGGTCATACCGGTTTCCTTTAGCAACTTGTAGTGCGATGTCACGCAAAAATGGCATTTGCCGATAATGCTGGCGGCAAGAGCGAACAATTCAAATCGGCGTCTTTCCACACCGCCATGCGTTCCGTACGCGTTCATTCTCAGCTCAGCGCGCTGCGTGCTGAGATCGTCGTCTGCGGCCATTTCCACGTAGGGATACCAGACATTGTTCATGCCCATCAACGCCGCCGCCGTAAGGGCTGCATTGATATCGGTATCCGAGAGTAGTCCGGAGCCGCGTATCGCATCGATCAGCACCTTGGACTTTGCGGCGAAAGCAGCGGCGAGCGCCGCGCCT
>Ga0247823_10003307_pt1 | contig 13064 bp, 6 predicted proteins | sample 13C_PalmiticAcid_2_FD_192426 | JGI IMG/M metagenome (GOLD analysis project Ga0247823, IMG submission 192426) | Soil microbial communities from agricultural site in Penn Yan, New York, United States - 13C_PalmiticAcid_Day30 | ecosystem: Environmental > Terrestrial > Soil > Agricultural land...
ACGTCGTCAGCCTGCCCGGCTTTGGCGAGGGCTATTACCGGCTGTTCAACTATGGCGGCACGCTGACCGACAACGGCCTGCTCTTCGGCGCGATGCCGGCTGGTTACACATCCAGCCTGCGCACCAATATCGGCGGTCAGGTAAACATCCTGTTCGCCAGCAGCCCCCAGGCGATCCAATATTGGGACGGCACCGATTTGACCGGCAGTACTGCAGGCGCGGGCGGCGGCGCGGGCACCTGGAGCAGTGCCGGCACCAACTGGACCGCGCCCACCGGCTATGCGGTCAACGACAGCTGGCGCGGTCAGGTCGCGGTGTTCGGCGGTGCGGCTGGCGGCAATGTGACCCTGCAGGGCGTCCAGGCCTTTCAGGAGCTGCGCTTCCAGACCGGCGGCTATGTGATTGCGGGCGCGACGATGGCGGACGGGCTGGCGACCACCGGCGGCTTCTCGGTGATCGATGTTTCCAGCGGCGTGGGTGCCACGATCAACGCAGTGATCTCCGGCATGGGCGGGTTGACCAAGACCGGCACCGGCACGCTGACTCTTGGCGGCGTGAACAGCTATGCCGGCGTCACTACGGTTTCCGGCGGCACGCTGGCACTGGCCGCGAGCGGTTCGCTCGCGGGCGCGGTGCAGAACGACGCGACGTTCACCAATGCCGGCACCGTCGCGGGTCTGGTGACTAGCACCGGCACGCTGACGAGCACCGGCACATTGGCAGGCGGTCTGAATAACAGCGGCGCGGCGTCGCTCGCCGGCACGGTGATCGGCGCGATCGCAAACAGTGGCGGAATCTCGCTGACCGGTACCACCACCGGCATCGGCGCGGTAACGCAGGTGGCGGGCGGCAGCATCGCACTGAACGGGTTCAGCACCAGCTTCGGCAGTCTGGCCGGCGCCGGCACAGTGAACCTGGGCAGCGCCGCGCTGACGCTCGGCGGTGACAACGCCAGCACCAGCTTCAGCGGCATCGTCTCGGGCAGTGGCGGGCTGACCAAGGCGGGCACGGGCACCTTCACCCTGACCGGCACCAATAGCTATACCGGCACCACCACGGTGAGCGCGGGCACGCTCCAGCTGAGCGGCACCGGCACGATCGCCGGCGCGGTGCTGAACAACGCGACCTTCACCAATGTCGGCACTGTTGCCGGGCTGGTGACCAACAACGCCACGCTCAGCAGCACCGGCACGCTCTCGGGCGGGCTGGCCAATAGCGGCGCGGCCACGCTTTCAGGTACGCTGACCGGTGCAGTCTCGAACAGCGGCACGATCACCCTCGCCGGCACCACCACCGGCATCGGCGCAGTGACTCAGGCGGCGGGCGGCAGCATCGCACTGAACGGGTTCGATACCCGGTTCGGTAGCCTCGCCGGCACGGGCGCGATCAGCAACGGCGGCGGGACGCTGGCCGTGGGCGACAACAACGGCCCTACCAGCTTTGCAGGAGTGATCTCGGGCAGCGGCGCGCTGACCAAGGTCGGCACCGGCACCTTCACGCTGACCGGCGCCAACACCCATACCGGACTCACAACGGTGAGTGCCGGCACGCTGGCGCTGAGCACGAGCGGCAGCCTGGCCGGCAATGTGCTCAATCAGGCGAGCTTCGCCAATGCCGGTACCGTAGCCGGGATGGTGCAGAATGACGGCACGCTGACCAGCTCGGGCACGATCAGCGGAGGCCTGCTCAACAACGGCAGTGCCACGCTCTCGGGCACGATCGGCACCGGTATCGTCAACAACGGCAGCATCACGCTGAACGGCGCGACGACGGCCGCAGCGCTGCAACAGGCGGCAACCGGCAGCTTCAATCTCGCAGGCTCCAGCGCATCGGTAGGTACGCTGACCGGTTCGGGCACGATCACGCTTGGTAGCGGCGTCCTCACGATCGGCGCGGGCAACGGCAATTCATCGTTCGCTGGCACGATCTCCGGCAGCGGTAGCCTGACCAAGGCCGGCACAGGTGGCCTGGTGCTCACCGGCACGGCGAGCCAGACCGGCGGCACCACCATTTCGGCCGGCACGCTACAGATCGGCAATGGCGGCACCAGCGGGTCGATCGCGGGCGCGATCGTCAACAATGGTCTGCTTGTGCTCAACCGCGGCGACGTGGTGACGCTGGCGAATGCCATCTCCGGCACCGGTGGCTTCGTCCAGGCGGGCACCGGCACGACCACGCTCACTGGCGCCAACAGCTATACCGGCGGCACGCTGGTGTCGGCCGGGCGGCTGCGCGGCGACACGGCTTCGCTCAAGGGCGATATCCGGATCGACGCGACGCTCGAGTTCGCGCAGGCCGCCAATGGCAGCTATGCTGGCCGCCTGATCGGTGCAGGCCTGTTCGAGAAGAGTGGGATCGGCATCCTGTCGCTGACCGGCGACAGTTCGAGCTTCACCGGCGCTACCCGCGTCCTGAGCGGAGCGCTGGCGGTCAACGGCCTGCTCTCACGTTCGATCGTTACCATCGGCAATGGCGCAACGCTGGGCGGCACCGGCACGGTCGGCGGCATCATCGCGCAGAGCGGCGCTACAGTGGCGCCGGGCAACAGCGTCGGCACGCTCAATGTTAGCGGCAACGTCCTGTTCCAAGCGGGTTCGCTGTTCGCCGCCGAAGTTCAGCCAAGCGGCAGCGACAAGATCCTCGCCACCGGCACGGCACAGCTGGGCGGCACGCTGGCACTGCTCAACCTGGGCGGGACCTACGCCTTCAACAGCGTCTTTGTGCTGCTCCGCGCCGATTCCGGAGTGACCGGCACCTTCAATGTTACCGGCCTCAACAGCTTCGGCATCATCTTCCGACCGAAGATCATCTACACCGCGAGCGAAGTGCAGCTGATGCTCGCGCCCAACCGGCTGACGGACGTGCTGGGCAACCTGCCGCTCAGCTACAATCAGACCAGCACGATCAGCCGGATCGATGCGGCGGTCGTCGCCGGATATGATCCCACACCGATCGCAGGGCTCTACAATCTGGCGCCCGCCGCGATCCCCGCAGCGCTCGATCAGCTTTCAGGCGAAGTCTATGCCTCCGCCACCCGCGCGGTGCTGGAGGATGAGCGGTCAGTGCGTGAAGCCGCACTCGGCAGGCTGGGTGCAGCCGCCGATGTCGGGCTTTCGGGCACGGGCGGCTGGGGCCAGATGCTCGGCAGCTGGGGCAGCGCCAATGGCGACGGCAATGCCGCGGGCTATGATGTGGACCGCACCGGCTTCATGATGGGCGTCGATACTGGCGCCGCGACCGAGGAAGGCTCGTGGCGTGCTGGCCTGATGGGGCATCATGCCCGCATCACCGTGCCGGTGGATGCCCGCGCCAGCCGGGCCGAGATCGATCGCAGCGGGGCCGGCGTCTATTTCGGCCTCGATCTGAAGGGGTGGCGCATCAATGCAGGCGCAAGCTATTCGTGGCTCGATCTCGATGCAAAGCGCCAGGTGAATGTCGCAGGCATCGCCGACAGCCTGCGCGGCAAGACCAAGGGCAAGATGATCCAGGCCTTTGGCGAGATCGCCTATCGGATCGATGCCGGCGGCCAGGGCTTTATCGCGCCCTATCTCGCCGGCAGCATCACCCGGGTCGAGTTCGATGTTTTCAAGGAAGTCGGAGGCCCTGCGGCGCTAGTGGCACGGGATCAGAAGAGTGTGTTCGGCATTGCCGAGTTCGGCCTGCGCGGCGAAGGCGCGCTCGGCCGCGGCGTGCGCCTCGGCGGCAATGTCGGCCTACGCCACGCCATGGGCGACCGCGCCGCCGAGCCGGTCCTGGCGCTGGCAGCGGCGCCAAGCCAGGCCTTTGCGGTGCGTTCGGCCGAGATGGACAGCTTCGCGGTCGTCACGAACCTCGACCTGACCGCCGATATCAGCGACTCGCTGAGCTTGCGCTTCGGTTATACCGGCGTGCGGGGGTCTGCAGCGCGCGAACATGGCGCCCGTGCCACGATCAGCTTCAAGTTCTGATCTGCCGGCACCGGAACTGGAAGCGAGCGTCGCTGATCTTGGAGCAATTGGAGAGCATTGAGCGACCTTAGGGGTTCAGCCGGAGAGATCATCTCGGCCGGATTCTGAGGTCTGCAGTGAAGATTTCACGAACATCTCGAACATCGGGTCATTCACGCGGCTTGATGAACGAGCCGACTTTCCTTGGAGGTCTCGACTACGGCGATATTTGCCAGCCAGTCGGGGTCGATCGTTAGCGGGTTGTCTGACAGCGCGCCCTGACCGGCGAATATCTTCGCCTCTTAGGCCTAACTCGTTCAAGTTAATCTGGAGAGATAAATCTCTTCCGGTTTCCGCAGTCAGCGCCGCCAGGACCGCGCGCACCATTCAGAGCCGCATGGGGATCGGTGGGATCATGGGGTCGTCAGCGGTCGTCGCAAAGCCCATTTACTCCTGCCGCCATCCTGACCGCCGTACGCTAAGTCCACGGCGAGCCGGGGCGCTTCCCCGCCCGCCCCGACCAGCAAGAGTTGTACCGCTTGCAGAGACGGCGCCCCGCCCGTCTCATTGCCATCGGACCGCTAAGGAAGGCTCTCAATTCCTCGCGAGCATTTGCACCTTCGCCCTCGGCGCGTTCTCCACCTTATGCATCGTATTGATCGAGATATGCGGCCACACGATGCGCCCCGGCAGGCCGCCCGTCCGAGAATCGAAATCGAGCATCACGATCTGGAGATATTGCAGGCGAAGCTTCGGTTTGCCTTGGGCATCGGTTTCGGCGAGTTCCTGAATCCAGAAGGTCGAACGCATCGATGAAGCGTTGGCATGCTTGACGACAAAGGGGATGTTCCGGATCCCCCCGGTTTCGGCTTCGGTATCGACATCGAGCGTCGTCGTACGGACAATATCGACGCCCTGATTGGCGGCCTTGAGCAACTCAGCCGGATGGACCGGGTCGAACAGACCTTCGAACAGATTCTCGTGGAAATGCTTATATGGCGCGAGATACCTGCTCTCGAGATCCTGCTTAACCTTCAGCGGCAAGCCGCTGACGTCGGGAATGACCGGAGGTCCGTCAGTAGGCGGAACGCTCCGTCCAAGCGCAAGAAGCGCATCACCATGCGGAACGGTCCCGAGCCGGGCGATATCGAAGCCGTCGGTCACCTGATCGAGCATGTTGAGCCATAACCCGGGCTCGTGATGGATCGTGTTGCCGGGCGGGCTCGTCGGTCCGAGGACCTTGCTTTGCGGAAAATCCGCGGTCGCGATCTGGTCGGTGACCTGCTCGTAATCCAGCGCCATCAAGGACTGATCTGCCTGCTTTCCCAGCGCGTTCAAGCCGCGGTTGGGGACGCCCTTGTCCACCAGATCGAAGATAAGGGTTTCATTGTACTGGTTGAGCAGCAGGCGATAGTCGAGGATCGAGCCGGGTTCTGACTCGAACGGCACGGCAATCATGTTCCAGCCTCGGCCCTCGAGTCCGCCCTCGTTCTTCCAAACGCCAGGTAGCAAGGCGAGCGGGCCGAGAAGCGCATCTCCCTCACGCGCCACCTGGATGACACGGCCGCCGTCTTTCAGGGCCATGAGGCGTTCTTCGCTGATTGCCATCACTGCTTCTCCAATTGTCGGGAATGAGGGGACCGCTAGATGCCTTCGACCAGCAGCCTGGTGTCGGGCAGCTTTTCGAGATGCGGGATTTCAAGATCCGGCCGCGCCATGCGGGTCAGGGCATTAAGCGCCGCGGCAATCGCACCTTCCTGCCAACCTGGCAGCGAGGAAAGCTGGTCGCCGACGACGAAAAACACCGGGTCGGACAGTCTACCCTTTGCGTCATGGACGCCAGTGCCCTGGCTCAGATTGTTGAAGTGCCGTGCGGCATCCTGTTCGCTGCCGACAGCCTGCCAATAGGCCCATCCGCCCTTGATATAGGGCATGTTCTGCCAAGCGATCGCCAGACCGTCGCGCAGTCCGTTACCGAACTTTCTGCCGAATTGCTGCGCGCCCTGGCGCGCCAGATCGAGCCGCTCGCTGACGGTCTTCTTGCCCCATTCGTGCGCGGTAAGGCCGAAATTATACGCGCCGGTCAGCACGCCCTTGCGGTCGTGATACGCAGTCGAGGGATACCAGATCTGAACGATGTCGTGCGAGGTCCAGCTAATCCCGCCGAAGATCGGAACGACGCCCTCCTCGCTGTCCGGTGCGACCATCGTCGTGAGTTTCAGGTCGCCCTCATGATCATGGGTGATGAGCTTGCCCTGCCAGAGGGTACGATCGCCCTGCCAACCGACCTTGGTGGTCGCAGCGAGAAATTTGTCCTGATACGCGCCCTTGGCATCGACACGGGGCCGTGCCTGCGCGGCGAAGACCGCATCGAGTCCCTGCTTGAACGGCGCCGCGAAGCCGCCTGCCTTTCCTCCGCCCAGCAACTCCTTGGACAACAGCCGCTCCAGGAACGGCATAGCGATGTTCGAGAAGCAATAGTCGGCACGATACTCGACCGTCTCCTTACTGCCGATCTTGGCGACCTGGACGACGAATTCGCGAGTCTTGGCATCCCAGGCAATCGACGTCACCGGGCTGTTCAGGTGGATCGTCCCGCCCAGTTCCGCCACTTTGCGAGCAAAAGCGCGCTGGACCTGATCCATGCCTCCGACCGGTTGGAAGATCGTCTGCTGCCAGAGGAAGTCGGCCGGCTGATAGAAGCGCGTCTGTTTCCAATATTCCGATGCCAGCAAGTCCTCGAGCTTGATCGCCTCGGCGATCTCGCCAGCCGCTACGCCAGGCAGAATATCGAAGCCGGCCCGCGAGATCGCGTTCTCAAAACCTTCAGTCCCAGCGGTGGGGGCATAACGGCCATATTGGTCCAACTCGCCGAACGAGATCATCAGCGACTTGAATTTCTCAACCAGTGCCGCCTGCTGCTTCTCCGGGATCGCAAGGGTGGGGGCATTCAGAAGCTCGGCCGCGTGATCATGCACCAATTGCGCGAGCCAGCCGCGCAGATTGTGGTCGATTTGCCGATAGGTCTGCGGGGAGCCTTTCAACGGCCCTTTGCCCATGTGGACAAGATTCGACATCGAATTCATCACATAGATTTCGACCGCGACACCGAACTCCCGGAGGTAGTTGAGCAGCCTCTTGTGCGCCGACGGGATCCGCCCCGGTCCTGCATTCAGATACGGCTCGGCATCGCCGACCGGCCATTCGAAGCGGACAACCTGCGTTTCGCCCGGCCTCGATCCGAACAAGGCGTCGTCCTGGTCCTCGGTCAGCGTATCGCCAGTGCGCAGTGAGAGACAGCGCCCGCCCGTTCGGTTCTGCGCTTCCAGGACCGTGACATCCATGCCGGTCTTGTGAAACAGCAGCTCATAGGCCGTCGTCAGCCCGCCAACGCCGGCACCGAGAATAAGCGCATGCTTGCCCGCGAAGCTGCCCTCCTCCAGTCTGATCGGGCCGGGGGTAATCCGCATCTGCTCATTGGTCGCGTCCGCGAGCTCGGCCCATGCGGATGCCTGGGGATGCGATTTGAGATATTCCGCTCGGCTGATCGTGTCAGACATGTAGCTCTTACCCCCGCCATTGGATTGATCCGTCGGTGAATTCGCAAACCGGGCGTGTGGCGATCGACCTGACCTCCGTCGCCTCTCACCCTGCCGGAAACCACACGACGGGAGTGCCACCAAGATTATCGCCAGGCACCGTTAGACGAGCATGCCGAACCAGGCTCGAAATCCAACCCGAATTTTGAAGAACAGCATCCGATATGAAGTATAGTTGAGCGAATCCTTGCTCGCGATAGAATCTTATCATGGTTAAAAACATCCTAGATTCTCAGCCAGAATAGAACTTCTCACACCTCGAAGTCGAATACCGGTTGCCGGCAAGCACGCAGACGGGGATCGAGGACATCGCTATCGGTACGAGCTCATCGAATACCGGAGATCGAAGATAACCATCGATCCATCGCACCAATCAGCGTCGGAAGTCGGCGATCAAAGGCGTCTTGGCAGTCACGGAATCATGATGAAGCATCGCCATCGTGACGCGCCGAACTTCGAGACCGACTTGCGGCGCCACGTCACACATCAGCTGTGCGAGTCCCGTTGCGACGGCCTCGATCGAGCATTTCCCGGCGGGGTCGATCAGCAGTAGCTCGAGACGGTCCCAGCCCTGCTCTCCCGGACGCAGCTGAATTTGAAATGCCTCCGCACCTGCGGCGAGGGCTGTAAACTGAAGTAGGTCAAAATGCTGTTCGGCAAGCAGGAACGAGCGCGCGTTGCGCCCTCGCAACTCAAGGAGACGAACGCCATCGCGCTGGACCAGCCGACCGACGTCGCCGACAAGATAGCGGAACACCGGGAAACGCTTTCGATACCCGTTGGTGATCGCAAGTTCGCCAAAACCTTCGGCATCCGGAGACATCACCTCAACAACGACCTGTGGCAGAATGTGAAACAGACCGGGCTTGCGGCTTGCGTCGGACCACGCCCAGATGCCTGTCTCCGCCCCGCCATAGAGCGACCAGAAATCACGCGTGCCGAAGCTTTGTACAAAGCGCTCAGCGAAACTCGTAGAAAGCGGTTCGCCAGCGTACAGCAATTGGGGAATCTCCAAACGCGTTCCCGCGGCGCAGAGAAACTCAGCGAAGAGCTGGAGCTTTGAGGGCGTACCGAGCAGATGCGTTGGCCCGAAACGGCGCGCCGCCGCCACCATATCCTCGTAGCGAGCATGCGAACTCATCGGCAGCGAGGTCGCGTCACAGCGTTCGAGCAAGTCGTCGATGATCGCCGCTGTGCGATACATATCGGCATAGCCGAACAGGTTGAGCGCCACCGTCCTCGCATCGAACATCCCCGCGGCGAGCAAGGCGGTGGCAAGCGCGTGACGCTGGGCATGATTCTCGGCGATATCGACCGGAAACACCAGCGGCGTACTCGTGCTGCCACCCGAGCGAACCAGATAGATGCCGCGCGGCTCTGCGCCGGGCGCGAAATGGTCGAGGTGCGGCTTGAGCACGGTCTTGTCGGTTGCGGGCGCCATGCAATGGTCGTCGATTCCGGCAAAATGTTCGCGGTAGAAGATATGCGCGCGAGCCCGGGCAAAACAGTCGCGGAGTAGTGCCTCATCGCCAGGACGGATCATGAGACGGTGGTTCGGAGCAGGTCACGATAATGCGCCAGGAACAGAGGCCGTTGTTCTTTGGGCAGCGTCGCAAGCGCGTGGTCGTGCCAGCGCGCAGCAAGCATCTCCGCCATCCTGCGGTCGCCGGAGTCAGAGCTGTGGCGATATCGCAGCACTGTCGGCGGCACCTCCAGCATGCGCCAATCATCGCATCGACGATGGGACAGGCTATCGGGCGAAACACGGAAGCGGATCAGCGGCGCCGCGATCAGCCCGACGCGCGCATCGGCGGCAGCAACGTCTTTGAGCACACGATACCAGAGATCGACGCCCTCGTTGAGCTGCGCGGTTCCATAACGGTGCGCGCCGAGCCAGCGGCGCCGAACGACGACGTTACTGGCGCGGCCCATTACGAACTCGGGATGGGCCGCAGCGCGCAGGGGCTCGGCGAGAAGAAACAATCCATCCTCGATTGGCTGGAGCTCGCCGGCGAGTAGCTCAAGCTCAGGAAAGACCTCCCCTGCCGGTTCGCTTGCATAACCGATCACCGCCATCGCCAGCGCATGATGATCCATGACCTCGCGCATGTGCCGCAGCGCTCCAGGATGCAGCATATCGTCGGCGTCCAGGCAGAGGAGCAGTTCGCAGTCGACGCGCTCGATGCCGCTGTTGCGGGCCGCGCCCGGCCCGCCGTTCTCCGCCCGCCGCACAAAGTCGAGCCGCGTGCCGCCGAGCGCCGCGGCGTGAAGAGCAAGCGCCCGCTCGGCGGCTTCCGCGCTACCGTCCGTGCTCGCGTCGTCGACAAGGATCAATGCATCGGGCGGAGCGTCCTGGCCGGCCAGTGACGCGATCGCGTCGCCTATGAACTCCCGCTTGTCGAACAGCGGAATCACGACCGCAAGGCTGGTCATTGCACGATCAGGGGCACGTAGATCAGGCCACGGTCACCGTGGAGGTTGATCACCGACGCGTTGGAACCGCGGAATATGCCCGGGCCGTAGCTGGTGGCGTCGCGGCACAGCTGCAACCCGATCAGATGGGTTGCGCGGGCGTCCCCGGGCGCACCGAAGTCGCGTTGAGGAAGATAGTGTTGGTACATGTCCTTCGACCAGTCGCGCTCGACGCGCGCGCGCCACGCCACCTCTCTGCACTCGTGGCGCACCAGTGCGTCGATTCCGCGACCACCGCTACTTCGTTTTGCGATCATATCCTCATCGCGCGCGAGCAGCGCCTCGCAGCCACGAGCGTCGGCGATCGTCCAGGAGGGTATCAGGAAGGCGCGCAGCGCCTCCGCTTCGTCTGCTCCCAAGAGGTCCTGGCGGATCGCGTCGTCCCACAGCACGGCAAGCGCGCGCTTGTCATGGACCAGGATCAGCGTGCGGATGTCATTAAAATAGCGCCCTGTGTCGATCAGATGCCGCAACACCTCGGCGGGGATAGACGGTAGCTCGCTTCGGTCCATCTCGAGAATGACGTGGTCGATTGTCCGCCCGGCCGCGCGCAGGCCGCCGCCTTCCAGTTCGATCTGCGCCGGCGAGACGGACAGGAAGCCAATGCCGCGTTCGCGAAGCACATCGGCGAGAAGGAATATCTCGGTTCCGGCCTCGCTTGCATGCAGCATCGCCACGGTCTCACCCGGACGATACCCGCTGCACAGCTCATCAACAAAGCCGTGCCCGGTCACCTCGCCCAGCCCTGTCGCAGCCGCGTGCGGCGCGAGGGCCTCGGCTGCACGTTCGCTCACCATCCAGCCGTTGAGCGGGTAACGGGCACCGATCTCGCACACCCGTGGCTGGCCATCTGTGTCGTGGACCAGGTCGGGGCGATACCAACCAACGCGATAGGGCCGTCCGCGCGCCAGCCGCAGGATCGCTTCCATCGGCTCGGACAACGCATAGACGGAGCGGATGCGGGGATCGTCGAAATAATGCTCGACGATCGCGCGCAGCGCCTTATCGAGCAACTGGTTGAGCCGATCGAGCCGGGAGAGATAGGCGGGCGTGATCAGCACCGGCGTCGCCGCGAGTTGTTCGCTATCGATGATCGGTGGATCGCCGAGCTGCGCCGCCAGCGCAAGGCGTGGGTCCTCGGCGAAGCTTCGCTCGGCAATCCGCAGCAATGGCGCATCGGCACCAGCGCCGTTCAATGGAGCGCCTCGACCTCAAGCGCGTCGCGCAGGCACAGATGATCGAGCACCGCAGCCTTCTTTGCGAGATAGGTCGCGACGATTTCGTCGAGCGAATAATCGGCGATTGAGACGTCCATGGCTTTGGTAAAATGCTCCAGCGCACTCAGCGCATGAAAGAAATGGTTCTTCTCGGTGGGCCCGGTATGGACGCTGATCCAAGCGAGCGTCCGGCGGATCGCCGCGTCGGTGAAGCCATATTCCTCGGCCAGCCAGCGCCGAAACAGCGGCAGGATGAACTCGACCTCGCCATGCGTGTAAATCTCGTGCGTCAACGTAGTGAGCAGCGCAATCATGTGGTCGCTGTCTCGCAGCGAATTATGATCCTTCCAGTCCTTGAACTCCTTCGCTGAAGGATGAAGGTAACGCCGCGATAGCCAACGGTCATCGCCGACGATGTCGGTGGCCATACGGTAGAACATATCCGCGTGGAGCACCCGATGCGTGACCGCGAGATCCTCATCGATGATGCGGTCGAGACTGGTGAGCACGCGCAGCAGCGCAGCCTCGTCGCCGACCTGCTGGCCGCGATGGAGCATGAGCGTCAGGCGATTGCCGATCCCCGCAACGGTCACCGCGCTGTTGTTAGTCTGCGACCAGCTGTGGAAAAAACTGCATAGCGCTTCGGGGTCCTGCCGCTGCCGGGTCAGAACGCGGAATCCCTGCTCTATGGTGTCAAAATAGTGGGGGTGTTCGGAAAAACACCGTACGAGACTAGTCTTGATATGCGAGTCCGATACCGCTTCAAGCACAGGCAATATTATAGCTTGCAGAGAACCCGCCATCCCTCACCCCCTAGACTGGAGATGCCTACCCGAGGCAAGCGAACTAAAATAGTACAACATGTACCAAAATGGACAATTCTGCGTAAATTTACTTTACCACCCCAAGCATTACCCGCCGAATTTATCACTTTCAGAATATAGAATTAAGGTTATTGTTGAGAAATCACCGGCATGATCATCCTAGCTGTCGGGGCAGCCGAACTCGCAAAGCTTCGCCGGTAACGACACCTCCTTGGCCAAGGGCAAAGCTAAGCCAACTCGTTCCTATTGGCTTGACATAGTGAGCGACCAGTTGACCGATCTTGCGATCGCGGAGCAGGCCATCTCTCCGGAGAGCTTGGCAATCGCCAACTGCTCGAGCAAATGACCGGGCGATTGCTCGCTCTGATCCCGGATCGCGCCCTGATCGACGCGATCGGATGCACGTCAGCAAACGAGGGCATGCCGAATTCGAGCGGCTCGACGTCGAACTCAAGCGGCGTGGGTTGACCGTTTTAAGTATGACTTACCTTGGAAACTGAATGGACGCGTCGGGCCATGTGCTACGACACCGCGCCGCGCCGGCGGATCGTCACTGTCAGGCCAACACCAGTGATTTCTTCCACAGCTTCGCTCCATATTCGACCTTCTTCCGTTTGAGCGGCCGAGGTTGGCCCGATAGCTCGTCCAAAGGGCAGCCATCAGCAACTGCTCCCCCTTCCTTGGGCCCGGCAAATTGCCGGGTCTTTTTCCCTTGTGGTGCGCCGACGCGGCGATGCCGATCTGCCAGCATTGGGCAAGATATAGCAGGTCCGCACCCAGCAGGCGAAAATGCTTGTATTGCAAAGCATGACCCGGCGGACATGGCGTCTACTCGTCATATCGCGCGGCGATCGACGGCCCGGCTCAGCTCGAAGCGATGTTCGGAACCTCATTGTCCCCGTGATTGCCCCCGGATCTCCCTGACGAATATCCAGTCAGTCGCGATAGGCAAAAAACTCGCAGATTTCTGGGGGTTTCGGTTGAATGCCGGATTAGCTCAGCTGGCAGAGCAGCGGTTTTGTAAAC
>Ga0247823_10003308_pt1 | contig 13063 bp, 12 predicted proteins | sample 13C_PalmiticAcid_2_FD_192426 | JGI IMG/M metagenome (GOLD analysis project Ga0247823, IMG submission 192426) | Soil microbial communities from agricultural site in Penn Yan, New York, United States - 13C_PalmiticAcid_Day30 | ecosystem: Environmental > Terrestrial > Soil > Agricultural land...
CAGAAGTCTTGCGCGTAAGCATGACCTGCTTCAACCATGGCGACTACGGTGCGACCAACTTCGCAGTGGAAGAGGTCGCCTTCGGGCAGATTGCGCGAGACATGGTCGGCGGCCCCTTCGGCTGCGGCGGCGTGCTGGCGCTGGGCTATCCGGTGCCCTTGAAGTGGCGCCCGGGCCTCAAGGTCAAGGTGCGTTGGAACACCTACGCCCCCGACGCGACCGAGCCCACGAGGCACGAGAAGACCACCACCATCCTGCCCTACGACAGGGTGGGGTCGGTGTACGTGCACTTCTTTCCGGGTGACCATGTGCGTGTCGTGATCGCCAACAACGGTGCCACGAGTCCTTACCATCCGATTCCTCGCGACAGCACCGTTCCTCCTCCTGAGATCGAATGAACGCGGCCCCACAGCGCCTGCGTTCGCAGTGCCGCAGCCGCGAGGTGCTGGTGCGCCAGCACATGCGGCTGTACTACGACTTCCGGCGCCAATACCTGGGGGAGCGCCCGGGGCACAGGCCCGAGTTCTGGCACTACCCGCAGGCCAAGCCGAGCGATCAGGACGGGGAGGACATCGACACCTACAACGCGCTGCTGATGGGCGACCTGCACCTGCTGGACCACCGCAAGCCTCGGTTGCCGTGCAACCACGTGCTGCTCAGGCTGGTGGAGCAGATGCAGTACACGCGGTATCAGAGCGAGGGAAGCCCGCCGGAGCAGGCGGGCCGGGCGAGAGATGTGGCCTGGATGAACTGGGCGCTGTCGGTGATGCGGGGTGAAGACCGGGTGGGCGGCTCGGACCACCTGTGGCTGATCGGGCGGTACATGCACGACTCGCTGGCCGGGTTCTGCCTGCTGGGGCCGGGCAGCCGGGAGGAGAAGTCGGAGAAGCTGCTGGAGCTGGTGGAGAAGAAGGCTAGGGGTGAGCCGCTCAATGCGTATGAGGCGAAGGTGGCGAAGAACTACGAGGAGAAGAGTCGGACGAACGCGGCTTTGAAAAAGGCAATTCAAAAGCGCATCGACGATAGGAACGAAATCCAAAACACGGGCTACCCCTATGCATCAATGAAGTGGCAAGCGCAAGACAGGTACGCAAGAAAAAGCGTCTTCGAACCGGAAGAGAACCGTGTAGTCGATGAGAGTGGTGTGTTCCCCGTACTGAGTGATAAGGATGCTCCCGATCTCTATGAAAGCAGGAACGAGAAGCTTGCCCTCCAAATGCTGACGCATGGGCGTCGAGAAGGTGGTGGCTACTTCCTTCCACGCATGGTGTTCGAGTAAAGGAGGCCGAGTTATGAAGCCTTCTCGAACGAAAGACGTGTTGCACGGGCTTGGATTTCTTTGCATCGCAGCCTCGCTCGTGGGTTGTATAGGCGTTGACGGAGGTTTGCGGGAGTACGTGGAGAAGATGAAGCGGGAAGATCCGGAGTTCTATGCAGAACTGGAGAGAGAACGCATTCAGCGGCGATTGGAGGCCACGGAAGTGCTTGGCGTGAGCATGACTTGCTTCAACCATGGCGACTACGGTGCGACCAACTTCGCGGTGGAAGAGGTGGCTCACGGGCAGATCACGCGGGGCATGGTCGGCGGCCCCTTCGGCTGCGGAGGTGTCCTGGCGCTGGGTTATCCGGTGCCTCTCAAATGGCGCCCGGGCCTCAAGGTCAAGGTGCGCTGGAACACCTACGCCCCCGGCGCGGCCGAGCCCACGAGGCACGAGAAGATCACCACCATCCTGCCCTACGACCGAGTGGGGTCGGTGTACGTGCACTTCTTTCCGGGTGACCATGTGCGTGTCGTGATCGCCAACAACGGTGCCACGAGTCCTTACCATCCGATTCCTCGCGACAGCACCGTTCCTCCTCCCGAGATCGAATGAACGTGCGGGCGCGTGCGCTGGTCGGTTTTCAGCCCGGGAGCAACTCCGGCGCCGCCGCCAGGTACTCCGTCGCGCGGCGCTTGGCGCGGATGTCGTCGTACACCCGCTGCGCCTGGGCCGGCGTCATCTTCAGCGCGACCGCGAGTTCTTCGGCCGAGCGGCCGTGTTCCAGCGCCCACAGCGCGATGTCCATCTGCGCATAGGGCAGCGCGAAATAGAACTCGTCCTGGCCTTGCGGCAGGGTGTAGGTGTCGGTGGTGGGCACGGCGTTGCAGATCGCGTCGGGCAGGCCGAGGTGGCGCGCCATGGCGTAGACCTGGGTCTTGTAGAGGTGCGCGATGGGTTTGAGGTCGGCCGAGCCGTCGCCGTTCTTCACGAAGAAGCCCTGGTCGTACTCCAGCCGGTTGGGCGTGCCCACCACGGCGTAGTTGAGCCGGTCGGCGTGGTAGTAGTCCATGGTCTTGCGCACGCGCTGCTTGAAGTTCGTGGCGGCCACGATCTGCAAATACTCGCGCAGCGGCAGGCGCACGCTTTGCTGTTCACCGTCGGGCGATTGCACGACGAGCTTGAAGAAGTTGATGCCGCCTTCCACACCGCCGGCGATCACGATCTTGTTCTTCCAGCCTTCGCCGTATGCGGGCACCACGCGGCGGATGGCTTCGTCGCGCTGCTGGTAGCAGCCCAGGGCCTCCAGCGCGGGCGCGATGTCGTGCACCTGGTATTCGATGCCCAGGTGCTCGGCCAGCTGGCGGCCGCGCTCGGTGCTGAAGCCGCTGGAGTCTCGCTCGGGCAGCAGCAGGCCGAACACCTTTTTCGCCCCCAGCGCGCGCACGGAGAGCGCGGCGCACACCGAACTGTCGATGCCGCCGCTGATGGCCACCACCAGGCCGCGCCGGCGCAGCTTCTGCGTGAGCACCTGCGGGATCCATTGCGCGATGCGCTGCAGCTCGGCCTCGCAGTCCAGCGCCAGGGACTCGGGGCCCAGGGGCACGGCGCTCATCAGGCCACCCCTTGCTGTTTGCGCTGCACGAAGGCCTCGATGGCGTTCAGCGAGTCCAGGTTCTCCGGCACCATCTCGTCGTCGCCGATCTTGAAACCGTAGGTCTCTTCCAGGTGCGCCACCAGTTCCAGGAAGCCGGTGGAGTCCAGCACCTGGTGCTCGAGGAAGGAGTCGTCGTCGCCGGGCGAGACGGCGCCTGCGCCGAGCAGGAAGTTCTCTTCGATGTAGCGCCGCACGTCGGCTTTGATGGTGCTCATGGATGGGGTTCCGTTGGGGGTTGCAAGGTTGAAAGAAGAAAACATCAGGCCAGGTCGCGCCGCCGCAGCTTGCCGGACTCGGTGAGCGGCAGCTCGTCGACGAAGGCCACGGTCTTGGGCGCCATCCAGCTCTCCAGCCGGGCCAGGCAATGGCGGATGATCTCGCGTTCGCTCAGCGTCGCGCCCTCGCGCAGGCGCACGAAGGCTTTCACGGCCAGGCCCAGGCGCTCGTCGGGCGTGCTGGTGACGGCGGCTTCGCGCACGCCGGGCAGTTCGCAGATGGCGTGTTCCACTTCCAGCGGGTAGACCTTTTCGCCGCGCGACTTGAACATGTCGTCGGTGCGGCCCACGCAGTAGAGCCAGCCGTCGGCATCGCTGCGGAAGACGTCGCCGGTGCGCAGGGTGTTCTCGCCCGGGCGCGGGCCGGGCGAGAGGCGGCTGGGCTGGCCGGCGGGCGCGTTCCAGTAGCCCGCGCTCACGTGCGCGCCGCAGACCACCAGCTCGCCGGTGCTGCCATGGGGCAGGCGCTGGCCGCTCTCGTCTTCCAGCCAGTGTTCCTGGTGCGGGATTCCGCGCCCCACGCTCTCGGGCCGGGTGTCCACTTCCTCGTGCGGCAGGTAGCTCGCGCGCATGCATTCGGTGAGGCCGTACATCAGCAGCAGCCGCGCGTGCGGCAGGCGCTCGCGCAACTGCGCGGTGTGCGCGGCGGGCAGGGCGGCGGCGGCGTTGGTGATGAGGCGCAGCGCGCTCAGGTTGTGCGCGCTCAGGTCCAGCGCGAGCAGGCTGGCCCACAGCGCGGGCACGCCGGGGAACACGGTGACGCGCTGCGCGGCGAGCCGCTGCAGCAAGCGCATGGGGAAGGCGGCGGTGTTCTCCAGCACCAGCGTGGCGCCGATGCCCAGGCCCATGAGCACGTGGTACAGGCCGTAGCTGAAGGTGGGCGGCAGGGCCAGGCCGATCACGTCGTCGGGCCGCAGGTGCAGGTAGGCCTGCACCGCGCGCCAGGCCGCCAGCATGTTGGCGTGGTTGAGCATCACGCCCTTGGGCACGCCGGTGGTGCCCGAGGTGTAGATGAGCGCGGCGAGGTCGCCCGGATTGGCGGGCCCGGCATGGGCCGTGGCCGTGGTGGTGGGCTGCGGCCAGGGCTGGGCATCCGTGTCGCCCTGGGCCCACACCAGGGGTGCCTGGGGCGTGTCGGCCAAGGCCGCCGCCCACGCCGTGGCCAGCGAGGCCTGGGTGAGCAGGGCGCGCGCGCCGGTGTCGGCCAGCACGTGGGCGAGCTTGGCGGCCTTGGTCTGCGGCCCCAGCGGCACCACCACGGCGCCCAGGCGCCAGACCGCGTGCAGGCCGGCCACGTAGTCCACGCCGCTGTCGAGCAGCAGCACCACGCGGTCGCCCGGGCCGATGCCGGCGGCGTGCAGCGCGTTGGCGACGCCGTTCACGCGCTCGTTGAGTTCGCGGTAACTGACGTCGCGGTCGGCGACGATCACGGCGGTCTTGTCGGGCACTTCGAGGCAGCGCGCATCGAAGGCGCTGTGCACGAAGGGGCCGGGCAGGAAGGCGAGTGCGCTCATGCCAGCTCCAGCGCGGGGGTGGCGGGCCGCACGAACTGCCCGTGCAGCAGCATGGTGGAGAGCACGCCCACGAAGGCCATGTTGTCGGCGAAGCCGATGGCGCGGCCGGCCGCGCACTTGGCGCTCAGGCGGGCCACGGCGGGCGCGTCGAACAGGCCGGCGTCGCGCACGCTGGCCTCGCTCAGCAGCTCGGCCACCCAGGGCAGGGGTTTACCGGCCTCGAAGAAGCTGGCGCTGTCGGGTGAGCGGTAGGGCTGCTTGGTGCGGCGGCCGATCTGCGGCGGCAGCTCGTGCGCGAAGGCCTCGCGCAGCAGCAGCTTCTCGCTCAGGCCGCGCATCTTCAGGCGCGGCGGCAGGCGGCTGGCGAAGGCGATCACGCGCGGGTCGAGGAAGGGGTAGCGCCCTTCGATCGACGCGGCCATGGCCATGCGGTCGCCCTGCGCGGCGAGCAGGTAGCCGCTCATGAGGGTGTGCGCTTCCACGTACTGGTCGCGCGCCATGGGCAGCCACTGGCCGAAGCCGTCCGGCAGGCGCGCGCGCAGCTGGGCGGCCGGGTCGTGCCGCGCCAGGGCCTGCTGCTGTTCGGGCGTGAAGAAGGCCCAGGCGCGCCGCGTGGTGGACAGGCGGGTCTGGTGCGCGAAGGTCGCGTCGTCGCCGGGCACGGTGCTGTCGGTGAAGAAGCGTTGCGACATCGCGTTGGAGCCGCCGGGCGAGCGCGCGAGCCAGGGGTAGAGCCGCTCGACCACGCGCGCGCGGCGCGGCGAATCGGGCAGTTGCGCGACGAAGCGGCGGATCTTGGCTTCCTTGAACAGGTCGTAGCCGCCGAAGACCTCGTCCGCGCCTTCGCCGGTGAGCACCACCTTGTAGCCGGCGGCGCGCACGCTGTCGGCCAGGCGCAGCATGGGCGTTGGGGCGGTGCGCACCAGCGGGGTCTCGGCGTGCCACACGGTGCGCGCGAATTCGGCGGCGATGTGGTGCCGGCCGCAGCCGATGGACGAGTGCTGCGTGTTCAGGTGCCGCACCATGGCCTGCTGGTGTTCGCTTTCGTCGAACTCGGCGTCGTCGAAGGTGAGCGAGAAGCTGCGCAGCGGTGTGTCGGTGTGGCGGCGGATGATGGTGGTGAGGATGGACGAGTCCAGCCCGCCGCTGAGGTAGGCGCCCACCGGCACGTCGGCGCGCAGCTGCAGGCGCACCGCGTCCACCAGCAGGGCGTGCAGTTCGTCGGCCAGCGCGTCTTCGTCCACCGGCGCGAAGGGGTCGGTGACGGGGAAGTCCCAGTCCCACCAGCGCGTGAGCGTTTCGCCCTGCGCGTCCACCACCAGGCAGTGGCCGGGCGGCAGGCAGTGGATGCCTTCGAAGGCCGAGCGCGGCGCGAGCGGCGCCCACCAGCCGAAGCTGGCCGCCAGGCCGGCGGGGTCCAGGCCGCGCGGCACCTCGGGCAGCGCAAACAGGGCCTTGGCTTCGGAGGCGAAGGCCAGCCGCGGGCCCACGCGCGTCCAGAACAGGGGGCGGATGCCCACGCCGTCGCGCGCCAGCAGCAGGCGCTGGCGCGGGCCGTCCCACAGGCCGAGGGCGAACTGCCCGTTCAGGCGCGAGAGAAAGGCATCGCCCCAGGCCTGGTAGGCGTGCAGCAGCACCTCGGTGTCGGAGTCGGTGGCGAAGCGGTGGCCGGCCTGGCGCAGCTCTTCGCGCAGCTCGATGTAGTTGAAGATCTCCCCGTTGAAGACCAGCTGCACGCGGCCGTCCGCGCTGCCCATGGGCTGGGCGCCGCCTTCAGGGTCGATGATGGCCAGCCGCGCATGGGCCAGGCCGATCGGGCCTTCGACCCAGGTGCCCCGGCCGTCCGGGCCGCGGTGGCCCAGCATGCCGATCATGGCGTCCAGCTCGGCCCGCGCGGGCGGGCGCCGGGGGCTGAAGAGGCCTGCGATGCCGCACATGTTCAGGCCCTCGCAGCGCGGTGTGGCGGGTCAGAGCGCATCGCTGTCGTCGCTCGCGTCGGTCAGGCCCCAGCGGGCCTTGGCCAGGCGCCTGGCCAGGGCCGGGTCGCGCGACTGCACGCCGCACAGACGGCCTTCGTCGTCGCGCGAGGGCAGGAAGCCGGCGCGCGCGGCCACGCGTTGCGTGGCGCTGTCCTGCAGGTTCAGCCGCACGCAACTGCAGCGCCGGGCGGCGGCTTCGCGCACCGCGTCGTGCAGCAGGCCCATCAGGGTGGCGTCGTTGTCGTGGTGCCAGTCGATCACGTGCAGCTCGGGCCGGCCCTTGTCGTCGGTTTCCATCGCCCAGGCGATCAGGCCAACCACCTTGCCTTCGCGGCGCGCCACGCGCACCACGAGCGAACGCCGGGGGTTGCCCAGCAGCCGCTGCTGCAGGTAGCTGCTGTCGCGGCGCAGGTGCACGCTGGCCGGATCGAGGGTGTCGGGCACGGCCAGTGCCGGGTCGAGCTGGGTGGCGTTTTCCAGCGTGAGGCCGCGTGGCCGGTGACGGCGCAGCGCGAGCCGGCGCAGGGCCAGGCCGCCGTTGGCCACGCGCATGGCCAGGGGCAGGCCGGCCACCGCCGGCCAGCGGCGGCGCACGAAGGGCGCGAGGTCCAGCGGGTGGGTGAAGGTCAGGCGCGAGGGCAGCGGCTCGAACATGCGGCGCACGATGCCGGCCGAGTTCTGGTTGGCGCCCACCGCGAGGGTGAAGTCGTACCGCGCGAGCATGGCCTGGTTGAGCCAGATGCCCAGGCCCGACTCCTGCGTCTCGGGGCGCACCAGCAGGTCCATCACCTGGGCGCCCGCGTGCAGCTGGCCGTCGTGCTCGACGCGCAGTTCCTCCACGCCGATGATGGCCAGCAGCCGGCCCTTGGCGCGCAGGCACCACAGGTCGCCAAAGCCGCCGCTGGCGCGCCCGAGCCGGTAGCGCCAGCGCAGGTAGGTGTCGTCGTCCCAGCCGCCGTTGAGGTGCTCGCGGCGCAGCGCGATGACCTCGGGCAGGTCGGCGAGCAGGGCAGGGTTCAGGCCGAGCTGCAGCGCCGTGGCGTCCAGCCCCAGGCTGCGCGCCACCAGCCGGCCGAGCTTCTCGTGCTCGGGCAGGCGGGGCGCGGGCGCCACGGAGCGCCGCACATCAGGCGTTTTCACTCAGCACCCCGTGCACCTTGAGGAAGGCCAGCACATCGCCGATGCGGGTCATCTCGCGCGAGACCTCGGCCGTGAGCTCGATGCCGAAGCGCTCGTCGAGTTCGGCCATGAGCATGAGCGCGCCCATGGAGTCCCAGTCGTCGATGGCGTCGCGCTGCAGGTCGGCGTGCATGTCTTCCACGGGCAGGTTGAAACACTCGGCGAGCATGGCGAGGGCATCGCTCACGGACACCTGGGTCTTGGATTTCTCACTCATCGTTGGCACCTCGATTCAATGACAGGCCTTCACCGTCGTCGTGCAGCAGCACGGCGCGGTCGTCGATCTGGATCATGGCCGATCCCCATGACAGGCCGACGCCATAGCCCAGCAGCATCCAGTGCAGCCGCTGCCCCGGCGCGGGCGGGGTGAGCCGGCGCGTCATGGCCACGGCCACCGAGGGGCCACCGCAGTTGCCGCTGTCCTCGATCGACATCGGCACCCGATCGTCCGGCAGCCCGCTCTTCTTCATCAGGTGTTTCATGATGAAGCGGTTGGACTGGTGGAACACGAAGGCGTCCACCTCGGCCACGGTCTTGCCCGCGAAGGCCAGCGTCTCGGCGATCAGCGGGGGCACGCGCTTGATGGTGAAGTTGAAGATGGCCGCGCCGTCCATTTCCAGGAAGTGGTGGCGCGGGTTGGCCGGCTCGCGGTCGCGGAAGGCGCCGCCGCGCAGGATCAGCCCGTTGGCGCCGCTGCCATCGGTGTGCAGCACGAACTGGCCGCCGGCCCCGGGCGTGTCGTCGAGCTCCAGCGCGGTGGCCGAGCCGGCGTCGCTGAACAGCAGCACGGTGGCCTGGTCTTCGGGGCTCACGAAGCGGCTGGGCGTTTCGCCGTGCAGCATCAGCACGCGTTGGTGGCCTCCGGCGCGCAGCATCGCGGCCGCGATGTACAGGCCATAGGGATAGCCGGAGCAGCCCAGGCCGACGTCGAACGCGGCGCAGGTGTCGGGCAGGCCCAGGCGCTGCTGCAGCAGGCAGCTGGTGGAGGGCAGGAAGTGGTCGGGCGTCTGGGTGACGAAGATCAGCGCGCTCACGCTCTCGGGCGCCCAGCCCAGGCGCTCCATCAGCCGCGTGGCGGCGCGGTGGCACAGGTCGGCCGAGGTGATGGACGGGTCCACCACGCGGCGTTCGCGCACGCCGGCCATGGCCACGACCTTGCGCACGTCCTCCGGCGGGAAGCCCAGGGCCGGGTCGAGGTTGTCCACGACCATCGGAGGCAGGCACGTGCTGATGCCTGCGATGCGGAAACCGCCGATGTTCGATTGACTCACTCGACTTCCCTCTTTGATTCGGTCGCGTCCCCTGGGCGCTGAGGCGGGGCGCTGGTTTTGTACCCCGGCCAGTATACGGAAGGGCCCCGGGCCGAGGCGCCGCCCGGGCCCGGGGCCGGTCAAATGTCACAAAAGACGGGCCAGCGCGTCCTCCCGCCAGTGGTGCAGGGCGGTGTAGAAGCCTTCCCAGACGCAGCCGTTGCAACCCCGCCCGCAGCAGGTCGCGGGCTCGGGCGGCGGCGGGCGCAGGGCGCTGTCCAGGTCCATGCCCCGGCGCTGCGCCAGGCCGCGCAGGTGGGCGACGAGCGCCTGCGCGGTGGGCAGGTCGGCCAGCGGCACGCCGGCCGGGTCGTGCCGCGTGAAGCGCGCTTGCTCGCGCCCCTCGAACGTGCCCACCTCCGCGAACATGGCCGCCGGCCGCACCCACAGGCCCCAGCCGCCGTAGAGCGCGCGGTACAGAGTCATGCCCTGCAGGGTTTCGCTGCAGCGCACGGTGTCCAGCACCTCGTACCAGCCGCCCTTGTAGTGGCGGTACAGGCCGGGTGGCGTGGGGTTCAGCGGGGGCAGGTCGTCGTCGGTCATGGCGGGGAGTTTAGGCGCCGGCCTTGATCGGGATCGACGGCACCGGCACGTAGAACTCGCCGCCCGCGGCCTTGAACTCGGCCGACTTGCCGGCCATGCCCTGTTCGGCGTAGTCGCGCACGTCCTGCGTGATCTTCATCGAGCAGAACTTCGGCCCGCACATGCTGCAGAAGTGGGCTTCCTTGCTGCTGTCCTTGGGCAGGGTCTCGTCGTGGAAGTCGCGCGCGGTGTCCGGGTCCAGGCCGAGGTTGAACTGGTCGTGCCAGCGGAACTCGAAGCGCGCCTTGCTCATGGCGTCGTCGCGCGCGCGGGCGCCGGGGTGGCCTTTGGCGATGTCGGCCGCGTGCGCCGCGATCTTGTAGGCGATCAGGCCCTGCTTCACGTCGTCGCGGTCGGGCAGGCCCAGGTGCTCCTTGGGCGTCACGTAGCAGAGCATGGCGGTGCCCATCCAGCCGATCATGGCCGCGCCGATGGCCGAGGCGATGTGGTCGTAGCCGGGCGCGATGTCGATGGTGAGCGGGCCCAGGGTGTAGAACGGGGCCTCGTGGCAGTGCTTGAGCTGCTCGTCCATGTTGGCCTGGATCAGGTGCATCGGCACATGGCCCGGGCCTTCGATCATGGTCTGCACGTCGTGCTTCCACGCGGTCCGCGTGAGCTCGCCCAGGGTTTTCAATTCGGCGAACTGGGCCTCGTCGTTGGCGTCGGCCGCGCTGCCGGGGCGCAGGCCGTCGCCGAGCGAGAAGCTCACGTCGTAGGCCTTCATGATTTCGCATATCTCGTCGAAGTGCGTGTAGAGAAAGCTCTCCTGGTGGTGCGTGATGCACCACTTGGCCATGATGGAGCCGCCGCGCGAGACGATGCCGGTGCGGCGGTTCGCGGTGAGGTGGATGAAGGGCAGGCGCACGCCGGCGTGGATGGTGAAGTAGTCCACGCCCTGTTCGGCTTGCTCGATCAGCGTGTCGCGGTAGATCGCCCAGCTCAGGTCCTCGGCCACGCCGCCCACCTTCTCCAGCGCCTGGTAGATCGGCACCGTGCCGATGGGCACGGGCGAGTTGCGCACGATCCAGTCGCGCGTGGTGTGGATGTTGCGGCCGGTGGAGAGGTCCATCACGTTGTCCGCGCCCCAGCGGATCGCCCACACCAGCTTGTCCACTTCCTCCTCGATGCTGGAGGTGACGGCCGAGTTGCCGATGTTGGCGTTGACCTTGACCAGGAAGTTGCGGCCGATCGCCATCGGCTCCACCTCGGGGTGGTTGATGTTGGCCGGGATGATGGCGCGGCCGCGCGCCACCTCGTCGCGCACGAACTCGGGCGTGATGATCTCGGGGATGCGCGCGCCCATCGGGTGGCCGCGCAGGCGCGCCTCGCGCGCCGCGTCGCCCAGGTACTCGGCCATCCATTCGCGCTTGCCGTTCTCGCGCACGGCCACGTATTCCATCTCGGGCGTGACGATGCCGCGGCGCGCGTAGTGCATCTGCGTCACGTTCGCGCCGGCGCGCGCGCGGCGCGGCGTGCGCTGCAGGCCGACGGCGGAGGCGCGCAAGGCCTCGATGCGCTCGGCATCGCGGGCTTCGTGTTTCACGCCGTCGTCCAGCGCCTGGCGCGCGCGGCCGGCATAGGTTTCGGTGTCGCCGCGCGCGGCGATCCACGCGCCGCGCACGTCGGGCAGGCCGCGTGTCACGTCGATCGCGGCCGTCGGCTCCGAGTAGGGCCCCGAGGTGTCGTAGACCACGACGCGCTCGCCGTTGGTGAGCGCGATCTCGCGCATGGGCACGCTCACGCCGGGCTGCTGGCCGCTCACGTGGATCTTGCGGGAAGCGGGAAAGGGCTCGCGGCTGAGGGCGAGGGACGCGGTGGGGATCTTGTCGGGGGCATTCATGGTGGCGGTCTCCGGTTCCGGTGGATGGGCATGGACGAATGCTCCGGAGGACCGCCCCAGTGACCGCGTGCGCAGGCGCCGCCCTTCCGCCGGGGGAAGGGCCGCACCCGCATGCCGCCGTGGGGCATGCGCTCTTCTTTCGCCGGTACTAACCGGATCAAGTTCACGGGTTCGGCCGTCAAGCCGTCTCAGCGCCGGACCCTTTCGAGTCCGTGCACCCCGGAGCAGGAGGGAGTGTACGCGGACACGCTTTGTCACAAGAACACGACAGAACAGCGATAGATTGCCCGGCAAGATCGATTCCTCAGAAAGGCAGGATGAGCACATGGACAAATCAATGATGAAGGGACTGGTCGTCGGCGGTCTCGCCACGGTTGTCATCGGCGCCAGCGGCGTCACCGGCTACCAGACGCTGATGAAACCCAAAGTCGCCGAGGTTGTCGAGGTGAAGGAAGTCATGGCCACCGTGGTCACGCCGCGCGAACGCTGCGAGGACGTGGCGGTGCAGCGGCAGGCGCCCGTGAAGGACCAGCACCGCATCGCCGGCACGGTGATCGGCGGCGTGGCTGGCGGCCTGCTGGGCAGCACCATCGGCGGCGGCAACGGCAAGACGCTGGCGACCGTGGCCGGCGCCGCGGCCGGTGGCTACGCCGGCAACCAGGTGCAGAAGAACATGCAGCAGAAGGACACGGTCGCTTCGGTGGAGCGGCGCTGCAAGACGGTCAACGAGAAGACACAGAAGCTCAGCGGCTACCAGGTGACCTACCGCCTGGACGGCAAGGACGGCACGGTGCGCACCTCGTTCAAGCCCGGCGCGACGCTGCCGGTGAAGGACGGCCAGGTGGTGACCACACCACCGCCCGACGCGAAGTCGTGAAGCCGGCGCGGCGCAGTTGCAAGAAAGTGCAACGGCGCCGAGCGGGCCCTCAGATCAGGATGTCGAACAGGTTGGAGAAGGTGTCCGTCCACGGCCGGAAGCCCGGGCGCGGTGTCAGCACCTGAGCCCCCCGCAAGGCGGGCGGCAGGTTCGCCGCCTGCGCCGGGTTGACGAACACCACCCACGAGGAGCGCCGGCAGAACGGGTCGCCATGGCCCGACGGCAATTCCAGCAGCAGCGCCACCTTGCCCATGTGCAACGCGGCCGAGGCCATCACCGGGCGCAGGTCCAGGTAGGTGTTGGTGATGTGCACCGCGAGCAGCCCCTCCGGCCGCAGGTGGCGCTGGTAGGCGTCAAAGGCCTCGAGCGTGAGCAGGTGGGTGGGAATCGAGTCGCCTGAAAACGCGTCCATGGCCAGGAGGTCGAAGGCCTGCGGGGCCTCGCGCTCCAGCATCAGGCGGCCATCGCCCAGCACCGGCACGGTGCGCGCCGCGCTGTCGGCCAGAAACGTGAAATGCCGCCGCGCCAGGTCCAGCACCTGGTCGTTGATCTCGTACAGGCGCATCTCGTCACCCGCGCGGCCGTACACCG
>Ga0247823_10003311_pt1 | contig 13056 bp, 10 predicted proteins | sample 13C_PalmiticAcid_2_FD_192426 | JGI IMG/M metagenome (GOLD analysis project Ga0247823, IMG submission 192426) | Soil microbial communities from agricultural site in Penn Yan, New York, United States - 13C_PalmiticAcid_Day30 | ecosystem: Environmental > Terrestrial > Soil > Agricultural land...
GTCCAGTCCGGGCAGAGGAGGGCGAGGGCGCAGGTGGCGGGTTGGGTGAGGTTGGCTGTGAGGATGTCGAGGAGGATGTCGGGCGGGAGGAGGCCGGGGAGTTTGGGTGTGGTGGTGGTCATGATGAGTTGAGTAGACAGTTGGAAGTTGGAGGTCGGAGGTGAGTTGGATAGGTAGGTAAGTGGTTTTGAAGCTATAGGTGAGTTGGGTCGATGGTTGTTGGTAAGCAGTGTTTGTGAGATGTAGACTGAGTTGGAGAGACGACGGTGTTTCGATGCCTCCTGGCGTGCTTAGGCTGCTGGAGTAAGGGTGGGCGTGAGTCGGTTGATATACTCGGCGACTATTCTGAGAGAAAGGGATTGTTGTGCTGGAGACAAAGGGACGCCGCTTTGTTCACGGCTAGAATAGCGCCGTTGTCGACACCGCATTGTTCACGATTTCGAACAATCCCGTTGTGCTCACTGCTGCGGGTCAACATGCCACATCAGTCACAGCACAGCTCAAGCAACCCGGGGACTGAACCTGAAAAGCAAATGGATATAGTGCTCTAGCTCCTAAACACCCCTCGAGACACTGACCCGGTCCTCCTCCATTAAGTCGCCCACCCCGCCGTCATTCCTTCGTCCTGACATCATCAACCAAACCTTCGTCTTCTCGTGCGCATTCGGCCCCAGTACTGCGGATCAAGTCCGTCGCGTGGGTTATGTACCTGCAGGTCCTGCTGTCGCCGATGTGAAAAGCCCGCCCCGGAAGGAGTTTGAGGCAAAAAGTCAATACAAGAAGAAGATCAACGATCAACGCCGCAATACGCGTGCGCGACTGTCACACTCTGTGTGACGTCGGCTCCGTGTTCCCTTCACCGCTCACTCTTAGAGCAGGACGGCAAAGACGCCGGCAGCGACCATGGCGACGCCGTTGCCGAGGATGGCGGCGTTGGTGGCCATGGCACCAGCCTTGGAGGTGGAGGAGCTGGCAGCGTTCTGGCCGGCAGACGAAGACGCAGCAGCCTGGGTGGTGGGAGCCGTGCCAGCACTGCTAGTAGTGGCGCCGCTCGACCCGCCGCCGACCTGGGCCTTGGACGGGTCCAAGGTGCCGCACTTGCTCTTGATGTTGGTCTTGCACTCATCCTGCGCCTTGGCGCTGGCCGTGTTGGCAGCGACGCACTCCGAGTAGGCCTTCTCGCAGATGAACTGTGAGGGCGATTAGCAAACCCACGCTCCGTCCGGGTCGGCGGAAGCAGAAAAACTCACAGTCGGGATGGTCTGGATATAGTACTGCAGGCCCGGGGCGGAGCCGTTGGAGCAGGTGCAGACGAAGTCGAGGGTGTTCTGTTACGCTTGTCAGACCACGGCTCTCACGAGGCGAACACGCGATTCTCGACGTACAACATCGCAGTCGTTCGCAGTGGGGGTGCCACCGCAAAGCTTGCCGCAGGTGTTGTACTCGGCGTTGCACCAGTCGGCTGGCCCACGGTCAGTACAGAAGCGCGCAGCAGGATTGATTTCTGGTCAGCAATTCATACCCCGGTCCGAGGGCTTAACAGTGCCGGGATTGATGGTGAAGTTTTGGGCGCTGGCGACGGTGAGCGCCGAGAGGGCGGCGAGCAGAATGTTCTGGCGCATGGTGAGCGTGAGAGAGGCGGGAATAGATCTGTGTTGGTCGGGAAAGCCGGGGGAAAGCTGATGCTCGAGATTGATTCTACGAAAAGTAGATGCAATTGGGATGCAACACTGCGGAAGACGAAGGAGATGCGCCTGACGGGAGTCACTCTTGATTCCAGGTTCCAAGTTTTTGTTGTTGGCGGTGGGAAGAAGGTGCCCCGGCCAACAATTCCCCGCCGAGGGAAAGAGCCAAACGGTCCGCCGCCGCCAGAGTGGCAGCCGGGACCCGGCAACAATGGGAAGTTCGAGCGCGAGACTTTGACGATGCCTGGACGGCTGGGCGGCCGCTGATTGGGCCACGCATGGTCGCGGGTGGGTTCCATGCTCATCACGAAGCCCAACCCGCTCACAAGACGACGGACCCCAGCCCCCTGCCCGAGCGAGTGGTCTGCCCTGGCAGCCGTGCAACGTGCCTGGCCCTTCCTTATCATGCGTCCCATCTCAAACACTCCCCGTCCCCAAATGGTCTTGGCTGTGCGGATCGTGTTTGCTGCCGCCAGCGGAGGCAAAAGAGGCTGGGAAAGGGACCGAATGGAAGGGCACTTGCACTTTGGGCTCGGCGAAAGCAGTGCAATTTCCGCGACACGCACCGAAGGAAAAAGACGAGCGGTCCACTGTTCCGTTGGTCCCGGCTGTCCAGAAACGGCAGCTGAGATGTGTCCGTCCTCGCGGAGGGGAGCGAGGTGAGTGCCAGTGTTGTTTCACCCCAAGCATGGCCCGCGCCCCCTGCGGCCTGCCATCGCCGTGTCTCGGATGTTTGGGGCACAGATGGAGGTGAGGTCGTCGACATTCAATGATGAGGTAAGCACCCTCCGCACCAACGTGCAGCGATCTCCACGAGATCCCGTGCGGATCGCAAACCCCACAATGGGTGAGGCCGAGCTCCACATCCAATCGCCGTCTGTCAATCGCTCAGCTCAAAGTTTGGGTCTCTCGTGGGCGTGTTGATGGCATGTTGGGCGGAGAAGACCCTCTCGTCACCCCCGATGCTGGTGTCCACCGCCGGTGCTGCGACACTGGGACAGCAACAGTTGCACAGAACAGATAGTAGTCGAAATCTGCATGTGATTTTCGATTTCCCAATTCATTAAATGCCTGGCTCCGTACTGCCTGGCCGTCCCTCTGTCAAGGACTTCTACGTTGTCTTGGTGTTTGTTTCCCTGCACGGTCTGTCCTGGCCAACTGCTGCAGGGTTCATCGCAACAGGCCAATCATCGCAACAAACCTCGCAAAAGGTGGATAACTCTGGTGTTTTCGTTACTGTACTGGTACGGAATACTAGTATCCGCGCCTGGTAACGGAGCTATTCTGCCGGATGAGGCTCTCTGCCAGCTCTTAGACCCCCTTTTCTCTCAGTCAACTACAGTGCCTCGGACCTGCATCTCAGACCTATTTAATCACCCAGAAAGCCCGTTCCTGCTTGCGTCCAGACATTCATTACATCCATTACACATTGTTTGTTTACCTAAACTCGTCACCATGGGCTGGGCGGTGATCGTTGCCGTTGTCGTCCTGGCGGCGGCATGGCTGATCAGAGTCAACTCGGCCATGCAGAGCGTGCCAGAGGAAGCCCGCAAAGCCTCGCCCCGGCGCTGGTCAAAGCAGGAAGTCCGAGAAACCTACGACCGTCTCAAACAAAAGCCAATCGACTTTCTCAAGCTCCTGCCGCCGCGTTTGGACCGGCGGTATGTGGTTGTGGGCGGGTCTGGTGAGCACCTCCCAACTCCTTGTGAGACATTCCAGGGCGTTGAATGGTGCTGATCCCTTTCTAGGCCTCGTGGGGGGCGACATTGTCTTACAGCTGCTGCAGCGCGGCGAATCCCCTGAGAGCATCCGCGTCGTCGACTTTGTGCCACTCAACCGCCGGGACATGGCTGAGGCGGCTGCCGGCAGTGACTTTGTGCAAGCTGACATCAGCTCTCGGGCCTCCGTCGAAGCAGCCTTCTCCAAGCCGTGGCCTGCCTCTGTCGCCAAGAAGCCCCTGACCGTCTTCCACACCGCAGCAGCTGTCCGGCCGCAAGAGCGCAGCCTGCTCCTCTACCACCGCCTCAGCGCCGTGAACCGGGATGGCGCCGTGAACGTCCTCGAGGCTGCTCGCGCAGCTGGCGCCGATATCTTCATTGCCACCTCGTCTGCCTCCGTCAGCATCGTCCCTCCCAAGTTCTGGATCTGGCCGTGGCAGAGCAGCCCGACAGACTACTTCCAGGTTGCCAACGAGAAGGACTTTGACTCGCCCCTCCGCCCACATGACCGGTTCTTTTCCAACTGTAAGCCACGCGCCGCCCTCTACGCTGACGCAACACATCTAACCGACGCCAACAGACGCCTACTCCAAGGCCGAAGCGGAGCGCGCCATCTGCGCCGCCAACCAGCCCGGCTTCCGCACGGGCACCATCCGCCCGGGCAACCCCATCTACGGCCAGAAAACCGACCCCGTCCTCGGTCTCCTCCTCCGCATGCGTGACAACGTGACCTGGATCCCGCACGTCGTCCAGAACTTTGTCAACTCGCGCAACGTCGCCCTCTCGCACCTCCAGTTCGAGGCCGCCCTGGCCCGGCCCGACTCGGACGCGCCCGCCTGCGCCGGCCGCACCTTCAACGTGACCGACCCGGGCCCGCCCATCGCCTTCGCGGACGTGTACCGCGCGGCCGAGGAGCTCGCCGTCACGCGCGTCACCGTCGACCCCCAGCGCCCGCTGCTGATGCTGCTCATCGCCCACCTCATCGAGGCGTGGTGCCTGCTGCTGACGCGCCTGCCCTTTTTGACGACCGTGCTCGGCTGGAAGGAGCCGGCCGGGCCGATCCACATGCTGCAGCCGTCCGTGTTTAGCATCTCGATCCATACCGTGGTCGACGACTCGATGGCGAGGAAGAGCGTGGCGGAGGGTGGCATCGGGTATAAGGGTGGGTGCACCACCATTGAGGGCATCTGCGAGGAGATTCTGCAGTGGAATCGCGAGCATGAGGGCGTGGAGGATGGGGGTGCCGAGGGCCCTGATGGCAAGGTGGCGAAGGCGGCGTTGGCTGGGCAGGGCGTTGCGGCGTGAGCTTGGCCGGCCCGAAGTTGATACTCTTAGATACTCTTGACCTGTAGCAGTATTGCTAGACATTATTAATTGCTTTGGGTGAGAGGCTGAATTGCGAGTCATGCTCGAGTGTCGGCCAGTAGATGCGGCTGGACCCTGGCATGGCTCTCCTAAAACTGTTGCATCGCGTTCTACAAACTCAGGACCAAACCTCAGGCATATTAACTCATTCTTGTCCAAACACCCCAAACCTCTGTGGCTAGGCAGCCTTCCTCTCTAAGGAAGAGAGCCGGTCACAGAGCTTAGCTGGCTCAACGGCTGATGGCTCGGGCGACGAGTACAAGTTTCAGCTGGAGGCCTTACACAGTGATTATGTGCTCCTAAAATCAAACCCCACTGCAAGATTAATGGGCAGATGGCATGTACCGTCCCGCAGAGAATATCTAGAATATCTCGAGAGCAGGTCAGGACTCTTCGGCCGTGCCGTTCTGCATACCACGTTCCACCCGTGGAAGATTCCCGGTGATTCAGCCAACATTCTGGACCAGCAAGATAAAACCAAATCCGATTAAGCATGAAAGATCCTGGCGTGAACCCCATTCTTGTGCCGATTATGCGCTGCCCGTCCTACCCAACCCGTTCTCCAACCTGGTGACACAGACCGAAAAAGCATCACCAATTCCCCCGTCACAACGCCAATCTTGATACCCATCCAGCCCGCCAAGGTTACCGTGGTATCACAAACAAAGTATCCCCCCAAACCCATCCAACTCCAACCCAATGCCGAGAAAAGAACCGCTGAGAAAACGAAACACAAAACCATCAAGCAACCGGCGCTCTCTCCGCGGGAGGAAGCACCCTCCCCGCCGCATCCCGAACCGGAGCCTTCCCCTTTCCCTTGCCACTCCCACCGAGCCGGCGCTCCTCCTCGCTATCCCACTCCGACTCCGCAGCGTCCCGATCCTCCTGTCCCACCAGCCGCGGCTGCTCGTCCGACGACCTCAGCATCCTCGCCCTCTCGCTCTCCTGCCCGGCCTCCTCGTCCTCGTCCAGCAGCGCGCCGTCGGCCGTCTCAAAGTCCGGCACCTCGATCCACTCCTTGGGCACGACGCACGGCAGCGCGACCCCGATGCTCGCCGCGCGGTTCAGGAACCCCGGCGCCGGCTCGCCCGTCAGCCGCCGGCACAGATGCGACGTGAAGTGGTTGCAGTTGCGCGTCAGCAGGTTATACCCCGTGCCCTGGAACTCGTCCGACGCCTCGCGGATGATGGCGTCGATCTCGTTCTGCGGCGCCAGCGTGAAGCCGTGCAGGTACTCGCAGCGGAAGGTGCCCCCCGGGGGCTCGGTGCGGGGCTTGGTCCAGTACACGCCCGTGAGGCCGCGCCGGTCGTGCCCGCCGTAGGCGTACTCCTTGCCGTTGATCACGACGCCCGAGTGGAGCAGCGAGGTGCCCATGTGCCAGAGCAGCGAGGTGATGCGGCCCGGGGGGAGGAGGTCGTAGATGTTTATGAGAATCTCGGTCTTTTGGAGGGAGAGGGTCGAGCGGTGCGAGCGGGAGGGCTTCTTTTGGTGTTTGCGGGTCGGCATGGTGGGCGGTGGGCGCGGTTGTGGTATGGTGGCGTTGGAGGGTTTGGGGATCGGAGAGGAGGAAGTTGAGAGCGATTGATGTCGGGAGTGCGCGAGAGATGCGGCTTAACTACCTAGGTAGAGGAGAGATGATGTTGGGAGGTCATGGGCTGGTAGGCTGCCAAGCAACCCCCGGGAACAAAGACGCGAGCTCCCCAACCAGAGCCGGATGTTCCGAGCTAGACGGTTCTGGAACGGCGATCCAGGAAACTGGCTTGTTGTGGGGCAATGGAGAGTCAGAAGTTGGTTAACTGCAACAGTCTCAGACACTGACTGAAAGGGCGATGGTCAAAGAACCGATTTGGGGTTGGATGGTGGTGGTGTTGAAGCGTCAACTCCAGGCACTTCAGAGGCTCGGTTCTTCCAGGTTGGATGCCGACGAGAGACCCACATGTCCCCACAGCCCCTGTTGCTTCATTCCAGGTTGCAGCTGGCTCGTGCGCCCAGGCCCCACAAGCTGCGAGTTTCATAACCCCGCCATGCTGGGAGCTCGCCCAAAATTTTCACCTCAACCTCACACCTCAAAAACGCTGGCCCAACATTGACCACTCTTGACCGCCGCGTTTGTTGGCAACGACCAGGATCAAAACGATCGCTAGGCATTCACTTGTCTCAGCGACCAGTCTCATAGCACAGCTCGTGGCAGCCAGTCCACGAGCTCGTCGCGACGACGTCCCCCATCCGATCTTTCTTCTTCGCTTCTTCCCTACCCCTCCTTCGCACCCCCGCAGCTAGCTCTGCGTTTTTCAAGAAGCCAGTGCTTGACTGCACCGTCGTCTACATCTCCACTCGTCACTACAGCAAACGCAGAACCATGGCTCCCAAGAAGAAGGAAGTCGAGGAGAAGATCCTCCTGGGCCGTCCAGGCAACAACCTCAAGAGCGGCATTGTGGGTTGCCTTGGTCGACAGCAGCTCCTCGGCTCGGCTGACTCGCTTCGCGCAAACAGGTTGGGTTAGCCAACGTTGGCAAGTCCACGCTCTTCCAGGCCATCACCAAGTGCAACCTGGGCAACCCTGCCGTACGTGCCCGCCCTCGAGACCGCTAAAGAACCGCCGTCGCTGATGCCCCACGCTAGAACTTCCCCTATGCCACCATTGACCCCGAGGAGGCGCGCGTCATCGTTCCCGATGCTCGCTTCGACTGGCTGTGCGAGAAGTACCAGCCCAAGTCGCGGGTCCCTGCCAACCTCACAGTCTACGACATTGCCGGTCTGACCCGTGGTGCCTCGACTGGTGCCGGTCTGGGCAATGCCTTCCTGTCTCACATTCGCGCCGTCGATGCCATCTTCCAGGTCGTGCGGTGTTTTGACGATGCCGAGATTATCCACGTCGAGGGCGACGTCAACCCAGTTCGCGATCTGGACATCATCAGCGAGGAGCTGCGGCTGAAGGATATCGAGTTCGTCGAGAAGGCGCTCGAGAACCAGAAGAAGAAGACCCGCCAGGGCGGGCAGAGTCTCCAGATGAGGCAGTGGAAGGAGGAGGAGGCCACGATTGAGAAGATCCTGGCCTGGCTCAAGGACGGCAAGGACGTCCGCAAGGGCACCTGGGCTCCCAAGGAGGTAAGCGACCATTTTGTTTCCATCCTCCACCCCGGCCGTTCCATGATGATAAAGGACCAATGGTCCGATCTTATAACCCAGCTCGTTGAATGCCTCACCAAACGCAGAGTGCATGCTGAGATAAAAACCCCATTCTGATCCACCCACTCCATCATCCCGTATTGCTGCATCCAATATGGCGACGTGGCGCTGACTACTCTCCAGGTCGAGGTCATCAACCCTCTGTTTCTCCTGTCGGCCAAGCCGGTGGTTTACCTGGTCAACCTCTCGGAGAAGGATTACATCCGCAAGAAGAACAAGTATCTTCCCAAGGTTGTCGAGTGGATCAAGGAGCACGCCGAGGGAGATCCCATCATCCCCATCTCCATCTGCTTCGAGGAGCGGCTCACCCGGTACGAAACCGATGCCGAGGTCGCCGAGGAGTGCAAGAACGTCGGAGCCGAGTCGGCGCTGCCCAAGATTATTGTCCAGATGCGCAAGGCACTCAACCTGGGCAGCTTCTTTACTGTTGGCCCCGACGAGGTCCGGCAATGGACCATCCGGAACGGCACCAAGGCGCCGCAAGCCGCCGGTGTCATCCACACCGACTTCGAGAAGACGTTCATCCAGGCCATTGTGTACAACTACAACGTCCTCAAAGAGCTCGGCGACGAATCCGAGGTGAAGGCGAAGGGCAAGGTCATGACCAAGGGCAAGGACTACGTCGTTGAGGATGGCGACATTCTGCTGATCAAGGCCGGCGCTGCCAAGGCCTAAGGTCGTGCGGCCAAATGATACGATATTTATGAGACACGGAGACACGAGTAGGCTGCCACGCGACGTCCCTGCATGATGCGAGGCTTTGTTGTCCATGGGAGGCATGCCCTGCATACAAACTACAGCGCGCGGTAGCTCAAGGGCAGCCACGTGGACCGATGTAGATGCTCGGTGATCTTGACTTACCAAGCGCAGGGGCCATGTTGAATGGCCACTGAGCGTAGTCGGATGAGCAGCAGATCTGCCGCTCCACCACAACGGTCTTTCCGCCAGCCTTCTCGGAGGTGTGGGTAGAGGTATGCACATGCAACCGGTCAACCACCTTGCTGGACATACGCTACCGCTCTGTGCCAGATAGAGTTGGCAGTTGCTGGGACAAGTCAGCCGCGGCCAGAGTGCAACATCTAGCCCTACATAACGCTGAATCTAGTATTGTGGTATGAAAGTGCACAAACTCAGTTGTTGGTGCAAGGAAGTCCTCAAAGTTGCTACTCTGTATTTCATGAAGCATGATTCAATACGATCGATACGGCAGAAACTGCCCCTGTTTCTTTGCTTGTTTCCTGAACCCAGCCAGATGCCCCGCTTCGTTGACGGGAGATCGCCCATTGCCGGCTATGATTGGTCCTGGCCGATACTTACGCACAGACATGCAGAGAAGACGCCGCTGGAACATCCCTGCCTCGCGTCACTGATGCTCGGGGCGTCGCTATCGGCCGAGCTTCCAGTTTCCATTTCTCGAACTTCCATGCTCTTGTAACTTGCACCATTCGTGACATTCAAAGAATTTGGCGACCTGTCACGATCCTTCGTTTGGGCACATCGTTCCAAGGTCCTCTCTCGATCCATCAACGGCGCAATAGAATACGACGGCATCCCCTCCCTCCGAAACCGAGTGCATTGCGTCAGCCCGTGCTCGCCGTGTCCCCGAGACTCCGAATCCGTGATACCGATCCCGTCTCCCAGGCCACGGCACAGAGCCCGTTGCATGGTTTAGAAGCTGGAGACACTGCCCAATGGTGGCCACACCGTCAGCAACGCCCTCACACTCAACGCGGCCGCGGATCCCGTCGAATGAATGCAACCCCTAAACCCATTCCTGAGCGCCTTCTCGAAGAGCCCCATCCTCGCCCAGTGCCTGCCGCCCCAACAGCACATCCTCCTCGTCCCTACCGCCGATGTTCTGCTCAACCTCCGCGACACCGAGACGGGCGCGCCCCTGGTGGCCTCCATAGCCTCCGATGAGTTCCTGGCGAGCCATGTCGTGCGGATCCCCATACCCAAGGCCGGAGGGAAGGATGCCGCGCAGAACCTGCGCGAGATGCGCGGGAAGCCCAGGGTGTACAGCACCTTCAACGGCAGGAGTCTCATCATCAAGGACAATTGCATCTACACGAACAAGGGTACCTGCTTTCGCTCTGGGATGGCTTGTGCTCCGGTGGCAAGACGCTGACCTCTGATCGCAGGCTTCAAATCGCTGGCGCAAGCCAACCTGCTTCACGACGTCATCTGGTACCCCGACACGCTCGATCCGCGGCAGTTGCTGATCTACTACATTTCCCGCCCGCTCGTTGGAACATGGGACGACGTCAAGGTGACCCCGGCCGTGGTGCCGCTGCCTCGCGAAGGAGAACGGCGCTTGGCCAAGGCACTGGCAGACGCTCGAGAGCAGTCCGCCGTCTCGCCGAAGAAGAAGGATATTAGGACTTTCCATGAGCTGCTCAACCATTTCCCGGCCATTGCTAAGCAGATGCAATCGGGACTGGAGAAGCTGTTTCGCGAGTTCACACAGGTCTTCGAACGGCCGCTGCCGCCGCCGCCATCAGCAGCGGACATCCCGGACCCGGAGCCGGACGGACCGATAGCCACGGCTCTGAAGAGAGCGAGGTCCAACAGCGACGTGGGACAAGTGCCTGCCACTGGATTCAACGGCGCGCCAGCCTATGAGACAACTTTCGAAGATGACGAAACTGTGATGAGGACTGCGCTAGAGACGGCCGTCACGGCAGCCATTGACCTGTTTCAGAGCGTCGACAGGCAGCAACTTTCGCTGCTCGGCGCGACCACGGACCTGACGGGTCCCCTCGTCGAGCGACTGATCGAACGCTACATCGCCGAGAACGTCCACCACATGCTGTTCCCACGCCTCGCCGCGCTTAGAAGGCAGGAGGACCTAGAGCTGGAGGCCAAAATCCGGCAGATGGATTTCATCGACATCTCGCAGCTGGGGGTTGTCATTGACGGGGGCAACCGCGCCAAGCGTGATGTGATCAACAGGTTGGGGCGGGCCGTCGAGGAGTTCCGAAAGATGCCCCACGCGAGCTGCCCTCAGGAGATGATGGAAATCCTTCTTTCTACAACCAAGGCGGCGACCCACCTCTCAGATGCGCCACAACCAGGTGAAGCGCCCGGGTCAGCAACTGAAAAGCCGGCCATGACGATCAATGCTGACACGTTGGTGTCCCTGCTTCTCTACGTTGTGATCAAGGCACAAATCAAGCATCTGCAGGCGCGGCTGGCCTACATTCAGGGGTTCATCTTTATCGACGATGTCGAGAGCGGGGAAATGGGATATGCCCTTAGCACTTTTGAGGCAGTGCTATCATACCTCGACCGCGACTCCGGCGGCTTGCGGCGAGCCAGCCGACGGAACAGGGCCCTATGGGATGCCACCTCAAAAGGCGACTTACCTGAGCTCAGGAAGATCATGGAACCAGACGAGGATGCCATTGAGGATGACGAGGGGTTATTCGGATCTTCCCACTCGCGAAGACGGTCGTCGAGTGGCTGGAGCTTCACAAACGGGAGTTCGAGACGGTCCTCGTTGAGTTTTACCGCCTCGGAAAGCTTCTCCCTGGGGTCTGGTCTCAGCCATGTGTTCCCCTTCCAGAACGGGACGGACACGGAGGAGGATGCCATGCCTCCACCAAAACGAGTCAAAAAGGTGGCCATGGACACCAGGAGCATGTCCAGCGGGTCCGAGATCTCGTTCCGGTCGATGCCAATGAGCATTGCGACTTTTAGCGCTATCGAAGGGGATACATCGATAGAACGGCTGTCTCAGACCCAAGACGCGTTTGGCGAGTCGGTTCCCATGATGGCTATCCAGAACAAACAACCAGAGGCTCTGAGATACCTGCTCTCCCTGAGGGAGTACTACTCTGCAGAGACCATACTAGACGACCAAAACAACGAAGGGACTACGCTGTTCAGCGCTGCTGTACAACTAGGACACGAGGCCACCATCAACATGGTTCTCGACTTCCTGCTGGAGTCTACGAGCGACAGCAGGATTAGCGAATACCTGGCGATCCAGGACACCTGGGGCAGGAGTGCCGCCCACTACCTGTTTCACGCACCCTTCTTAATACAACGCATTGGCAGGATGCTGCCATGGCGGCAAAAGGACAAGAACGAGCAGACGCCGCTGTTTGCCCTCTGCCGATCCTACGACCACCCGAATTACTCGACCATGGTCCAGGAAGCACTAGATGCAGCAACCAAGAGCCAAGGGGACGGCCAGCCGCTTCACCTGGACAACCACGTGGATATCAAAGGGAACACGCTGCTGCACATTGTCAACGACGCCAGCCTGGCCACGAGGATTCTCCAGAAGTGCGACGTCGATGTCAACGCGACGAACGAGAAGAAGTTCACGCCCCTTATGCTGGCCAGCAAATACGGCCGCTTCGACATGGTCCGGACGCTGTTCAGCGATCCCCGGGTAGACGTCGCCGCACGGGAGCTGAGGGGACTGACGGCGGTCGAGCTGGCCAAGGACGACGAGGTGCGGAACAAGATCGACGATCTGACGCTCTTCTCTGCCATACCGTCCATGGACTCCCGGACCACCGGCGTCGTCCGCGCCTACTTTGTCGAGGACGCCTCGGTCCGCTTCGTCCTCAAGTCGGGCGCACCGGTGGATAGCCAAAGCTACGCCGTCACGACCTGCCGGCGGTCCCTGACCGACTTTGAGCACCTCGCCAAGCTCCTGCAGATGGAGAACCCGGCGTCGTGGATTCCGTCGCTGGCGGACCTGCGCTCGCCGATCCAGATCCCCTCACGGCCCAGCCGCGCGGTGCTGAAGGACCTCCAGGTGCGGATGGACTGGTTCTTGCGGGTGCTGCTGCAGCACCCGACGTTTGCCACGCACGAGATGCTGTGGGAGTTCTTTCTGGTGCCGGACCTGCAGCTCGACATGATGGCCGAGCGCAGCAAACTCAAGGCGGACGCCCTCATGGAGAAGGTGCACGACGAGTTTGAGCCGGTGGAGGATCTCCGCGAGGTCGAGCAGTTCACCGACCACGCGCGCGACATGGTTCGCAGCGTGCACTTTTCTACGCGGAGCGTCGCGCGACGGGCCAACGTCGTCGGCAATGTCGTCACCGGTATGTCTCCCCCTCTCCTTACCTCTGGCAAACAGC
>Ga0247823_10003313_pt1 | contig 13053 bp, 7 predicted proteins | sample 13C_PalmiticAcid_2_FD_192426 | JGI IMG/M metagenome (GOLD analysis project Ga0247823, IMG submission 192426) | Soil microbial communities from agricultural site in Penn Yan, New York, United States - 13C_PalmiticAcid_Day30 | ecosystem: Environmental > Terrestrial > Soil > Agricultural land...
GCAGGTCGACATCGACAGCATGGTCGAAGCCGACAAGACCTTCGCCCAGCTGCTTGGGAAAGATGCTTCCGAGCGGTATCGGATCATCATGGAAGAATCCGCCGAGGCGGATGACCTGGATCTGTAAGATTCACCACAGAGACACAGAGTTTGGGAGAAGAGGGAGATCGCAGTCTGATGGCGAGCTCGGTCTGAATTCGATCTCTTTCAATTAGGAACGAGTTCAGTGCGGCCACCGACCGTTGCAGGCCGCGATCTCCCTCTTCTCCGCGTCCCTGCGGTGAATCTTCTCTCGCAGGGGCAGGCAGCCCGCAACCGTCGATTACAATCGCGTCTCCCCACCGAAGGAGCCGCTCATGCATCGTCGTGACTTCCTCTCGACCACTCTTGCCGCGGCCGCTTCCGTCGCGGCCGGCGCTTACGCCGCCGCCCCCGAAAAGATCCGCCGGGTCGGCCTCATCGGCTGCGGCTGGTACGGAAAGGTCGACCTGCTCCGCCTGATCCAGATTTCGCCCGTCGAGGTGGCCTCAATGTGCGACGTCGATTCGCAGATGCTCGACGCCGCGGCCGGGATCGTTTCCGAGCGTCAGAAGTCACACAAGAAGCCGCGGACTTACAGCGACTACCGCAAGATGCTCGCCGAGAAGGACCTCGACATTTGCCTCGTCGCGCCGCCCGACCACTGGCATGCCCTGCCGATGATCGCCGCCTGCGAGGCCGGGGCCGACATCTACGTCCAGAAGCCGATCAGCGTCGACGTCCTCGAAGGCAAGGCAATGCTCGATGCCGCGCGCAAGCACAACCGCGTCGTGCAGGTCGGCACCCAGCGCCGCAGCACGCCCCACCTGATTGAAGCCCGCGAGCAGATCATCAAGGAAGGCCGGCTCGGCACGATCGGACTCGTCGAGATCTGCTGCTACTACCACATGCGGGCCAAGGACAATCCGCCCGACACGAAGCCGCCCGAGAACCTCGACTACGAAATGTGGACCGGCCCCGCGCCAATGCGGCCGTACAACGCCCTCGTCCATCCCCGCCGCTGGCGGTCGTTCACCGAATACGGCAACGGCATCGTCGGCGACATGTGTATCCACATGCTCGACATGGTCCGCTGGATCCTCGACCTCGGCTGGCCTCGCTCGATCGACTCCGCCGGCGGCATCCTCGTCGACACGAAGAGCAAGGCCAACATCTCCGACACGCAGACCGCCACGTTCGATTTCGACGGCGGCCCGAAAGTCGTCTGGACCCACCGCTCCTGGGGCGAAGCGCCCGATCCCAAGTACCCCTGGGGCGCGACGTTCTACGGCGACAAGGGAACGCTCAAGGCCAGCGTCAACAGCTACGACTTTACGCCGGCCAAGGGCGTGCAAGGCGAGCCGGTCCATAAGGACTACCTCGACGAACTCGACAAGTACCCCGAGGACAAGACCGAGAAAGACCTCGAAAAGCACGTCGCCCCGGCCGTCCGCGTGCACATGCAGAACCTGCTCGACAACATCGACTCCCGCGGCAAGCCCGTGGCCGATATCGAACAGGGCTACATCTCAACGGCCAGCTGCATTCTGGCGAACCTCTCGATGGAACTCGGCCGCTCGCTGAAGTTCGACCCGAAGACGACGACGGTTGTTGGTGACGAAGAGGCGACGAAGCGATTGAAACGCGCCTACCGGACCCCTTGGGAGCATCCGGCGGCATCTTCGTGATGCCGATGGCCAGCGAACCCAGTGCGATTCATTCTGAAGGATTGCAGAGCCGCCCGAGGAACAGCACCGCGCCGGTCTTTCGGTGAACGATCACAAAGAGGAACGGGTGATCCGCGCGGAACACGGCCCGCTTCGGCGGTTCACCGCCACCGCCGAAACCGCCCGTTGTGACGGCGGCGGCACGGGTTCCCTGTTCATCCACCTCGATCATGGCGTGTTGCATGACTTCGGTCAGAAAAACAGGGATCTCGGGCGTCCGTGTGAGTAGCCCCGCAAAATCTCCGGCGCCCCGGTCGAATGCCGTCTGGATTCCCTCGCTCTTCAATCCATTCGTCAGGCCGATTTTCGATCGAATCTGAAACCGCGGAAGAGTCAGTTCGGTGTCGATGTCCCAGGAACTGGTTTCCAGCGGTTCCGAATCTTCCGGCGGACTCGACTCAACTGAAAAGAAGCCGCCGCCGCTGGTGCTCTTCACCGGCTTCGCCTTCTGCAGCGCCGCCCAGAGACTCGTCAATTTGTCGCTGTCCAGCGAGCTTTCGAGCTTCTCGAGGCCGTCATTGCGACGCGGGAGGATCACGACCATTGCCGCAGCGGAATCCTTATAGGGCAATTCAATGGCCTGAAAGTCTTCCGCCTCGACCAGGTGAAAACGGTTCCTCTGAAACATCAGCGGATGTCGCACCGACTCAGTCTCATTCAGATGGAACGCTTTCGCCGCCGTGTTCTCCGGCTTGAAGGTGTGCGCCCATTTCTTCTCGAGAAAGACGGCACTGACCAGAAACAGCGACGTCTCGCGATCAAAGCTTCCTGCATCGACCACCGACTTGATCGCCCCTCTTGTCTGTCTGTCGCTCCATTCATTCATCGCCCGCGCGACTCCCTCCGGAGCGCGCGAAAATCTGGCCGGGCGAACCTCGGTTCCAAGATCGGCTTTCCAGCGAGCGGCAAATCGCTTGTCCAGGCTGAGTTTCGAATCCACCCAGATCGATTGAGCAAACCGCCATTCGCCCGCGCGGTCGTTGGCGATGTCATCGAGGACATCGGCTTTCCAGTGTTTCATCAGATCGCTGATCGAGGCGTCGTCCTGCGGAAGGCCCAGTGCGGCGACGATTTCTTCACGGGTCGGACCGCGAGCGCCGTCCGCCGCGATGGCAAGCACAGTCGCTGCACCGATCGGCGAGATGACGACGTTCCTGTTCTTTTCGGCCACACGTCCGAATAGTTTCCAGGAGAACTCGTTGAAGGCCTTGATTGTCGAAGCGGACGTGTCTCGCGGAACGGCCGGTTCATCGGCCGGCGCCAGTGCAGGCATCGCGGCCAGGCACCAGACGATCACGCATGGAATCCGCCGCGGCATGCGTAGCCCCCTGGTTTGAGAACGTCTCAAATTCGGCGGCGTTAATTCGCCGCCCCCCGCTCGCCGTCAGGCCATGAGGCCTTCAATCGCCGTTCCGTGGATATCGGTCAGCCGGAAATCGCGCCCCTGGAACCGGTACGTCAGCTTCGTGTGGTCGATCCCGAGGCACTTGAGCGCCGTTGCGTTCAAATCGTGGATATGCACCGGGTCCTTCACGATGTTGTAGCAATAGTCGTCCGTCTCGCCCCAGGTGATGCCGGGCTTCATGCCGCCGCCGGCCGCCCACATGGTGAAGCACCGGCCGTGATGATCGCGGCCGTAGTTGTCGGCCGTGAGCGCCCCCTGGCTGTAGACGGTTCGCCCAAACTCGCCTCCCCAGATGACGAGCGTGTCGTCCAGGAGACCCCGCTGCTTGAGGTCGGTGATCAGGGCGGCCGAAGGCTGGTCGACGTCTTTGCACTGGCCGCGGATCTGCTTCGGAAGGCTGGAGTGCTGGTCCCAGCCGCGGTGCATCAGCTGGATGAACCGCACGCCGCGCTCGGCCATCCGCCGGGCCAGGAGGCAGTTTCGCGCGAACCCGCCGTCGACGCCGTCGTCCTTGATGCCGTACATGTCGATCGTGTCTTTCGACTCGTTCGACAGGTCGGTCAGGTCGGGAACGGACGTCTGCATGCGGTACGCCATTTCGTACTGCGCGATGCGGGCGTTGATTTCCGGGTCGCCGTAGGCCTGTGAGGCGAGTTCATTGAGCTGGCCGATGCCGTCGAGCATCCGCCGCCGCGAATCGCTGTCGATGCCCGGCGGGTTCGACAGGTAGAGCACCGGGTCGTCGCCCGAGCGGAACCGCACACCCTGGTGTTCGCTGGGGATGAAACCGCTCCCCCACAACCGCGAGAAGATCGGCTGGTCGGTCTTGTTCCCGCTTCCCTGCGAGATCATCACGATGAACGCCGGCAGGTTGTCGTTGGCGGACCCCAGGCCGTACGACAGCCAGGCGCCGAAGCTCGGCCGGCCCGGCTGCTGGGAACCGGTCTGCAGGAACGTCGTGGCCGGATCGTGGTTGATCGCCTCGGTGTTCATCGACTTGATGACGGCGATGTCGTCGACGATCTTCGCCGTGTGCGGCAGCAGGTCGCTGACCCACGTTCCCGACTGGCCGTGCTGCGCGAACTTGAAGATCGGCGCGGCGCAGGGAAACGCCTTCTGGCCGGCCGTCATGCCGGTGATCCGCTGCCCCATGCGGATCGAGCCGGGGAGTTCGGTGTTGTTGTAGTCGGCCAGTTTCGGCTTGTAGTCGAACAGGTCGATATGCGACGGCCCGCCCGACATGAACAGGTAGATCACTCGCTTGGCTTTGGCGGGGAACTGCAGCGAAGGCATCGCGCCCTGGGAGGCGAACAGCTGCGGGTTCAGCAGGGATGCGAGCGCTGCGGTGCCGAAGCCCGTGGCCGTGCGGCCCAGGAACTGGCGACGGGGCAAGGCCTGCGGTTGTTGAAACAGGTTCATGAGTTTCGCCTCCACATTCAGCGCTGGAGTTCCGGCTTCGGTCGGCCAACGTGTGCTTGAGCTTCAAAACACCGCCTGAAGGCGGAACTCCAGCGGGTTCAGTTCCTTGTCACGGATTCATCCAGGTTCAGCACCGCACTCGCCATCGTCGCCCACGCCGCCACCTCGTCCACCGCGAACTTCGGGTTCCGCGCCGACTCACCAACCGCCACCAGCTTCTCGGCCGCGGCCCGGTCCTCCCGGTACTTCTGTTCCTGATCACGCAGGAGCGCGGTCAGGATCGCATGTTCGCGATCAGTCGGCCGCCGGGCCGTCACCAGCCGGAACAGGAAATCAATCTTCGCATCGGCCGAGTCGCCACCTTCCAGCAGCACGCGCTCCGCCAGCTTCCTCGACGCCTCGACATAGGTCGGGTCATTCAGCAATACCAGCGCCTGCAGCGGCGTATTGGTCCGCGCACGTCGCACAGTGCAGGTTTCGCGATCGGGAGCGTCGAATGTCGCCAGCGTCGGCGGCGGGCAGGTCCGCTTCCAGAACGTATACATCGTCCGCCGGTACAGCCCTTCGCCGTGGCTCTGCACGTACTTCTGGGCCGAGAACCGGTCGCCGTCCTCACGCGACATCAGTTCTTCCCACAGGCCGGCCGGCTGATAAGGCGAGACGCTCTCGCCGCCGATGCGGTCTGACAGCAGCTTGCTCACCGCCAGGGCCTGGTCTCGGATGAACTCCGCCTGCAGCCGGAACCGCGGCCCGCGGGCCAGCAACTCGTTTTCCGAATCCTTCGAGAGCAGCTCCGGCGTGACGGCCGAGTTCTGCCGGTAGGTCGCCGACGTCACCAGCTCCCGCACCAGCGCCTTGATGTCCCACGCCCCCCGGTTTGGATTCGAGGCTGAACCGTGCGTGAACTCCCAGGCCAGCCAGTCCAGCAGCTCGGGATGACTTGGCTTCGCCCCCTGGGCGCCGAAGTCCTCGACCGTCTTCACCAGCCCGGCCCCGAAGAACATCTGCCAGTAGCGGTTCACGGTTACCCGCGGCGTTAGCGGTTGATCGGCCGCGACCAGCCATTGCGCCAGTCCCAGCCGGTTCGTGGGCAGGCCATCAGCGATCGGCGGCAGGACGGCCGGCGTCCGGGCGGTCACCTTGTCCCCCTTCTTGTCGTATTCTCCGCGCATCAGGATGAACGTGTCCCGCGGCTGCGGCATCTCGGCCATCACCATCGCCGTGGGAATCGCCTTCTCGACCTTGCCGATCTCATCCCGCAGCTTTGCCAGCTCCTTCGCGGCCTCGCGCAGCTCGCCCGAGACTTCGCCGCGGAAGTACGCCCGCAGCGCCGTTTTGTCCGCATCGGAACGCTGATCCGGTGCTTTCTTCACGATCTGCCGCGTCGCGCGTGGCAGCGAGTCAATCGAGTGAACCGCGCGGCTGTCGGTCAGCGACACCCGGATCCGCCCCGGCTGATGCTGGCCAAACTGAGACTGGAAATCGAAGACCACCTGGCCGGCCCCCTGCAGCGGTTCTTCCAGTTCGATCACCAGCGAATGCGCTTTGCCAGTTTCTGGATAGATCGCCCAGCCGCTCTTGGGATCGCCGTCGATGGCCTTCGATGCTTCGAAGTCCTTCTGGGCAAAGTCGCTGGAGGCGCTTCGCAACTTGACCGGCAGCAGTTCGCTTGCGTCGTTCTTCACTCCGCAACGAACATCCGTCAGCACCAGGTTTCCATTCTCCGAGCGTCCCGGGCCATTGACCGGCAGCGAGTCGTCGGGAAGAACTTCCAGCCGGATGCCCGTTGCCGGCTTCTGGCCCGCGTCAAAGCTGATCGTGTACGTATCGCGTTCCGGATTCGTACCGGTCAGCTTCCAGGATCCATCGGCCTGCGGCTCGATCGTCGCGCCCCCCTGGGAAACCAGCTGTGCAGCGGCGTCGCCTTCCACGGCAAGCGCCGTCCATCGGGCGCCGCCGGCCAACAGCGACTTCTCCCATTCCGCCTGGGCCGCATCGAGCTTCTCATTCGGCTCGTTGACGGCCGACTCGCGTTTCGCGATGCGGCTTTTCAGCAGTTCGAGCTTCTCGGACTGTTCCTTCGAAGGCAGCGACAACAGCGGGGCTGCGTTTCCGCTGATTCCATCCAGCCCCTTTTCCGGCACGTTATGGAAGAAGGCGTACAGCCCGTAATACTCCTTCTGGGAAATCGGGTCGTACTTGTGATCGTGGCACTGGGCGCAGGCGATCGTGAGCCCGAGGAACACCGTGCCGAACGTGTTCACGCGGTCGACGATGTAAGCGTTGTGATACTCCTCGGGGATCGCCCCCCCCTCGAAGTTGATCATGTGATTGCGATTGAACCCGCTGGCGATCTGCTGCTCGGTCGTCGCATTCGGCAAGAGGTCCCCCGCCATCTGCTCGACGATGAACTGGTCATACGGCTTGTTGTGATTGAACGCATCGATCACGTACTCGCGCCACTTCGTCATGTCGCGGGCGGAGTCGATGTGGTAGCCATGCGTATCCGCGTACCGGGCCGCATCGAGCCAGTCGAGACCCATCCGCTCGCCGAACTGCGGGCTGGCCAAAAGCCGGTCGACCACCTTCTCGTAGGCGTCGGGGCTTTGATCCGCGAGAAACGCATCGATGTCGGCCAGCGTTGGCGGGAGCCCCGTCAGGTCGAACGTCACCCGCCGGATCAGCAACTCCCGGGGCGCTTCCGGCGACGGCTTCAATCCCTCCGCTTCCAGCCGCGCGAGGATGAACCGGTCAACATCGTTTTTCGCCCAGCCCTGGTCCTTCGTCTCCGGGACGGCCGGCCGCGCGGGTGTGACAAACGACCAGTGCGTCGCGTAGTCGGCTCCTTCTGAAATCCAGCGTTTCAGGATCTCCCGCTCCGACGCCGACAGCTGTCGATTGCTGTCTTTGGGCGGCATGACTTCATCGGGATCGGACGAAAAGATCCGTTTGACGAGCGCGCTGTCATCCGGCTTCGAAGGGACGATCGCGACCGTCCCCGATTCCGACGGCTTGAGCGCCGCGTCGCGAACATCCAGCCGCAGCCCGGCCTGCCGGGCTGCTTCATCCGGACCGTGACACGCGAAGCACTTGTCCGACAGGATCGTCCGCACATCGCGATTGAAATCGAGCCGTGGTTCCGCCGCGTGTGCAGCGCCGCCCCAGCCTCCCGAGATCACGGCCGCGATGATCAGCAGCGAGCAACTGCGATCCGACATTCGTTCCGCCTTGTCAACGATTGGCAACAGCAACAGACGACATCGAGATAGCTTGAACAGAAGAACGCAAAGGACGCAAAGATAATCAGGTTCTGGCCTGCATAGAGATCAGGTCGGCCTGACTCAGATTGGGCCTCCCTCGCTCGAAACGACCTTTGCGATCTTTGCGTCCTTCTGTTCAAACCCTTCTGTCGAACTCCTTCAAACCGAACGTCTAGTTTCCCCCAACAGTCGCCTTCTGGCTACCGTTGTTTGTCCAGGCCCAGCGAAACAGGTTTCGGCTGTCCGTGTACCGGGCGTCGCTCGACGTCGCCCCCAGCACCACCACGATCAGCTTTCGGCCGTCCCGTTCCCCCAGCGACACCAGGCAGGCGCCGGCCGGAGTTGTCGTTCCGGTCTTCAGCCCCAGGTATCCCTCGGTGTCGAGCAGCTTGTTCGTGTTCTTCCACAGCTCGTAGCGAGTGTACCCCGCGGCCCCTTCGAGCTTGCCGGCGTACTTGCGGGTCCCGGTGTACACCAGGATCTGACCATCATCGATCAGGGCCTTCGCCAGCACCATCAAGTCGCGGGCACGGGCGTGATGACCGTTCGATCCCAGTCCATGCGGATCCGCGAACTTCGATCCGGCCATCCCCAGTCCTGCGGCCGTCCGGTTCATCTCGGCCACGAACCGCACGAGCGGATCGGTCGTCTCCGGCTGATCCTCCGGTCCTTTGAACCGAGCGCCGAAATGCTCGGCGAAGGCCGTTGCGGCGTCGTTGCCGGAGGGAAGCATCAGGCCGTACAGCAGTTCGCGAACTGAGACCCGTTCCCCGGCCCGCACATCCGCCGTCGAACCCGGCGTTTTGTCGGCCCGCTCGGAGATGTTCACGATCTCGTCCAGCACGGCCGGCGTTTTCTTAGCCTCACGCAGCACGATGTAGGCCGTCATTAACTTCGTGGTGCTGGCCATCGGCAGCGACTCATCCTGGTTTCCGCCGGCAATCAGTTCGCCGGACTTCGCGTCGCCGATCGCCCACGCCTTGCACGTCACGAACGGAGCCCCGTCGAGCGGGTCGGCCGCCGTCTTCTCGGGCAGCGCCATGTCGAGCTTGGAGATGTCGGTGACCATCATCTGCTCGGTCACCAGTCGTCCCAGTGCCTTCCAGGTGTCCGAGTTGACGATGCCTGTCTCCGGCAGCGATTTCAGTTTTTGGAAGGCAATCACGGCCGCTTCCGTCGCCGGGCCGAAATCACCGTCGATTGTCACCCCCTGTCCCTTCGGAAGTCGCTCGTTCAGCGTCCGCTGCAGCGATTCCACCAGCGGCCCGCCCGATCCGACTTTCAAAACCTCGAGGGCCGCGGGAGTCCGCGTGCCCGTCGGCCGGTTGAAACGGTCAAAGGCTTCCTTCGTGATGTTGGCGATCAAGAGCTGCGCCGCGTTCTCTTCAACCCAGCTCTGGTCCTTGTTCTCATTCGTCAGCACGCACACCAGCAGCGGCCCGCTTTCAAGATCAATGAACCCGGCCGCCGTCCGCACCTTGTCGACGGCGCCTCCCTTGTAGCCATACTTCGTTCCCCGCGGCAGCAGCTTCGAGAACGTCTCCTTGTCCCCGTTCGACCGCAGATGGGCGACCATCGCCTTCGTCGAGGCCTCGTTCGCTAACTCGCCTTTGAGCAGCCGCTCGAGCAGCGACACCATGTCCGCGGCCGTGGTGCTTCCCAGGCCGTATTTCACGCTCCGCTCGGGAGCGATGGACGTATCCCGCCGGTACACCTTGGCGTGGATTTTGGTTTCCGGGTAACCCAGTTCCTCCATCGCTTTCGCCGTCGCCGGCAGCCCGATCGCATCCAGCACCAGGTTCGTTCCGGTGTTGTCCGAATAGGCCATCATCAGCCGGATGGCGTCGCGAACCGACAGCTGCATCCCGGCCGTGAAATGTTGCGTCAGGATACCCGAGCCCGGCACCTTGTCTTCTTCCTTCAGCGTGACCAGTTTCTCGAGGTCGACCTTGCCGGCCTCCGACTGCCGGTACGCCTCGATCATCACCGACAGCTTGATCAGGCTGGCCGTCGGCATCGGTTCCTTCTCATTGAGAAAGAACGTCTCACCCGACTTCACGTGCTTCACCGCAACGGCGACCTGCCCCTGGTGGGCGGCCGCCAGTTCGCGAATGCGGTCCTTCCAGCGGTCCGACTGGGCCTCCGCCGCCGAGACGAACAGGACAAAACAACCGGCGACGACGAGTCGACGCACGGTGCGCGACTCCAGAACACGCTGCAACATGGGACAGAACCTCTGAAGCGGTGAAAGAAATCGAGCCGCAATTCTTAGTGTGCAGCACTCGCTCCGGAAACGAAAGCGAGGGAACATACGAGCCCGGATCCGCCACGCCACCGACTCTGGGGCCGCCATTCCGATCATCGCACCCGCACGCCTGTCCGCCTGCATTATCTTACGACAGGTAAACCACTTACGAATTCCCGCCTCGCGCCCCGCCAACTTCCCGCGAACGGGCGTAGAATGCACTGCCTCGTTCGAGTTTGTTGCGTCCAACCAGTACCTGATGAAGACGTCCCACTGCACCTGCGGAAACCGGCTGTTCTTCGAGAACACCCTCTGTGTCCGCTGTGGATCGGAAACCGGCCTCTGCCCGGACTGCTATTTCATCACCTCCCTCGTTCCCGACGAGGATGGTCACTTCCGCTGCGGCAATCCCGATTGCAGGGCTCGCGTTACGAAGTGCCGGAACTTCGCGGTCGAACAGGTCTGCAACGGGCTCGTCTCGCTGGCCGAACCGAACCTCAGCGAATGGTCCCTCTGCCGCGAATGCCGTCTGACGCGGATCATTCCGGACCTGTCCATCGCCGGAAACCGGGAGAAATGGCGGGCGCTCGAGACGGCCAAACGCCGCGTGCTCTACACGATCCAGGCCCTCGGTCTGCCGATCGGGCGTCCCGAGAACCAGGCCCTGCCCAGGCTGGTGTTCCACTTCAAGGCCGATGAAGAGCTGCCGGTTTACACGGGCCACGCCGGCGGAATCATCACGATCAACATCGCCGAAGCCGATGACGTCGAACGCGAACGCAATCGCGTCGCCTTCGGCGAGCCCCATCGAACGCTGGTCGGACACTTCCGTCATGAACTTGGCCACTATTTCTGGGACATCCTCGTCCGTGGCCGCTGCGACGGCGCCTTCCGCGACCTCTTCGGAGACGAACGAAAGCCGACCTACGAGGACGCCAAGGTCCGCTATTACATGTACGGCCCTCCCGCCGACTGGCAGGGACGTTTCATTTCCGCCTACGCGGCCATGCACCCCTGGGAAGACTTCGCCGAAACCTTCGGCGCCTATCTCGACATGGTCGCCATCCTCGACACCGCCCACGCGATGTCCGGCGAGCAGCAGCGCAACGTCGAGTGCGTCAAGATGCTCGCCGCCTATCAGCAGGTCGGCATCCTCGTCAACGAACTCAACCGCGAGATGGGCATCCAGGACCTTGTCCCCGAAGTCTTCTCGGGCAACGTCGTCGACAAGCTCACCTTCATTCACCGGCTGATTGCGAAAAGCTCGCTGGTGTAGACAATGCGTCCATCCGCCTGTTGACGATTGCCCGGCCGGCTCGATCTCCGGGGTCAACCCCATCGGTTCCGAGACCAACCACGCCTCGTGCCGGCATCCCGATCTGATTGACCGCTTTGTGACGCCCGCTTCCGACATCGCCACCCAGGTCGCCGAGGCCGCGGACTCGCTCCGGGCCCGGGGGGCGCCGCCGGTTCAGGTCGGGCTCATTCTCGGAACCGGCCTCTGCGACGTCGCCGAAGCGATCGAGAAGCCGTTGGTCGTCCCATACGGCGACATCCCGCACTTCAGGTCTCCAACCGCCATCGGCCACCACGGTCGGCTGACCATTGGCCGGCTCGGCACGACAACTGTCGCCGCCCTGCAAGGCCGCTGCCATCTCTACGAAGGGGGAGAACCTTTCCGGCTGGCCCTCCCGGTTCGCGTGCTCTCGGCCCTCGGCATGCAGTCGCTCATCGTGACCAACGCCGCGGGTGGTCTGAAGGCCGATCATCAGGTGGGGGACCTCATGGTCATCCAGGACCACCTCAACATGATGTTCGCCAACCCGCTGATCGGCCCCCACGATCCGCAGTTCGGCCCCATGTTTCCCGACATGTCCGCGCCGTACGACGCCGTGCTCTCGCGCCGCGCCCTCGAGATCGCCCGGCAGCACAACATCCACGCGACGGCCGGCGTCTACGCCGCGGTCTGCGGTCCGAACTATGAAACCCGCGCCGAGATGCGGATGTACCGCCGCCTCGGCGCCGATGCCATCGGCATGTCGACGGTCCCCGAAGTTCTGGCCGCGGCCCAACTGGGGCTGAAGGTGCTTGGCATCTCGACCATCACGAACGTCTGTAGTCCGGATCTCGTCGACCAGACGTCCGGTGACGCGGTCGCCCAGGCCGCATCGGGCGCGGCGCCGAAAGTCGTGCAGATCCTGAAAGCCCTCCTGGCGGGGTGACCGTCGAGGTGCACCAGTCAACGTGATCGTTACGGCCGACTCGATCAATCGCCCGTTGCTCGGAAACGACTGTTTCCAGTGAACCCCCGAGGTCTTGAGCGCCGAGCGCGAATGTGTCGACTGCACGGACGCGTCACGACAAGGGCAGGGAACCATGCCGCTAACAAGTCGCATCTGCTGCGGCGTCGTTGCCCTCGCTTTGATTGCGGGGCCGGCGGCCGCGCAGGAGTTCCGTGGCCCGTTCGCCGAGGCGATTGAAGGCCGTGAGGACGCCGAGCTCGAAACCGACCGCGATTCATTCACCCCGGCCACGTCCCTCGTCGGCCGCGGCTGGACAATGGTCGAGTCGTCCTACTCGTTCATCGATAACCGCATCTCTCCGGACAGCCACAGCTTTCCCGAGATCCTGACGCGCGTGGGTGTCAGCGATTGGCTCGAGCTTCGACTCGGCTGGAACTATGAAACGGGCGGCGGCGGGGCCGTCTCAGGATCCGAGATCGGCGGCGACGAGGAGACCGGGAGCCGCGAAACCGAAACCACCTTCCTCTACGGTTTCAAGGTTCGCCTGTCCGAGCAGGACGCCTGGCTTCCGAACTCGGCCGTCATCGTCCACGCCAGCACTCCGACGTCAGGCCCGAATTCAGCCACCCAGTTCGTCACCGCCTATGTGGCCGGCTGGACGCTGCCGAATGAATGGAGCCTCGATTCATCCATCCGGTATGTCGCGGCGGATGTAGAGGGAGGCCACTTCATCCAA
>Ga0247823_10003314_pt1 | contig 13052 bp, 16 predicted proteins | sample 13C_PalmiticAcid_2_FD_192426 | JGI IMG/M metagenome (GOLD analysis project Ga0247823, IMG submission 192426) | Soil microbial communities from agricultural site in Penn Yan, New York, United States - 13C_PalmiticAcid_Day30 | ecosystem: Environmental > Terrestrial > Soil > Agricultural land...
TCCCCGTCCCCGCCTACCCAACCACAGCTACGTCCGGGTCGTCCTATCGCCTGGACGCCAGGTACTCGGCCGCCTTGTCCCAGGTGGAGCGGTCGACGGCAGGGATGTCCTTGGCGTTCAATGTCTTGACGCCAGCATAGAGAGCGTCGAAGAAGTTGCAGGCGACGTCAAAGTCCTCGGTGAAGGACACAGCATAGGGCACATAGACGCCCGGGAACTGCTGCAGTTTTTGTTCCTTGTGGGGATCATTCGGTACCAGGTCGTCGAGATACGTCTTCACGGCAATGCCGAGGGCAACATCCGGGTCATAGAGGAAGGGGAGCCTGCGAGACGTGTTAGCATCAAACTTGAGTATTCAGGTGGACCAAAAACATACTGGTGGCTCAGTTCCCAACCGTCGTCCCGGTTCCGCTTGGCCTGTGCGTACATGAACATGGACGCGAGAATCGCCTCGACCAGGTCACGGTCGGCCGACCGCACCTCGGAGACCAGGGAGCGGAAAGCTAGCAAGTTCTTGCTAAGAGGACCGGTGTAGCCGTTCGCCTGGTGCCTGAGCTTGAGCAAACTCGCGCATCTGCTGATCAGCAGCAGGCTCGCCTGGTCGGATTCAGAGCCGTTCAGGGGAAGGCCACGCAGCTCGTCGTGCGGGTTTCTGGCGTTGAGGAGCTCAAAGCGGATCAAGTCGAGCGCTACAAGAACGGACTCGTACAGATGCGGGAAACCGGGGTACTTGCTGACGGTCGGCTCGAGAGCAGACAGGGCAGCGGCCAACGCAGAGCCCCAACTGGTCAGCTCATGCTGGTCGTCCACGTAGCCCCGAATGTGCAGGAACCTCCAGAGGCAGATCGACTTGATGAGAGCGGCCGACTCGACGCCCCTCAGCTTCTCCTTGGGGTTTGAGCGAGTCAGGGCGACGAATTTTGGGTTCTTCAGCGCCCGAACCTCGGACAGGATCGAGCCGTGGGCGAATTGCGGAAAATTCTCAGCGATTGCCGCCTCCCGCACGTTCCAGCTGGCGACTTGGGCGGCGAAGTTGCCCTTAGCTTCTTGCCGGTCCCAGACAGTGGACGAAAAGTTGCGGTCATACCAGACCTTCATGCTGATATTCTTAAATCCAATGCCGCGGTTCAGACGAGGAATGACCAGACTCAGGGCAGCCTCCTTGATGCGGACCGACTGCGTTGTGACCAGCCTCCTGTACTCGTCCGAGGCGACTCCATCAAGCGTCGGCAGAACCTGCAACTGGCCATAGGTGATCCAGGTGAGGATTCGCGGTCCGATCAAGCCCGTGTTGAGGTAGTGGAACAGCTCCGAAGGGAGCTGGAGACCGAGGTATTCGTGGCTATCATTGGTCAGGTGCTCGTAGTCGTGAACCTTGACCTCGCCATTTTCGGCGATATAGACGAAGTGGTCTACGGCCATCCGGGCTTTGCGGTACTTGTCGAGCCAATTGGGGTCCTGGCTCTTCAGAATGTCGTGGAAGCTAGTGCAGACGAGAGTCACCGACTTCTCGGCGGTGCGCAGCATGTTAACTGCGTCAGCGACCGTGTGGGGCTGCGTCTTGATGATGGTCTGGTCGGCGAGGGGCGGGAACGGTGGCAGGAAGGACGTGCCCGTCATCAAGAAGGCGTCGACAAACAGAGACTCGCTGACATTGAGCGTCTTCAGAATGTGCTTCTTGGAAACCGCATAAACCAGGTTGCTCTCCCAGTCAATGGTGCGAATGACGCAGTCCCGGATGGGATACAGCAGGAGCTCCGAGGGGCCCATGATGCCGGCGCACTGGTCTGAGTCGAACATGTCAAAGTATGCCATCTGCCTGGAGTCAGCGGGGCTATTGACCCGGGCAGAGAACGGGGGATGCTCACCTGGGCAGCGGCGTTGAAGGGAGGTACCAGGAAGTGCAAGCCGCGCTGCTTCAGTATGGTCTGCAAGAGGGGGTAGAGAGCCTTGGTGGGAAAGGCACCTGCTACAGGTCAGCCAGAGGGCACCATTGGTCGAGCAGAAGGCGCCCACGTACTCGTGCTCTGACCAAAGGCCGACACCGCTTCGTCGGCCCGACCGTTGAAGTACAAGTCCCATGATACGTCGGTCTTGAGGCAGTTCTCCAGACCACGCTTGACCGCCGTCTCGTCCTGGCCGGCCATGGACTGGCCGTCAAAGATGAAAAAGGGAGTGATCCTGTGTGCCTTCCATTGGTCCAATTCGTTCTCGATGCGGCCCTGGATGCCGGTCAAGCCGCCGAGGGCCGGGAGGAGGGGTTCGTTGCCGGGGAGGACATCGAGGTGGAGTTGGAGGTAGTATGTGGCGTCGACGGCAATGGCACAGTCTTCGATTTCGTTCAGAGGATGGGCCCTAGGGACGGGAGTCAGCGGCCTGGAGCGAGTAGAGAAAATAGAGGGGTGGTGGGGGTGGTTGGTGACGTACACGGCCTGGTTGTAGATGAAGGGGTCCCCGATGAGGTCTTCCATGTTCGTTAGCTTCGAGCGCACCAAGAGGCGTCCAGCAGCGCAGCGTGTAGAAATTGCGTTTGGCTCCCGCGAGAATCAGCTCGACTCGTCACAGCTCAAGACCCCAAGGGCGAGTCGCCGGTTCCCACGCACGGCCAATGACTCCGAGGCAGGCGTCCCCGCTGTCCGAGTGCACCAGAAGCATGCAAGACGGTTGGCGCAAGACAGGGCGTTGAGGATGGAGATCGGTAACGTTGGGTGTCTGTTGGTACGGGGGTGTTCGCAATGGGCGGTGCCAGTTTAAAAACGAACTGGAGAGGCGGTACTCCGTGCGCCAAAGGTGCAACAAAATGCGTTGGCGCCGCTTCTCGTCGTCGCAAGAATTGGTCCACGAGTTGGGGTCACGGTGTTCCGAAAAGTGGCAGCGGCGACGGCAGGACCAGCGGGGCAGAGAGAGACAAAGGAAAAACCCAAAGAGGAGAAAAGAAAAGAGAAGAGACGACGATGGACTTACTCGGCATTGTGAAGGGGCTACCTACCACTGAGGGGTCCCACAACGATCGCGGCAAGCTCTCTCTCTCTCTGGCACGCGGCTGACGCCAGAAGCTGGGGTCTCCTTTCCGACGCACGCCTTGTGAGGGACAGACAAGCTTGGTGGAGCACAGAACCGACCGACCAACCTGCACCACAACTTCCAGGCTCGCACGCACGCACGCACACGCTTCGATTGGGCCCACGCGACAAGTTGTATTACGAAGAGACTGAAGAGGTCGAAAAGAATTGAAGAATGTGGTAGGGGGGTTTCAAGGAGTGACTTGGAGCTTGTCAACCGCAAACACTGGCCATCGTCAGGCCACCAGGTCAAAGGGCGAGGCTCTCTTGGGGAAAGAGGAAGAGGGATGGGATGGAGCTTCCAGTTGGAAATGAGGCTCAGGAACAAAGGGACCACTGCCGCGCCAGCAGCTGCGGGAAACTTTGCTGGAGGTGGCTCGAGCTCAGCGTAACGTTGTGAACAACACATTTACACTGTGTACGAGCACTGTGTTATTTGTGGCAGTGAGTGGCGCTCACTTACACGGTTTGTGTGGCTGGTGGCTTGGGCAAGTTGAAGATTGCCATGAAAGAGCAACTGGTTTATGATACATGATATACATCAAGTCAAGCTGAGCTATATCAACTATGCTGCTTAGGGGGGAAACGGAATGTTTGGCCCTGGAGGCTGGCGACACCTAGGGGATGAGGGATGAGGGACCAAGGGGATGAGGAGATTGAGGGTGACTCAACTCTCCGAGGTTAAGATGTCTAGGGCTTCCAGTAATGAAGGCATGAGCATAGTCAGATGCAAAGCAAAAGACCATCAAAACAAGCCAGGAGGTCTTGGCCTCCCTCACCCCCCCTGAGTTACTCAGCCGTCGCTGCTGGCAACAACACGGTCTGCAAACAACAACCGATGATTCAGCAAACTGGCACAGCGAGATGGCCCAGATACCTGCCAGATACTCCTCCAAAACATTGGCTAGGTCGTATCTCATCATCTGATAAAGCCACCACGAGAGTTTGCTTCTCCGCGGGAAGAACCTGCTGGGCCTTAACGTGCGCTCCCGTTTTCTCAAACAACCCCGTCAGCGACCTACAACTCCCGAGTCACGCGGCAGTGCGGCGCTGCGGGACCGACACCCTCCCCTCCGGGTCCGACTGTTGGTAGGGGGGAAATTTGGGGTCCAAGTCAACGGCCCTTGCATTAGCGTTAGGGTCTGAACCACCGGATTGGGTGTCTCGGAATTTGCTGAGTGTGCAACCTCAAACTTGAAGGTTGAGCTAGCTGCAAAGGCCTTGGCGGTGTCAGGCGTAAAGAATAGGGTGTTCATCGAGCTGTTGTCTTCTGTTCTCGCTGGGCCATGCATCTCATGAAGAGCCCCTCCAGAAAATAACCAAGAGGGCAAAGATTGGGGGCGGCAAGGCCCTGACGAGGTGATCTTCCTCTGCACCTTTTGACAACGTGGCCTTGGCTCTGAGGCACCACGGACGGCAAGTCATATTTCGTCCTGGCATGCCTGAGAAGCGGTGCGTTCCGTGCTGATGAGTCAGGGATGGGCAACCGGTGCAAGTGAAGCCTGAGAGCTGATGGCTGGGCCGTTGAAAATAGCAACGCGCGCATCCTGCGCTCGAGTTGCTCTTGTCATGAGGACGGAAATGTTGCTTCAACGCTTGAAGGAGCGAGGACGCCAATGAACGAACCACCCAATCGCGGACTTTGGAATAGACACCTTTGCTGAGTCTAGTTGATTTCGGCCCCCAAGGAACCACTGCTCGAAAAGAGTTCGCCGGATTTTTGAAACGCATCTCCACCACTGGCCATAGGCTTTGTCTGGAGAATGTGGATGAAGCTATTCCGCACCAGCTCGAGCTGAGGACTTGATGAGTAATGCGCGGCCTCAATCTCTAGCTTGTGCCGGTTAGGTAAGCCGAGAGGCTGAAATAAACTTGTCGTATTGCTGATGGCTGAAGGCTATTCTGGTTCCCAAACTGCAGCCTGGAGAGCTCGAACTCGATGCGGACCAGCGCGCTTCCCAGTGCCGGAGTCCACCTCCACGCCAAGCATCCGGACATCCCAGTCGCGGCTAGCGGCTCGAGACGAGGAGGGCGCGGACGGACAAGGGGCGGGGGGATCGGTTTCGAGATGCTGGACCGCACGTGGTGGCACCCGGAAGTGGTACCCCCCTTTCCAAGGCAGTCTATTTCCACCTCATGTTGCAGAACACAAGCCCGTGGCAAAGGAGAGCCGCAGAAGCGCCAAACAGCCTTGGGCATCCGCCGGAGCTCCACAGCAATCTGGACCCTGAAATAAACTGAAACGACACAGACAGAGTCCGGTCGCAATTTCCTTGTGAGAAAAACGTGTGCGGCGGACACTAAGGTTAGACCCACGCTCACCAGGGGCGTCCCCTTTCCCCTGAAAGAACCTGCTACTCGGGAACGCTTCCCCGGGACGCCGTCATCAGCTCGTGGGCCTGGCTAGCACCGCTGCGCCGCTTCGATTAATCCTTCCGAGGCGAGGAGAGCAGTCCGTAGTCAGCAATCGGTGTCGTGGCCAGCCAGCGAGAGTTGGAGCAGGAGGCACCCTCGAACTGCGTATCTCTCATGAGTTCCACACCGCTCATGAGTCCGGGCCTCTGTGAGATGGGAGGTCGGCGACAGCGACAGCACGGTGAGAACGGCACAGAACAACACGGGGTGTTGCTTCGGTGAGTGAGTGGCATTCGTCCGATGTCTCCGCTGCCTGGCGCGTGGCATGCGGCGCCTCGATGCAGGGCCCTTGGGTTGCATCTCACCCATTGGATGTTACACACCGAGGAGGTCCACGCGGGACGGCCAGGAACCGAGTGATCGGTCCATACAACCTGCCCGATTCGCTGATGCTTGGCACCGCCTTGCGGACACAACGGCCCGAAGGGCATGTCACGTTGGACACCATAGCCTCCTTGGCTCCTTGGATACCTCTTCCTGCAATACAGACCGCGCGGTTTTTTTGGCCAACTGTCAGATCTGACGTAGTTTGTTGCGCAGTGAAGAGCGGGCAAAACCGGTGAGGACGGCCGATTGACTCAGTTGCCCAGAACATGTCTGGTTGGCCACAACACATGTAGTTGTCGAACCGCAGGACCCTGCGTGGGGGGGTTGCGGATCCTCCGGCAACTGCTTGCGACCACTGGCTCAGGGAGACAAGGGGGTTTGCCATGTTGCGCAGGCCAGATGGGTGACATGATCGACACCAACGTTATGGCTAAATCCGGTAGCAACCGGCCAGAGCGGGTGAGAAGGGTTCGCTGGGCAGCTGGAATCCACGCGAAAGAATTGAAAAGCTTCTGTTCCACGAAAAGAAATCGAAACCATGATGCCTGGATCGCCATGTCAGCGAACGACAGGAACGGCGCGGGATTGGTGGGAGACAATGGCCGCTCGTCGTCTCAAGGCGCTGCATGCAAGCGGCTCCGCCCAAAAGCGTGTGTGACCCCAGCTGGTGCTGACACAGGCGGCCAGGCATCCAACATTTGTACCAGGCGCACAGCTCAGCCCTACGAGAGTGGCTAGGGCCGTCAAAGAAATTCCAGATTCAGCCCCCAAGCCGTTTCTTGGTCCTCTCGACTTCCCGTTTCATACAAACGCCCGCAGACTCGGTCCTGTACCCTGCATGACCAAACGTCCGGATCTTGCGGCTTGGGGGCACTGCATCTGCCACACCCTCGCAGACAACCATGTGTCTGGGCCACAGCATTTGTCGTAATTCCATGCGAGTCCAGAATCCCCGTGCCCGTTCCACACCGCTGGTCCGTAACAACCACTCGACCCATGCGAGCCATGCCGCCGGTGCGAGTCACGCCTGGGGGCCGTGAGGCGTTGTCGACTGTAACATCCCAGGCCCCAAGGAACCCTTGCATCCACTGGTATTCGAGCATCTCGAAATACCTCTGCCGGGTGGAGCCGCCGAGCGAGATGCGCCTTATGTCATCCGTATTTTGGGGGCCCTGAGGCATCGCCGCCTACGCCGACATGGAGGCCCGAAACGGGATTGGTGATGTACCGGCGTTGGATTCGAGACATCGCGACTTGGTCCGTCGGCTATATAAGTTCCTCTCGCTGCCCAGGTTGGGGAATCTGCTTTCATCATCAGCAACCGACATCAGCCAGACAAAGCAACCAGCCCTCGCAGCTTCACTCACCAACTCGTCTCTCTCACCACCAACCCTTCCCAGTAACCAACACTCTCCCACCCATCTCATCACAACAACCTCCTCTTCAACTCTTCCACCCCAATATTCGCAATGGCTGCCACCGCTTTCTTCGCCACCTCCAGCCTCGTCAACTACGGGCGCTCGGGCTACAACAAGTGAGCAGTTTCCCCTTGAAAAAACCCCAGCCACCGGGTACTGACACCGAGATCCAGGGGCAACTCGGACGACGATGAGGAGCAGAACAAGCTCCGCGACTATGGCCGCTCCGGCTACAACAAGTGAGTGCATCCGAGACCCTGCGTCGGCAGAAAACTGAAGCTGACCGTCAACAGGGACGACAAGGACGATGAGGAGGACAAGCACCACTAAAGCGTCCTTCACGCTCAAAAACCTCATTTCCTTCCACGCATGCTCAAACCGTCCCTAGGCTACCGGTAGCTCTATGGGGCGGGATGAGCCTTCGCTTCTTCGGTTTTCCTTTGTCCACCATTTCGACGCATTGGGTTCATCGGAACGCATCTTGGAGTTGGCCATGAAATGAACTGTACCATTATGACGCATAGAGTTGGGGGCGCGGGCCTGGGGCGGCGATTTGTCTGCATTCGGGGAGGGCGCAGGGTGGACTTCACAGTCGGGGGCGCGATAGAAGGGCGGTGTCATGACTTGAACGCTTGTATGAAACGATAGACAGCTGGAACGGTTGGCGGACTCGGATTCCTTGTACAACAACTTCTGTTACACAATATCATTTTCCAACACAAAACCTGCTCCTCGGTTAGCGGATATGCGATGTGAGTGATCGAGTCAGGGCGCAGTACTTCTCAAAGATGACTCCGAGCACCTCCTCGACGTCTCCGGATTCGCCGCGTCCTGTGATGGAAGCAAGTCGGAGAGCGGCGAGCCGCAGGTGCTCTGCCGCAAGGACGACATCTGGCTCATCATAGGGGCCGGTTTTGCGAGCCTCAGCCATGAAGTCGTTGAGGTGGCGTTCGCATTCAGAAAGGAGTTGATTCTGTCGTTCGGTGACACCAAGGAGATGCTGCATGTCATCAGGCAGCGAGGTCAGATCCGAGAATGATTGGGCCAGCTTCTCAGTGAGATCATGTATGCCGCCCGCATCAGTCAGCCCTGCAGCTGCCGGTGACACAGCAGCCTTGCAGGATATGGTAAGCGGCTCTTTGTCGCGAAGGCCGTCGATGCCCGCTAACGCCGAAGCTTTGAAATCTTGGATGAGCGGTCTGAGTGACTCAGGGGTGGCCACATCGGTCTTGTTCACAACCACAAGACATTGCTGCGCGCCCGCTGCTAGCTCGAGCGTCTCCATGTCGTAGCTTATCCGGTAGCCCCCGGGTTGGACTGCTTCAACACTTGCCAGGACGATGATGACATCTGAATCCAGGGCCTTCTGTCGGGCTCTCCGGATACCCTCCTCTTCGATGGCACCGATTGTGGAAGCCGACATGGCGCCGCCATGACTAATCGTCCCCAAAGCCTTCGTCCGAATTCCAGCCGTGTCTGCAAAGGAGCAGAGATATCCCCGGATGTCAAGATTTGCCTCAACAATGTCGCGGGTTGTTCCCGCCTCGGCGGAGACGATGGATGCTTCCCGGCCAACAATCTGGTTCATCAACGAACTTTTCCCGGCGTTCGGGGGGCCCAGAAGGGCGATGCGTATTCCATTCCGTAGGAGCTCGCTGCGTTGACTGCCGAGTTTGTGAAGCCAAATGGAGTCAAGTATGCCTTGGACCAGTCTCGTTACATTGGCCAGGAGCTCGGTGGGTGACTCGTCAAAATGTTGATCCTCCGAGAAGTCAATGAGGGCTTCGATCTCTCCACGGGCAAGCAAGAGGTCCTCGCGCCAGCCATCGTACGTCTGGCCAAGAATGCCCGAGTTGCCCCGAACGGCGGCCCGCCGCTGGTGCTCAGTCTCGGCTGCGAGGGTGTCGCCTAGAGACTCGACCTGGGCGAGATCCAGACGGCCATTGAGGAAGGCCCGTCTCGTAAACTCGCCCGGTTCAGCATAGCGTATGGCCCCTAAAGACGAGCATTTCCGGATGGCGGAGAGGACGGCTTTCACGGTTGCGGACCCTCCGTGGACGTGAAGTTCGAGGACGTCTTCCCCCGTCACCGTCTTGGGACCGGGGAAGAACAGAACAAGGGCGTCTGAGTCCACCATGTTTGCCGCGGATGTGCCAAGAGACCCAGGTTCGGAGAGAGTCCTCACTCCGGCATACCTAGGCTTGGGCAGAGCTTTGGTGGGACACAACCCTCTGTAGACCTGTCCCGATGTCAGCGAGAGAAGCGTGAAATCGAGAGCAGAGCATAACACACATCTAGACATCCGGGCCCAGATATACGAATAACAGCTATGCCTGCCCTCCCTGAGCCTGACGAGAGGGCATAGACGGTGTCGTTGCCATTGTGCGAGGCATCGTGGGTCCACGGACGAGCGACGCTCCCATCAAAGTGATGAATGCGCCTATGAAAACGAGGCCATGGCTGGCTTTGGAAAGGAGCCGGTGTGCTCTTGAAATCCCGCAAACGCTGGGTTAAGGCTCGTCTCAGCGCATAGCGGAACATTGACTCTGAACACAACTTTGGAGCTGTGCAAGTGGGTACCGGGCATGCCCAAGACAGGTGTGGTTGTTAGCATCGTTGACATGTTGACGAGCAGCTTCCAATCGATGAATTGCATTGAATTTCAGTTTTGGAGAACGGACAAGGTATCCCTGCATTCTGTAACACGCATGTCATGATTGGCCAAGCTTGCTCCGCCTGTAAGGCGATAAGATAAGATCCGAGAAAGCACAGGCCGTCCCTGAAGTTCCCAGATATTTTTTTTCCAGCATCGCATGCTGCAAGCCCCTCCAGGCCACTGAACAACACGGTTTCGACTGGGGCACTCCCACAACCTCTCGACCACATTACAACCGAGTCTAGTCGATACCCACGCCGACATCATTCGCCATGTCTGACGAAATCGTCTGGCAAATTATCAACCGTGCGCTTTCCCTTGCCCAAACACACACTCATACCCTCGCCTGCTAACTAGGATACAGAACAGTTTTGCGCCTTCAAGCTCAAGTAGGCGTCGCTGGATCCTCCATTGCCTTGCAATGTCTAATTCTTGCTTTCCAGGACAACGAAGGGAAACAACTTTTGCCGAAATGAATACTCAGTACGTCGCCACCATTACGATCCGACTGCTGCTGTGGCAACGGTTTGCTGACCAGCCGAATAGGTTACCGGCCTGTGCAACCGGCAGAGCTGCCCCCTCGCCAACAGCCGGTATGCGACGATAAGGACCTCGCCCAAAGGGACCATCTATCTCTACATCAAGACCGTACGTATTCGATTAAGAGACTGCCCGGTCTAACGTTTTGCTAACTGGCGTCCCATGTGACAGATTGAACGATCACACATGCCGTCAAAATGGTGGGAGAAGATCAAGCTCTCCAAGAACTACCAGACAGCCCTCCAACAGATCGAGGACCGGCTCCAGTACTTCCCGAAGTTCCTCCTCCACAAGTGCAAGCAACGTCTTACGCGGCTGGTTCAGGTGGCCACTCGGATGCGCAGGATAGCGGCCGAAGAGGCCAGGCTGGGCGAGCAGCTGGTACCCAAGATGGCGCCTAAGATCAAGCACCGCGAGGAGGCTAGAGAGCGCAAGGCATTGGTGGCGGCGAAACTGGAGCGGACCATCGAGAGAGAGCTGCTCGAGAGGCTGCGGCAGGGCGCCTACGGTGATATGCCGCTGAACTGCAACGCCAACATCTGGAAGAAGGTCCTGAACGCGCTCGAGGCGGAGGGCGAGGGATCCCGGGACAAGGACATGGACAAGGGCATCGAAGACGACGAGGCCGAGGATGAGGAGGAGCTCGAGCAGGAGCTCGAAGAGGAGGACGAGGAGGAGGATGGTGCGGTGGAATACGTCTCCGACTTTGACGAGAGCGACGAAGAGCTGGCCGATATCGAGGATTGGCTGGGAAGCGAGGACGACGACGACGAAGAGGACGACGAGGAGGAGGATAGCGAGGAGGACGATGAGGAAGATGTCAAGAAGAAGACCAAGGCGGGCGACAAGCGCAAGAGGGGTCGCGCGGTCAAGCCGGCGGCGCGGAAACGGAAGGAGATTGAGGTGGAGAGGGAAACGGAGAGGTCGAAGCTGCTTGCATTCTAGGTTGTCTGAGGATTCTGGCGCATGGATTGGGTCGTTACTGGCATCACAGGAGCGTGGTGGTTCAATGCCACCTTTTGATGTAACGAAGACAAGGCTCAACTTGATGTTTGTCTCGCTGTCAGAAAACAAGTGTGTCTTGGGTTGTCTTGCTGGCGCCGTCTCTAAGCGTTCTGGGTTGCTCTTGACAAACATTGCCGCAGTCCATGCTAGCTCTGCAGTTGGTGCTCACCAATGGAACATCATTTCAGATAAAACAGTTTCAACTCAGCTACCGCCCAAATCAAACATTTTGACACCTATATCTCGCAACCCAGACAGACATCGCATACTTTCGCTTCTTCTGCTCCTCCCTCAAAGCTTCACTGTTGGGAGCCGAACTAATAGGTCCCCTAGCCGAGAAGGCCTGGCACATGCCGCTGCTGTTGTAGCAGTAAGAGCTAGTAATGGTAGAAAGCCATCTATCCTCTGGTCTTGAATCACTCTGTTCAGAGGCCCATTTTCATGCATGTGACAGCCGAAAGGGGCGTCAAAAGAAACAGAGAGGGCTGGGAGGTCTGCAGAAAGACAAGCGATAGGCAAGGCTACATTCAATGCTATGAAACTTTACTCGCCATCCTGTTTCTTCTTGTCACACTGGGGTATATCGAGGTCGTGTTGCCCCCGAGCTTCTCCTAAACCTGAGCTCAGCTCCCTTCTTGAACTCCCTTTCGCGGCCAAACCAGCACATACGACCATATCCGCGCGAAAATACGGGATCCCGTCCGCTCTCCCCTCGTCAAACGCGTGAGAGCCAGATCAGTAGTTGGGTCGGTGACGACCAGCGAATCCCTGGTGTTGTATGTTTTTATCTTTTTCCACTCTGGTGGAGTTGAGTTCAGGTAGCTTCTGGTAATCCGTATCCGTATTGTCATGACTCCCAAAGCAGCTAAACACGCCAATTACGCAGAAGACTTGCCCCGATACTTGAAAGAGACCCAAAGAGGAGAAGAAAAGTCGGCACTCGAGGCGGTGACATTGTTCATGCCAGTTGCCAAATCATGATATTGTTTCAGGGGTTGCTTCAGTCCCCGGATTACCGCACTATCAGCATATATCCCTGATGTTGTCGGGTCAGCCTGGGACGCATGGGGTACTGAGATGAGCTGAACTGAGTTATTTGAACGATCAAGTATCTGTGCAAGGCATTCCCAACTCTTACTGCACCCAGCGGGTAGGAATTCATGAAAGCTTTGGGAGAGACGAAGTGAATTCAATGCAATTACCAATTTGATATGGCTCGTGCAGACCTTGTAAGATTATCGCTGTATCAGAAATATTCAACTGGTCAGGCTCGGTATTGGAGTACAGGAAACAAGCGCTGAGACCTTGCAGGCAAGTGGGGCACGGCTGCGGCCGAAACACGGCCAACTGGGAACCGCCCTGGCAGTGTCCTGCTCTCGCCAACAAACTCCACCTTGGTGACGAGCTCATCCCCATCTTGCACCGCACACGAGCTGCGCTGCCAAATCTATCATTGCTGTGCCTTGGATAGGTGCCTACCTTGCTATAGCTTCGCCATATTTCTCTCTCAACCATTATCGACATCACCGACGAAACCACTCCGACCGCCACCGATCCATCATCCTCTTGCCACACCACACCAATACTCCCCGTCCCCTCCCCCACGCACGGAACAACCACAAACACACC
>Ga0247823_10003315_pt1 | contig 13052 bp, 10 predicted proteins | sample 13C_PalmiticAcid_2_FD_192426 | JGI IMG/M metagenome (GOLD analysis project Ga0247823, IMG submission 192426) | Soil microbial communities from agricultural site in Penn Yan, New York, United States - 13C_PalmiticAcid_Day30 | ecosystem: Environmental > Terrestrial > Soil > Agricultural land...
TTGTTGCACACCCAGCGCAGCAGGATCTGTGCGGCGGTCAACGAGTCGCCGTGATTGACGGCCCAGTCCAGCCCTTCCAGACGCGCGAGCAGTTCCCGGCGCAGCTGCGCGTCATCGGGCACGGGGACCAGCGGCAGATCGAGATAGCCCTGCGGCGTGACGTTCACCACGCATACGCTTCCTTGAGGCAGCAGCAACTCTTCCTCACCCGCGGTGGGCGAGGCAAACCGCAACAGCGCGAACTCATGGCCCGGGGAAAACACCGAATACGGCGGCGGCTGGAATGTCGTCCCGACGCTGCTGTTGCCGTCCAACGCCAGCGTGCCGAGATCGAGGAACTCGGTCGAATCCGTTGCGGCGGCGCTGACCGTGATCTCGACCGGCTCCGTTGACGAATTCGTCGCCTGAACACGCACACAACCCGCCAGGCAAACCACCGCCAGAAAACCCAACCGCATCATCACCCATCCGAAGAGAAAGCACCTGCTTCGGAATGTGATAAGCCACGCGCGGACCGGAATCCAGTCCGCGTTCGAGTTTCGCCGAGGGCGGACCGCAGCTGGGAATCAGTTTGTAACGATTACCGCATGACACAATCGAGTGTTCACTATCCGCGCGGATGACAGCGTTCGTGAACCGCCTTGATACGGCTGTGATCGACCTGTGTGTAGATTTGCGTCGTGCGGATGCTGGCGTGACCGAGCAGTTCCTGCAGCGCACGGATCTCGGCTCCCCCCGCGAGCATGTGCGTGGCGAAACTGTGCCGGAGCGTGTGCGGGCTGACCTCCGCGCTCGCGCCGATCCGCGCGGCATAACGTTTGACCAGCTTCCAGACCGTGATCCGGGACAACGGTTTTCCACGGCGGGACACGAGCAACGGCGCCGACGGATCATTCACCCCGACGGTCATCCGTTCATGCTGCAGATAGGCCTCGAGTGCCGCCCGTGCGACCGGGTTGAGCGACACCATCCGCTCTTTATCACCCTTCCCGCGGCACCGGCAGTAACCTTCCTCGATGAAGACATCCCGCAGCGTCAGTCCGCAGATTTCTGACGCCCGGCAACCGGTCGCATACAGCAGCGCGAGGAGCGCGCGATCCCGGCGCGGCCACGCATCGTGGTTCGACGGCGACGCGAGCAGCTCATCGACTTTATCCGGGCTGAGTACCTTCGGCAGGTATTGCCACAGCTTCGGCGAGTTGACGAGGTCTACGACACTGGCTTCGATCACGCCTTCCAGCATCAGGAACCGGAAGAACATTTTGATCGACACCAGATTCCGCGCGATGGACGTCGCTGCCAGCCCGCGTTCATGCAGCGATTGCAGATAATCGGTGAACAACGCCACCGTCAGCTCGCGGAAGCTGCTCGGACCGTGCTGGCTGTACCACTCGCAGAAGTTGGTGAGATCACGCGAGTACGCGGCGACCGTGTTATCCGCAAGCCCGCATTCCGCCCGCAGATATTGCGCGAACGACGCCACAAATTGGCCCGGATCCATCGGCGCTTTCGGCCCGGCAGCCCCAGCCGTGACCGGTCGTCGACGCGGCGGCATGTTTTCGATCCTCAAGTAGCGCGGTTCCGCTGCGCATCGGTTAATGCGGCAGCGAATCTTGAGGAGACTTCGGCATTCCTACATCAATTCTTTCAACCGCACCGGGCGAGCGTCGCGTTGATTCGTTCCACGCAGGTCTCACGACCGAGCAGGGCCAGCGTTTCGAACAGTCCCGCACCGACGGCTTTCCCTGTCACTGCGATCCGCAGCGCGTGCACGATCTGTCCGATCTTGATCCCTTCCGCGACGACGAAATCGTGCACGGTTTTGTCGAGCGTCGGGGCGTCAAACGGTTCGGCGACAGTGATCAACTCCGCGACCTTCTTGAGCAGGCCGGGCGCTTCGGTCGCGGTGACCAATCGCTGCTGGAAGGCCTTTTCGTCATACGTCAGCGCCGCTCCGGCAGGCAGGAAGAACTCGGGGTAATCGAGAATGTCGCTGAACACCCGCAGGCGCTCGCCGAGCATCGTGATCAGACGGCCGAGGTACTGGCGATCAATCGGCGTGTTTGTCACGGCGACTTCCTGACGGCGTTGCAGATACTTATCGCAACCCGCGATTTTTTCCTCGAGCGGCAACTGGTTCATCCAGTACGCCTGATAGCTCTGCAGCTTTTCCGGATCGAAGCCCGCCGGGGCTTTGACGATGCGGTCGAGCGTGAAGTTCTGAATGACCGTGTCGAGTGACAGGTGTTCCGTTTTATCGTCGAGCGACCAGCCGAGCCGTGACAGCGCATTGAGAATCCCCGCGGGCAGGTAGCCAAGGCGTTCGTAATACTCGACCATCACCGGGTTCAGCGTCGACGAATCCCCCCAGCCGAGTTGCGGCAGAATTTCATCCGCGCGGTCAAACATCTTCTTCAGTGCGGGACTGTTCTTGAGCTTCTGCAGATCGCGTTTGCTGAGTTTCTTGTTCGATCCCGGAGCCGTGATAAAGGGAATGTGCGCGAACACCGGCCGCGGGTTGCCGAGCGCATCGTGCAACAACGCCTGGACCGCCGTGTTGGTGAGATGTTCTTCCGCGCGGATGATGTGCGTGATCTGCATCTGCGCGTCATCCACGACAGTCGCAAAGTTGTAGAGAAAGCTGCCGTCGCTGCGCATCAGCACGGGATCGGGCATCAGCGCACAGTCCCATTCCACATGCCCGCGCACGGCGTCATCCACCGCGACTTTCTTGTCGCGTGGCACCAGCAGTCGCACGACCGACGGCTTCCCCTGTCCCGTCAAATCCGCCTGCTGCTGCGGCGACAGTTCGAGTGAACGCCGGATGGTGACATAGTTCTGCTTGGCGGCCTCCGCGGCTTGCCGATCCGCGGCGATCTGTTCCGGCGTGTCAAAATCGCGGTAGGCAAAACCGGCCGCGAGGAGCTTTTCCACCGCGTCCTTGTAAAGATGTGAGCGTTGGGACTGATAATACGGACCAAACGGGCCGCCGATGTCAGGGCCTTCATCCCAGTTCAGACCGAGCCAGCGGAACGCGCGGAAGATCGGTTCGAGGGCCTCTTCGACGTGGCGTTGCTGATCGGTATCGTCGATCCGCAGAATGAACGTCCCGGCATTGTGTCGGGCCCACAGCCAGCAGAACAACGCCGTCCGCATGCCGCCGATGTGCATGTAACCAGTGGGACTGGGGGCAAACCGCGTGCGGACGGGAACAGTCATGGGGCGAGTTTTCGTGTAACGGGAAGCGTCGTCACAGCACAATTGCCGGTCAGGAATGATAACCTAAGCCGCAGGCGAAGCCCAATTGCCGAGCCAGAACCATAAGAGTCTTAACGATCACGACTTAGAAACATTTCCCAAAGTTTTGACGCTGTTCCTATTTCCGTTCAAATAATTCTCACCCGGCGATCATCCTAAGTAATGTCGACGGTGAGGGTGATTCGGTGCTCGCAGCATGATGGAGTCGGAGGATTCGACGGAAACCGAGTCCGCATCAGGGGATGCAACCCAGAATTGCGGTAGCGGAACTTCGTCGGCCGAACGACTGGCTCCGGAACTGGTGCGGGAACTGTATCACCAGCACGCGGCGGAGATGCTGGCGTTTCTGCAGGGCGTCTTGCGGGACGGCGACCGAGCCCGTGAAGCCTTGCAGAACACGTTCCAGCGAATGCTGGAATCGGGACATACCGCACGGCTGGATTCGATCCGCGGGTGGTTGTTTCGGGTCGCCTTTAACGAGGCGATGGCCCTGCGGCGGCGGCAATCGGCTCGCGATCGCACGCTGCAACGGTTTGTCAGCACTCAACCGCCGACCGAAATCGAAACCCAGTTACCGGAAACCGAAATCATCCGGGCGGAAGATGTCGCCCGGTTGAAAGAGGCCCTGAAACAGCTGCCGGCCGATCAGCGCGAAGTGGTTGAACGGCGGATGCATCGTGATGAAACGTTTGCCCAGATCGCCGCTGACCTGAAAGTCCCGTTGGGAACCGTGCTGACCCGCATGCGGTTGGCGTTGCAGAAACTGCAGAAGACGCTCGGCCGGCCCCCTTCAAAGGATTGAGTTTTTCCATGTCTCCGACGCCCGCAAATCTCACAGACGATCCCGGCATGGAAGCGGATCCCCGTTTTCTGCAAGCCGTGCAGTTTGTTCTGGGCGATTTGTCCGCGCACGAGCAGGCCGCGTTTGAAGCGGCGCTCATTGATGATCTTGGGCTCTGCGAACTGGTCGCCCAGGCCACCCGCCTGACACACGGCGTGCAGTTGGCCCTCGCCGAGTCCGACACGCCAGTCGTGCCGGCCACTCCGACCGACGTGCGACGCGATCGCTGGCTGGTCGCTGCGGTCGCCACCCTTGCCACGGGCGTTGCCGCAGGATTCTTCACCACACTGACCGCCCCGTCCACCCCGGCGTCGACCCAGGCTGCCGCGCGGCTGGTCTCACTGTGGCGCGACGCCGGTCGCATCCATTCAGTCGCCGCCTTGTCCGAGACGACCGTTGATGCCGAAGTGCGGGATACCACCGGCGACGATCGTGTTCCAAACTGGATGCTCGCAGCGGTCTCGCTGGAGAATCGCCCCAGCCGCCCGCCCCTGCCGGGCAATTCGCCGGCCGAACCGTGGGAGGATAACTGATGTTGTTCTTTCGCGCCCTGACGATGACGCTGCTGATCCTGATCGCCACCGCGATCTTTGTTGGACGATCCTCCGCCGAAACGACGCCGTCCGTGTCCGGTAAAGCCGAAGCCGCGGCGATGGAGTTCGCGCGGACGCATCACCCGGAACTGGCGAGTCTGCTCGAGCAACTCAAAACGAACGCGCCGTCGGAATACCGTTCGGCGATTCTCGACATCGACAAGGCCCGGGAACGCCTGGAAAAGTCACGCGAAAAGACCCCCGAGCGGGCCGCGATTGAACTCGCCGAGTGGAAGGTGAATTCGCGCATCCGGCTGCTGGTGGCGCGGATGTCGATGGGCGGTGACTCCTCGCTGGAAGCCGATCTCAAAGCCGCGCTGCGTGAACGAGCCGACCTGCGGGTGCAGCTACTCACCGACGAACGGGACCGCTTGCGTCGGCGGCTCGACAAACTCGACGACACAATCGCCGATCACCAGCGCCGCGCGTCCGACCAGGTGGAAAAAGAATTCGTGGGTCTGAAACGCAACGCCACCGCCGCGGAGGCACCGAAGCCAGTCAAGCCGGCGGACGCCAAGCCCTCGGAAAAGAACCGGTCGGAAACGAAAAAGCCCGACGTGAAAAAATCGGAAGCGAAGAAGCCGGAGAAGAAGCCCGAACAGAAGGCGTCCTCCGAATCCAAACCGGGCAAGCCGGACGGCAAACCCGCGCCAGACAAAACAGAGAAGACAAAGCCCGAAAAACCGAAGTCAAAATCATAACTCTCCCCGGCGTCGCCGACCGGTGACGCGATTGGACCGCTCAGCGCAATGCTGACCGGCATCAAAAGGATTGGCGAATGAACATCTTGAGAACAGGCTCGATCTGGGGATTCCTGGTCCTGTCCGCGCTCGCTCTCCCGGCCGAGGAAATCCGGCGGATCGATCAGCGTTACGGCGATGACGCGGTCACCGAATCACCCGATTTCCGCATGCATATCGTTCCACTGATGAGCCGCTTGGGTTGCAACGGCCGCGCGTGCCACGGTTCGTTCCAGGGCCAGGGCGGCTTTCGCCTGTCCCTCTTCGGGTATGACTTCAAATCCGACCATCAGAACCTGATGGAAGGCGATGAGCCGCGCGTCCAGCCGGGCAAACCGGCGGAGAGCCTCGCGATGCGCAAGGCGCTCACCGAGGAACCCCACGAAGGGGGCAAGCGATTTGACACAGGGACCTGGCAGCATCGCGTCTTCGCCAAGTGGATCAAAGACGGTGCGAAGCCGATGCCCGCCGACGCCGTCGATTTCGTCCGGCTCGACGTCACGCCCGCGGAAATGGTCGCGACGAAAAAAGGCGACACCTGGCAGCTCAAAGCGGTGGCGGTCTGGTCCGATGGATCCAGCGAAGACGTCACTCCGCTGTGCCGGTTCCAGAGCAACAACGACCAAGTCGCGACGATCACCGAACATGGTCTCGTCACCGCTCAAGGCCCCGGCGATACGCATGTCGTGGCGTTCTACGACAACGGTGTGGTTCCGGTGCCGGTGATGCATCCGGTGTCGCAGCTTGTCGGGCCGCAGTACCCGAAGGCCGACACGCCGACGAAGATCGATCAGCTCGTCGTGAACAAGCTGCAGAAGCTCGGCATCGTCCAGGCCGAGACCTGCACCGACGCGGAATTCCTGCGTCGCGTCTCGCTCGACATCGCCGGTACCCTGCCGACCGCGGCGGAAGTGGAAGCGTTCCTCGCCGATTCCTCATCCGACAAGCGGGCGAAAAAGATCGACGAACTCCTCGAACGCCCGGCGTACGCCGCGTGGTGGGCGACAAAGTTCAACGACTGGATGGGCAACAACGCTCGGTACGTCGGCAACAACAACGGCGTCGATCGCCGGGAACTCGCCGCGACGCAATGGTATGAGTGGACTCGTCGCAAGGTCGCGGACAACATCCCCTACGACAAGATGATTGAAGGTGTTGTGCTTGCGAAAAGCCGTGCTGAGGATGAAACCTACGAACAATTCTGCGAACGGATGAGCAGCTACTATCGCAAAGGCAGCGATCGAAACCTCGGTGAACACTCGCAGATGCCGTATTACTGGACTCGCAGCAACCAGAACTCTCCGGAAGAACGCGCGCTTTCCTTTGCGTACACCTTCCTAGGAGTGCGCATCCAGTGCGCTCAATGTCACAAACACCCCTTCGATCAATGGACGAAGGACGATTTTGATCGCTTCAAGGGTTTCTTTGGCCGTATCAAGTACGGCCCGAATGGGCCTTCGAAGAAAGATTACCAGGAGATGCTGGCCAAGCTGGAAATTGAAACGAACAAGAAGAACGGCAACGACATTTCCAAGATGATGGCGATCAAAATCAACGAGGGAAAGGTCGCTCCGTTCCAGGAAGTCTATATCGAAGAGGTGAAGACCCCGCGACCGGACAACAAGAAGAACAGCGACAAGGGCAAGCGTCCCCAAGTCGTTCAGGGTCGCACGGCGAAAGTTCTCGGCGGCGATGAAGTTGTCGTGGCCGAAATGCCTGATCCCCGTACCGCGCTGATGGACTGGATGCGCGACGAGAAGAATCCGTACTTCACGAAGGCGATCGTCAATCGCGTGTGGGCCGGTTACTTCCATCGCGGGATCGTCGAACCGACGGATGATCTCAGCCTTGCGAATCCGCCGAGCAACGAAGAACTGTTCGACTACCTCGCCGAAGGCTTCCGCGAACACAACTACGATCTGAAATGGCTGCATCGCGAAATCTGCAACAGCCGCACGTATCAGCTCAGTTGGAAGGCGAACGACACCAACCGGCTCGACGAACGCAACTTCAGCCGCGCCGTGCCGCGACGCATTCCCGCCGAAGTGGCGTATGACTCGGTCCGCATCGCGACCACCAGCGATCAGGAAGCTGCCAAGCTCGTCGCGTCCGCAGACGGACGGGCCATCTCCGAGGCCATTGTCACCACGCAAGGCAACGGACGCGGCAAAGCGGGGTACGCGCTCACCGTCTTCGGCCGCTCGATCCGCGAAAGCAACTGTGATTGCGATCGCTCGGAAGAAGCGAGCCTGCTGCAAACCGTCTACCTGCAGAACGATCAGGAGCTCCTCGATCAGCTTCAACGTAAAGGAAGCTGGGTCGATCAGGTCGTGAAGACCATCAAGGGACCGAGCGAAGAGGAAACTGTCGTCGGCAAGCGGAAACGGGCCTCACGCGATGTCGACCAGCTCAAGGCGGCACTCAAGAAAGCGGAATCCGCGGACAACGAGAACCGGATTGAGAAAATCAAAAAGGAACTCGCCGCGGCGGAAGAACGGGCCGCGAAGCTGCGGGAAGTGGCCGAGGACGCCCCGCTCAAGCCGATGGACACCACCGAGATCGTCCGGCAGGCGTATCTCCGCACGGTGAATCGGCTCCCGACCGCCGAGGAAGCGAAGCGGGCGGAAGCCTATTTTGCAGAAACCGGCGACATCGCGATCGGCACCCGCGACCTGCTGTGGGCGCTGCTCAACACGAAAGAGTTCGTGGTCAATCACTGATTTTGCTTCCAACCGAACGGTTCCGGTGAGCCGCTCGCTGAAAACACCCCTGTTCTGAAAGGACGATTCCATGGCCAGTTCCCGCACCTGTGACGGCGTCCAGCGCCGCGATTTTCTAAAAGCGGGTGTCCTCGGCGGCACGGCGCTCTCCCTGTCGAGCTATCTGCGGATCGCCGCCGCCGGTGAAGTCGGCAAGGCACGCGCTACCTCGGCGATCTTCATCAATCTCGCCGGCGGTCCGACCCACATGGACACGTTCGACCTCAAGCCGAACGCTCCGTCCGAATATCGTGGCGAGTTCAACCCGATTCAGACCAACGTCTCGGGCATCGAAATCTCCGAGCATCTGCCGAAGCTCGCGCAGGTGATGGACAAGTTCACGATTCTCCGCGGCATCACCCACACGCTCGCGGCGCACGAACTCGGATCGCAGTACGTGAACACCGGCAACCGGCCGATTCCGTCCCTGGAGTTCCCGGGTTACGGCGCGGTGGTGACGAAGGAACTCGGCGGACCCGAAAATCTGCCGCCGAACGTTTCGGTGCCGAACAGTGCGCAGAAGCCGGGTTACCTCGGCGTGCGTTATGCCGCGCTCAACACCGGTGCGACGCCGCAGGCGGGAAAGCCGTTCAGCGTCCGTGGCGTTTCGCTGCAGAATGGGCTGACGGTCAACGAAGTCGAACGCCGTTCCAATCTGCTGAACGATCTCGATGTCGCCTTCAAGGGCTTCGAAAAGGACAACCAGCTGCTCGACGGTCTCGACCGGTTCAGCGAGCAGGCCTATTCGATGATTACCTCGAAGCGCGCTCGCGAGGCGTTTGACGTGAGCCAGGAATCGCCGTCGTTCTCGGAGCAGTTCGGAACCACGCCGTTCGGTCAAAGCTGCCTGCTCGCCTCGCGGCTGGTGGAATCGGGCGTCCGCTTTGTCACCATTTCTTATGGCGGCTGGGACACCCACAACAACAACTGGCAGGTCCTTAAAGATCAGCGGCTGCCGCCGTTCGATCAAGGCCTGTCCGCGCTCTTCCGCGGATTGGAACAGAAGGGCCTGTTGTCTTCCACAGCGGTCTTCGTCACCGGCGAATTCGGTCGCACGCCGAAGATCAATACCACGCGCAACGGCCGCGATCACTATGCCCGCGCGATGTTCATGCTGATGGCCGGCGGCGGGATCAAGCCCGGCCAGGTGATTGGTGAAACTGACGAAAAGGCGCTCGGCCCGATCACCGAAGCATACTCGCCCGCCGATGTCGCCGCGTCGTTCTTTACGAACCTCGGCATCGACCCGAAGAAGGAATACCACACCGGCACCGGCCGCCCGGTGATGATCGTGCGGGACGGCAACGTCATTCCGCAATTGTTTGCCTGATTACTCAAGTGCGGGCCAACGCACGGGAACCGCAGGCGATCCACGTGGTCGTCTGCGGTTTTTTATCGCCCATTCATGTCTCCTTCTGAAAGGACGCTCCATGTCGCTCCGTTCTCCGCTGCTGTCGCTCGCCGTGTTGTTCTGTGCTGGTCTCACCGTTGCAGCCCAGGAGATACAGAAAGAGAAGAAGAAGCCCAATGCGTCCGGCGAAAACGCCCAGGTGTTTCAGTTGCCGAAAGAGATCACGCTGACGGCGGAGCAGCAGGCGAAGATGGACACGCTCAAGAAGGAATTCGGGCCGAAGATTGCGGAGCTGCAGAAGAAGTCGAACGAGATTCTGACGAAGGAACAGCGCGAGGCCCGCAAAGCCGCTGCGGACAAAGCCAAGGCGGACGGTCTGAAAGGCAAGGCGATGCAGGACGCCGTCAACGCGGCCGTGAATGCCACGCCCGAACAGAAGGAAAAACTTGCGGCCGTGAAGAAAGAGCTCGATCCGCTGATCACCGAAGTGAAGAAGCAGATCGAGAATTTTCTCACCGAAGACCAGAGGGCGAAGTTGCCCAAACCGGGGAAGAAGAAAGCCGCGTAGAGAGCACTCGGTCAACTAACATGGGGCGCGAAACCGCGAAGCGTCGATCCACGCTGTGCGGTTTCGCGCTCCGATTCATTTTCACTCACGCTCTCAATCGCGGCGTTTGACCAGTCGCCCGTGAATCACCAGCGCCAGCAGCAGCACGACGCCCAGCAGAAACGGGCGCAGCAGATCAAACTGCGTGACCCAGCTCGCTTTCAACCAAGCGGTTTTCCACTCTGTCGGAATCGGCCACGATTTCACCAGCCGCTCGACGTTCGTGAGGTTCAATCCCACCTTCAGCGTCGTGAAGGTCAGCACGCCGATGACCGTTCGACCGATGCTTCCTTCACCACCGAACAGGCTGGTACCACCCAGCACAACACACGCCACCGCATCGAGCAGTAGTTCCGCGTTCTGGTCCAGGCTCACGCTGTTCAGCCGGCCCGCGTTGACCAGCCCGGCAAGTGCGGCGGTGAGCCCGCACAGGGAGAGGCAGGCCACCACAATGCGGTCGGTGCGCACTCCCGCCAGCCGGGCGGCATCGCGATTCCCGCCGGTCATGTAAACGTAGCGGCCAAACCGGGTGTGCTGCAGGACCAGATGGGCGATCACCATTACAAACGCCGCCAGCACGGCACTCCGCGGCAGTCGGAAGTCGCCGAGAAGTTTCCAGGCATCGTTGCCCAGTCTCGTGAGGACCGTCGGCACGGCGAACTTTTCACTGCGGGTAAGAAACCGCGCCAAACCGAGCGTGATGTTCATCATGGCCAGAGTGATGATAAAGCTCGGCAGACCCGATGAGACGGTGAGCTTCCCCGATAGCCATCCGGTGATGATCGCCACCATTAGCGGAATCGCGATCACCATGATCGTTGTGCCGATGCTGACCGTCGCACCGCTGGCCCCTTTCGGACCGGCAGCCCATGGTTGTTCCCAGAGCACACCGCACAAGCATGCCGACATCAGCGCTACCATCCCGACGGAGAGATCGATCTCGGCGCATAGCAGTACGAAGGTTAATCCCGTCGCCGCAATCGCCAGCACCGCCCCCTGCTGCAGGATCAGCGACAACGTCCCGAGGCTGAAAAAGCCGTCGACGATGGCCCCGAACGTGATGACAATCAGCGCAAGACTGATCGTCGGAGCGAGATCACCCCAGTCAACGCGGCGCGGCGGAGAGGCCAGTTTCGCGGTCGGTTCAGCAGCGGCCATTAGGAGACACCTCGGTCAAAGCTTCACTCTGCGGCGTGCATCAGATCGTGTTTGGTGACTTTCTCGCCCGCGAATTCTTTATGCATCCGGCCGCGGCGAAACGTGATGATGCGGTCGGCATACGCGAGCAGCAATTCCGGCTCGGTGGATGCCAGGATGACCGCCACACCCGCGGCCTGCTGCTCTTTCACCAGCTGCATGACTTCCGACTTTGCGTGCACGTCCATCCCGCGCGTCGGTTCTTCCAAGAGCAGCACTTTGATCGGCCCCAGTAGCCACTTCGCGAAGACGACCTTCTGCTGATTGCCGCCGGAAAGGAGCCCGGCGAGCTTTCGCGGATCCGGCGGACGACAACCGACGCGTTCCAGCACCGGCCGGGCCACCGCGTCTTCTCGCGGGCGGGTCAGCCAGTTGCCCATCGTCCGCTTCAAATGGGCCAGAGTCACATTGTGAGCAATCGGTGCGCGACGCGTCACCGTGCGTCCGCGATCCGCCGCGACAAAGACCACGCCCCGGCTCACGGCCGTGGTCACGTTCTCGGTGGGCAACGGCCGTTCATCGACCACGATGGTGCCGCTGTCGACCGGTGCGGCCCCGGCGAGGGCCTGCACGAGTTCCTGATGCCCCGCCCCGACGAAACCATACAGCCCCAGACATTCCCCCGCTCGAACGGTCAACGAAACATCCTCAAACACCGCGGCGTGGGTGAGTTTCTTCGTCGCCAGTCGAACCGGCTTCTCGGACGCGGGCGGCAACATCGCTTCCACCGTCTCCTGACCGGCGGCGTCGGCCTGGCGTCCCACCATCTGATCGAGCATGGATTTTCGCGTGAACGACGCCGTTGCACCCGCTGAGACGTTTTGGCCGTCGCGCAAGACGGTGACTCGATCACAGATGGCGAGCACGTCTTCGAGAAAATGCGTGATGAAGATCTGTGCGACGCCCCGGTCGCGCAGACGCCGCATGACCGAGAACAACCGCTGGGCTTCGGGCGGACTGAGCGCGCTCGTCGGCTCGTCGAGGATTAGGATCTTCGCGCCGCTGTTAAGTCCGCGGGCAATCTCGACCAGTTGCCGCACGACCAGCGGGTTCTCGCGCAAGGGACGGCGAACATCGACATGAACATCGAGCTGCGCGAGTTCTTCGGTGGCCCGTTGCCGCATCGTTTTCCAGTCGACGGTTCCCCATCGAGTGAGCGGTTGTCGTCCGAGAAACAGATTCTCGGCGACCGACAATTGCCCGATGCCGGACATCTCCTGATACACCATCGCGATGCCATGCGAGAGTGCGACACGTGGCGAGCTCAACTTCACGGGTTGCCCATCGAGCTGAATCGCACCTTCATAATGCGGCACGGCCCCGGCGAGCACTTTCATCAGCGTGCTTTTGCCCGCACCATTACAGCCAACGAGACCATGCACCTCGCCCGGCGCGAGATCAAAGTGGACATTCTCCAACGCCGGCACGCCGCCAAAGCGGACGGTAATCTGCTCGGCGGTGAGGAGCGCGGGCGATGACATGTGCAGAGTTTCAAGACGGAGGAGAAGAACCCGGCGTTCGCGCTCCGGGCTTGTGGAGAATGTCACACGAGGCAGTGCGCGTCGTCGGCGAGGTAGTACATCGCGTCGAGGGCGTTCTTATTATCGAGCGTGACCAGCGGGCCCGGGGTGATGATTTCCAGCGGCACCTTGTCGACCGCTTCCTTGTTCCGCACGATGAACTGGCCGATAGTGAGCGCCGTGCGG
>Ga0247823_10003317_pt1 | contig 13050 bp, 14 predicted proteins | sample 13C_PalmiticAcid_2_FD_192426 | JGI IMG/M metagenome (GOLD analysis project Ga0247823, IMG submission 192426) | Soil microbial communities from agricultural site in Penn Yan, New York, United States - 13C_PalmiticAcid_Day30 | ecosystem: Environmental > Terrestrial > Soil > Agricultural land...
TCACCGCCGCGTCCGGGTCGCGCTGCCGGACGCGGCGGTGACGACCATGGACGGCGCCGCCGCCGGTGCCGCGGCCTACGGCGACAGCACGCTCGTCGCGGTCCGTGAGACCAAGTCGGTCGCCGTGCTCGCGGGCGACGGCGGCCACCGGTCGATCAGCGGCGGCCTGCTCAGCGCCGACCAGGTCTACGCCGTCGGCGATCGGGCGGCCGTGCTCGACCGGCTGCGCAACGCCGTGTTCGAGATGGACATCGCCAAAGGCACCATCGGCGAGGGCCTGCGCGCGGGCCAGGGCGCGACCAACGGCGCCGTCGACCGGTTCGGCCGGATCCTGATCACCGACACCCGCGGCGGCGCGCTGCTCGCGTTCTCCCTCGACCCGCTGCTGATGCGCCAGCGGTTCCCGGTCGCGGGCAGCCCATACGCGATCACCTACGACCCGCGCCGCGATCTGGCGTGGGTCACCCTGACGGAGACGAACGAGGTCGTCGGCTTCCACGTCGCGGCGGAACAACCAGAACAGAGGTACCGGTTCCCGACCGTCGGCCAGCCCAACGCGGTGGCCGTCGACCCGGCCAGCGGACGCGTCTTCGTCGCGTCCGCCAACGGAGGAGGTGTCCAGGTGATTGAGATATGACGGACGGGGTGAACGGGGTGGTTGAAGGCGACTGGGAGTACCGGCCGCTGCGACTGCCGCCCGGGGTGTCGCGGCTGACAGCGGCCACGCAACTGTCCATCCACGCGGAGTTCGCCGGGTGGGAGCTGTCCAACGTGCGGCTCTACTCCGACGGCACCCGCAAGATCTGGCTCAGGCGCAAGCGGCGGGCCAGGCCGCTGCCCGGCCTGATCACCTGACGGGGAGTTCGTCGAACCCGTCCCACACGGCCCGCGCCCCGGCCTCGCCGACGCGGTAGACGTGCACGGTCGCCGCCGCCCCGGCCCCGACCGACAACACCGCCGCGACGATGAGCGCCGCCTTCGTCCATGACGGCGGCTCCGCGCTGTTGGCCGCGCGATGGACCAGCATCAGCCCGAGCGCGATCACGAACACCGGCACCGTGAAGTAGATCATCATGTCGCCGAGGCGCTCATGGGCGTTGATCAGCTCCTGCTCGGGCAGCCTGCTCGCGAGCTTCTTGCCGCTGTTCGCGGTGAACGGCGTCAGCACCGCGGCGACCGCGGCCGCTCCGACCACGATCCAGCCCAGCCGCGCCCGTGCGGCGGGCCATAGCGCGATCATCACGGTCCCCAGAGCGGACGCCGGGATCAGGATGACCGTCAGGTGCACGATCAGCGGGTGCAGCGGAAGTCCGTCGACGAACTCAGGCATGAAGCCACCTCCTTGATCTTCCTACGCACGCCGTGCGGGATCGGTTCACCGTCGCATCGCCGCGTTGACCAGCCCCACGATCCGGGGCAGGACCTGGGCGACACCTTCGAGCGGGAGCATGTGCCCGAGCCCGGGCAGGACCACCGAGGTGCCGTCCTGCACCGCGCCCGCCAGCGCCTCGGCGTGGTCCTCGGGAACGAAGCGGTCCCGGTCACCGACCATCGCCACGACGGGTGTGCCCGCGGCGACCGTCAGGGCGGCCTCGCGGTCATAGCGGTCCAGCGCGGGTTTGAAGAGCGCCACAGCGTCGGGCCAGTGCGCGGCCACCATCTCCGCGACCAGCCGCACGTCGTCGGGATCGGGGTCCTCGCCGAGCAGCAGCCAGCGCAACCCGATGGTCTTGGCCTTGTCGATGCGCTGGCTGACCCGGTCGACGATCTTCGCGCCGAGGATCGCCCGCAGGTCCTGGACCAGTCTGCCGACCGAACTGGGCAGCGCGGCCTCCATCACCCAGCCCGCCGCCGTCGACAGGAACGCCAGTCCGGCCACCCGCTCGGTGAACAGCACGGGGTGGCGCGCGGTCAGCGCCATCAGCGTCAGCCCGCCCATGCCGTGGCCGACGAGCACGACCCGCCCTTCCGGAACGGCGCCACCGATCACCTCGGCGAGATCGTCCCCGAGCTGCTCGACGGTCGCGGTCTTCTCGTCGGCCAGGCTGGACTGCCCGTGCCCTCGATGGTCATAGGCCACCACCTGAACCGGCCACTCCGCAGCGTCGGGCAACGTGTCGATGATCTTGTGCCAGACCCGCTGGTCCTGCGCGTAGCTGTGTGCGAGCACCACGGTCACCGAGGCCCCAGGATCGCCCGCGCGCGTCAACGCCAGTTTCGCCCCGTCGGACAGGGCGAAACGCTCGGTGGTGGGCACGGGCGAATCCTGGCACGTCCTCAGCAGGTTCGCAGGAAGCGATCCAGTACTCGTGTCCCGAACTTCAGCGCGTCCACCGGCACCCGCTCGTCCACGCCATGGAACAAGGCGGAGAAGTCGAGATCGGCGGGCAGCTTCAACGGCGCGAACCCGAAGCACCGCATACCCAAGGTGTGGAACGCCTTGGCGTCGGTCCCCCCGGACAACATGTAGGGAATCGCCTTGGCCCCCGGATCCTCCGCGACGATCGAGGCCGTCATCGCCTCGACCAGCGCGCCGTCGAACGTCGTCTCGACGGCGGGCAGCTTGGCCACCCACTCCCGCTCGACGTCGGGCCCGAGAATCTCGTCCAACTCCCGCTCGAACGCCGCCTGCCTGCCCGGCAACACCCGGCAGTCCACGACGGCCTCGGCCACCGACGGGATCACGTTGGCCTTGTAGCCCGCGGTCAGCATGGTCGGATTGGCCGTGTCCCGAATGGTCGCCCCGACCACCCGAGCCACCGACCCAAGCTTGGCGACGGCACCGTCGAGGTCGTCCTCGTCGAACTCCATCCCGGTCATCTCGGTGATCCCGGCGAGAAACTCCCGCACCGAGTCGGTCAGGACCAACGGGAACTTGTGCGTCCCCAACCGCGCGACGGCCTGAGTCAGCTTCGTGACGGCGTTGTCCTCATGCACCATCGACCCGTGCCCGGCCCGCCCGCGCACCCGCAGCCTCAGCCAAGCGATGCCCTTCTCGGCGGTCTCGATCAGGTAAGCCCGTACGTCATCCTTGACGGTGACCGAGAAGCCCCCGACCTCACTGATCGCCTCCGTCGCCCCCTCGAACAGGTCCGGCCGATTCCACACCAACCACTGCGACCCATAGTCGCCCGCGGCCTCCTCATCGGCCAGGAACGCGAAGATGATGTCCCGCGGCGGCACAATGTTGTCCCGCTTCATCCGCCTCGCGGTGGCCAGCGTCATCGCCACCATGTCCTTCATGTCAACGGCGCCACGCCCCCACACGTAGCCGTCCTGCACCGCGCCAGAGAACGGATGAACCGACCACTCGGAGGGGTCAGCGGGCACCGCGTCGAGGTGCCCGTGCACCAACAGCGCACCTCTGCTCGGGTCGGCCCCCTCAAGCCGGACGAAGACGTTGTCGCGGCCCTTCGCCCCAGACTGGACGTAGGTGGTGTCGTATCCCACCTCCGCCAACTTCTCCGCCACGAACTCGGCGGCCACCCGCTCCCCCACCACGGTCGCCGGATCACCGGTGTTCGTCGTATCGATCCTGATCAAGTCACTCGTCAACTGCACCGACTCGGCCTCAGCAAGCGCCAGGGTGTCCCTCTGCTCCACGGTCACACAGCTTTCCTACCACTGTCAGTCCGCTTGGGCGCCCCCGATTTGGGACCACTCCACCCCATCCGATACTCTGTGCGCACACCAGCGGGAGACCGCAAGTCCGGGTGGCGGAATGGCAGACGCGCTAGCTTGAGGTGCTAGTGCCCTTAACGGGCGTGGGGGTTCAAGTCCCCCCTCGGACACACTCACTATCCCTACCCCATGGCCGGGCAGTCACTTCGACTGTTCGGCCATCGGCGTTGTAGAGCATCTCAAGGCCGACCGCTTCGTAGAACTCTTGCAGTTTGACTGAGCTTGCCCGCCGAAGTCCAGAGCCCATCTCAGCGAGCATGTCTATCCGCGCTTCGATCTCCGCCTGACCGATCGCGCGGCCAGAAGGCATCCGAGCCAGTTCCTCACGGGCAACGTCACATTCCTCTTGCGCGCGGTTGATCGCGTCGACCAGGGCAACTGGGTTCGCACCCGCCTCGATCGCATCCTGCAGCCGCTTCAGTCGAGTCTCAGCGTCCTTCTTCCGCTTCTCCGCGGGTTCGACCCTCACCGCATCCGACGTGCGATCCACGGCGCTCAGGAGACTGCGCACCGTTGCATCTCGGTTCTTCCTAGCGAACAGACCGTCAAGCCACTCGTTCAGCGGGTCGAGAACCGCGATCTCCGGAAGGTAGACGTTCTTCGGGTGGCCGATCAATGCAGCCGATCCGGGAACGATGTTTCGCGCGGCGCACCGGTAGTAGATCCGGTCCTGTCGCGGAGCGCCTTCCATTCGACGCTGGCAGTAGCCGCACCTCACTCGACCACGGAGCGCGTAGGTGTGTTTGGTCCGCCGCTTCGGTCCGCGCTCCAGTTTCCGCGCGGCCGGCAATCCACCCGCAGCCCTCGACCGGCGCCGAAGTTGAACCTCTGTGAACTCTTCGACTGAAACGATTGCCGGATGTGCTGGACGGCGGGAACGGACAATCCGATCGGGATTCGAGCGGCGGAACCGCACGACATGTCCGGCCGCGACGTCGTCGGGATTCAGGAGCATTTCGTGCTTCGTCCAACGACCGAACACCGCATATCCGGTGTAGCGCGGATTCTCCAGAATCGCGCGGACCGTGCTGCCCTGCCAGCCATCGGCCAACCGATGCGCGTTCTGATCCGGCCTCCGCTGCGACGGGCACGGGATGCCGTCCCGGTTGAGCCCGTTCGCGATGGCTCGATCGCCGCACCCTTCGCCGTACTCGGAGAAGATCCGCCGCACCACTTCGGCAGATGCCTCTTCGGTCGACAGCACTCGAAGCCGGAAGCCCTCCGCCGCCTTCCTGGGGTTCGGGTGCGGCCCAGCGTCGACCACCACGTACCCATACGGCGCACGTCCGCCCTGGTGACGGCCCTCATTGACCACCTGGGCATCCATCGCGGCCCGGACGCGCGCCTGCACGTGCTGCCGCTCCGACTCGCTCATCCCGCCGAGGACGCTCATGAGCATCTTGTGCGACGGATTCCGCAGGTCGAACTTCCCGCCAAGCTCAGGCACCCAAAGATCGACTCCGTAAGCCTCGAACCGCGGTGCGATCAGCGAGAACTGATTGCCGAACCAACAGCGCGTGCCCTCGCCGACGACCAGCGCACTCCACTCCCGCCGAGGATCTTTGAGTGCCGCGAGAAGTCGACTCGCCTCCGGACGCCGGTCCCACGTGACCGAGCGAGACTGACCGATATCGAAGTAGTCGGCCACGACCGATCCACCCAAGGGCTCAACGAACTTCTTAGCGTTGCCCAACTGCCAACCGTGCGACGTCTCCGGATCTTGGTTGTCCTCGGTCGAGCAACGGCCGTAGAACGCAATCGGCCCGATTCCTCCCTCGACGGCCGTTCCCTCGACCTCGATACCCAAGAGGTCATCCAGCGTGGCCCATGGATCGCGGCTGATTTCAGCAGTCACGCGGTCCACCTCCGTCCGAGTCGCCGAGCGTCGTGATGTCGGTTAGCTCGACCAGTATGGCAAGCAATACCCGGCTTGCGCGCAGTGTCAGCGTCGGAAGCTCGTCCGGGACATTGACCGTGATCCGGTCAGCGCTCTCCGCCCGCGCCTTCATCGAGAGCCGATTTCAGTAGATCGCGCCCGGTCAACGGCCGCTCGGATCTCCGATGTGAAGTACCCACGGACCCGCCGGACCTCGCCGTCGTCCATCGGTGTGCGGTTCCGCGTCGGCTTGCACTCCAGCTCACCCATCTGCCGCGCGAACAGGGTTGGGTCGACTTCCAGTACGTCCGTCAGCTCCGCTGTCGGCACGAAGTCCCGTTCGTCCAGCTCGTCACCGAGGTATTCCACGACGGCCGCCAGCGGCTCAGGCAGCCCGTCCGACAGCCACGCCGCCCGCTTCTGCGTCCCCGCTCCGATCGCCTTCGCCGCCGCGGCGTGGTCGAGCACCGGCGTCGTGTCTTGTCCGGCCGCGTGACCGGTAAGTGTCCCCACCGCTTCCCGGAGCGCACGGCCGCGACGACAGATGGTCTGCCAGTCCTCATTCGGCATGTAGTACGTCCGCACCGTCAACGCGAGCACGTCCGCCCCGGCGTGCGTCTCTCCATCTGGCCGCAAGATCCCGACACCCTTGTGCGACGCCAGCAGCCGACTGCTGTCATAGCCGCGGGTGTTCATCTGCTCTCCAAGCACGATGTTCGAGTCCCGCCAGTCCATGACCCGCAGAGCGAACCGAGAGCCGAGAACCGCCCGCAGACCGGACGGGATCGTCTTCGAGTCCGGCCGCTGCGTCGCAAGCACCAGGACCACGCCCGCGGCCGGTCCCTTCTTCGCCAGCCACGTCAGCAGCTCCCCGACGTACTCCCCCGCCGTCAACTTCTTCTCCTCGACCCGAACCGGCGTCCGATCCTCAAGCGGCACCTGAACCTCATCGACGAAGATCGCCGTAATCGGCATGTTCAACGCCGTGTCCCGCGACATCGCCGGCGTCACCTTCGACTCAGGGCACGTCGCGTCATCCAGCGACCGCATCCGCCGATACCGCGCCTGCACTTCGCCGACCAGCTCGACCAGCCACGCGACGAGCGTCAACACATGCTCGGACTCGTCACCCGCCATGAACCGGTGCGCGACGTGGCCAGCCGCGTCCCAGTCCTTACCGGCCTTGAAGTCCGCCACATATAGCCGCGTGTGCGGGTCCAGAATCAAGCCGGCCGCGGCCAGCCGAGCCGCGAACGTCTTGCCCTGCCTAGGAATTGCGCCAACGAGTAGCGACGTCCAGACCAACGGAAGATCCACCCGCCGGTCCCGCGCGTCCCGCCCGAACGGCACCGGCCGCCACGCATCCCACCCCGGCACGTCGAGCAAGGGTGTCCGAACAGGAGGCGACGCGTACGGGTCCTGATCGGCAACCCACATCGCGACCCGGCCAGCGTGCCCACCGTTCCCACGCACCCGCTCGACGCTGAGCTGGACCTCATCGACGGCCAGAGCCGATGCCAACGCCTCACGGCCCTTGATCACGTCCGCAGCCTTGCGCGTCGCCGGGAGGTCGACCGTGACCGCCCAGCCCTCACCCATCCGAGTAGCCCGCTCAACCAGCCGCAGCGTCTCGTCCTTGCCGATCAACTTCGCGTCCCGGAACGCGTCGACCAAGACCTGTGGGTCCATCGTCCACGTGAGCGTCCGAGGACCAGCCAGCACAGCCTTACGCCCCGGACTGCCATCCTTCCGCCGCCCAAGCACGGCCAAAGCCACCGCCGCGACAGTTCCCGCGATCCAGAGCGCCTGCCCGCCGTAGACGAGATCGGCAATCGCCAACCCAAGAGCGACTACGACAGCAGCAGCCCCGGTCACCTTCCACCGGAAGATCGTCAGCGCCCGGATGTCCTCGAACTTGTCCGCCAACTTCTCGGACAGCTCGGCGGCTTCCCGGTAGTCCCGCACAGTGACCCACCGCCGCCACCATCGCGCGCCGGTCACCAGCCCGCGGACAACCCCGCCGAGGAACCGCAACGGCGACCGAAGCACCGCCACCACGACGTCCCGAACAGCCTGCCGAGCCTGAACGCGACTCTTCAGCCGATGCGGCACCCGCGGCGACCGCAGCCACCACGACGTGAACCGTCCAACCTTCGGCCGGAAGTACACGGCAGGCGCCGGTTCCTCGACCAACTCCGCGTCCAGCACCGCGCGCACCGGCAAGTCGTCACTCATGACCGACCTCCGCCCGCAGCGCCTTAGCCAGCTTCGGCGACAACCCGCGCGAGCAGTCCGTCACCTGCCGAATCCACGCTGGCGTGATCTCGACGTCGGCCGACCACGCCGCCCGAGCGTCCGCAAGATAGTCCGCGAACACCTTCCGAACAGCCGGAGCGTTCACGTGAACGGCCGCACCGTTCACGGCCTGCAGAGCAGCGTCCGTCAACCGCTCCCGAAGATCGCTGATCGCCTCCGCGGCCACGAACACGACCAACGGCGGCACCGAGTGCAGCACGATCGACGCCACCGACCCGGCCGCGAACGACGCCCACGTGTTCATGACGTAGGTAGCCGCCAACGTGAACCACTTCGCCCGCCGCACCCACACCCCGGTCTGGATCTGATAGCGCGCCGTCACCTGCTCCGCCCGCAGGATCGCGAGCAGCACCAGCGACACCGTGGGGTCGAGCACCCAAGCCGCGATCCAGGGCAGGGACCACGGCGGCACCCCGGCCGCCGCGAACCCCTGCACGTTGGTCATCGTGAACGCCAGCCCGAGAACGATCCCGGACCAGCACATCCAGTCGACTTGCCGCCGCACGCGTTCGATCCGCAGCGCCACGACGTCCGGGTGCGTCTGAAACGCCCGAACCTCTGCCGCCGTAGCCGCGTCGCGCGCCAACCGTTCAGCGCGGTTCACCGCTTCCTCCCGCGTGACGTGTCGACCGTGGTCACCGTCAATGCCCGAGTCAGCGCGTACGCCGCGAAGAGCGCGGGCAAGCCGAGCACCGCCAGCAACAGCCACCGATCACCCGCGTTCGCGATCACGACCCACTGAACGGCCACGATCAGCCCCGCGTTGAACAGCACCCGGCCGGCCAGCGAGACGCACCGCGCCCCGCTCCGCGTGGCCTCAGCCGCCGCCTTCGCCCGACGCGCTCCCGCACGCCAGACCACGAACAGAACAATCAGCGCGCCCGCACCAGCTAGGATCTCCGTGATCTGAAGGTTGATCACTGGCCAACCTCCTCGGCGCGTTCGCCACGCTGCCGCCAGTACGGCAGCAACGCGCGTCGATCGTCCTGGTCCAGCGCACCCCAGACACCCACGGTGTCCTCACCGGCCGTGCGCAACTCGAACTCAAGGCATTGGTCTTGAACCGGACAGCCCGCACAGATCCGGGCCGCCAGCGCGCGGTCGGTCTGTTCGATGCCGAGCCAGTCCGGTGCATCCCCGGCCGCGTAGACATCCATGCAGGCGCCTTCGCTGGCCACGATGTCGCCAAGGAAGTCGGTCGGAACCCAGCGCAGGCGGTCCAGCCGCCATGCGGTCTCGATCAGCTCGTTCATCCCGCACCCCCGAGCCACTTCACGATCTCGCTCGACGGAACGGCCAGCCCCGAGCCCCGCCGTACGGCGCGGATGACTCCGACCCGGATCGCGCGGCTCACGTGGTCCCTCGGCACGCCGAGGACGAAGGCCGCTTCTCGGATGGTCAGGTACTTGATTTTGGGCAGAGTGGTGCTCATGAGGAATGTGTCCTTTGAACGAAGGAATGATGATTTAGGCGCTCAATTGCTGATATCAGCTATGCAATGCGCGCGCTTGTCCGGATCGACGCGACGATTCGTGGTGTCGCGCCGCGGAATGGTCAACAGCCGCTAATCTCGGCGCTGAGGCGGAGCGCGGAGGAATGGGTGACGGAAGACTGGGCAGCGGTCGCGAAGGCGATCAATCAACGCGTGCGCGAACTCGGCTGGCAGCAACGCACACTCGCCGAGAAGTCGCAGGTGTCGCAGGCGATCGTCCGCGAACTCCAGCACCACACCGTCGAACGCAGGCGGAGCGCGCGCACCCTCGAAGCGCTGTCGACCACGCTCGGCCTGCACCCGTCGCACCTGGAATCGGTGCTGCACGGGCGAAAGCCACCGCACCCGGACGACCCGACCGCCGACGACGCGAACCGGATTGAGTCCCGTTTGGACGCTGTCGAGCTGCGTCTTGCCGAGATCACCGATCGCCTTGCCGACATCCAGGCGGATCTGTCCGTCGTCGCCGATCACGTCCGCTCGAAGCGGTAGCGATCGGGCTGTGAGCTGCATGTTCTTCATGCCAATAATTCAACGGGGAATCGCTCCCCCGTCCCATGCCGAAGCAGTGCAACACCAGTGCGGAAGCACTGCCGAACCAGTGCACAAACGCGATTCGGGGGTCGCTGAATGAGCCTGTCGAACGGTTGGACCGGAAAAACGGCGTGTGACCTCCAGGCCGCGCTGCGGCTCTCGAATGAGGCGTTCGCCGATCTCTTAGGCGTAGGTGTTCGCACGGTCGCGGGCTGGCATCAGAAGCCGACCCTCCGCCCGCAGACCGTCTGGCAACAGGCACTCGACACGACGTTGGAGCAGGCATCCGCCGCGGTTCGCGCCCGCTTCGACGGCAACACCGACGAACCCGACACCGACGCGACCGACGCAGAGATCCGCCTCAGCGCCGACCCCCACATCGGCGCTGCCCTCGACTGGCTCGACCAGCACGCAGGATTGGAACCAGGCTCGGCGCGGCACGGCGTCGCCCGTCGCCTCATCCGCACCGACGCGCGCGAGCTGCGAGATCGCGGAAGCCGCCGCGCCCGCGTACAACAACGCGAAGTCGTGGCGGCCCTTGAGAACTACTACGGCGAGATGTCCGCACCGCACGGCCTTTACCGCGCCCGATGCGGCACAGACGCCATGGTCGACACCAGCATCCTGACTCGGCCGGACTGGCTGGACCTCGACTGCCCGCTACGCCCCGCCCACGACCAACTCCGCGCCAAGCGCGGACAGCCAGACCCGATCGCAGGCCTTGACGAGGACGCCACCGACGCCGCAATCCAGCGGCTAGCCGAGACGCTGACCATGAACATCCGCATGGTCGACAGCCCGCTGTACCGGTTGACGGGGATCGACGTCCGCAAGGAACACATCGGCGGTACGGTCGGTACGGCGCCGTTCGTCGAGTACGCCCTGACGATGGACCTCCTAGAGGGCGAACTCATCGACGCCATCGCATCCGGCGCTCAATGGCTCCCCCTCCGCGACGAGCACCTACCGAACGTCGCATCCGTCCTCGACGTGTCCGGCCGCCTATGCGCGGGTGGCGTCCTGGCCCTGACCGCCATCGCGCGGCCAGCCGACCCGTACCGCGGTGAAGCCGACTACCTCCTATTGGTCCAGGAACGCTCAGGCCACGTACTCAACGCCTCTCGGCGGCTGGCGGTCATCCCGAAGGGCTTCCACCAGCCGCTCATCGACCTCCGTGCCGACGCCCAAATCGGCGCGACGCTGCGCCGCGAGATGGAAGAAGAGCTGTTCGGCCGCTCCGACGTCGACAGCACCACGGGCGACCAGCGCAGCGCCGACCCCATGCACCCGACCCGGCTCTCAGCTCCGATGCGCTGGCTCATGACCCAGCCAGACCGTCTACGGCTCGAATGCACCGGTTTCGGGCTGAATCTGGTGAGCGGAAACTACGAATTCGCCAGTCTCATCGTCATTGACGACGAGGATTTCTGGAACGAGTTCGGCGGCATGATCGAAGCCAACTGGGAATCGACAAGCCTGCACCGGTATTCGTCTCTCGATACCGACCTACTGACCGACCTGATCGGTGATGTAGCGTGGAGCAACGAAGGGCTGTTCGCCATGACGCAGGGACTTCACCGTCTCCGTGAAATCGGCGGACAACGGGTGAACTTGCCACCGATTGAATGGGAGATCCGATAGTGACTGACTGGACGAGCGGCAACGCCGCCGAGGACGGCCAGCCGACCCGCGGCTGGTTGGTCGGTCACTTCATCGACCCTTCGGAAGGCGTGCGCTCATCCAAGGATGTCGAAGTGAAGTGGGGAATCCACCCCGCAGGCGACAAACGTCCCGAGTGGACCTCAGACGACCAGCGGACGACGCTGGTTCTGTTGGTAGAAGGCCACTTCCGCGTAGACGTCACGGATGGCAGCAAGACCATGGAGCGCCCCGGCGACTACATCATGTGGGGTGCGGGCGTGGATCACTCGTGGGAGGCGCTAGCCGACTCCGTCGTCATGACCGTCCGCTGGCCGTCACAGACCTGACGGGAGATCCACCCGCGCCGGGTCGATCTCCCGCAAGCGCCGCAACCCCTGAATCAGAGCAAAGAGCCCTTCATTGCTCCATGATTCATCCATAACCAAATCCGCGAGCATTTCCCGATCAAGCGTCGAATACCGCCGCAACCTCGATGCTTCCCAATTGGCTTCGACATTCCCACCGAATCGCGGCCAGAACTCTTCGTCCTGAATCAGGACCAGGCTCGCAAATTCATAGTTCCCACTGACAAGGTTGAACCCGAACGCCGTACATTCCAGCCGCATCCGCTCGGCGTCGTCGGCAAGCCACCGCATCGGCTCCGACAGCCGCGTCGGGTGCATCGGCTCGGCAACATTCGGCGTCCCGATCGTGCTGTCGACGTCGACCCTCCCGAACAGCTCTTCCTCCAACTCCCGCCGCAGCGTCGAGCCGATACGAGCGTCGGCCCGGTAGTCGGACAGCGGCCCGTGGAACCCCTTGGGGATCACGGCCAGCCTCCGAGCCGCGTTCAGCACGTTCTCAGAGCGCTCCTGCACAAGGATCATGAAGTCAGCAGGCCCACGCTCGGCATCCGCCGCCCGCGCGATCGCGCACAGCGCGGGAACACCTCCCGCACACAGGCGTCCGCCAAGATCGAAAACACTTGGCATGTCCGGCAAGTACTTGTCCCGCAACGGAAACTCGGCCCTACCGTCTCCGACAGCGTCGACCAGCTCCCCTTCAAGCAGGTCCATCGTCAGCGCGTACTCCGCGAAGGGCACGACCGCGTACTCCGCGGTGATGCTCGCTCCGACCTCACAGTTCATGAGCCGATAGATCGGCGTGTTACTGATCCGCACATCTCGCGCCGCCGCATCCGCCAGGCGCTGAACAGCCGCCTTCACCGCAACGTCGCCGAGCACCGACCCCGACGCGCTCGCGACCAACGCCGCCCCCTCAGCGCCAGCAACCAACGGCACCCCGAGATCGGTCCACCCTGCGCGCGTCGCGATCGACGTCAACACGTCGCGACCGTCAACCTGAACCCGGAACGTCTCGCCAGTCCCGTAGTACCGTCCCAACGCATCCGCGATCCGGCTCCGCCCGACCGCAGGCCGTGAACGATTCGGTCGAGCCAGCCGATCCGCTACCTTCTCCGCGCTCGACCCACGCCCCCACCCCGCCCGCT
>Ga0247823_10003318_pt1 | contig 13047 bp, 10 predicted proteins | sample 13C_PalmiticAcid_2_FD_192426 | JGI IMG/M metagenome (GOLD analysis project Ga0247823, IMG submission 192426) | Soil microbial communities from agricultural site in Penn Yan, New York, United States - 13C_PalmiticAcid_Day30 | ecosystem: Environmental > Terrestrial > Soil > Agricultural land...
GAATGTGCGGGGGGGATGTGCTGCGGGGAGAGGGTGGGGTTCGAAGAGAAGGAATGAGCGTCCAGATGCAGAGGGAAGGGGAGAGCAGGGAGCCACAAACGCTCACCGCCTGCTGCATACGGCTAGCTGTCGGTTTGACATCCACTCCAGGCAACCAAGCAACCAACCAAACCCAAACCACCACAACCAAACCACAGAACAAGCAAGTACATCGCAACATCGTGTTTAACTGACAATACAAAAGCGTCCTTCCAGCTATCTCCCTACCTAGGTATGTACGTGCATTACCACACTCGGGTCTTGCAATAGGTATTCTGCCCACATTCACGATTCACGCCCCGTTGGTGCCCTTCTCGTACTTCTTTGCAAAGTCGTAGCCGTGCTTGTGGGTCTGGTACCACGGATCCCAGTCCCAGAGCGCAAAGCCCGGGTCGCCCGCGGCCTTGGCCTTGGGCCAGCAGCCATTGTCCCACAGCCCGGCGTCCACGGGCGGGCTGGCGGCGTGCTCGAACTTGGAGATGCGGAAGGACGGCACGACGTCGACGGCGACCTCGGCCTGCACCCCCGTGATGCCCGGCTTGGACGGCGCCCGCGCGATGCCCGCGACGGGGACCGTGTTCCACCGCCGCCAGAACTGCGCGGGCGTCCACCCCCGGATGTGCGGCTTGAAGCAGGCGCCCTTCCAGAGCTGGCCCGCGCCCTGGTTGTCGGTCCAGGGGATGTAGCGCATCAGCTGCCCGCCCGGGCTGCCGCCGTTGACGATCTCCGGGCTCGTGTCGGCGAGCAGGTACCGCGGCGGGAACTCGTCGACGTCGCACGTCTCCTTCCACGCCCGGTCCGTCTTGTTCTTCCACGAGGCGTGGTGCGCCGTCTTCCACTTGTCGACCGCCCGCCGGTTCGTGTCCGGGTTCTTGACCCGGCCGTGCGGGCACTGGAGTGAGTCCCACTGCGGGTTGTTCGCGATGGCCGAGCTGTAGTGGTAGCAGGCCTGCGGCCACTTCTTGCTGCAGACGGCCTCGACCGTGGTTGGCCTGGCGCCGAACGCCAGCGAGGTGATGATGTAGTCGTTCTTGGTCGTCGTGCTCGGGCCGCCGACCGCCCCGACCGGCACGCACGACTGCCGGCGGAGCGTGTTCTTGGCCCCGCCGAGGATGACGCTGGACTTGCCCGCGGGGACGCTGCACTTCCTCCGCTTGGTCACCCCGCCCTTGCCCGTGCCGTTGGGCCCGCTGCCCGTGCCGGCCTTGGGCTTGGAGCGGTCCGTCGGGTTGGCCGCGTCCCCTTTCTTGCCGCTCCCCTTGGGGATATTCTTGGGCCGCTTGTAGCTGGACACGCCGTCGGCGACGGTGCTGAGGATGTCGAAGACCTGCTTGATCTGGTCTGGGACGAGGTCGCTGCCGCCGCACGGGCTGAGCCACCACTCGAATGCCCCGACCGGGTCTTGGTCCGGCGGGTATGCGTACGAGATGAGCTGCGCCGCCGTCGTGGCTGCGTCGAGCCCGGCGGAGAGAGCCTTGCCCACACCGGGAATCGCCTCCAATCCGATGTCGAGAATGAGCTTCAGCGTCGACATGACGATATAACACCCAATCTAGCAGGGTCAACGTTTCAGCACACCCCATCAGAGAAGGGAGAAGATAAAAGCAACCAACATACCTGAGCAATAATGGGCAGCGCCTCGATGACGGTATCGGCCAAGATGTTGACCAGCGTGTTGTCGCACACACACCTCCCCGTGACGTACTCCGCGGGGGACGAGCTTCCGGGGTACGTCTGCCACGGGATCGGCTTGTCCAGCGGGAAATTGCCGACGCAGCCGTAGTTGGTGGTGCGGTTCTCGGCCTTGGCCGCCTCGACCTGTGTGGCGCAGGCATGGGCGCACTGGTCGGGCCCCACGTCTCGGAACTTGGGGTTCTTGTAGATCAGGCACTGCTGCGAGTTCTCGGCGTAGTTCCTGGGCTTGTCCCACAGGCCGCCGGTGGGCTTGGACGAGTCGACCGAGTCGTCCTCCCACTCGTCGACGACCGGCGTGGTGCACGAGTCGGCCGGGCAGAAGCCGTACTTGCATGCAAACTTGCAGAGGCGCTGGAGGTCCACGTCAAACTCGTCCCAGGCCTCGAAGTCGCCCGTCGACTGCACGCTGGGGAGCGGCACGACGGGGCCCGTGGCAACGCAGGTACACGTGTCCGGCGGGCAGAAGCCGTAGTGGCATGCGAACCCGCAGAGGGCATCCGCGTTTAGGTCGTCGCTCTCCCCAGCGATACAGCCTTCCTGCCCGGCGGACGGCTGGTCGGCGGGCACCTCCATGTCTTCCTGGCCAAAGGCCTGGAGGTCGACGGCCCAGTCGACCGTGCCGGCAAAGTTGAGGCCCTTCCATTCGGTCCTGCGTGTGGATTTGGTCAGGGGCGTCAGGTAACTAACGTAGTCGCCTGCCGAGACCCCGTTCAATTCTTGATTAGTTCCTGAACCAACGGAGATGGGGAGGCACGGACGGGAATGCGAACCTCGATAGAGCAAAACATCAACGTTGGCATCCGCGTCATAGAGCTGCTTGCCCTCCCCCTTCCGGATGATGTCGTTGATCTCGGCGTCGGCAAGGACGCCAGGCGTGCTGGTACACCGCCCTGGCGCCGCCTGTGGCTCTAACCGCGCACCGGTGAAGTCACACATGGGTCCCCAGCAGCCGTCGACGGCCATGTGGAACGACCTGCCATAGCTTGACTCGCCGACGAAGATTTTGTTGTTGGGAACGCCAGCCTTGGTAACTATCAATCACAAGTACGTGTGAGTGAGCATCTCTCCCTGCTGGCATTGGGCGGAATGATAGTACGCACTGATGCCAAGCATGTTTCGTGTTTCGGTCAGGTTGACTGACGGGCAACATTAGCAAAGGTACGCCGGTGATATTTCCGAACAGTAGGCCGTCGACCATACCGTGGCTTCGAATGCATCTGCCCGATGGACACGAGTCAAACGCGTTTGGATTTCCGGCATCCCACTGGCCGTGGAGATCATAGGTCCTAGACATGAAAACCGCTCTGGTCAGCAACCTCTGCGGCGCGTAGAGCACAGTGAGCCCAATAAACTTGCATGTAGACAATGTAATCAATGACGGCGGAAATCCGGTCGATGGGGAAGGCCTTGAGGTACCAGTACGAAGCCGGCGCGGCGATTGACACGGATTTGGTAGGCGGGAGCTTGCTCTTGAGAAGGGTCAGGAACCGGAGGTAGGCGACACCATCGCCCGCCTGGCCGATGGGGGCGCCATTCACGAAGATGTCGGGGGCCTGTTCCCGTCGGTCAGCCATTCTTGCCACACACTACAGAATGTAGTAAACTCAACACACCCCAGGATACTCCCAGTCAATGTCGATGCCGTCGAGACCCTCGTCCAACACAAACTTGGCCGCGTTGGCCGCAAACGTCTCCCGGTTGGCGATGATGGCCTGCCGGATGATGTTGAAGGTTGCCGCGTCGGTCGAGTAGTCCCAGCCCCCAAACGACACGATCCGCCTCACGCCGCGGAGGTTCTTGAACGCCTGCCACTGGTGGTGCGGGTCCTTCAGCACCACCGTCCAGTTCGCCGGGTCGATCTCGGCGAAGCCCCAGTGCAGGTGGGTGTAGGACCCGTCCGTGTTGGCGTTGTCGGCCTTGAGCCACAGGCAGGGGCGCTCCATGTTCCAGGATCCGTAGTAGCCGATGCGCGAGAAGTTGGCCGGCGGCCCGGAGTTCTTCTTGATCTCGTTGCCGCAGCTGGAGACGCAGGTGCTCTGGAAACCGGGCAGCTTGACGCCCGGCCCGGCGTTGGCGGGCGCGTGGACGTCGCAGTGCTCGGGGAAGGGCCCGCAGAACCCCCAGTTGCTGCAGCACGCCTTGAGGGGGCACGGGTTCAGGTCCGCCATGGCCACGGAGCGGTCGGGCCATGTGGTGCCCGGCACGAGCGGGCCGCACTGGGTACCCTGCTGCGGCGGCGGCAGCGGCGGCGCGCCTGAGCTGAGGCACATGTTGTAGCCCGCGAGCATGGTGGCGCAGCCCGTCCAGCCCCAGGTCTTGCCCTGGTTGAAAGATTCGATCTCGGCCACGGTTAGACCAAAGGCGTCGGCCAGATCCGCACACGCATCCCCGTTCTGGATGAGATGCACCGCGCAGGAACCGTCGGGGTTGGGCCGCGGCGCGTTGGGCTTGGGTTCCTTGGATAGGTCGCCCGCGGAGCAGCAGACATGGTTTCCGACCTGGAGGGTTGCGCAGAGGTTCGTGCTGGGGTTGTATTTCATGAAATCGGAACCGCGGATCCCGCACTTGGCCGCGAGCGAGGCACACCCGTCCCCCGCCTCGACGCGGATGCTCGAGCAGATGGCTCGCTTACCGAGTCCGGGGGAGTCTAGAACCCACCGGGGCTGTCTTGCCCCTTTGGGGCGGGAGCGTGGGAGGATTCGAGATGTGTTGTTGTTGTTGTTGGCAAAGGTCGTGGTGGCGTTGGCGCCGGCGCCGTCGTCGTCCGTCAGGGGTGCCGAGGCAATGTCAAAGACCCTGACAACAAGAGTCTCCTCCTGCCGGGGAGCGCTGCCGCCGACGCATTCACCGCGACTCCACGCCACTGCTGTCTTCTGCACGCGTGCGAGGTCGCCAGCAGTGTCAATCGAGACGCCAAAAACGGTCTCGGGCCCCTTTCCACCGCCGCCGCAGATCTGGGCAACGGTTTGATTTCCCAGCGCCCAATCCCCCGCTCCGAGCCGGCCGGCCACGGCTTGGAGAGAGGAGGCCACGGTCTGCTTGCCCAGGCCGGTGCCAATGTAGAGGCCGGCAACCGTTTGGTTGTGATAGGCGAAGAGGAAGGTCTCGTCGCAGTTGTCCGCGGCCGCGAAGAAGTCTCTCATGCCCTCCAAAATATCCTTGGCTGCCGGCGTAGAGCGGAGAGCGCCCTCTGCCGTGAGCCCGAGTTGGCTCGTGGTTTCTCTCCCACTGATGGCACACGCGGGGGCAGCGTTTGCGCGGGACACGAACAGCTCGTCTCCCAGCTTGGGATTGTCGATCGGGGCGGCCATGGCAGCCTTGACGGTCCTGTCCCCCGCAGCTGCCGCCGGATCAACGCCGAGGGCGCAAGCCCGTATGAGAACGTCGGTGGCGGGGTCATCGAGGGGGCGGAGAACGGAGAAATGCAGCAGCATAGGCGCCCGGCAGCGCTGCAGGCGGTCGACGGAGTAGAAGGGCGTCCATTTGTGCACGTTTGCGTAGTCGACACGGCAGGGCAAGGGGCAGTCGTGTTGGTCAGGAATGTAAGCGAGAGTGTCAGCGATGGGGGAAGGGTCGTCCTGTAAGACCGGGGCTAAGGCTTTGGACCCATCCAAGTTGACCGCACCGAACACCGTGGCAACCGTCGAGAGGAAAAAGACGTGAGCAGACTTCATTATCTCTCAGCCAAGGACAAAAAAAACAAAAAAACGCAAAAACGAGCGGCACTGGCAGCTTGCAATAGCTAAACCAGGAAGGCTAAGGGAGAGGCGAGGCAAGGAGGAGCAGGGTGATGAAGACGATGAGGAAGAGACGGACGAGATTTATGACGAGGAGAAAGATCGCATCATTAAGGTAATGGGGAGGCGGATGGAAGAGTAAGAGGGCCCATCCATGGCTACGCCGAGGGAGGTAATGGCGGCAGCCGACCGCCAGTCAACCAAGGTACAGACACGCAGCCAGGAACCTGGATTCAGGGACGAGGCAGCAAGGACCTGCTTGACGTTGACTCAATTGCACTTCACTAGGCAGGCAAGGTTGGGGGCCATTGGGGGCAACGTGCCTGTCGTATGTCCACGAATTGTCTCGTCCTCATATCAAATTGGCACTTGGCAGCTCGGGCCAAGAAAGGGGTCGCGTCAAAGAAAGGGGGACGGGCAGTTGGTTATTCATTGCATTGTCGTTGAGGGTGAGATGATAGATAGGTACACCCCGGCAGCGAACTATCTGAGACAAATACGGTCCACGGCCCCCAACCAGCGAGCGCCTCGCTCGGGACCTGGTTTCGGGGAGTTCGTCAAAATGATGCTCTCGACCGATTCTCAGGCCCGGACGCAAACCGAATCGGGATATCGCTCGGCCATGGCCTTCCTCACGGCCTCGAGGCACTCGGCCTTGCGGTAGGTGGCCAGGTTGGGCCAGCCGTGTTGGCGGTAGATCCCCTGCAGCATGGCGGCCATGCCCGCCTCGTCCGACTCCTCGTGGCCAGGGTCTCCTGCGGCGCGGACGGTGGCGTGGCTGATGGGGATCCAATGCAGAACCTTGAACTGGTGCTGGAGAATCTCGAAGAGGTCGGGGATGGTCCATGCCGGTGCACCGTAGCGCCAGTCGGCCTCCTCCTCGGAGACATCCTCCTCTGGCTCGTAGTCGACTCCTTCTCTAAAGTCCTCGTTCTCCACGTCGGAGGGGCATTCTTCCCAGTGGACAATGCCAAGCTCCGTGTCGAGGATCAGGTGGGAGCCATACTCGTCGTTGCCGCAGGTCAAGCCGATGACATGCGGGGGCGACATCGGACCAAGCTCCATGCCCTCGGTGAACAGGCGGAGATCCGCGCCCTTCGTAGGATCCCAAGACTGCATGAGCTCGGACCAGTCGGCGAACACGCAGCCCGGGGTAGCCTCGGCGTCGTTTGAGTCGTCGCACTGGGACCGAATGTAGGGGAGATGGGCAAGGAGCGAGATGACCTCGTCCGACTTGCCCAGGGACTGCAGCAGGACGGGGTCGGCATTGACGATGGACGGCCAGCCGCCGGCGGGCGGGTACGCCACCTTCGACTCGCTCAGGTACATGGTAGTGAGGAACTCATAGTAGCCCGTGACAGCCGCGATTGTGGCGTCGCGGTCATACGTGATGTCCTCAAGAGCGGGCATGTTGAAGCCAGAGATGTCACCTAGGATCTGATTTTGGGGGCGATGTGGATTGAGGTTCGAGGTTCGAGGTCGAAATTGAAAGTGAAATTGATGGCGTGGACGGCGGCCAGTCTGGTGTGGCTGAGGGAGAAAACGATGCTTGCCACCAACAGACATGCCCGGGAGGCAGCCTGGGTTTTCAAGGGGCTCCGGCTCGATTTTTGGACCCCAACAAGCGGCACAAGCCCCTGGGTGCCAACTGCGTTATTTGGGGAAGGAATGTGAACCTGATTGGCTGGCAAACGCGGGCTGAAGATGTTTGCATCTCGAATTGAGGTTTGTATGGAGTGGTCCGGAATAAGGGGCGCGCCCATGTCATTTCCCTTCCGAGGCGGTTTGGTTTGTTGAATGTCAAGAGAATTAAATAGGTAAGTTAAGTAAGGTAGGTGGGCAATTCGGTGCCTGCTCACTCGGCTCCCTCCCCTCGAGTCCCTTTTTGAGTTCCTCTGCTGTTTTCCTTGTCTTTTGGGCGGACTATTCACTCTTTCTGAACTTCACTCTCCCGATATTTCAAGTACCCCAAGGCCAACCCTCTGCCTCCCTAGCTTCCGTCAACAATGCGCTTCTTCGGCGGTGTTGCCGTCCTCACGGCGGCTGCCGGAGTGTCGGCCAGGTTTCTGCCCGACTCGCCGCCAGTGACTCGGACGCTTCCCGATCAGCTGCAGAACAGACAAGCTACAGCAACAGTGGCACCGCCCGCCGTTATTTCGGAAGACCCTTGGCAGTGCGCCACAGAGGACATCACTCAGTACTTTGACCCCCCTCAACCCTCTGCGAACGTTCTCGACGCCATCAACTCGTACGGCGATGGGCTGGTCAAGCCCTGCGTGGCCACGGCAATCGGCGCCGACGTCTTGTCCTGCACGGTCACGGACCCGAAGTCCTGGTGCGGCTTCACCACCGCCGCCCCCTCAAGCATTCTCGCCACCTACTCGACCTGGGTCTCCGAGGCCGTGTCGTTCTGGACCTCCAAGAGCTCCACTATGTCCGTCCTGGCCACGAGCTGCCCCGTGGCCTGGGGCAACTTCGCCATGGTCCATACCGCGTGGGTCTCGCTCGCCGTTGCCCACGCCGAGTGCTATCTCAGCGCCCATCCCCAGACCAAGCCGTCGACTGGCGCCAGCACCCCGACGGCGTCGACGACACCCGCGAACCCTTCGACTGCCACGGCGCCCGGAACGGGAACGCCAACGGCAACGACGACAAAGACGGCTAGCACCGCGGCTCTTGGCCGCCGTGGCCAGGTTGTCGAGGCCCTTGCGTCGCTGATTGGCACCGGGTTCGCCGTTCTTGCCAATGCGGCGTGATGATGGCTCAGTGGATGGCTTGCGGATGTGGTTCTGGATGGCATCATGCCGAGTTGTACTTGGATTGCATTTGTATCAACATTGTTGTAATGCCGTTTCATGCTTTTTTTGTAGTTGGATAATGGACCATGGGGGCCAGTATTACCTTTTGACTTTTCCAAATTCAGCAAAGCAATAAACCAAGACAAGTTCCCTTTCCTCGCTCGGGCTTTCCTGCATCCCAAATTCGGGGTCTGCTCTCTGTTCCCTGTTCTCTCTTCTCAAGCCCGTGAACCCCCGGGCTCTCTGACGTTCCTGCGGCCTTCGACGAAGACGGGATGCACCGGTTGTCGTCCACAATGCGCTGGACTGTCTGCGGAGCGAAATTGCCTCCAGGCACCCAACGGGCTCGAGCCTATCTCTTCGGACCTGCAACCATGTTGCTGCATTGCACTTGTCCCTTGATTTCTTTCTTGATCTGGGCCGTTCTACCGCGGCCGGCAGCTGCTTGGTCTATGCCCAGGCCCCTATTGAAGATAAGGGGCGTAATCTGTTGTCCATGAGTTTGCCACACAACGGCCCCCACGGTGCTCTTTGGCGCATGACCAACGAATACAGGGGAGATTCTGGGCTGGCTACCGCAAGGAGACAGGGGGCGGTTGGCCATCATTCATTTGCGAGACATGACAATGGCATCCCCCCACCGAGAACGCCCCGTATGAGTTCCAATCAAGAGCCACTCACCCTTTCACTCACAACGTCCCTTGGAACGCGTCACATGAGGAAAGGATTTTGGCCATTTCTCTGCGCCGCTTTGCCAAGTTTCTCAACCGTCGAGTTGTTGGACCCGAGATTTGTTTTGTGTGTGTTGGTTCCCTCCATGAATTAATCTCTCGGCGCTTTGGTCTGCAGCCCGGTGTTGGGCTCATCCGGGAAGGCTGTTGGGCTTCTGGTGATTGTTGTAGTGTAAGCAGGTGCCGGGGCGTCGGCCAGGCTGTCGGTGCATGTAATTAGAGATGTATGTACGCCATGCCCTGGTTGAGAAATGGAACATGCATATAGTCCCATCTCCCACCCCCTCCCTCCGGTTGTTCTCTTCTCGCGCGCAGCAACACGACTGTGCGACAAGTACCATAATGTTGTCTCTTGCCTCACTCTCCCTTTTTCTAGGCACGGCCGGCCTCTTCCACATCGCCCATGCTGCCCCGGCCGGTCCTCTCGATGCTCGTGACGGCGCAACCCCAAACCTGACCTACGACCCCAAGACCACCAGCTACTGCAGCTGGTGGGTTGATCTTGACACCGCCAAGGGTTGCGCCAGCCTGCTCTCGGAGAACTCTATCACCGAGGAGCAGTTTCGAAGATGGGTGAGTTGCGAGGTGCGCTTGGACGCGGACATGTGCTCACGCCGCAACTCTTAGAATCCTTCCATCCCTGCAAACTGCGGCACGCTCCCCGCCGGACACTCGTACTGCGTCGAGGCGCAGTGGGAACCCGTGCCGACCACTGCGACGACCAACAGCACCGGCCCGGCCACGACCCTTCGGCCAACCGCCACCACCCTCCGGCCAACCACCTCCAGCACCACTCGGCCGACTCCCACCACCACTACCCCTAGCAATGGTGTGGCAACGCCGTCGCCTACGCAGCCGGGCATGGTGGGCAACTGCAGCAAATTTGTCAAGGTCAACTCGGGCGACACGTGCGATACCATTGCGTTTTACAACGGCCCCATCTCGACCGACGATTTCTTGCTCTGGAACACGGGAGTAGGAGGGCGCGAGTGCCGCAAGCTGCAGGTGGGCACATACGTGTGCGTCGGCGTGCTGGGGGGCTCGCCCACCAAGCCTTCCAACGGCGTCACAACCCCGAGCCCGACGCATCCCGGCATGGTGAGCAACTGCAACAAGTTCGTCAAGGTCAACGCGGGCGACGGCTGCGACGGCATCGCCTTCTTCAACGGTCCCATCTCGACCGAGGACTTCAAGAAGTGGAACGCCGGCGTGGGCTCCGACTGCCGCACGCTGCAGGCGGGCACGTACGCCTGTGTCGGCGTCATCGGGGGCACGCCGACCAAGCCCGGCAATGGCATCGCCACGCCCTCGCCCATCCAAACGGGCATGGTGACCAACTGCAACAAGTTTGTCAAGGTCAACCCGGGCGACAGCTGCGACATCGTTGCCTTCTTCAACGGGCCTATCTCGACCGAGAACTTTAAGAAATGGAACGCCGGCGTGGGGTCCGACTGCCGGTTCCTGCAGGCGGGCACGTATGCCTGCATTGGCGTCATGGGATAGAGCTTTTCTTTCTGTTGGTATTGTGTTTGGGGCGTACTCTGCGTCCTGTTGGGGTAGTGGTTGGTGCCTGGCGGCACCTGCCTGATGAGAATCTACTACAAAGTAGAAATGGTGGGATAATTCTCCAGGTGGCGCCCGTTCCTTCCTGTGAGGTGTACTTCAGCTTTCAATGCCCACTTGAACAGGGCCCATTAATCCGTCTCTCCCCAACCAAACGTTGGACATCCAACATCGCAAACACCACAGAGCTCTCACCCACAACAACTGTACACCGTGAAAGTCCAATCTTAGTTTCCCGGACTTCTCTATCTTTGTAAAATCCTTGCAACCTCTACACTCTCTACTGGCAGAATTGCTGGATGAACTGCCGAACAAGGTCGCATAGCTGATGCACGCTCTCGACCTCGACCCATTCTTCACGCGAGTGCAAGCCTGCGCCCGACGGGCCCACGATCACGCTGGGGATGCCCGCCTCGGTGAGCAATGCGGCATCGCACCAAAACGGGACGCTCTGCACCCGAGGAGGGTGTCCGATCACGCCGGTGCCCAGCTCCACCAACTGCTGCACCACGGGGTGGTCGTGAGGAACGTGCTGGCTGGGGCGCCACAGCGTGATGCGTGGCTCGCGGTAGCGAAACTCGGGATGCTCTTGGCCGAGTCGCTTCAAAAGCGCACCCAGTTCGGCCAGAATACTCGCATTAGTCTGCGCCGGCACCGTCCGGTACTCCAGAGTCAGCGTGCAGCTGGCGGGGTACGAGGACACCTCCTCTCCGCCCTGGATGAGGCCGCAGTGCAGCGACGCCGGTCCGAGGACAGGGTCAACGGGCAGCTGTCCCTGGTAATCGCGCAGCGCGTGGAGCAGGAGTCCCATGTTTAGGATCGCGTCCACCCCCTCGGCCGGTTGGGACCCGTGGGCCGCGCGGCCAAGAACCTCCACCTCCACCCACACAAACCCCTTGTGCGCGTGGGCGACAGCGAGGTTGGTCGGTTCCAGCACCAATCCGGCATCGGCCCGCCATCCCGCCGCAAGCACGTCCTTGGTCCCCTGGGACGCATCCTCCTCATCGGCCACGGCTGCGATCATGACGTCTCCCGCAAGCGGCGTCGCGCGGGCCACGAGCAGGGCCGCGAGCCCGGCCGCAAGACCGCCCTTCATGTCCAGCGTGCCGCGGCCAAACACCACCTCCTTCCCCTCCTTCATACCGAGGTGGCCCGTCAGCGCGTCGCCTTCGTAGGTGGTCAGACTGACTGTGTCCACGTGCCCGTTGAGCATGAGCGACGCGCCGCCGCCGGACCCGCGCACGATGCCCACCACGGACGGCCGGCCCGGCACGGTCTCAATGCGGTGGTGCTCGATGGCGCGGTGGGCAAACCAGGCACACAGGTAGTCGGCGATGGCCGATTCCCCAGCTCCCTGCGTCTTGGAGAGAGTCGGGTTGGACGAGTTGATGCGCGTGAGCACCTGGGTCAGCGTGACCGGGTCGTCTACCGAGACGTCTAGGGGGATCTCATAGGGGCGAGAGCCCTCGGTGCTGAGAAGCAGGATGACCGACTCGGGTGAAAGAAGGGCAGACGTGGCCGGGACCTCCGCCATGAGCCGACGGATCGCCGCCAGCGGAGCAGCACCGCAGGGGCCCGCGTCGATGGACTGCCCCGCGAGGTCCTGGACCGCGCAGTGGCTCTCCCAGTCTGAGACGGTGACGCTAACATCGAGCAGCTGCTGCAGCACTGGCCAGGCGGCGGACGATACCGTGCCGCAGTTCATCCCGGCCATGATGCTGGGACTGGTGACGACAGATGTCGGCTGGCCTTGCCCCAGGCTGTGAGTCAGGCACGGCGCGGTGTCCGGCTCGACGGCCACCACCGTCGCCTGCGTCTCGCGCGACTTATAGTGAGTCGCCACGGCTTGAGCGAATGAGCCCACGCCCACAGGTGCCACGACGACACTCGCCTGCAGGCCGAGGTCTTGCAGCTGGGCGTCCGCCTCGCGCAGCAAGGTGGCATACCCTTCCACCACCCACGCCGGAATCTCCTCATACCTCTCCATCGCCGTGTCCTGCACAAGAATGCCCCGAGGCAGTTCCACAGCCGCAGCAGCTGCCGTCTTCACGGCTCTGTCGTAATCCCCATCAACAACCACCACCTCAGCCCCCTCAGCCCGGATCCTCTCCCGCGTGTAGTCATGCATCGTGCACGAGACGTAAATCCGACACGGCAACGCCATCAGCCGCGCAACACGCGCCACCGCACGGCCATGATTTCCCTCGGTGGCCGCCACGAGGGTGATGGGCTCGGGCTCGGCGCGCACGCGCTCGACCAGGGCCTCGAAGGGTGTGCCATCCGGCAGTCCCAAGTACAACCGGACGGCCTGGTAGATGGCCCAGGAGGCGCCCAGGACTTTGAAGGACGGCAGGCCGAAGCGGTCGCTCTCCTGCTTTAGGTATACCGCCTGGACGCCCAGCTCGGCGGCCACGGTGGGGAGCGAGATGAGGGGGGTTGGGGTGTAGCCGGGGAATTGTTTGTGGAAGGCCAGTGCCCCTGACG
>Ga0247823_10003321_pt1 | contig 13045 bp, 11 predicted proteins | sample 13C_PalmiticAcid_2_FD_192426 | JGI IMG/M metagenome (GOLD analysis project Ga0247823, IMG submission 192426) | Soil microbial communities from agricultural site in Penn Yan, New York, United States - 13C_PalmiticAcid_Day30 | ecosystem: Environmental > Terrestrial > Soil > Agricultural land...
GTGCAACTGCAGGGCGAACTGGCCGGCAGCAAGGTCAGCTATGCGGTCGGCGTGTTCAACGGCACGGTCGACGGCCGCGACGCGGTGACGACCAATCCCGACGACGAATTCGAATTCGCCGGCCGCGTGTTCTTCGAACCTTTCAAGGAGGGCGCCGGCTTCTGGTCCGGGTTGGGCTTCGGCCTCGGCGGCAGCGTCGGCGACACGGTAGGCACCGGCAACAACATCCTGCCGCGCTACCGCACGCCGGGGCAGGTGCAGTTCTTCAACTACCGCAGCGCCGTGGCCGCCGACGGACGCCGGACCCGCTGGTCGCCGCAGGGCTACTTCTACCGCAACCGCTTCGGCCTGCTCGCGGAGTACATCGCATCCAAGCAGGAGCTGCAGGTCGGAGCGACCGCGGCCGAATTGGAAAACACTGCCTGGCAGGCCACCGCCAGCTACGTACTCACCGGCGAGGACGCGAGCTACCGCGGCGTCGTGAAGCCCTCACATCCCTTCAACCCGGGCAAGGGTGGCTGGGGCGCCTGGGAGCTGGTGGGCCGCTACGGCGTGCTGGAGATCGACGATCGCGCCTTCCCGGTGTTCGCCGACCCGGCCGTGTCCGCGCGCCGCGCCAAGTCCTGGACGCTGGGCGTGAACTGGTACCTCAACAGCAACCTGAAGCTGGTACTCAACTACCTCGACACGCAGTTCGAAGGCGGTGCCGTCGCCGGTGCCGACCGTGAGGACGAGAAGGCCGTGTTCTCGCGACTGCAGGTCGCATTCTGATTCCGGAGACGACGCCATGACGCCATCCTTCCTTCACCGCCATGCCCGCGCCGCGCTGCTGGCATTCGGCCTCACCCTCGCCGTCGCCGCCAGCGCCAAGGACGTCGAGCTGCTCAATGTCTCGTACGATCCCACGCGCGAGTTCTACCGTGAGTTCAACACCGCCTTCGCCGCGGAGTGGCAGAAGACCAAGCAGCAGAAGGTCAGCATCGAGACCTCGCACGGCGGTTCCGGCAAGCAGGCCCGCTCGGTGATCGATGGCCTGGAAGCCGACGTCGTCACCCTGGCGCTGGCCTACGACGTGGACTCGATTTCCCAGCGCGCCAAGCTGTTCCCGGCGAACTGGCAGTCGCGCCTGCCTGAGAACAGTGCGCCGTACACCTCGACCATCGTGTTCCTGGTGCGCAAAGGCAACCCGAAGCAGATCCGCGACTGGCACGACCTGCTGAAGCCCGGCGTGTCGGTGATCACGCCCAACCCGAAGACCTCCGGCGGCGCGCGCTGGAACTACCTCGCAGCATGGGCCTACGGGTTGAAGATCTTCAAGGGCGACGAAGCCAAGACGCGCAACTTCGTGCGCGCGCTGTTCCGCAACGTCCCGGTGCTGGATACCGGTGCGCGCGGATCGACCACCACGTTCGTGCAGCGCGGCATCGGCGACGTGCTGCTGGCCTGGGAGAACGAGGCCTTCCTGTCCATCGAGGAACTGGGCCCGGACAAGTTCGACATCGTCGTGCCGTCGCTGTCGATCCTGGCCGAGCCGCCGGTGGCGTTGGTGGACCGCAACGTCGACAAGCACGGCACCCGCGAGGTCGCGCAGGCTTACCTGAAGTACCTGTACTCGCCGACCGGCCAGCGGCTTGCCGCCAAGCACTACTACCGTCCGCGCTATCCGCAGTACGCCGCGCCCGAGGACGTCGCACGCTTTCCGAAGCTGGAGCTGGTGACGATCGACGGCGTCTTCGGTTCCTGGGCGAAGGCGCAGGCCACGCATTTTGCCGACGGCGGCGTGTTCGATCAGATTCAGGCGAAGTAGGCATGGCGGTTGTGTCACCCGCGCTGCCGGGAAAGGCGCGCACCCGGCGCGTCATTCCCGGTTTCGGCCTCAGCCTCGGCTACACGCTGTTGTGGCTGGGGCTGATCGTGTTGATCCCGTTGGTGGGCGTGTTCGCCAAGGCCAGTGGCCTGGGGCTGGCGGGACTCTGGGCGATCTGGACTGAGCCGCGCGTGCTGGCGGCCTTGCGCGTGAGTTTCGGCACCGCATTGGCGGCGGCCGCGTTCAATGCGGTGATGGGCACGCTGGTCGCGTGGGTGTTCGTGCGCTATCGCTTCCCCGGCAAACGCGTGTTCGACGCGATGATAGATCTGCCGTTCGCGTTGCCGACTGCGGTGGCGGGCATCGCGCTGACGGCGCTGTATGGCCCGACCGGCTGGATCGGCCAGTGGCTGGAAGCCGCAGGCATCAAGGTGGCCTACACGCCGCTGGGCATCACGGTGGCGCTGGTGTTCATCGGCCTGCCGTTCGTGGTGCGCGTGGTGCAGCCGGTGCTGGCGGAAGTGGAGGTCGAACTGGAGGAAGCGGCGGCGACGCTCGGCGCCAGCCGATGGCAGACCGTGCGGCGCGTGGTGCTGCCGACCCTGTGGCCCGCCGTGCTGGCGGGCTTCGCGCTGGCGTTCGCGCGCGGCGTGGGCGAGTACGGCTCGGTGATCTTCATCGCCGGCAACCTGCCTGGCGTGTCCGAGATCGCGCCGCTGCTGATCACGATCAAGCTGGAGGAATTCGACTACGAAGGTGCGACGGCGATCGCGGCGGCGATGCTGCTGCTGTCCTTCGCGCTGCTGCTGGTGATCAATACGCTGCAGGCGCGGCTGCAGCGCACCGGCAAGCGGGCAGGGGGGTAACATGGGCGACACCATCTCGGCCGTGATCGCCTTGCCACCGGAGTCCGTATCCGTGGAGCCCCGCGCGTCCGCCCCACCACGCCATCGCACTGCGACCAGCGAACCTGTCTGGGTGCAGGTGCTGCTCGTGCTGGGAGCGTTGGGTTTCCTGTTGTCGTTCCTGGTGCTGCCGTTGGCGCTGGTCTTCGTGGAGGCGCTGCGCGGTGGTCTCGCGGCCTTCGTCGCGGCGGTCAGCGAGGCCGACGCGCTGGCGGCGGTGAAGCTGACGCTGCTGGTGACGGCGATCGTCGTGCCGCTCAACCTGGTATTCGGCCTGGCGGCGGCGTGGGCGGTCAGCAAGCATGAATTTCGCGGCAAACGCTGGCTGGTGACGCTGATCGACCTGCCATTCGCGGTATCGCCCGTGGTGGCCGGCCTGATCTACGTGCTGATCTTCGGTGCGCAGGGCTGGGCGTACGCGCTCGTGGACGAGGGCTGGCACTTGTCGTTGCCGCTGCTGGGCGAGCTGCACCTGCAGCTGCCGAAAATCATCTTCGCGCTGCCGGGCATCGTGCTGGCCACGATCTTCGTGACCTTTCCGTTCATCGCGCGCGAATTGATGCCGCTGATGGAGCAGCAGGGCACCGACGAGGAGCTCGCCGCGCTCAGCCTGGGCGCCAGCGGATGGCAGACGTTCTGGCGCGTGACCCTGCCCAACATCCGCTGGGCACTGCTGTACGGCGTGCTGTTGTGCAGTGCGCGCGCACTGGGCGAGTTCGGTGCGGTATCGGTGGTCTCCGGGCACATCCGCGGCCGCACCAACACGCTGCCGCTGCACGTGGAGATCCTCTACAACGAATACGCCTACAGCGCGGCCTTCGCGGCGGCTTCGCTGCTGGCGCTCACCGCGCTGCTGACGCTGGCGCTGAAGACCTGGCTCGAATGGCGGCACGGCGAAGCGCTGGCCGCCAACCACCGGCACTGAGACGACATCATGAGCATCAAGATCGATCACTTACAGAAGCGGTTCGGCGCCTTCACCGCACTGGACGACGTCACCCTGGACATCCGCCAAGGCGAACTGCTGGCGCTGCTGGGTCCTTCCGGTTCCGGCAAAACCACGTTGCTGCGCGTGATCGCGGGCCTGGAGCAGGCCGATGGCGGGCGCGTGCTGTTCGATGGCGAAGACGCCAGCACGCTGAGCGTGCAGGCCCGGCGCGCGGGATTTGTCTTCCAGCATTACGCGCTGTTCCGCCACCTGACGGTGGAAGAAAACATCGCCTTTGGCTTGCGCGTGCGCCGTGGAAAACACCGGGTGGCCGACGCGGCGATCCGTGCCCGCGTGACGGAACTGCTCTCGCTGGTACAGCTCGATGAGCTGGGCGGGCGGTATCCGGCGCAGTTGTCGGGCGGACAGCGCCAGCGCGTCGCGCTCGCCCGCGCCCTGGCCATCGAGCCGCGCGTGCTGTTGTTGGACGAACCGTTCGGCGCGCTCGATGCGCAGGTGCGCCGTGACCTGCGCCGCTGGCTGCGCGAATTGCACGACCGCACGGGCCTCACCACGATCTTCGTCACCCACGACCAGGAAGAAGCACTCGAGCTGGCGGACCGCGTCGCCATCCTCAATCGCGGCCGCATCGAGCAGCTGGGCAGCCCCGCGGATGCCTACGACGCCCCCGCGTCGCCGTTCGTCTATTCCTTCGTCGGCGCCGTAAACCGCTTGCCGGCGCGGTGGGAGTCCGGTGCGCTGCATGCGGCGGGGCTGCCGCTGGCGGCGCACGACACTCGCGGGCAGGGCGAAGCAGAAGTATTCGTGCGGCCGGAGGATCTGCGCCTGGTCGATGATGGGACGGGCTGGCCGGCGACGATCGTCGGCGCACAGCGCAATGGACCGCGCCTGCGGCTGCGCGCCCGGCTGGAGGCGGGGGACGAAGTGGAGATCGAGTTGCCATCGGATCATGAGGGTGTCGCCACTCGCCCGGGACAGGCGATCCGCTTGGCACCAAAACGGTACGGCTGGTTTCCCCTGGATGGTGCAACGGCACCAGCGTGATGCGACGTAAGCTGCTGAATTAATTAGAAAAGAAACCAATTCTCCGCTCGTCTGGCGGGCACTTGACGTGAGTGATTGCTGCGGCGCACTATCGGGGCGCAGTTAAAAAATAGTGAAGTCGTGATGACGGTTGTACGACGTTCCACGACCCACTGACCCCGCCACGATCCAGTCCGCCACAGGAGAATCCGGATGAAGCCCGTCAAGCTCTGCACCGCCCTTGCCACCGCCTTGCTGTTGGCGCTGCCGATGTCCGCCTTCGCCCAAGAGGCCGAGGAAGAAGAATCCCCGATCAGCTGGTCGCTGGCCGCGACGTCCGATTACGTGTTCCGCGGCGTGTCGCAGAACGATGAGAAGCCGGCGGGCCAGGCGGGCATCACCTACACCGCGCCGTTCGGTCTGTACGCGGGCACGTGGGCGTCGCAGGTGGACTTCAACACCAGCAAGCCCGATTTCGAAGTCGATTTCTTCGTCGGTTACAACGTCGACATCACGGATTCGGTGAACTTCGACGTGATGGTCAACCGCTACGTGTATCCCGAAGCCGCCGCGAGCAGCTACACCGAGTTGATCACCAAGACCAGCTTTCTGGAAAACTACAGCGCGACGGTCGCCTACACCGATGACGTGTACGGCCTCGACGAAGAGAGCTGGTACTACGCGCTCGGCGCGAGCTACGACCTGCCGAAGGATTTCTCGATCGCTTTCAATGTGGGCCACACCACGTTCGATAGCACGTTGCCGTACGACGACTACACCGACTACGGCGTCAGCCTCAGCAAGTCGTTTGGTGCTGTCACGACATCGCTTGGCTATGTCGGTACCGACAGCCATGGCAACGTGAACTACGGCGAGTGGGCCGATGATCGCCTGGTGTTCACGGTCAGCGTCGGCAACTGAGTTCCGCAGAAATCACAAGAAAAGGGCGCCGAAAGGCGCCCTTTTTCTTTTCCGTGTGGGTGCCGAGGCGTCAGTTCCAGCTCAGCACGACCTTGCCGGCCTTGCCCTGTTCCATCAGGTCGAAGCCCTTCTGGAAGTCGTCGATCGGCAACTGGTGCGTCAGCACCTTGCCCAGCGGGAAACCGCTCAGCACGAGCTGCGTCATCTTGTACCAGGTCTCGTACATCTTGCGGCCGTAGATGCCCTGCACGGTGAGGCCCTTGAAGATGATGCGGTCCCAGTCCACGCCGGCGCCCTTGGGCAGGATGCCGAGCAGTGCGATCTTGCCGCCGTGGTACATGCAGTCGAGCATGTCGTTGAAGGCGCGCGGATTGCCGCTCATCTCCAGGCCCACGTCGAAACCTTCCATGTGCAGGTCGGCCATCACGTCCTTCAGCGACTGATTGGCCACGTTGACCACGCGGGTCGCGCCCATGTCGGCGGCCAGTTTCAGGCGGAAGTCGTTGACGTCGGTGACCACCACGTTGCGCGCGCCGATGTGCTTGCAGATGCCCGCGGCGATGATGCCGATCGGGCCCGCTCCGGTGATCAGCACGTCCTCGCCGACCACGTCGAATTCCAGCGCGCAGTGCGCCGCATTGCCGTAAGGGTCGAAGAACGCGGCCAGTTCGCTGGGGATCTGATCCGGGATCGGCCACAGGTTGCTGGCCGGCATCACCATGTACTCGGCGAAGGCGCCATTGCGGTTCACGCCGATGCCCACGGTGTTCGGGCACAGGTGCTGGCGGCCGCCACGGCAGTTGCGGCAGTGCCCGCAGACGATGTGGCCCTCGGCCGACACGCGCTGGCCGACGTCGTAACCGGTGACGGCGGAGCCGAGCTGCGCGATGCGGCCGACGAATTCATGGCCGATGGTCAGGCCGGGCTTGATCGTGCGCTGGCTCCACTCGTCCCACAGGTAGATGTGCAGGTCGGTGCCGCAGATGGCGGTCTTTTCCAGCTTGATCAGCACCTCGTTGGGGCCGGGCTGCGGGACGGGCAGCTCCTCCATCCAGATGCCTTTGCCGGCCTCGCGCTTCACCAGCGCCTTCATCGTCTGTGCCATCGGGCGTCGATCCAGGGAATGAGGGCGCGGATTATACGCCCCGCCTCCGGGCGGCCCTGTTGCAGGGCGCCTTGACAGGCGGTCGCGCGCGGACGCCCCTGTTCCTAGGACGAAAGTCATGGATCGGCCGCGGTGACAGGTTCATTACAATCGGGACTTTCCTGCCAGTCCCGGGGTTTCCATGCGTCCGAACCTGCTCGCCGCCGCCATCGCGGTCCCGCTGTCCCTGCTCGCCGCCCAGGTCGCCCAGGCGGGCGAGGGCATGTGGGTGCCGCAGCAACTGCCCGAAATCGCGGGGCCGCTGAAGAAGGCCGGCCTGAAGCTGTCGCCCAAGCAGATCTCCGACCTGACCGGCGACCCGATGGGCGCGGTGGTCGCGCTGGGCGGTTGCACGGCCAGCTTCGTGTCGCCGAACGGCCTGGTGGTCACCAACCACCATTGCGCGTACGGCGCCATCCAGCTGAACTCCACGGCCGGGAACAACCTGATCAAAAACGGCTTCAACGCGCCGACGACGGGCGACGAAGTCAGTGCGGGTCCGAATGCGCGCGTGTTCGTGCTGGACGAGATCACCGACGTGACCAAGGACGCGAAGGCGGCTATCGCCTCCGCCGGTAGCGACGCGCTGGCGCGCACGAAGGCGCTGGAGACCTTCGAGAAGAAGCTGATCGCCGACTGCGAAGCCGAGGCTGGTTTCCGCTGCCGTCTCTACAGCTTCTCCGGCGGCAATACCTACCGCCTGTTCAAAAACCTGGAAATCAAGGACGTGCGCCTGGCATACGCGCCGCCGGGCAGCGTGGGCAAGTACGGCGGCGACATCGACAACTGGATGTGGCCGCGCCACACCGGCGACTTCGCCTTCTACCGCGCCTACGTGGGCAAGGACGGCAAGCCGGCGGCGTTCTCCAAGGACAACGTGCCGTACCGGCCCAAGCACTGGCTGAAGTTCGCCGACAAGCCGCTAGGCGCGGGCGACTTCGTCATGGTCGCCGGCTATCCGGGCTCGACCAACCGCTATGCGCTGGCCGCCGAGTTCGACAACACCGCGCAGTGGACCTACCCGACCATCGCGCGCCATTACAAGAACCAGATCGCGATGGTGCAGGAAGCCGGCAAGAAGAACGCCGACATCCAGGTGAAGTACGCCGCCACGATGGCGGGTTGGAACAACACCAGCAAGAACTACGATGGCCAGCTGGAAGGCTTCAAGCGCATCGACGCCGCCGGCCAGAAGCAGCACGAGGAAGCCGCCGTACTCGCCTGGCTGAAGGGCCAGGGCGCCAAGGGCCAGCCAGCGCTGGACGCGCACGCCAAGCTGCTCGCGCTGCTGGAGCAGAACAAGGCCACGCGCGAGCGCGACCTGACCCTGGCGATGTTCAACAACACCGCAATGGTGGGTTCGGCTACGCAGCTGTACCGCCTGTCGATCGAACGCGAGAAGCCCAATGCCGAGCGCGAGTCCGGCTACCAGGAACGCGACCTGACGAGCATCGAGGGCGGCCTGAAGCAGTTGGAACGCCGCTATGTGCCGGCGATGGACCGCCAGTTGCAGGCATACTGGCTGGGCGAGTACTTGAAGCTGCCGGCCGACCAACGCGTTGCCGCGGTGGACGCATGGCTCGGCGGCAACAACGCCGCTGCGGTGAAGCGCGCGCTCGATCGCCTCGCCGGTACCAAGCTGGGCACGACCGAGGAGCGGCTGAAATGGTTCGCCGCCGATCGCAGGGCGTTCGAGGCCAGCAAGGATCCGGCCATCCAATACGCGGTGGCGGTGATGCCGACGCTGCTGAAGTTGGAACAGGAGCGCAAGACGCGCACCGGTGAAAACCTCGCGGCGCGCCCGGTCTACCTGCAGGCGCTGGCCGACTACAAGAAGAGCCAGGGCGAGTTCGTCTATCCGGATGCCAACCTGTCGTTGCGCATCACCTTCGGCAACGTGATGGGCTACGCGCCGAAGGACGGCGTGGCCTACACCCCGTTCACCACGCTGGAAGGCGTGGTGGCGAAGGAAACCGGCCAGGATCCGTTCGATTCGCCGAAGGCGCTGCTCGATGCGGTGGCCGCCAAGCGCTATGGCGGGCTGGAAGACAAGCGCATCGGCTCGGTGCCGGTGAACTACCTGTCCGACCTGGACATCACCGGCGGCAATTCCGGTTCGCCGGTGCTCGACGCGCACGGCAAGCTGGTCGGCCTGGCGTTCGACGGCAACTGGGAATCGGTGAGCTCCAACTGGGTGTTCGACCCGAAGATGACCCGCATGATCGCCGTCGATGGCCGCTACCTGCGCTGGATCATGCAGGAGGTCTATCCTGCGCCGCAGCTGCTGAAGGAAATGAACGTCGGCAAGTAACACCTGCAACTGAGCCGGCAGGTACAGGACGGGAGCGGTTATCATCCGCTCCCGTCTTCGTTTCCGGCCGTCGGAGCAGACACGGACTCGTCGTACCCACCGGAACATTCTGCATGCGCATCCTGCTTGCCCGTCATGGCGAAACACCCTGGAACGCCGAAGGCCGCTACCAGGGCCAGATCGACATCCCGCTGTCGCCGGTCGGCGAAGGGCAGGCGACCGCGCTGGGCCAACGCCTGAAGGACGTGCGTATTGACCGCGCCGTGGCCTCGCCGTTGGCGCGCGCGCAACTCACCGCGCGCCTCGCCCTGGGCGAAGCGCGCGCCGGGATGCTCGAGACCGACGCCGACCTGCAGGAAATCGCGCACGGCGAATGGGAAGGCTTGCTGGCCAGCGAGATCCAGGACAAGGACCCGGCTCGCCTGCTGGCGTGGCGCGAAGAGCCCGACACCGTGCTGATGCCCGGTGGCGAATCGCTGCGCCAGGTGCTGGATCGTTCCTGGCGCGGCCTTGCCCGTGCCGCGGAAGGCCTGGGCGATGACGACACCCTGCTGATCGTCGCGCACGACGCCGTGAACCGCGTCCTGCTGTGCCGCATCCTCGGCCTGCCGATCGCCAAGCTGTGGAGCTTCCGCCAGGCGCCGACCACGCTGAACCTGCTGGAAGGTCCGAGTGTGGACCAGTTGGAGGTCGTGCGCCTCAACGACTGCGCGCACCACACCCCGTTCTTCGGCGAAGCGAAGCACCGCGCGCTGTAACGCACCCGCAGGCCGGCATGGCGCGTACCGATCTCCCACAGTGGCTCGCCTACATCGAGCAACAGCATCCCAGGTCGATTGACATGGGCCTGGAGCGCGTGCGCAAAGTCGCTGCGCGGCTGACGCTCGGCAAGCCTGCCGCACGCGTCATCACCGTGGGCGGCACCAATGGCAAGGGCTCCACGGTGGCGTTTATCGAGGCTATCGCGCGCGCCGCGGGCTGGAAGGTGGGTGCGTATACCTCGCCGCACCTGCTGCGTTACAACGAGCGCGTGCGCATCGGCGGCGCCGACGCCGATGACGCCTCGCTGGTCGCTGCGTTTGACGCGGTCGAAGCCGCGCGTGGCGATACCCCACTGACCTACTTCGAGTTCGGCACGCTGGCTGCGTTGTGGTTGTTCGAGCGCGCCGACCTTGACTTGGCGGTGCTGGAAGTGGGGCTGGGCGGCCGGCTGGATGCGGTGAATCTGGTCGATCCCGATGTTGCGGTGATCACCACCGTCGATATCGACCACACCGACTGGCTGGGCGAGGACCGCGAGGCCATTGGCCGAGAGAAGGCCGGTATCGCCCGCGCCTGGAAGCCGCTGGTGCTGGGTGAAGTCGATTCGCCGGCCAGTGTGTTGCGCCACGCGTACGCCATCGGCGCGAACGCCTTGCGACTGGGCAGCGACTTCTTCCACGAGCCGGTCGACAGCCGGCAGTGGCGCTGGCGCGAAGTCGGTGCCGAGTTGCTGCTGCCGGTGCCCGCGCTGTCCGCGCCGGCGCAACGGGCAAACGCCGCCAGTGCGATCGCGGCGCTGCGTGCGCTGCCGGGCGAGGTGATCCCTGACGAGGCATTTGCCCAGGGCGTGGCGAACGCTGCACTACCGGGACGCCTGCAGCGCATGCCGCAGGGCGAGGTGGACGTGGTGCTCGATGTCGGCCACAACCCGCAGGCGGCGCGCGAACTCGCGGCGTGGCTGCAGGCGCATCCCGCGGCGGGCGACACCCACGCCGTGTTCGCGGCGCTGGCCGACAAGGACGTGAAGTCCGTGGTGGACGCCTTCGCGGGCGCGCCGTTGCGATGGCACTTGGCCGGACTCGATGCGGGGCCGCGCGCGCAGTCCGCCGACCAGCTCGCCGCGCGGCTCGTCGACACCGCGGCGGCAGAGGCGAGCCGTCATGCGCGCATAGCCGATGCGCTACACGCAGCCCTGGCGACCGCACAGCCGGGCGATCGCGTCCTGGTGTTCGGTTCCTTCCATACCGTCGCCGACGCGATGCAGGCGCTGCATTCAGGTCGATGACGGGGAGCGGCCGGAACCGCGCCGTATAATCGCCACGGCATTCCCGCCGCTGCTGCCCTGGACCTGGATGGATACCGCCCTGAAACAGCGCCTGATCGGCGCCGTCGTGCTGGTCGCGCTGGCCGTCATCTTCCTTCCCATGCTGGTTAAGGGACCGGCGCCCGACAGCGGCGTGTCCGACGTGCCGCTCGAGGTGCCTGCCGCACCCGATGGCGAGTACGAAACGCGCGAACTCCCGCTGGTCACACCCGGTAACGCACCGGCCAATGGCGCCGTGGGGCTGGACGGCCAGGTCGCCGCGCCCGCCGCCGAGCCGGCGCCCGCCGAGGGCGCGCTGCAACCGCCGGCCACCGCGGGTGGCGATTTCGCCGTCAGCTTCGGCGCTTACGCCACGCAAGCCGACGCCAACGCCGTGCTCGCCCGCGTGAAGCAGGCCAAGCTGCCGGGCTTCGTCGAGCCGGCCACCATCAATGGCAAGCAGGCGTTCCGCGTGCGCGTAGGACCGTACGCGGACCGCGCGCAGGCCGAAGCGGCGCGTCTGGATGCGATCAAGGTGCGCGGCGACGTCAATGCGCAGGTGGTGACGTTAGACGTAGGGGCCACCCCTGCGCCCGCCACGCCCACGCCTGCGCCTTCGGTCGCCAGCGCCGCGTCGTCGACACCGGCGGTGACCACGCAGGCCCTGCCGCCCGAGCCGGCCAAGCCGGTCGCCAAGCCCGTGCCGACGGAGACCAAGCCGGTCGTGGCCGAGACCAAGCCCGCGCCAGCGCCGGTGGTCAAGCCCGCCGCACCGGCGCCGAAGCCGGCGGAACCGACCAAGCCCGCCGCCTCCGGCGTGGGCTACGCCGTGCAGCTGGGTGCGTTCTCCAACGTCGCGGATGCGAACAAGCTGCGCGACCGCGTGCGCGCCGCCGGTTTCAGCGCTTTCGTCGAACAGGTGCGCACCGACAAGGGCGCCCTGAGCCGCGTGCGCGTAGGCCCCGTGGCCGACCGTGCGGAGGCCGACCGCCTGAAGGCGCAGGTAGCCGCGAAGGTGGGCATCGACGGCATGGTGCGCCCGCACCCCTGATGCCGACGCGCTTCCTCGCGACCGCAGGGTGCGCCGCGTGAGCGTGCTCGACCTGACCCTGGTCGCCATCATCGGCGTGTCGACGCTGTTCGGCGCGATGCGCGGTTTCATCGGCGTGCTTGCCTCGATGATCGCCTGGCTGCTGGCAGGCTGGGTCGCGTTCCACCACGGTGCCGACGTGGCGACCTGGCTGTCCGATGACGGTCCGCCAGGATCCGCCGATCTCCTGGGGGGCTACGCGCTCAGCTTCATCGGGGTGATGGTGGTGGTCGGACTGACCAGCTGGTGCGTCCGAAAGATGGTCAAGTCGGTCGGACTGTCCGGCGTGGACCGGGTGCTCGGGCTGGTGCTGGGGCTGCTGCGGGGCGCGTTCGTGGCCTGCATCGTGCTGCTGCTGGCGGCATTCACCGATTTACCGCGCGAACCTGAATGGCGACGTTCGCCCGTCGTGCCGGTGCTGCTGCCCGGCGCGCAGTGGCTTTCACGCTGGTTGCCGGAATGGACCGTGCAGGAACTGGACTTTGGCAACGGGGGGCCGGCGGGCGATAATGCGCGCCTGCAACCCTTGCCCCTGCCGCTGGATGACGCCAGCGCACCGCAGGAGCGCGTCCCCCCGCCAGCTTCGCCCGAGTCGAAACCGGAGTAGGTCACCATGTGCGGCATCGTCGGAATCGTCGGCAACCAGAACGTTGCCGGCCAGCTTTATGACGGGCTGACCGTCCTCCAACATCGCGGCCAGGATGCGGCCGGCATCGCCACCGCCGACGGCACGCGCCTGCGCGTGCACAAGGACAACGGGCTGGTGCGGGACGTCTTCAACGCGAAGGCCATGAGCGTGCTGGAAGGCCGCGTGGGCATCGCCCACTGTC
>Ga0247823_10003322_pt1 | contig 13043 bp, 9 predicted proteins | sample 13C_PalmiticAcid_2_FD_192426 | JGI IMG/M metagenome (GOLD analysis project Ga0247823, IMG submission 192426) | Soil microbial communities from agricultural site in Penn Yan, New York, United States - 13C_PalmiticAcid_Day30 | ecosystem: Environmental > Terrestrial > Soil > Agricultural land...
TCAGGTCGATGCCATAGGCCTGCGCGATGAAGATCGTCGCGAAGGTCATGTAGATCATCGAGCCGTCGAGGTTGAAGCTGTAGCCCAGCGGCAGCACGAAGCTGGCGATGCGCGGCGGCACGCCGAAGCGGTCGAGCGCCTCGAGCGTGCGCGGATAGGCGGCTTCGGACGAAGCGGTGGAGAAGGCGAGCAGGAGCGGGTCGCGGATATAGCGGACCAGTAGCGTCGTACGCTTGCCGACGATCAGGAAGCACACCCCGATCAGCAGCGCCCACAGGATCAGCATGCCGAGATAGAAGGTGCCCATGAAGTAGGCGAGGTTGCCGATGATCGCTGGGCCGCGCTCCGCCAGCGTGCCCGCCACCGCGGCGAACACCGCGACCGGGGCGAAGCGCATGACGTAATTGGTCACCTGAAGCATCACATGGACCAGCGCTTCGACCGCGCTGACCAGCGGCTTGGCCTTTTCGCCGACCGCGGTGATCGCCACGCCGATGAACAGCGAGAAGATCACGATCTGAAGGATCTCGTTCTTCGCCATCGCCTCGATCCCCGAGGCGGGGAAGACGTGGGTGAAGAAGTCCTTGAGGTTGAAGGCTGCCTTTTCGACCCCGCTTGCCGCGTCGACCGGAGGCAACGGGAAGTTGAGCCCCACGCCCGGCTGGAACAGGTTGACGAGGATCAGGCCGAGGGTGAGCGAAACGAGGCTCGCGCAGATGAACCACGCCACCGCGCGGCCGCCGACGCGGCCGAGTGCCGCAGTGTCGCCCATATGCGCGATACCCGCGACGAGGGTCGCGAAGACGAGGGGGGCGATGATCATCTTGATCAGGCGCAGGAAGATCGTGGTGACGATCGAGAAATAGCCGGCGATGGTCTTGAGTTCAGCCTCTGCGCCCGCCGAATCGGCGCCATAGCTATTGTGGATGCCGTAATGGAGCCCCAGGCCCACGATCGCGCCCGCCACCAGCGCGATCAGAATGAATGTCGTCAGTTTCTTGGCCATTGGGCTCCCCTCGTTGCGGCGCCTAGACAGGGGATTGCGGCGCGCGGGTCAAGGGCCGTATCGCTTGCGACCATGATCTTGTCCCGCCGATCGCTGCTTGTGGCAGCCGCAGCCGCTCCCCTGACCGCCCATGCAAGCCTGTTGCGTGCTGCGGAACCGGATCTGTCGGCGCTAACCAACATTACCACCGACACTGTGCCGATTGGCCCGGAAGAGCGCCGCGCGCGGCTGGCGCGGGCACAGGCGCTGATGAAGGCGAACGGCATCGGAGCCGTGCTGATCGAGCCAGGATCTAGCCTGCTCTATTTCACCGGCGTGCGCTGGGGTCGCAGCGAGCGGCTGACCGCCGCGGTGATCCCGGTCGAGGGCGATCCGATGATCGTCACGCCCTTCTTCGAGGAGCCGTCGGTCCGCGAATCGCTGGGCGTGCCCGCGCAGGTGCGGGTGTGGCAGGAACATGAAAGCCCGTTCGCGGTGATCGCGGGATGGCTGCGTGAGCGCGGACTGGCGAACCACAGGATCGGGATCGAGGAGACGGTGCGCCACTTCGCGGTAGCAGGGCTGGCTCAGGCGATCGGCGACGCGCGGCTGATCGTTTCGGCCAATTCGGTCGTGCGCGGGTGCCGGATGATCAAGACTTCGGCGGAGATCGCGCTGATGCAGAAGGCGGCCGACGTGACGATGGCCGCCTATCGCTGGACGCATCCACGGGTTGAGACGGGGATGACGCCGCAGGATATCGCCGGGCTGATGACCGCCGCGACCCGCAAACTGGGTGGGGAGGTGGCGTTCAACCTGATCCTGCTGGGTGAAGCGTCGGCATATCCCCACGGCACCGGCAAGCCGCAGCGCGTGGTGAAGGGCGAAGTGGTGCTGATGGACTGCGGCGCGCGCGTTCACGGCTATGAGAGCGATATCTCGCGCACCTTCGTCCATGGCGAACCGACCGCGGAGCAGCGCAAGGTGTGGGGCGAGATGCGGCGCGGGCAGGACGTGGCCTTTGCCGCCGCGCAGATCGGCACCCCGGCGGGCGCGGTCGATGACGCCGTTCGGCGCTATTACGCGTCGCTCGGCTATGGGCCGGACTATAAGCTGCCGGGCCTGTCGCACCGCACGGGGCATGGCATCGGCATGGACGGGCACGAACCGATCAACCTGGTTCGCGGCGAGACGGTGAAGCTTGCCGCCGGCATGTGCTTCTCGAACGAGCCAGGCATCTACCTGCCCGGCAAGTTCGGCGTGCGGCTGGAGGACTGCTTCCATATGACCAAGACGGGGCCGAACTGGTTTAGCGAACCGCCCAAGTCGATCGAGGAGCCGATCGGGTGAGTGAGACGGATATACCTCACGGTCCGAGCGATATTCACCCGATACCGGCATGCGCAGGATATCGCGACGGTTGGATCAGGCTGGTCGCATATCTTGTCTACGGAACGGCATTATTCGCTGCGTTCGGGCTAATTCAATCCGTCGCCCGCGGCGAGCTTCTTATCGCGGCGATCATGCTCGTTACCGTCCTGACGTTTATCGTGACGCTGTTTCATGAAGCGGGGCACGCGGCGGCGGTGCTGTGGCTACGCGGCCGCGTGTTGGTGTTTTCGGTAGGCCCGATTTGCCTCAAATTTCGACCGTTAAGGATATCTGCGACGCCAGCGCTTCGGGATAGAGAAGTCGGCGGCTTCGTGACCTACTCTTTCCAAGGCTGGGAGACGATGCGCAAGGAGCTTGCGGTGGCAGTCGCAGGCCCAGCGGCAAATGTGGTGCTGGCATTGCTTGCTGGACTGATGACGGCGGCATTCATCCCCGAACGGTCGCCGGTTCAACCGCAACGAATTGCGGTCGTTGCCGACGTGGAGCGCGAATCCGAAACATTCATCGTGGCGCCGCTACCGTCGAAAGAGGCGATGGAACGTGCCGCGAGAGATCGCAAAAGCAAGGAGTCGCGGACATTCTGGATCGCGATTCTACAGGCGGTTATGATGCTTTCGATCGGCACTGCGATTGCAAATATGCTGCCGTTCCGGGGAAGCGACGGGGAGGTGTTGCGCAGATACATGCGAGACAGGCGCGAACTTCGCCAGTACCGCGCACGGCGAGAGCAGCGCTGAGAATGATACAAACCCACCGTTTCGCTTGAGCGAACGCGCTCTCGCCCCTAAGTCGGCGCGATGACTTCGACCAACGATATTCGCCGCAGCTTCCTCGACTATTTCGAAGGCCAGGGACATGCGCGCGTGCAGTCCGCGCCGCTGGTGCCGCATAACGACCCGACACTGATGTTCGTCAATGCGGGGATGGTGCCGTTCAAGAACGTGTTCACCGGCCTTGAGACGCGGCCCTATTCGACCGCGGCGAGCAGCCAGAAGTGCGTTCGAGCGGGTGGCAAGCACAACGATCTCGACAATGTCGGCTACACCGCGCGCCACCACACCTTCTTCGAGATGCTCGGCAATTTCTCGTTCGGCGACTATTTCAAGGAACAGGCGATCACGCATGCGTGGACGCTGCTGACCAAGGAATGGGGTCTGTCGCCGGACAGGCTCACCGCGACCGTCTATCACACCGATGATCAGGCGTTCGAGCTGTGGCGGAAGATCGCGGGCCTGCCCGAAGAGCGCATCATCCGCATCGCGACCAAGGACAATTTCTGGGCGATGGGATCGGATGGGCCGTGCGGGCCGTGCTCGGAGATCTTCTACGACCATGGCGACCATATCTGGGGTGGTCCGCCGGGATCGCCGGAAGAAGATGGCGATCGCTTCGTCGAGATCTGGAACCTCGTTTTCATGCAGTATCTGCAGGAGAATGATGAGATCGTCAGTGAACTGCCCAAGCCGAGCATCGACACCGGCATGGGGCTGGAGCGGGTCGCGGCGGTGCTGCAGGGCGTCCACGATAATTACGACACCGACACGTTCAAGGCATTGATCGCCGAGAGCGGTGCGCTGACCGGCGCCGCGACGACGGGAGAGCATCAGGCAAGCCATCGCGTGATCGCCGATCACCTGCGCTCGGCGGGTTTCCTTGTCGCCGACGGCGTGCTGCCGGCGAATGAAGGCCGCGGCTATGTGCTCCGCCGCATCATGCGCCGCGCCATGCGCCACGCCCATATTCTGGGCGCGAAGGACCCGCTGATGTACCGCATGGTGCCGTCGCTGGTCGCCGAGATGGGTGGCGCCTATCCCGAGCTGGTGCGCGCGCAGCCGCTGATTGAGGCGACGCTGTTGCAGGAGGAGACCCGCTTCCGCCAGACACTGGCGAACGGCCTCAAGCTGCTCGACGAGGCGACCTCGGGAATGGGCGAGGGCGATACCCTGTCCGGCGAGACCGCGTTCAAGCTCTATGACACCTATGGCTTCCCCTACGACCTGACCGAGGATGCGCTGCGTCCGCAGGGCATGAACGTCGACCGCGACGGGTTCGACGCTGCGATGAAGCGGCAGAAGGATGCCGCACGCGCTGCGTGGAAAGGCTCGGGCGCCAAGGCGTCGGACGATGTCTGGTTCGATATCGCCGAGGAACTCGGCGGTACCGAGTTCACCGGCTACACCGCCGTCGACGGCGAGGGTCAGGTGGTCGCGATCGTCAAGGATGGCGCGCGTGTCGAAAAGGCCGCGCAGGGCGATGAGGTCGTGATCCTGACCAACCAGACCCCGTTCTATGGCGAAAGCGGCGGCCAGATGGGCGACGCGGGCGTCATCAGCGGCGACAAGGTCAAGGCGGCGGTGAGCGACACCTCAAAGCCGCTCGGCCGGTTGCATGCGCATCAGGCGACGATCGAGAGTGGTGAGCTTGCGGTGGGCGATACCGTGCGGCTGGCGATCGACGTGGCCCGTCGTGATGCGATCCGCGCCAACCATTCGGCAACGCACCTGCTGCACGCGGCGCTGCGCAACCGGCTGGGCGGGCATGTGACGCAGAAGGGCAGCCTGGTGGCTCCCGATCGTCTGCGTTTTGACTTCTCGCACCCTTCCGCGCTGACCACGCAGGAGATCGCTGACATCGAAGCCGAGGTGAATGCCGAGATTCGCGCGAACGAGGCGGTCAGCACGCGCCTGATGACCCCCGACGACGCCGTCGCCGCGGGCGCTCTGGCCCTGTTTGGCGAGAAATATGGCGACGAGGTACGCGTGCTCTCGATGGGCCGTGTCTCCGACAAGCGCTATTCGGTCGAGCTGTGCGGGGGAACGCATGTCCGCGCGACCGGCGATATCGCGGTGTTCAAGATCATTAGCGAAAGCGCGGTGTCGAGCGGCGTGCGCCGGATCGAGGCACTGACCGGCGAGGCGGCGCGGCTGTGGCTCGCCGATCGCGACGCGAAGCTGCGCGAGGTCGCGACGACGCTCAAGACCTCGCCCGACGAGGTGCCCGCGCGCATTGCCGCGCTGGTCGAGGATCGCCGTAAGCTGGAGAAGGAACTGGCGGAGGCGAAGAAGGCGCTCGCGCTTGGCGGCGGCGGTGCGGCCGCACCCGCAGGCCCGGAGCAGATCGGCGGAGTGAACTTTGTCGGGCAGATCCTCGACGGGCTGGATCCCAAGGCGCTTCGCGGCGCCGTCGACGAAGCCAAAGGCCGGATCGGTTCAGGTGTCGTTGCTTTTGTCGCGGTAAATGAAGGGCGTGCAGCGATTGCGGTCGGCGTCACCGACGACCTGACCGGAAGCCTGAGCGCCGTTGAACTCGTCAAGCGTGGTGTGGCCGCGCTGGGCGGACAGGGCGGCGGCGGGCGCCCGGACATGGCGCAGGGTGGCGGACCGGAGGGCGGAAACGGCCCGGCCGCGATCGATGCCGTGAAGGGGGCGCTTGCCGAGGAGAAAGAAGCTGCCTGACCGTGTTTTCCTGACCGCCGCTGCCGCTGCGGTCCTGTTCGTAAGCCCCGGCGCCCCGGCTTTTGCCGGAGCCCCTCAGGGGAAAGCGCCGCCCTATCCAGAGGCGCTGCGCTGCGCCGCGCTGACCAATGCCGCAGCCAAGATCGGCAAGGGCACACCGCAGGAATCGCAGCTGTTCGATCATACGATTTTCTGGGGCATGGCGGCGTCCGATGCTGGCCGCGTCGCGGGCAAGAATGCAAAGACCGTGGAAGCCGAGGTGGCGCGCGACGGCGCGGCCGCCGAGCAACGGCTGCGTGCGCAGGACGGCGCGACCAGTGCCGCGCTGGCGGCATGCGTCCGTCAGGTTCCCGCGCTCAACGATTGATTTGATGGAGTGAAAAGCCAGATGCCGATGCGCCGCCGTTCGTTTGTTGGTTCGGCTGGCGCTGCGGCGCTGGTCGCCGCGTTGCCCGCCACCGCACGCCAGGGCAAGCCCGCAGGGGCCGAGGACGTGAAGTTCCGGGCGCTGCTGGACAAGATCTTCGAGGATCGGCTGACGGAGAGTCCGGAAGGGGCGACGTCCCTCGGCCTCGACACCGGTAAGAACGCCGCGCTCAAATCGCAGCTTTCGGGCAGGTCGCCATCCGATGACGCGCGCTCGCTCGCCCGATCGAAGCGCGAACTGGCGGCGGTAAAGGCCTTTGCACCGGCAAAGCTGGGCGAGGACGCTCGGCTCGATCAGGACGTGCTCAGCTATCAGCTGGAACGCAGCATCGCCGGGCGCGAGCAGTTCACCTATGGTGATAGTGGCGGACGCTTCGTGCCGTTCCGGCTGAGCCAGCTCAGCGGCGCGTATCGCGAGGTTCCGGACTTCCTCGATACGCAGCACCGGGTGAAGGATGCGGTCGATGCCGACGCCTATCTGGCGCGTCTTGGCGCATTCGCGAGCGTGATCGATCAGGAGACCGCGCGCCAGCGGGCCGACGCTGCGCGGGGCGTTTTCGCACCCGATTATATCCTCGACACGACGCTCAAGCAGTTCACGGCATTGCGTGAGAAGCCCGCTGCGGAAACGGGGCTGGTCACCGGCTATGCCGCCAAGCTCAAGAGTGCGAACCTGCCTCCGGAACGCGCGGCCGAGGCGGCGAAGATCGTGGCGGAGAAGGTCTTCCCAGCACTCGATCGTCAACGGGCGCTCGTTACTGAGCTGCGCGGCAAGGCGGTGCACGACGCGGGCGTGTGGCGGCTGCCCGATGGCGAGGCCTATTACACCGCCGCGGCGGAAGCAGCCACGACCACTCGGCTGACCGGGGACGAGATCCACAAGCTCGGGTTGGAACAGGTCGCGGAGATCAGCGCGCGGATCGACACGATCCTGAAGGCGCAGGGGATCAGTGAGGGGACGGTCGGCGCACGGCTGGTGGCACTGAACGAGCGGCCTGATCAGCTGTTTCCCAACACCGACGAAGGCCGCGCCGCGCTGCTCGCGGAACTCAACAAGCAGATTCGCGCGATGGAACCGCGGCTGCCCGAGCAGTTCGCGACCCTGCCCAAGGCGCCGGTCGAGGTTCGCCGCGTGCCGCCGTCAATCCAGGCCGGTGCGCCGGGTGGCTATTATCAGGCGGCGACGCTCGATGGATCACGGCCGGGCATCTATTACATCAACCTGCGCGACACGTTCGACCGGCCCAAGTTCGGCCTCGCCACGCTGACGCATCATGAAGCGGTGCCGGGACACCATCTGCAGGTGATGCTCACGCTCGAATCGCCGGACATTCCGCTGATTCGCCGCCGCGGCGGTTTCAGTGGCTATAGCGAGGGCTGGGCGCTCTATACCGAGCAGCTGGCGGACGAGATGGGCATGTTCGAGAACGATCCGCTCGGGCAGGTCGGTTATCTACAGTCACTGCTGTTCCGCGCGACACGGCTGGTGGTCGACAGCGGCATGCACGCCAAGCGGTGGAGCCGCGAGAAGGCGACCGACTATTTCATGGCGACCACCGGAATCGCGCGCGGCCGCAGTCAGGGCGAAATCGACCGCTACACCGTCTGGCCGGGCCAGGCGTGCAGCTACAAGATCGGGCACACGGTCTGGGTCAAGCTGCGCGACGAGGCGAAGGCGAAGGCCGGCGCCAACTGGGACCCGCGCCAGTTCCACGACGTGCTGCGCAAAGGTGCAATGCCGCTGGCGGTGCTGGAGCGCGTGGTGCGGGCGCGGATGGGATGAGGTTCTAGATCTCCGCCTTCCGCACGCGGCGGAGGCGGGGTTCGCGCTCGAGACCGGCGGTTTCCTTGATCATCTTGCGCATTTCGTCGCGCTTCTCATGGATCGAAGCGATCACCGGACCGACCGCGACCCCGAGATCGACAAGGACGGCTTCGGACAGCTGAAGCGAGCTTTCAAGTGTCTCGGGAACCGCGTCGGTCGCGCCGGCCTTGTACAGCTCGGCTGCGTGCGCCGTGTCGCGAGCGCGGGCAATGATCGGAATATCGGGCACCCAGCTGCGCACCCGGCGCGTCAGGCGAACGGTGAGGACGGGATCGTCCATCGTCAGGATCAGCGCGTCGGCATGGCCGAGGTTCAGGCGATCCACCAACTCGCTCCGCGAGACGTCGCCGAACATCACCGTATAACCTTCGCGGCGACCGGCGGCGACGCCATCGATATCGGCGTCGACGGCGATATAGGGCTTGCCGTGCGCCCTGAGCATGTCGGCGACGGTGCGGCCGACACGGCCGAAGCCCATGATGACGGTGCCGCCTGGCGTGACCTCCGGATTGGCGGCGGTGTCTTCCTCAAGATCGCGTTCCTCGAGCTTGCGTGAGGCGTAGCGTCCGGCGGTGGCGAGCAACGGCGTGATGGTCAGGCCGATCGCAGTCACCGTGGTCCAGAAGGCGGCGGTGGAGGGCTGGATCAGTCCCGCGGTCGCGGCAACGCCAAGGACGATCAGCGTGGTCTCCGACGGGCTGGCCATCAGCACCCCAGCCTCCGCGGCGGTGCCGGTGCGTGCGCCCGAAAGCTTGAGCAGGGTCATCGTGACCAGCACCTTGATCGCCATCACTCCAAGGATCGCGGCGAGAAGCAGCGCCCAGTCGTGCATCACCATGCGCAGATCGAGACGCATGCCGACGGTGATCAGGAACACGCCGAGCGCCAGTCCCTTGAACGGCGCGGTAATCACCTCGACCTCGCTGTGATACTCGGTCTCGGCGATCAGCAGGCCAGCGAGCAGTGCGCCGACGATCGGCGACAAGCCGACCGCGGTAGTGGCCATGCTGGCGACGATGACGACCAGCAGGCTGGCGGCGAGGAATAGCTCCGGCGATTTTGTGCGCGCGGCCTGACCGAACAGGCGCGGCAGATAGAGACGGCCCCCGACATAGAGGATCGCGACGACGATCCCGCCGCGGCCAAGTACGCTGGCCAGCTCGCGGAACCCGACATCGCCAGCCGCAGGTGCAAGTGCGCCGAGCAGGAAAATGATGGGAACCAGCGCCAGGTCCTCGAACAGCAGCATGGCGAAGGTGGAGCGCCCGACCGGGCTGGTGGTGCCGGCAATAGGCAGGACTAGTGCCGTGGACGAGAGGGCGAGGGCAAGCCCCAAGCCGAGCGCGCCGGTCCAGCTCTGGCCGAGGAAATAGAGGCCGGTAGCGATCAACAGACCGGCGCCAAGAAGCTCGGCAGCGCCGACGCCGAACACCAGCGTGCGCATTGTCCATAATCGGCGGAAGGAGAGCTCGAGGCCGATCGAGAAGAGCAGCAGCACGATGCCGAATTCGGCGAATGGCTCGATCGAATGCGGATCGGTGATGGTGAGGTAATAAAGCCACGGAAACTGCGGCACGAGCTGGCCAAGGCCGGCGGGGCCGACGAGTGCGCCGACCAGGATGAACCCGATCACCGGGCTGATGCGGAAGCGGGCGAAGGCCGGGATGACGATGCCGGCCGCGCCGAGAATGACCAGCGCGTCGCTGAAACCGCTATTTGTGAGATCGAGCGCCATGAACGCACTCTAACCGGCGGCGGAAGGATTTGTCATCGGCAGTCGGCGCCGATTTCGCCGCTGCAGCAAAAAAGAAAACGGCCCGGACGTCGTTTACGACATCCGGGCCGGTATTTCAGTGGCTTACTGCCAGGTGCCCATTTCGGTTTCGAGGTTCTGTCGAATCGCCTCGAAGAACTGCTCGGTGGTCATCCACGGCTGTTCGGGACCGATCAGCAGCGCGAGGTCCTTGGTCATCTTGCCGCTTTCAACGGTCGCGATGCAGACCCGCTCCAGTGTCTCGGCGAAGCGCACCACTTCGGGGGTGTCATCGAACTTGCCGCGGAACTTGAGGCCGCCGGTCCAGGCGAAGATCGACGCGATCGGGTTGGTCGACGTCGCCTTGCCCTGCTGATGCTGGCGATAGTGGCGGGTGACGGTGCCGTGCGCCGCTTCGGCCTCGACCGTCTTGCCGTCCGGCGAGAGCAGGACCGAGGTCATGAGGCCCAGCGAGCCGAAGCCCTGCGCGACCTGATCCGACTGGACGTCGCCGTCATAGTTCTTGCAGGCCCAGACGAACTCGCCGCTCCACTTGAGTGCCGAGGCGACCATGTCGTCGATCAGGCGATGCTCATAGACGATGCCGGCTTCCTTGAACTTCTCGGCGAAGCCTTCGGTCTCGAACACTTCCTGGAACAGATCCTTGAAGCGGCCGTCATAGGCCTTGAGGATGGTGTTCTTGGTCGACAGGTACACCGGCCACTTGAGGTTGAGGCCATAGTTGAACGAGGCGCGGGCGAAATCGCGGATCGAATCGTCGAGGTTGTACATCGCCATCGCGACGCCCGAACCCGGGAAGTTGAACACTTCACGGTCGATGACCTGACCGTCGGCGCCCTCGAACACGAGACGCAGCTTGCCGGCACCGGGAACCTTGAAGTCGGTAGCGCGATACTGATCGCCGAACGCGTGACGGCCGACGACGATCGGCTTGGTCCAGCCGGGGATCAGGCGCGGGACGTTCGAGATCACGATCGGCTCGCGGAACACGACGCCGCCGAGGATGTTGCGGATCGTGCCGTTCGGCGACTTCCACATTTCCTTGAGGTTGAACTCCTCGACGCGCTGTTCGTCGGGGGTGATCGTCGCGCACTTCACGCCGACGCCGAACTCCTTGATGGCGTTTGCGGCATCGATGGTGATCTGGTCGTTGGTCTCGTCGCGCTTCTCGACGCCGAGGTCGTAATATTTCAGGTCGATATCGAGGTACGGCTTGATCAGGCGCTCACGGATCCATTCCCAGATGATCCGCGTCATTTCGTCGCCGTCGATCTCGACGACCGGGTTCTTGACCTTGATCTTCGCCATGCTCGCTTTCCTGTTCGTTCGGGAGGTTTGGCGGTGCGTCTAGGAGGAAGGGGCGGGGGGATCAAGGGCGGCGGTGATTGACATACGCGAGCGTTCAATAAGTTGACAAAGTTGACAGGAATGAAGGCTTTCGAAGCGTGTCAAACAGCCGTCGCCATCAACGGGACGCAGGGACGTGCGCCCGCAGCGCGAGCACAGCAGGCGAAATCCAACATTGCAAGCTACCCACAGGCAATGTGCGGCGAGCGATTGTCAGGCGGCGGCGAACCCGGCTAAAGCCCGCCCATGCCTTCACTAGACAAGCCGCCCGTCGTCACCAACACGGTCAAATGGCGCTGGCCCGCCGTACACCCCGAGGGGCGCAAGTACGTCCTGATCTCCGCCGCGATCACCGCGGTCTTCCTGTTCGCGATCTGGGACGAGCTGGGCTTCCTGCTGGTCGGCGTGACCATCTGGGTAGCCGCTTTCTTCCGCGACCCGATCCGCGTGACGCCACAAGGCGAGGGGCTCATCATCTCGCCCGCCGACGGCCTTGTCACGATGATCGAGCGCGTGCCGGTGCCGCGCGAGATCGCCGGGCCGGAAGGATTGAACGAAGACACACGAGTGCGCGTTTCGATCTTCATGAGCGTGTTCGATGTCCACATCAATCGTACCCCGGTAGCCGGAACGATCCGCCAGGTGGTGTATATCGCCGGTAAGTTCCTCAACGCCGACCTCGACAAGGCGAGCGAGGAGAATGAGCGCCAGCACTTCGTGGTCGAGACCCGCGACGGGCTGCGCGTCGGCTTCACCCAGATCGCCGGCCTTGTCGCGCGGCGCATCGTCACCTTCGTCAAGCCCGGCGACATGGTCGCGTCCGGCCAGCGTATCGGCCTGATCCGCTTCGGCAGCCGCGTCGACGTGTTCCTGCCCGACGATTACGCGCCGCAAGTCGCGCTGGGCCAGCGCTGCATCGCCGGCGAGACGCTGGTCGGCCGCAAGGGCGGTATCGCGGCGGAGGGTGTGGCCCAGTGAGTTTGCGGCCGCGACCGCAACGGCGCGGCATCCCGCTTCGCGCGGTGCTTCCCAACGCGATCACGGCGCTTGCGCTGTGTTCGGGCCTGACCGGCGTGCGTTTCGCGATCGGCGAAGACTGGGAACGTGCCGTCCTGATGATCATGGTCGCCGCGGCGCTTGACGGGATCGACGGCCAGATCGCACGGATGATCCGCGGCGAGAGCAAGTTCGGCGCCGAGCTGGACAGCCTGTCCGACGCGATTTCCTTCGGGGTCGCGCCGGCGCTGATCCTGTATCTGTGGGCGCTGATGTACGTGCCCAAGGTGGGATGGATCGTCGCGTTGCTTTACGCGGTGTTCTGCGCGCTGCGGCTGGCACGATTCAATTCGCAGATGGACACCGAGCAACCGCGCAAGATCGCGGGCTATTTGACCGGCATCCCGGCACCCGCGGGCGCGGCGCTGGCGATGCTGCCCCTCTATGTGTGGCTGTGGAGCGGCGAGGAACTGGCACGCTCACCATGGATCGTGACGCCATGGGTGGCTTTCGTCGGCTTCCTGATGGTCTCGAGCCTCGCCACCTATTCATGGAAGTCGCTGCGGCTGCGGCGCAACGTACGGTTCGAGGCGCTGGTGGTCGTCGCGATCCTGCTCGCCGCACTGGTCACGGCGCCGTGGCAAACGCTGACGGTGTTGTGCGCGGGCTATCTGGCGACGCTGCCGTTCAGCGTGCGCGCGTACCGGCGGAGCCGGGTGACGTCGCCTGCCGCCTGACCACCCTGTGCCGGTCATTGCGAATGGTATGAAAGACCTGCTGCGCGCCGATCTGCTGGTTTGCATGCGGACCCGGCAATCGCTGGAAACCGGGATAATCCGCAGC
>Ga0247823_10003324_pt1 | contig 13040 bp, 6 predicted proteins | sample 13C_PalmiticAcid_2_FD_192426 | JGI IMG/M metagenome (GOLD analysis project Ga0247823, IMG submission 192426) | Soil microbial communities from agricultural site in Penn Yan, New York, United States - 13C_PalmiticAcid_Day30 | ecosystem: Environmental > Terrestrial > Soil > Agricultural land...
GCCGGTGATCGCCGCGTTGGTCAGATCGACGCCGATGCCCACGCCGGTGATCGTGCTGCTGCCCGCGATGGTCAGATTGCCACCGAACGTCGCGCCGGTCAGATCGATGCCGCGCGTGCCGGTCCCCGATGCGCCGGTGATGTCGAGCGTGCCAAAAGTGATGTTGCCCGAGGCGATCCGCGCATCGAGACCCGTCTTTCCAGCCGCCAGGCCGATGATATCGACATCGGCGAAGTTGATCGTGCCGCTACTGAAGCGCCCGAGGGTGATCCCGGTGCTGCCCGGATTGGCGATGGTCACACCGCCGGTGAAGGTCGCCGATCCGTCGATACCGGCGATCGCAATGCCCATCGTGCCGCTGTTGGTGACGGTGCCGCCCGCCGCGGTGAAGCTACCCGGCAGAGCGTATGCCAGCAGGCCGGCCATGGCCGTGTTACTGATATTGAAGGTGCCGAGCGTCACATTGCCCGGATTGTTGTTGATATCGATGCCGTGGATGGCCGTGTTGGCCACGGTCACATTACCAAGGTTGATCGCCGCGGAATTCCCGCTCAGGTAAACGCCGGACTGGCTGGTAGTGCCGCCGACATCGATGCTGGCGAAACTCAGACCGCCGGCGCCGCCGACATTGGTCAGCGCGACCCCCGACCCGGCCGCAGTCAGCGTCGAAACCGTAGTGAAGCCCAGATTGGCACCCAGCGTCACCGAATCCATTGCCAGACCGCGGGCATTGCCGGTCGCTGCGATCGAGATCCCCGATCCGCGCAGCGTCAGCGATCCGCCATTGGTGCCGAGCAAGTCGAGCACGGTGCCGCCGGTACCGGACAGTGCCAGGTTGGTGAGCGTCGCCGAAGCCGCCGCGCCGCCGTCGCGCAGCAGGATCGCGCCCATGCCGCCCGAGATGATCGAGTTGGCGATCGAGACATTCGAAACGCCGATGCCCGACACACCGATGCCCGTGCCGCCGATACGAAGACCGTCGATCGACGACCCGTTCGCCAGCGTGACGGTCGCGCCGCCGCCGGTATTGGTCAGCAGCCCTGAGCCCGACCCGGCAAACGGATTGGTCACGCTGCCTGTGACGACGTTGTAAAGGGCAAGGTTCGCCGGCATGCCGCCGCCGACAGTCTGACTGTCACCGTTCAGGAAGCCGAGCAGACGCTGGTTGGCGGCGAGTGCGAAGGTTCCGAGCCCTGCCACATCGAGCGTGTCATTGCCGCCCGCCGGGTTGTTGAGAAGGATAATGATATCGGCGCCCGACGCTGCGGCCCCCGCGAGACTACCCGGATCAATGCGCGTGCCTGCGCCGCTGCTACCGGCCAGCGCCCAATAGACCCTGGCCGAGGTCGCCAGACTGCTGGTGTCGCCGATCAGGTTCACGTCGGCGAAATTATAGGTGCCGGTGGCGCCATTCAGACTGGCAGCGATAAGCGGAGTCGTGGCGTTGATCGTCGAGCCTGCGCCGTTCGCATCGGTGTTCGATCCGTCACCGAAGCGGAAATTGCCGGTGATCGCCGCGTTGGTCAGATCAACGCCGGTGCCCACGCCGGTGATCGTGCTGCTCCCCGAGACGATCAAATTACCGCCGAAAATCGCGCTGGTCAGATCGATGCCGCGCGTGCCGGTGGCCGATGCGCCGATGATGTCGAGCGTACCGAAGGTGATGCTGCCCGAGGCATTACGTGCGTTGAGGCCGGTGGCGTTGGCGCCCAGCCCCGTAATATCGACATCCCCAAAGTTGATGGTGCCGCTGCTGCCCAGTCCGAGGCTGATACCGGTATTGCCGGGATTGGCGATGGTAACGCCACCGTTGAAGATCACCGAACCATCGATATCAGCGAGTGAGAGACCCGTGACGCTGCTCGTGATCGATCCGCCAAGCGCGGTGAACGCGCCCTGCATCCCATCGATACGCAGCCCGGCGGCCGTCGCGCCGCTGATGGCGAACGTGCCGAGCGTGACGTTGCCGGTATTGCCAAGGATTTCGACGCCGTCGCCAGCTGTATTGGCGACCGTCACCGTGCCGAGACTGATCGCCGCGTTGTTGCCGCTGAGCGAGATGCCCGCGCCTGCGCTCGTGCCGCCGACATTGACGCTGGTGAAGCTCAGCCCGCCCGAGCCGCCGATATTGTTCAGCGCGACGCCCGCGCCCGCCGAAGTCGCCGTGGAAACGGCGCCGAAACCCAGATTGGCGCCCAGCGTGACCCTGTCCATTACCAGACCGCGCGCATTGCCCGTCGCAGCGATCGAGATGCCCGATCCGCGCAATGTCAGCGATCCGCCGTTGGTGCCGAGCAGATTGAGTATGGTGCCGCCGGTGCCAGAGAGCGCGAGGTTGGTCAGCGTCGCCGAAGCTGCCGCGCCGCCATCGCGCAACAGGATTGCGCCCGTGCCGCCCGAGATGATCGAATTGGTGATCGCAACGTTCGAAACGCCGATCCCCGAAACGCCGATCCCCGCGCCGCCGATACGAAGACCGTCGATCGATGCCCCGTTCGCCAGCGTGACAGTTGCGCCACCGCCAGTGTTGGTCAGCAGGCCCGTACCCGAGCCGGCATAGGGATTGGTGACGATGCCCTGCGCCATGCCGTAGAGGATCATGTTGGTCGGCGTGCCGCCGCCGACATTCTGGCTATCGCCGTTCAGGAAGCCGATCAGGCGCTGGTTGGCATCGAGCGCGAACGTGCCGAGGCCCGCCACGTCGAGTGTATCGTTGCCGCCCGTCGGGTTGTTGAGGAGCACGATCACCGTTGCACTCGATGCGAGCGCCGCGGTCAGGCTGCCCGGATCGGTCTTGGTGCCGATGCCAGTGCGGCCCTGTTCGACAAAGAACAGGCTGATCGGGTTGGTCACCAGACCGGTCGTGTCGCCATTCAATGCGACATCGGCAAAGTCATAGGTGCCGACGGTCTGGTTGATGCCACCCACCGTGATCGGCGTGATCGCGTTGATTGTCGAATGCGCCCCGTCAGCGTCGGTATTCGACCCGTCACCAAAGCGGAAATTGCCGGTGATCGCCGCGTTGGTGAGGTCGATGCCGGTGCCGACACCGGTGATCGTGCTGCTGTCGGCAACGGTGATGCTTCCGGCAAAGGTTGCGCCGGCCATGTTGATGCCGCGCGTGCCGGTGGTTGAGGTGCCGGAGATGTCGAGCGTTGCGAAGCTGACGGTGCCCGAGGCGGCGCGCGCGTCGAGGCCGGTCCGGTTCGCCCCCAGCCCGGTGATATCGGTATCGCCGAAGCTGATCGTGCCGGTGCTGCCCGCGCCGAGCACGATGCCGTTGCCGCCCGAGATCGTGGTGGTGCCGGTGAAGCTGGCGCTGCCCGTGACGCCGCCGATCTGTATGCCGGTGCCGGCGTTGTTCCTGATCTCGGTATTGCCGATCGACAGGCTACCCGAAACATTGGCGATCGCGATGCCATTGTTTGCGAAATTGATCGCCACGCCCGCAACGGTCGTGGCACCGGTCGCGCCCGCGACGCGCAAGCCCGCGCCGGCCACGTTCCGCACCGTCAGCTGCCCGAGCGAGACCGTTCCGCCATTGCCGTTGAGGCGAACGCCATCGGCAGCCCCGCTGTCGACCAGTACCGGCCCGAGCGTCACATTGCCGGTGTTGCCCGAAATGTTGACGCCAGCGACGTTACCCGCGCTGTTGATGACCGAAACAGAGCCCAGCGTCACATTGCCGCTGTTGTTGAGAATGGTGACGGCGGTACCGGCCGTGTTGGTGATATCGACCGCCCCGATGTTCACCGTCGCGCCGCTGTTTACGACCGCAAGCGCAGTGCCTGTCGGCGAAGTGGTCCCGAAGGTCGTGACGCTGCCGACATTCACCGTGCCGCCGGCCACCTGGTTGAACATCACCCCATTGCTGATCGGAAACTCGGTGGTGGCCGAACCGATATCGAGCGTACCGACCGTGACATCGGTCAGGCCGACCGCGCTCGCGGCGCCGGTCGCGGCGATGTTGATGCCCGTGCCCGAGACGTTGAGCGTCCCTGCTCCCGCGCCACTGAGCGCCAGCGCACGGCCGCCGCTTGCCGATAGATTGAGGTTGGTAAGCGTGACCGACGCGGCTGCACCGCCATCGTTGATACTGATCGCCCCACCGGTGCCCGAAATCGTCGAGTTACGAATGATGACGTTGGATACGCCAGAGCCGAAAATACCGGTGCCCAGCGCATCGTTATTGATGACGACGCCGTCGATCCGGGTGTTGTTGGCGAGGTTGACCGTCGTGGCCCCGAGGCTGCTGGTCAGAATCGCGGCGCCTGACCCGGCAAAGGTGTTGGCGATGCCAGTCGGACCGAGGTTGGAGACGATCAGATTGGCCGGAACGGTGGCGCCGGTGACGGAGAAGAAATCGGAGTTGAGGAAGCTGACCAGCGACTGGCCCGTGGTAAGGCTCAGCGCGCCGCCGGTGAGGCCGGCGGTGTCGATCACGTCGCGCCCGCCATTCGGATCATTGAGCAGCACGATATATTGTGCGCCCGACGCCGCAGCACCTGCGATGCTGCCCGGATCGGTCGCCGTGCCTGTACCGGTGGCGCCCGCGAGGACGTAATAAGTGGTGAAGCTGCCACCGGTGATGTTGTTGGTGTTACCGTCGAGCTGGACGTCGGCGAAATCATAGGTGCCCTGCGTCGCATTCAGGCCCAGGACAGCGATCACCGTGTTGGCGGTGATCCGGCTCTCCAGCCCGTCCGCCGCATTGCCGTCGCCATAGCGGAAGCTACCGGTGATATGCGCATTGGTCAGGTTCGCGCCGATATCAACGCCCTGAATCACGCTCGGGTTGACGATGGTGACCGCACCCGCATTGCTGGCGTTGGTCAGATCGATGCCGGTCGAACCGGCGGCGCCCGTGCCCGTAATATCGAGCGTGGCAAAGGTGACATTGCCCGAGGTGCCGGTGAGGTTCAGACCCGTGCCCGCGCCGAGGCCGGTGATGTCGACGTCGCCGAAGCTGACCCCGCCCGGCACGACTCCGATCACGATGGCGGTGCCCGCCGGATTGACGATGCTAAGCGCACCGGTGAAGGCGGTGCCACCCGCCAGATTGTTGAGCGAAAGCGCCGGTGAAGCGGCCCCGGTGATCGTGGTGGCGCCCGCGAAGAATATGTTCGAACCGGCGGCACTGTTACCGAGGGCGATGCCACTGCCTGCCGGATTGGTGATGGCGAGTGCGCCGGCGAAGCCCACGGTGCCGGCGATATTGTTGATCGAGAGCGCAGTAGCGGCCGAACCGCTGATCGCGATATTGCCGCCGAAGACGATGCTCGAGCCCGCGGTCGTGCCGTCGATGGTGACCGGTCCGGCGCCGGTGATCGCGCCCGTGAAGCGCAGCGCCCCGCCAGCGTTGAAGATAGATGCGAGTGGACCCGCACCGTTATCGGTGATCGTGGCGCCGAAATTGAGTCCGATCGTCCCACCGCTGCCTGCGACGCCCGCCTCACCGACCTGCACCGATGCGCCGCCGCTGTTCGTGACGGTGCCACCGGCGATCGTCACCACGCCCGTTGAGCCACCGGTGATGAACAGGCCCTGCTGACCGCTATCGGTGATCGTCAGCGTACCGATGTTCAGCGCGTTGCCGCCGGTGCCCGCGCCCTGCACATTGTCGAGGATGATGCCTGCCCCGACCGCGCCGGACGAGCGGACGCTCGCGAAGGTCAGGTCGATCCGCAATGGATCGAGGTTGAGTGCGGTACCTGCGGTGGTGTCGACCGCGCCAGCGGCGCTGGTCAGCGTGAACGTGCCGGTCTTGGTGTTATTGACCGTCAGGCCGGTACCAGCATTATTGGTGATGTTGAGCGCGCCGAAGCTCAGCGCACCGTCGACTTCGGTGAGCGAAACGCCCGCACCGTTCACGCGCGCCGAGGTGGAGCCCACCTGCATCGTCCCGGCATTGACCGCCTGGACGCCCGCGGCGGTGCTCGCATCGAAGGTCACATTGCGCGCCGCAAAACCGCCGGTCTCGCCATTGCCGCCCGCGATGAAGATGCCGGAAAGCCCCGCCACCGTCACTGTGCCCGTGCCCGAACCGTCGATGTCGAGCACATTGCCGCCGGTCGCGGACAGCGTGAGATTGGACAGCGACGCCGTCAGATTTCCGCCGGCATCGTTGATGTCGAGGGCGGCGGTGGCGCCGTTTATGATCGAATTGCGCAGTGTGAAGTTACTGCCGCCATTGACGACCAGCCCTGCGCCGCCGGCGCCGCGGATCGTGATCCCGTCGATCGCCACCGCGCCGAGGCTATTGGTGAGCGTCAGCCCCGCCCCGCCGGTATTCTCGATGATCACGCGCTCAAGCGAGAAGCCACCCACGCCGTTCGCGAGAATGCCCGATCCGGCGCCGCGAATCGTGACGTCGCGCACCACCGAACCCTGGCCCAGCGTGACCGCCGCACCGCCGGCATTGCTGCCCACGATCGTGCCATTGCTGCCACCAAAGCTGAATGTGCTGACCGATCCGTTCGCATGGCGCACATTGACGCCGCTCGCGCCGCCCACGAGATACTGGTTGGTGGCCAGCGTCACCCCGCCGCTGGTAATGTTGCCGGCATTGCCCATCGCCACGACGACGCCGTTCGCGCCCGCGCGCGTCACCGCGTCGGCCAATGTGGTCGGGCTCGTGCTGCTCCCCGCCCCCGCCGCCGCGGCCGAGCCATTGACGTAGTAGATGCCACCGAACTCATTGCCGGTGCGCGCGTCGATCGCGAAGTTGTTGCTGGTGAGGTCGGTATAGCGGGTGCCCGAGGGCGTGACATAATCGCGCCGGATCCGGTCGCCCATCTGGCGATCGAGCCCGCTGGTGCCCGCGCTGCGATCGCGCGAACCGCCCCCAAGCGGAATCGACAGGCGCAGCGTACCGCGCGCCTGCGTGCCCCAGCGATTGTCGTTCTGCAGCTCTGCGCCGATCGAGAAACGGCCACCCGTGCCCAGCGGATCCTCGACGCCCAGTTCGAGCGCGCCGCGAACCCCGCGATAGGCCTTGCTCGCCGCATCGTCGCGATAGTCGAAGCCCGCCGCCGAGGCGCGGACGCTGAGGCTCTTTCCGACCGGAATCGTTGCGCCGACCTCGGCATTGGCGCCACCGAGCGGCACATCCTCGAGCCGCCAGCCGCTCTTGCGCTCGATCAGCCGGTTGTTCTCGACCAGCAGCGCCCCCACCGGGCTGGCATTGGGATCGAGATAACCGATGGTCCGGCGGTTGGTGACCGGCAGGCGATAGTTGAGCCGCACGTCGAACACCGAGGTGAAGCCTTCGAGGCCGAAGGAAACCGCGGTCTGATCGCGCTTCGAGACGTCGGACTTGTAGAAATCGACGCCGGCGTTGACGCCGATCGCGAAATCATCGCCGATCTTGCCGCGCCCGCCGATGGTGACCGACCCGTTGCGGTCGAATTGCTCGTCATAACCGATCCGCCCGGAGACGAACATCAGGTTGGTATCGTTCTGCGCGACCGGGGCGAAGAGTTCGAACGAGACCTGGCTGCTGCCATCGGCCGCCCGGGCGTCCACTTCGGCGCGGGGCTGCCAGTTGGGATCCTTGTCCTGGGCCTGTGCGCCGGATGCAGATGCAAGGGCAATGCCCGTCAGGCACGTCGACAGCAGCAAGCGGCCACGATGCAGCTTCTTCACGGACAATTCTCCCCCGGTCGGCGTCCGACTGCGGCATCGCTCACCCAGCAATGACTCATCGATGCTCGTAACGCCCCGGCAACGGTTACCACCGCCGCACCTTTGTCTCAAGACGACAGTCACATACATTATATTTTGATCAGGATGGCAGGCAGCAATCGCTCAAAAATTACCGCGGCGCGCGAAGCCTATGGCCAGTTTCATCCATTTCGGTTAGGCCGCCACGGGGCTTCGGGGGACTAAATTCATGGCAGATCCATTTATGGGGGAGATACGACTGATGTCGTTCGTCTTCGCGCCCAAGGACTGGGCGCTGTGCAACGGCCAGTTCCTTCCGATCAACCAGAACCAGGCGCTGTTCTCGCTGCTCGGCACCACATATGGCGGCAATGGCCAGACCACCTTTGCCCTGCCCGATCTGCGCGGGCGCGTGCCGATCCATGTCGGCAACGGCCATTATTTGGGTGAGCGCGCGGGCCAGGAAGCGCATACGCTGAGCATCAGCGAGATGCCCACCCACATGCATCTTGCGCAGGCCACCTACACTCAGGGCAATGCCGTGAACCCGAATTTCGGCGGCACCGGCCGTGTTCTGGCGGCGGACCCCGGCAACCCCTATTCGACGGGCTTCGCGCCCAACGCGGTTGCGCTCAATGCGGCGACCGTGGCGAATAATGGCGGAAGCCAGGCGCATCAGAATATGCAGCCCTTCCTGACGCTGAGTTATTGCATGGCGATAGCCGGCATCTTCCCGTCCCCGAACTGAGGAAACGGCCCGATGGCACAACCTTATGTCGGCGAGCTTCGCATTTTCGCCGGAAACTTCGCCCCCTCGGGATGGATGTTCTGCGAAGGGCAACTTCTGCCAATCTCGGAGAACAACACGCTGTTCGCGCTGATCGGCACCACCTATGGGGGCGACGGGCAGAGCACCTTTGCGTTACCCGATCTGCGCGGCCGGCTGCCGCTTCACCAGGGCAACGGCCATATCCTTGCCGAAACCGGCGGCGCCGAAGAAGTTACCCTGTCGATCAACCAGATCCCGTCGCACAGCCACCCGATGATTGGATCGTCGGGCAATGGCTCGCAATCCAACCCCCAGAATAATGTCCTGGCCAGCTCGACGCTGGTAAAGCTTTATTCGGGCGAGGCCGCGGATACGGCGATGGCCCCAACCTCGATTACCTCGGTCGGCGGCAGCCAGCCGCATACCAATTTCCAGCCCTATCTTTGCGTGAACTACATCATCTCGCTGTTCGGCATCTTTCCGAGCCAGAACTGACAGGAACGCACCATGGCCGACCCCTTCGTCGCAGAGATTCGCATTTTCCCGTTCAACTTCGCCCCAAGAGGCTGGGCGTGGTGCGACGGACAGTTGCTGCCGCTTTCGCAGAACACCGCGCTGTTCTCGTTGCTGGGCACCACTTATGGCGGCGATGGCAAGAGCAATTTCGCGCTTCCCGATATGCAGGGCCGCGCGCCGATGCATCCGGGTCAGGGTCCCGGACTCTCGTTGCACGATCTGGGCGAGACCGGCGGCAGCGACACCGTCACGCTGCTTGAATCGGAAATCCCGAACCATTCGCACACGCTGCGCAGTTCCGTTGAGGATGGGACGCAGGGCACGCTCTCCAATGGCGTCGCACTCTCCACGTCGGTCGGCGGCACGCTCTATCACAGCACGACCAACACCAACCTGGTCCAGATGTCACATCAGGCGCTCGCACCGGCAGGCGGCGGCCTGCCCCACAATAATATGCAACCCTATCTGACCTTCTACTTCTGTATCGCGATGCAGGGCGTGTTCCCGGTGCGGAGCTGACGCTGGCCGAACGCCATGCCACCCCCGCTCCGTGCCGCTGCATCCTGTGCGCTCGACTATCGCCCCTATGTGGCGGAAGATTTCGATTTCATCGAAGCGCTCTATCTTTCCACGCGCGACGAGGAACTGGCGCTGAGCGGCTGGCCTGAGGGGCAGAGGAAGACCTTCCTCGTCCAGCAGCACCGCGCCCAGCATCACCACTATCAGACCTATTATCCAAACGCCGAACGGCTGATCGTCGAGCGCGATGGCGCCGCGATCGGACGTCTTTACGTCGACACATGGCCGCTGGAACTGCGCATCGTCGACATTTCACTCGTGGCCGCGGCGCGCGGTCAGGGAATCGGAGAGGCGATCCTGCGCGACATCATCGCCTGGGCGAAGGACCGGGCCAAAGGCGTGTCGATCCACGTCGAGAAATTCAATCCGGCGCGGCGGCTGTACCTTCGCCTTGGCTTCGTGGTGACCGAGGACAAGGGTGTCTACGACCTGATGGAATGTGGAACGCCCGCCGCCGCCCGGCCGGCCTAGAAGAAGGTCGCGTCATAGCGTAACCCGCCCCCGGGCCGGTAGCCGGCCGCGACGATGAAGATCTCATGCGCGATATCGCCAAGCGTGAAGCGATAGATCGCCTGCGGCAGCCTGGGTTCTGCCGGCCCCGCGAATTCGAGCCGGAATCCACCTTCCGGCCGGGGAGATTCCGGCACCGACTCGACAGCGACGAGTTCGAGTGTCTGCGTTCCGATTTCCGCTTCGATCGCGAAGGACTCGCCGATACGCCCCTCGAAATCGCTGAGTTTCAGTCCAGGAACGGCATCCGCTGTCATCATCCAACCTTCCCCGGTCATACGCCTGCGCGGCGGTGCCGCTATAGGCAGGCAAAGCCCGCTGCGCCAATCCCGCACTGTGCCGAAACTACCATGATCGCGGCATCATTCATGGGGTGCGGTACGGCCAACCGAGTGGTAGAGAGCCATTGGGGGAAAGGCGTGCGCGGTTGCCGGGCCTGGCCATTTGTGAAGTACGAAACCAATGACTCATAACTCACGTCGTCAGTTCGTTGTTGGGGGACTGGTCGTCATGGCGGGCGCCGGCGTTGCCGGCTGCGGTGGCGGCGGCAAATCGGGCAGCGTCGTCGTTGCGCCCACAACCGGCGCCACGCCGGCCGGGCCGCCGCTCACTGCTTCCGAAGCAAGTGAGTGGGACAAGTTCGTCGGCACGACGTTCCAGATCTCCGCGAATACGGGCAAGGTACCGGCCACACTCGTCAGTCTGGAACGCATCGCCGATGCGACGCGGCCAGCGAGCCTGGGGCGGCACCAGCCCTTCTACGCCGTCTTTCAGATGGATGCGCGTCTGGCACCGACGGGGGGCAAAACCTTCCAGCTATCGCATGCCACCAAGGGAAACTTCGATCTGTTCCTGGGCATGGCGAGCGAGATCCAGGGCAAGGGCGTACTCACGGCGCTTCTCAACTAGCAATCCTCGCTCTGGCTGCCCGGCCTTTGCGGTAGCGACAGCTCCAACGGCATGAGAGCCCCTGGCGGCGGTCAATCGATGGCCCGTGATCGCACGGCGCCCCCGCCTCAACGCGGTCGCGAATCCACGGGCCGGCCCTCTGCCTTACGGACTATTTCAATGAAATCGGCAGCCACGCATAAAAATTTCCCGTTGAATGAGGGGTGCCGCGACTGGCCGCGTATCTATGGTGCAAGCTACGTGCGTTTGATTCCGGTCTAAATAATTGAAATAAAAGACAGAATCCGCCTTGACCTGTATATACAACCCGTGTTCCTTCGCCCGATAACAAGGGTCAGGGAGAATCTGTTATGAGCAAGAAGGGAGCATTGCTTCTCGGCACCGCGATGATGGCGGTCTGTTTCGCACCGGCGCAGGCGCAGACCGCCGCTGCGGATGAGGCGGCGCAGAGCGAGACCGCCGGAGAGGTCGTCGTCACCGGATCGCGCATCCGCCGGCAGGACCTCGCCGGAGTCGGACCAGCCACCGTGGTGTCGGCTGAGCAGATCGAGAATACCGGCATCGCCAATATCGAGACGATGCTCCAGCGGCTCCCGGCCAATGCGGGCTTCGCCGGCAACCAGAGCTCGGCCTATTGGACCAACAACGGCTATGGCACCGCGCAGGTCAATCTGCGCGGCCTCGGCATCAAGCGCACCCTGGTGCTGCTCAACGGCCGCCGCCTGGTCGCGGGCGGCACCGGCGCCAATTCGTCGCCCGACCTCAACATGATCCCCGTCGTCGCGCTCGCGCGGACCGATGTCCTCAAGGACGGCGCCTCGGCGATTTATGGCGCCGACGCGATGGCGGGCGTGGTCAATCTCGTCACCCGCACCGACTATGAAGGCTTCGGCGTCACTGCACGCTATGGCCTCACCGATCGCGGCGACGGCGGAGATTTTACCGCCGACCTGATCTGGGGCGCACGCAATGATCGCGGTGGCATCATGGCGGCGGTCACCTATCAAACAACCGATGCGGTCAACATGGCGACCCGCGCACCCTGTTCGCTGGCAGAAAACACGCCGGGCGCGCTGTCGTGCACCAACAGCACCTCGACGATCGGCGGCCGCGCCGTGCTGCCCAACGGCCAGCAGATCAACTTCAATCAGGTGCCCGGCGGCAATGGCGATTTCTTCGAGCCGTACAGCGGCGCAAAGCACAACAACAACGTCCAGCGCTATCTGAACGCGGTCAGCCCGATCGAGCGCATCAGCACCGCGGTGTTCGCCGACTATCAGATCACCGACGGCGTCCAGATCTTCGGTGAATTGCTTTACACCCACCGCAAGAGCGAGCAGCTCGCCACCCCGGGTACGCTGCGGAATATTTCGATTTCGGCGACCAACCCGACCAACCCGACCGGGCAGAATCTGCTGCTCGTACGCCGGATGCTGGTCGAGGGCGGGCCGCGCGAATTCTTCCAGAAGACCGAAACCTGGCAGGGTACGCTCGGCTTCCGCGGCAAATTCGCCAATGACTGGGCGTGGGAAGTCGCGGCTGCGTTCGGCCGCAACACCGCGGTCGACGGGTCGACCAATGTCGCCAACCTTGCCAACGTCGCCAACACGCTCGATCGCACCAAGTGCAGCGTGGCTGCGGGCGCCGCGATCCCCTGCGCCGACTATCTGGGCGCGGGCGACGTCACCCCGGCGGTGCTCAACTATATCAACTTCACCTCACGCGATCATGGCGGCAATGAGCTGGCGACCGTCACGGCCGACCTGACGGGCAGCCTGTTCAACCTGCCCGCCGGGCCGGTGTCCTTCGCGACGGGCGCGGTGTACCGGAAGGAAAAGGGCTGGCGCGATCCCGATCCGCTGACGGTGCTCGGCGTCGCCAACACCAACCAGCAGGACCCGATCTCCGGCTCCAGCACCGCCAAGGAGGGCTATCTCGAGCTCTCGATCCCGGTGTTCGCCAACGCGCCCTTCTTCAAGGCGCTGACGCTCGACGGCGCGGTGCGCTATTCGGACTATGATCTGTTCGGCGGCGACTGGAACTACAAGCTGGGTGCCGATTGGGTCATCAACGACGATATCCGCCTGCGCGGCAC
>Ga0247823_10003325_pt1 | contig 13038 bp, 14 predicted proteins | sample 13C_PalmiticAcid_2_FD_192426 | JGI IMG/M metagenome (GOLD analysis project Ga0247823, IMG submission 192426) | Soil microbial communities from agricultural site in Penn Yan, New York, United States - 13C_PalmiticAcid_Day30 | ecosystem: Environmental > Terrestrial > Soil > Agricultural land...
CGCCAGCAACGCAGCCAAGCCGTTGCTCGACAAAGCCGGCGTCGTCCCCGACGCGGGGATCACGGGGCTGGATTCCGCATTCATCGACGCGGCCAGACAGCGCTTCTACGACCGCGAACCCTCGGTACGGACCCTCGCCTGAAATCTGTGTCGCAGTTGGAGAACAAGATGATGGATCCCTTCACTGCCTGGTCGCGTATGTTCGCGGCCGGAATCGACATGCAGGCCAACTGGCTGCGTGGTTTCGAAACGCTGCAAGCCTCGCAGTCGGTGATCGCCGCGCGCAGCGGCAAGATGCGCGACGCCGCGAGCGCTCCGCTCGATGCCGACCTCGCCGAGTTCGCCCGCATGGTACCCGAGAAGATCGACGCGTTCAGCCGAAGCGCTCGCGCCATCACGCGCGACTCGCTGGCGATGCATCATGCCTGGACGGTCCAGATGCAGCGCGTCGGGTTGATGATGATGTCGGGCAAGTTGCCGACATTGCCTGAGGCGTCCGCCCTGGCCACCCAGACGACGGAATATGCCCTCGGCGCGATCAGTGCGAGCGCCCGGCTAAGCAGGGGCGCCCTGTCACCCCTGCATCGCACCGCGACAGGCAATGCCCGCCGGCTCAAGCGGGCAAAGCGGGCAAAGCGGGGATGAAGCTGCGGTCACTTCTGACGCGCAACCCGTCGGCGGTACGCCGCATGCATTAGCGTCCACACGCAAACGCCCACCAGCAGAGCGATCACGCCCAATAGAATGTACGTGAGGAAGATGTGCAGCTCGATAGGTAATTCCAGCGCTTGAGTGCGTGCATCGAGGCACGGCAGTTTCCAGGAACAGCCAGAGAGGGCGGCGGGAAAACCCGCCGCCCTCCTTGCGAGATGCGCGCCGATCCTATCGGCAGCGAACGTTACCGCGCTCGATCGCCCGGCCGGCAAGCCCACCTCCCGCAGCACCGATCAGGGTCGCCAGAACCTGACTGTCGCCGCGGCCGATGGTGTTGCCGAGCAATCCGCCGGCGGCAGCGCCGATGATCAGCCCGGTCGTCCCGTCCGGGCGGCGGCAATAATAGCGACCATTCTGGCCCCGATAGACGCGATCATTCGCGGCAAGCGAACGGGTCTGGTAGTAGTTGCCGCTACGATAATAGCGTTCGGCGTCATAGCGATCTCTTCCGGGTTCGCGACGATCCCAGTCATAATTGGCGTAGCCGCGCCAGCTGCGATTGGCCTGACGTGAATTGCGATTGGCCTCGGTGATGCTGCGCGCGTGCTCGCGCTGAGCTCTGCGAATCTCGCGTGGGTTGTCGGCATCGCGCAGATCCTCACGATACTCCCGATCAGCCTCTCGAACGTCCCGGCGCTGTTCACGGGCTTGATTGGGCTGGGCCAGCAAGGGAACGGACGGAGCGACGACGGCCACGATCGCGGCCATCAGATACATATTTTCATAATTATTGCTCCTGGCCTTTAGATAAGGCCGGGATAAGAACGAAAGCGGCGCATGAAAAGTTCATGGTTATGTAAATAAAAATTATACCATTGAAATGATAGCAAAGATATTTTCTTGAATAATTCAAGATCTATCCCGTACACTACCACCTTCATTTTCCCATTCCGCCACTCCGGCATGGAGGCGCTTTCGACCACCTCTTGGATACGATCGTTCAGAGTCAGTCTGGAAACGGTTATGGGGATAGCTGCTCGCCGCGAGTAGCTTGCCATAAGCGAGTGCGAACGCACGATGGGCCGCTCGCGCGCCCGGAGAGGGCGACGATTCAGCTCTGGCGAGAGACTCCTGCTCCCGTCGCAATAAGTAGTTGATGTCCATTGTCTTGCTCCGACGAGCGGAAGCATAATACTCTCAGGCGTGCCTGCTCGGGGAAGGGTGCACGATGTGGCGACCTTATCATGTCCCACCCTCTCCGTCCCTGCCGAATAGATTGGCGATGCTGCCGCGTGAGTAACAGCCGGATTGTGCGGTGGCGGTGGCTACTGGTGAGGCCCACTGGTAATGCATGCGCCTCGCACCCATATGGCTGTCATCGCTCCGCTTCTTTCTGGGCACGGAGCGACTGAGAGATGCGCGCGCTCCCGCTCTTTCTGAAAGCGGTGATCGCGCCCTTGGGGCTCGAGTAGTCGAGCAACTCCTTGGGCCCTGGTACATGGTGGCGCTGGTGCAATTGATGATCGCAGCGCCATGGTGCAGATGTTCGAGCGAGGCCGCTGTCCGCTCCCGTGATCAGAGCCACCTTGCCCGCAAGCCGCCCGCAACCGGGGTAGCGCGGCTGCCAGGCTTGAGATCGAGCTTGCGTTCTTCGCCGAGCAGTCTGTCCTCAAGGATCATCTCGGCAGCGTCGGTCATCGGTCTCGCGCTGCTGGCCCCAGCACAAAGAACCGGCGGGCACAGCAAGGGATTCCCGGCAACCTTCCGACCCCTTTGACCGTTTTACCCGCGTCATGGCCCCAAGCCGATCCCCTTCCGTCTATCCCGACGGCATTGTTCCTGTCGACGCCGATGGCAGCGGCGCGCGGCTCAACTGGGTCTCGTTCGCAGTGCTGGGTGCGATCATGCTGGCGGCTTTGCTCGGCGTGTTCGGCGGCGGCAAGGCGCGCAGCGTCGTCGCCGACGCGCCTGCTGCGCAAATGGAAGTTGATACCCCGCGCGTGCTGCGCAACGGCGTGTTCTTCGAAACCCGCATCCGCGTGGTGGCGCGGATGCCGATCAGCGACGCGGTGATTGTGGTGCCGGTCTCACTGTGGCGCGACATGACGGTTAACACGATGGTTCCAGCACCGTCAGAGGAGAAGGCCGAGAAGGGCTCGTTTCACTTCAGCTATGGAGAACTGAAGCCCGGCGACGTGCTCGACATCAAGATCGACGGCCAAATCAACCCGCCGCTGTTCGCGGGCAATTCCGGGAGCATTGAGCTGCACGACGGCAAACGCTCACTGGTGCGGGTCCCGCTCGCGATCACCGTGTTGCCCTGATGGATATCGTCATCCGCGCGAGCGTGATGTTCACCATCCTGTTCGCGCTGCTGCGGCTGATGGGGAAGCGCGAGTTGGGGCAGATGACCCCCTTCGAACTGGTGATGCTCGTGGTGGTCGGCGACCTGATCCAGCAAGGGATCACGCACAACGATTTCAGCCTGACCGGCGCGACGCTGGCGATCACGACCTTCGCGTTCTGGACCGTCGTGCTCGGCTGGGTGGTTTACCTTTCGCCACGCGCACAGCGCGTGATCGAGGGCACACCGAGGGTGCTGGTGCGCGACGGCGCGCTGGTCGAGGCCAATCTGCGCCGCGACCGGCTGACCCGTACCGAGATCGAATCGGAGATGCGGCTGGCCGGGATCGCCCATCTGGAGAAAGTCGCCTGGGCGATCCTCGAACCGGAAGGGAAGATAAGCTTCGTTCGGCGTGATGACGACGACATTGTCCGCCCGGATGATCCGGTGACCTAGATCGCCCTGAAGGCACAGCCGCGAAGTCAGGTCGAGTAAAGATCTGCGGACCGCGGGGCGAAAGTTCTCACTAAACTATCCTGACCCTTCCAGCCGTGAGCGCGCCACCCAATCCCGGAGATTGAATTCGCGCATCGGCGTCGTGGTCGCTCCCATGGCGTGCGCCATGATCTGCAGAGCCCCGCTGCCACACTCTGATAGCCCTTGGCGGCGACGGCATCGCTTGTGGTACCCCGAGCGTATCGTCTCGCATGTGTATGCCCGCCGTCGTAAACAGGACGCAGTATCGGTGGAAACTCCCGTCAGGGCGGTCCGTAGATGCCATATCACGAAAAACGGTAGGGATCGAAACAGGCGGCATCCGGATCCAATCGACCGGAAAGAGCCGATGTTAGAATCTCGCTCGCCAATGCCGCGAAGGCAATGCCATTGCCGCCGAATCCGGCGCTCAGCCACACGCCTGGCAAGTTCACGGCGGGTCCGATAGCCGGTAGGCCGTCGGGCGAGCTTCCGAACATGGCTGACCACCGACGATCGACCGAAAGCGGGGCATCAAGGCCCAGCAGTGCTGCGGCCTTGTGCGCGATGATCGAGGTCCGCTCGGAGGTTTCACGATCCCGGCGTGCCGGATCGAATGCGTCGATATCCTCGCCCCCAACAATAATCCGCCCATCGCGACTGGTGCGAATATACAGGTAAGGATCGGAAGCTTCCCAGATCATCGCGTGTTCGCGCCATAGCGGCGCGGTCCGTGGTGGAGTTGCCATGACGAAGGTCGAGAGCAGCTCGAAAGCCGGTGGCAGAAGGAGTGGCGATCGCTCGTAACCGCCGGCGAAGATCGCATGGCGCGCGCTGATCCGTCCGCCATTCTCCAAAGCAAGCACAACAGCGTTCTTTTCGGTTTCAAGCGCCACGACATCGCATGGCCAGCAGACTGTCGCGCCTCGACCAAGTGCTCGATTGAGCAAGCCCAACGTGAGCTTGACGGGATCAAGCTCGAAGCCGCCCGTGGAGACCAACCCGGCACGCGGTGCAATGTTGAAACGCGTCGCAATCGCGTCGGCCGTCAGGAGATCTGTCGGCAAACCGGCGCGCGTATGAAATGCAACCTCTTCCGCCAGCCCGCGAGCGTCGAGTGTGGTGCCTTCCAGGTAGAGGGTCGGTCGATCGGTGCGGTGACACGGTATCCCAATGTTGTCCATCCGGGCAGCAAAGGCACGGGTTGCCTTGTAAACGCGCTGCCAGCACCGCCTTGCTTCCGCTTCCCCGAGCCTGGCGGCGAGCTCGCGCATCGGCAAGTCCATCGCCCACATAATCTGCGCGGTAGAGGCGGCGGTGCTGCCATGGGCCGGTGGGCGGCGATCTAGCAGCGCTACTCTATGTCCATCGGCTGTCAGGCGCTCAGCAAGGACGGCTCCCATGACACCGGCGCCAATGATTGCCACATCGCAGTACCGCGGCGCCGGAGTGCTCAGCGGAACGGAATAGTCCCCTTCGTCCCACGCGGGATCGCCACTGCGGAGGTCGTGCTTCTCGCTTAAGGGCATGGGCAGGGCGGTGAAAGACAGGATTGCATGTGACGAAGTCCAGTCGATCGGAGGTGCACAAACCGGCGGCTCCACGACAAACGCCGCCCCTCGCAGGGCGGCGCCTGTGCTTGACTAGGTGCGAGCGTCAATCGGCGCCGCTGCCGACTGGCGTGATCTTCGGCGGCTTGCCGTCCTCGACCCGCCCTTCATTGCGTAGAGCACGGCCTTCCTCAGCCCTTTTCTTTGCCTCGGGGCTGTCACCATGCTCGTTCAGCTCCTCTTCCACATACCCAGCGGCTTCTTTGAGTTTACCTTTGACGCTCATCGATACTCTCCTTGAGTGCTTCCGCCTCCCGACCGCGAAAAGATAACCCCCTCAATCGTTTAGTGTTCCACGGAGTCGCCATTCAAAAAGGTAGGCTCCGGAGGTCCGGGGCGGTCGCAGGGCTCGTGATGGTGGATCCTTCGGATCCCGATCAGCTTGCGCGACTTGGGAATATCGTAGGGATCGATGTCCACCCGAAACAGGCGTCGACACTGATGCATGCAGCGAAGGCTCTGGGCTGGACCGGTATCGCCCGCTTTCTGGCTTCGCGCAGTGAAAGACCGAAGCTTCGGACCGAAGCCGAGACCAAGAAGGTTGACGACGCGATGGATAGGAAGTTCGCGCCAGTTCTGCTCTCCCTTGGGGAGTCAACGGCTCCATTGGTTCACGGTACGATACCTAGAAGTTTTCAATCCCCAACTGACCACTTTGCGGAGGCTCAGTCTGTAGCGCAGTAGATGTCGAAACCGATCGGCAAGCCACACTCGCCAAGGCCTGCAAGCGTTTCAGACGCCGTGGATCGTAACCTAAACGAAACTCCGCTTTCCGAATTGCCAACGGTCGGCTGAACGTCCGGTATGAGGGCGCATTGCTGCCGGCCCGGAGATGAGTCTCAGCCGCCAAGCCTCTGCGATTTCGGAATTGCTTGGGGCTACCGCCTTGACTTGCTGAGCCCCCCAAAAACCGCAAGATCGGTCGAGCGTATCAACGCGCCGGGCGACTAGCTGAGCGCCGCCACGGAGGAAGGAACCATGAAAGCGGCGCTTCGAACCTATCACGCCCGGATGCAGCGGGTCCTGGACCATATCGACCGGCACCTTGACGGCGATCTAGATCTGGATGCGCTGAGCCGGATCGCTGCCTTCTCGAAATTCCATTTCCACCGGCAATTTGCCGCGACGTTCGGGTTGTCGGTGCATCGCTATGTCCAGCTTGCCCGCATGAAACGTGCTTCAGGCCAGCTGGCCGACGCGCAAAGCGTCACTAACATCGCGATGGATGCCGGCTACGACGCGCCCGATGCCTTCGCCCGCGCCTTCCGGCAACGGTTCGGGCAATCGCCGTCGTCGTTCCGGAAGTCTCCCGACTGGGGACCGTGGCTTGCGGCTTTCGGGCCACTCGACAATGCGAGGAGCAAGCTCATGCAGATTATCTTTACCGACGAAGACGTGACGATCCGCGATGTACCCCCCACGCCGGTGGCGATGATTGAGCATCGCGGCGACCGGGCGACGCTCGGCGACACAATCCAGCGATTCAGGGACTGGGGCAAGGCGGCCGGCCTGTCGCCCGTGACGAATCCTAGCTTCATGGTGTTCCGATCCGAACGGTGCCCCGCGAACCCGGCCGACTACAGCATGGACTTGTGTGTCGCGACGGACCAGCCATTAGAGGCGAACGACTCGGGGATGAAGGCTGGCCTGATTCCAGGCGGGCGGTGCGCTGTGCTGCGCTACCCCGGCAATACCAACAACCTCGAGTCCGCCGCGCTCTACCTTTACAGCGACTGGCTGCCGGCCAGCGGCGAGGAGGCGCGCGACTTCCCGATCTATTGCCGCCGCCGGCTTTCCCTGATTCCGGAAGTGCCGGCACATGAAGTGATCGTGGAGCTGTTCCTAGCACTTGAATAGCGCCAGGCGAGAACTTCCCAATCTAGTAAACAAGCCTAACGCCCAGCGAAAAGTATCGGCCGATCACATCATAGAAGGGTGAATAGAACGATCCATTGGAAGCCGGTTTGTCCAGAAGGTTGGTCACGTTGCCGTGAACCTCCACCTTCGTTCGTGGACCGGTCGCGATGCGCGCGCGAAGAGGTCGAGATAGCTATAAGCTGGAATGTGGTTGTTGAGCAGATTGATCGTGGAACTGTAGTTGCCTGGAGAGATGTAAGCGCGCGCGAAGCTGCGCGCCGAAATCCTCACTCTGATAGCCGATGCTGAAGGAGTTGCCCTGAGACCGGACATACTCGATCATCGTGATACCATCATTGGTCTTGAGGCTGTTGACCCAGTGCGCCCGCAACCGCAGCGTGAATTCGCCGGGAAGATTGGCAAGGCGACGACCGGATATTTTCCGAAGCTCAGCAGCTTTTCCTTGCCGTCGAAGCGGTATTTCAAGCGCCACAATTTCGAGCCGCTCGGCTGCACGAGCAGGTGCAAACCATCACCATCCGACAGCTTGTAGGGGCGCTGTCGCTTGCTGGCATATTTTACTTCGAGTTCCTTGAGCGGCATCTGGGGGTATCGCCTGTTTTGGAAACAGCCAAAAATTACCCCCAAAATACCCCCAACTCAAATCGACGTGGGCGGCCGCAGCAGGTCACAGCGGGACGCTGCCGCGCACAACGGGGCGTCAAAAATATTTGATTTTACTCGGAAAAAATCCAGCGGTGGCCAAAACGGGTCGCCGGCGGAAAATGTGGAATGGTAGCGGAGGAGGGACTTGAACCCCCGACCCCAGGATTATGATTCCCGTGCTCTAACCAACTGAGCTACTCCGCCCTACCAAGGCGGCCCGCCACCTGTTCTGGCGCGGGCGAGCGGCGCACATAAGTGGCGATTCCGGCCCGGTCAAGCGAACATGTGACGCGACAGCGGCTCCCACGCTCCGCCGCGATACCACCAGGTGGCGAGACCTGCGATTTCGACATCCCGCGCGCGGAACTCCTTGCCCAACGCGCCGAGCAGCAGCTTCGCCATCGACGGCGCGACCTTGTTCTGGATGGTGACGTGCGGCCGCCATCCGCCGGCATCCTGCGGCATCAGCAACCCCGCGAACGCAAGGCTCAACTCGTTGCGGATCGCGGTCAGGTCCGGCGACTCGATCTTCACCGCTACGCCGCGACCCAGCGACATCAGCCCTACCGCCTTCGCCATGGGCGCCCGCACGCCGCGGGTAGCGCCGGTGAGGCGGTGCTTGAGCTCGCCCTCCACCGATGGCGGAAGATGATGAAACAGCGTCAGATGCGCAGGCAGCGCGTTGCGCTCGGGCGGATAATGCTCGCGCCGCAACGCATCGAACGCCGCCTGGTCGGCGCGGCCGAGCAGCGCGGTGACGATGATGGGCGCGGTCAAATCTCGACCTGGCTGCCCAGTTCGACGACGCGGTTGGTGGGCAGGCGGAAGAACTCCATCGCGCTTTCCGCGTTGCGCAGCATCCACGCAAACAGCTTCTCGCGCCAGATCCGCATGCCCGGCCGCTCGGACGGCAACAGCGTCTGGCGGGAGAGGAAGAAGCTGGTGTCCATCATGTTGAACGCGCCGCCGCATTTCTTGCCGCACGCCCCCACCGCCTTCAGCGCACCGGGTACGTCGGCTTCCTGCATGAAGCCGTAATAGAGCAGCATCCGGTGGAAGCCCTGCCCCAGATCGTCGACCTTCACCCGCGCTTCCTCGGCGACATAGGGGACGTCGGCGATCTTCACGGTCAGCAGGATGACCCGCTCGTGCAGCACCTTGTTGTGCTTGAGGTTGTGGAGCAGCGCGTGCGGCACGCCCTCGGGCGTCGAGGTCATGAACACTGCGGTGCCTCCCACCCGCGTCGCGGAACCCGCGGCGGACTGGATGAACACCTTGATCGGCATCGCGCCCTCGCGCATCCGCTCGACCATCAGGCGCCGGCCCTTGGCCCAGGTGGTCAGCAGCGTGAAGATGATCACACCTGCCAGCAGCGGGAACCAGCCGCCATAGGGAACCTTGGTCATGTTGGCGCTGAAATAGGCGAGATCGATCAGGAAGAAGACCGCCAGGAACGGGATCGCATAGCGCTTCTTCCACTTCCACAGGCTGAACAGCACCACCGCCAGCAGGCAGTTGTCGATCAGCATCGCCCCGGTCACCGCGATGCCATAGGCCGCGGTCAGGTTGGACGAGGTCTTGAAGATCAGCACCAGCACGATGATCGCGATCATCAGCGCCCAGTTGATCAGGGGTATGTAGATCTGTCCCGCAGTCGAGGCGCTGGTGTGCGAGATGCGCAGGCGCGGGATGAAGCCCAGCTGGATACCCTGCTGCGTGACCGAGAAGGCGCCGGTGATCACCGCCTGCGACGCAATGATCGCCGCCATCGTTGCAAGGCCCACCAGCGGCAACCGCAAATATTCCGGAGCGAGCATGTAGAAGGGGCTCTGCAACGCGGAAGCGTCACGCATCAGCAGCGCGCCCTGCCCCATATAGTTGCACATCAGCGCCGGCAGCACGAACCACAGCCATGAGATGCGGATCGGTTTGCGTCCGAAATGCCCCATATCGGCATAGAGCGCCTCGGCGCCCGTGACCGCGAGCACCACCGCGCCGAGCGCCAGGAACGCGGCGAACCCGTCGATCAGGAAGAACTGCACCGCATAATGCGGCGAGAAGGCCCACAGGATCTCGGGCGTCTGGATCGCGCTCAGCACGCCCAGCGTTGCGATCGTCGCGAAATAGGTCAGCATGATCGGACCGAACAGCGCACCGACGCGCGCGGTGCCCGTCCGCTGGATCGCGAACAGCCCGACCAGCAGACCGACCGCGATCGGCAGGATCCAGTTCTTGGCCGCGGGCGCCGCCACCGCGATGCCCTCGACCGCCGACAGCACCGACACCGCCGGAGTGATCATCGAATCGCCATAGAAAAGCGCGGTCGCGAACACACCGAGCAGTACGATCCCCGCGGTCCAGCGCTTCTGCCCGCTGGCGGCGTTGATCAGCGCCAGCAGCGCCAGGCTGCCGCCCTCGCCCTTGTTGTCGGCGCGCATGATGACGGTGACGTATTTCAGCGTCACGATCAGCAGCATCGACCAGAACATCAGGCTGATCACGCCCATGATGTGCGCTTCGTCGAGCGTCAGCGGATGGTGCCCCGCAAAGGCTTCGCGGAACGCATAGAGCGGGCTGGTGCCGATATCGCCGAACACGATCCCGATCGCACCGACGACAAGCTTCGCGATGGCCGTCTGGCGGCCATGCCCGTGATGCTGATCGTGGGTGGGATGAGAAGACGAGTCGGCTGCCGGCTCGGGGCTTCCGTTGGCCTCGCTCACGGGAGAAACTTGTGTACCGTGGCGAGCAATGCAGTGGTCATGTCAGACCGGCTACCTGTCCGTTGAAACGGCGGCGCAGTTAGCACGCGCAGCATCGGGGCGCAATTGGGGCGGCGATTACCGTCCCGCCGCGGGAAACAAGGCGTTAGCCTCGCTTCTTGTCGGCACCGCGCGCAGCACGAAACTGGAACTGATCTTCACCACGCCGGGCAGCCGCCCCATCTCCTCGCGGTGCAACCGCTCATAATCGTCGAGGTCGCGGCACAGCACCTTCAAACGATAGTCGTAGCCGCCCGAGACCAGTGCGCATTCCACGACCCCATCGATCTGTGCCACGGCAGCTTCGAACCGCGCCAGATCCTCGCCCACCTCGGTACCGAGCGTGATGTCGACCATTGCAGTGACGCTGTAGCCCAGCCGCCGCAGCCCCAGCCGTGCACTGTACCCCAGGATATGCCCCGACGCTTCCAGTGCCTGGATGCGCCGCGTGCAGGCAGATTGCGACAGTCCCACTTGCCCCGCGACCTGGCTGACCGGCGCACGGGCATTCGTTGCGAGCTGTTTCAGGATCGCTTCGTCAATTCGGTCCATCTTGCATGAATTCCACGCCTATACTCAGAACTCAGTATATTCATGCAATTCACTCTCGCAAAGCACATAAGTTTGCAGAGATTCGCGGCGCCATCCTGCGTTACGCTGCCTTCCGAAACAAACGAAAATCCGGAGAGTTCGAGATGCGCGTCGGCGTTCCCAAGGAAATCAAGAATCACGAATATCGCGTTGGCCTGACGCCGCCGCTCGTCGCCGAATTGGCCGCGGCCGGTCATGAGGTGATCGTCGAGACCAAGGCTGGCTCGGGCATCGACTTCGAGGACAGCGACTACGTCGCCGCCGGCGCGCGCATCGTCGCCACCGCCGCCGAGGTGTTCGCGCAGTCGGACATGATCGTGAAGGTCAAGGAGCCTCAGGCGCAGGAAGTGGCGATGCTCGAGCCGCGCCACACGCTGTTCACCTACCTCCACCTTGCACCCGATCCCGAACAGGCCGCGGGCCTGATCAAGTCAGGCGCGACCTGCATCGCCTATGAAACCGTCACCGCCAACGACCGCTCGCTCCCGCTACTCAAGCCCATGAGCGAGGTCGCGGGCCGCATGTCGGTTCAGGTCGGCGCGCACTATCTCGAAAAGGAACAGGGCGGCCGAGGCGTGCTGCTCGGCGGCGTTCCGGGCGTCGCTCCGGCCAAGGTCGCAATCCTCGGCGGGGGTGTGTCCGGAATCAACGCGGCGCAGATGGCGACCGGCCTGCGCGCCGACGTCACCATCTACGACATCAACAACGCCCGCCTTGCCGAACTCGACATGCATTTCGGCAGCCAGATCAAGACCGCCTATGCCAGCAAAGCGGCGATCGCCGCCGCCGTGGCGGGCGCGCACCTTGTCATCGGCGCGGTGCTGGTGCCCGGTGCCGCAGCGCCGAAGCTCGTAACCCGCGACATGCTTAAGACGATGAAGCGTGGTTCGGTGCTGGTCGACATCGCAATCGACCAGGGCGGCTGCTTCGAGACCAGCCATGCCACCACACATGACGACCCGGTCTATGAGATCGACGGCGTGATCCATTATTGCGTCGCCAATATGCCGGGCGCCGTCGCGCGCACGAGCACCTTCGCGCTCAACAATGCGACGCTGCCGTTCGTGATGAAGCTCGCCAATCTGGGCGCCGAGAAGGCGATGGCCGCCGATCCGCATCTCGCCGCCGGCCTCAACGTCTACAAGGGCGCGATCACGCATGAAGCCGTGGCCGAAGCGCTCGACCTTCAGTTTACGGCCTGGCGGCCGTAAACCCCTGCCCGCCGCCGCCTACCCCTCTTCCCGGGTGGCGGCGGGCAACCTTCAGTCGAGTGCCGTGAGCCACGTCTCCGCGGCGTTGGGCGACAGAAAGATATTCTGGTATTCAACCAAGGTGCGCCGCAGTTGCATCTTGAGCAGGCTCGATTCCACGATCAACGCGACCCGGTCGCCGGTGCGGTAGAGAGCGAGGTTGCCCAAGCGCAACCGTTCGGCAGCTTCCTGAGTGCGGATCGGTGAGTTGCGCAGGTCGGCGAGGACACGCACCCTGTTGAAGCGAAGCCGCGCATCGCGCACGACATCGCCCAGCACCGCCAGGTAGCGGTCGACATCCGCGACCTGCTGAACGGCGACGCGGTCGATCCGCAGAATCTTGAGCCGGTCGTCGCGGATGATCTCGTAAAGCCCCGGCTCCGACGCCACGACCTGACAATCCCCGTCCGCCGGCGATGGTGCCACCGGTGCCACAGTCCCTCCCCCATATTCTGCTGGGCGAGTGGTTTGCCGGTCTTAGGTAAAGAATCCGTGTGAGCGGTGGCCCGGAGCCGGAAACCGGGGATTTTCTTGCCTTTCGCGCCCGCTGCGGCTAAGGCGCGCCCGTCTGTCGAGTGGGTGCTCACAGAGGGGAGGCGCGGAGAGATGATCTCACGCGCCATTTTCGCTTTGGATACAAGGCGTTCTCATTCCAACCGCACCCGCTCTTCGGATGCCGTGACCGGCGTGCGGCCACCACGGCATTTCGGCCTTCAAGACCGCTGGATCCAACCAGCCGGCCGGAAAAACGATAGTTAGGACTGAACCCTTTATGGCCACTTCGGCAAACCCCACGCGCGACGATTTCGCCGCGCTGCTCGACCAGACCC
>Ga0247823_10003326_pt1 | contig 13037 bp, 22 predicted proteins | sample 13C_PalmiticAcid_2_FD_192426 | JGI IMG/M metagenome (GOLD analysis project Ga0247823, IMG submission 192426) | Soil microbial communities from agricultural site in Penn Yan, New York, United States - 13C_PalmiticAcid_Day30 | ecosystem: Environmental > Terrestrial > Soil > Agricultural land...
GGGGTGGGAGGACGGGGCGATGGAGGTGCCGTGGAGGAGGGAGTAGGCTGGGGGGATGTAGGAGGGGGTACGGAGAGGTTGAAGGGGAAGCTTTGATTACATCTTATGGGGGTGTTGGGTAAAATAGGGTGAGTCGTCGGAGTGAAGATGAGCCGCGTAGCTTCGTCGTTATTAACTTTCAGGTTGATTCGCGAGGTTTCGTGAAACACTAGCATGTCAAGATGCAAAACTGATGCTCTTCGTTTTCCGTCGACCAAAATAGACACAAGTGACATAACATGACCTCAGGGCTGGCTCATGGGATGCATTGCAGCTGAAACGGTTGAAACATGCAGTGTTGAACCCTGCTTGTATCTTCCACTGAGTACACCCACTCTCGTCGTGATGGGAGGACCGTCGCTTGTCAATGAAAGCGATGATCCAGCGACTGAGGTTGGAAAAGCAGCAGAACGTGGTTGAGTGTGTAAACCTTGGATTGCCATTGCCAACTTGAACCAACGGAATCGACAAACTTCTGTAGACTCAGGGGGCAGCATCTCACCGAGCTGCAGGATGTCCTGCAAAGTCTGGCTTGACGGGCAGTCGGAGACCTCATGGGGGGGCCTCAGATTGTTCGGCAGCTGAACTGCGTGGAGACGCATCGGGTTCCTAACAGCCTGAGTGATATCACCTCCCCATACAGGTGTAGCTGATCAAGTCTGCCTATAAAACGGTAGTTCTCTCAGCCTCCCAGCTCTCCTCATCTCTTCCCAAAAACGAAAAGAACATTCATTCGAATCACACATCATCCAATCACTACCATAAACCACCCCTCTTTATCCATCAAAAACAACCCAGAATGACTTCCATCGGTTTCGACCCCGACTACCAGGAGGCCATCGCGCCCTTCGCGACCTTCCCCAAGCTCAACCCCAAGACGGTCCTCGACCTGCGCCACCTGAACAACACGGCCATCTCGTACGTGATGCAGACCGTCCCCTGCGAGTCGGCCGACCAGATCCTCGAGACGACGCACACCTACACCACCACCGACGGCGCCGCCATCACGCTGCACCGCTTCACGCCCAAGGCCAAAGCCCGGACCATCGACCCGCAGCCCGCCATCCTGTACCTCCACGGCGGCGGCCTCGTCTCGGGCTCCGTGGGGCTCTTCCGGCGCGACATCATCCGCTACGCGGCGCTCACGCAGACGACCGTCTTCGCGCCGGCCTACCGCCTCGCCCCGGAGGCGCACTACCCCAAGCCGCTCGAGGACGTGTGGTGCGCGCTCCACTACCTGCACGACCACAGCTGGGAGCTCAACATTGACGAGGAGCGCATCGCGCTCTACGGCGTGAGCGCGGGCGGCGGGCTGGCGGCGGGCGCGGCGCTCATGGCGCGCGACAGGGGCTTCACCCCGCCGCTCAAGATGGTCGTGCTGGTGTACCCGATGCTCGACGACCGGACCAAGCTGGCCGAGAACGACGCGACGCGCAACTACCTGACGTGGTCCGAGGACAAGAACGACATGGGGTGGGGTGCGTATCTGGCGTGGATGAGCGGGGAGATGGAGGACTACGCGGCGCCCGGGCGGGCCGAGGACGTGAGCGGGCTGCCGAGGCTGTACGTGGATGTCGGGCAGCTGGATTTGTTCAACGGGGAGAGCAAGGCGTTTGCGGACAAGGTGAAGGAGGCGGGCGGAGAGGTCGAGTTTCACGAGTATGCCGGCGTGCCGCATGCGTGGGAGTGGCTGGCGCCGAGCGTGCCCGTGACCCAAAGGGCGGTGGAGAACCGGGTGCGGGTGTTGCGGGGGCTGTGAGGAGACGGCTTGATGGATCAGTTATTGGAGGGGTCGTTGGACGTGTTGTTGGATGGTGCTGGACCAGTTGTTGGTGTCTGGTGTTGGAGGGAGGTTATCGGGAGATTATCGTTGGACCGGGGCGTTGTTCGGCTGGGGCGTCGGCTTGCTGGAGTTCAGAAAAGCTATTTTGGGGGCTCGCTCTTTGTTTAAGGAGGAGGATTTGATCCCAGGATAGAACCTCGATAATAGGCCCTTTGCGAGCTAGACCTTAGACTTAATCCTTCAGCTTATTTTGCCGTCCAGAAGAGACGCTGCAAATGAGCGAACGGCTTCCCGGAGCGTAGAGGCCACATTGCGCTGTGCCCAGAAATGACTCGCACTCGACACCTCGTGGGCACGGAACTTGGAGTCCTGCATGGCCTCCAGACGGGATGCCCAGTCCCGGAGCTTCCGGACAGGGACGAAGCCGTCGCGGTCGCCATAGATGGCAAGAGTGGAGTTGTGCACCAGCTTGTCCTCCGCCTCCGCCAGGACTGTCCGTGCAAGAGCCGTTGGCTCGGATGATTTCCCTGGAGCACTCTCTTTGCTGCCCTCGGCTGAGGATCGAGACCACCCTTTCCCTGGCATCCCTAACAACGGAAGAGACATGGTGGCCAGGTTTGAGACGATACCCTGCAGCGGCGAGACGAGCAGGTATGCCGGACGGGACGTGATCCAGCCAGGAATGCGAAGCAAATGATCAGGCGGGGGCTCGGGGGCTCGAGGAGTCTCGTCCGAGTTCCGAGATGCGTGGCTCCGCGAACTATGAGACCGCTTGTGTCCCTTCCTGGTCCTCGCCATCAGCTCCGCGACACCATGCCGTATGGTTTCTTCGAACTCAGCAGAGAGAGACCGACGGAATTCGTGGCTCTTGCGGTTCTCCTCGTCCCCTCCTACGCGCAACCCGACGTGCTTCCGAGGCGACATTGGCCTGAGATGGTCCACGGCGGCGGCCCTGGCACTAGCCAAGACAGTGTTTTGCATCTCGGCAAGGTGTTGTGCACGCAGTCGAACCTCGGCCGCGTGAGTGCCACACTCCGGGGTGTCGAACAATGCGACGATCGTCTCTAGGGCGGGAAGCTGAGACGTGATCATGGAGCCATACGAGTAGCCGCCTAACAGGAGGATCGGCGGGACAGCACTTGATGACGGCTCAGGCGACGTTGGGGTGGGTGGCCGGACGCGGATCTTCGATTGCACCTCTCCACCGGCCTCCACCACTCCGTCATCACGGCTCGCGCTCGCAGGCCTGCTTGGCGAGCCTTGCTTGAACGGGTCGAGGAAATGCACGTAGTGCGATAGGAAGCCGACGACCGACATGTAGTCGGCCCGCTCGGCTTTGGCCGTCCACGAAGTTCTGCCAGCAGAGCCATGGGCGCCTCTAGATGAAGGCAGGGATGTTAGCGGGACATTGCAACATCTTGCGGCAGCCGCTACGAGGCATAGAATGAGCGAACCTGAAATTGAAGGTGCCGACGAGGAAGCCGAGTCGCAGCAGAGTGCTGGCGACGATGTCGACAATGGGATCATCGTAGCAGCCACCCAGGGGCGCGTACGGGTGTGCGATAATGGCGGCGTGTTTCTTCCAGGCGGGCACATCGGGCGACGCGGCGAGGGAGTGCGGGTGGTAGACGCGGCAGTCGATGGGGAGTCCGTCGTGGAGACTCGGCACCGTAAACGTCAAGCTCGGCTTGGGGAGCGCTGCCAGCGGCCCATGGCCATGTCCCAGGTCTGCTGCCATTATCGCAACCGCAGCGGGTGCTGGGGCGTGTCGCGCAGATTGCAGCCCGGCGGGCAGAGCAGGGCGGCGAGGAACCCGTCACCCCAGGATGAGGTGTTCGTGGTTTGTTGGATGCATGTGAAGACGCGCATGCCCTGAAATTCATTGGCGGCGCGGGAACTGCTCACGCTCCCCTGCAGCGACAGCGGGACTCTGAGCTCAGCAGCCAATCACAAATGCACTGTGACGCAGGCCAAGCTGGGGCTTCAGGAGAGCACAACCCCCACGCACTCCTCTGGAGTCAGGCCTGGACCGTTCCTTGATCCATTTCCAGGTTTGGACTTGACAACTGGATTTGGCTGCTTCAAATCCCGACTTGACACACTCTCAACAGTGTAAAATGACACACTTTACCAATACTCTAAGGTAGTTAGTGCTGTTTCAGATTCTAGCCTGTCGTTTTGTTGTATTTTCACAGTCAAACCATTGTCTCTCATGTCCGTTGCGGTGATGCCATTCTCGGGCGGCACGTTTCCTCGGATCTATTTTAGATCAGATACCTTCTCTAGTTAATAAACAGAAGGCTGCAGAGTCGCATAGGTTCGGCGCAGGCCGAGCGTGATCCGGTTCTGCTGCCTCTTCACGTCGCACCGCGCCGGAATGCCGGCAGATGACCACCGCAGCGGAAGCACATGCACGCACTTGTATAACAGGGCTTCGTGTCATCAATACCCCGCCTCGAGCCCGCACTTCGACATGTGAAACATCCATGGGAGGGGGCGGCATTGCTGTTCCTCGCATTTCGGCTGGAAGTCTCTTCTGCTCCTAGACACAGGGCTGACGCAAATGGTATGGTTGGATTTCAGAAACGGATACGGGGAACAGAAAAACGACTTGCAGAGAATTCTCCAAAGGACTGACTCGTGTGAGCAAAGGAGCAAGGCAACTAACGGTCTGGACAAGAGTCCCCGTTTGATGCCCGGCTTGGCAAATGGCTGGAGACACTCCGTAGAAGCCAAAGGTCATGCGCCTGCGTTATTTTCTGCATGTTGCTGACCGCTCCCTCCTAGTCCCCCCCTCGATATTGGCGCCAGCACATAGCTTCGCGTGGTTCATGGAATGCTGGCCTGGATGTGTGAGGGCCGAATGTTGCGGCCGCGGAATGTGCTCCGTGTGGGTGTCGTGAGATGGAGACAGACATCTTCGCCATCGTCCGCATCTCCACGCACAGGTGTACGTATCTGTTGATGCGGCCTCGAATGATTGTCGCGCTGAACTCGGGTGCTCCCTACCTTCTCGGCATTTGCTCCGGATCATGCATCATCACAGGCTTGTTGGAGCCTCGCTTGCACATCCCTTGCCCAGGATTGGCTGTGGACCGGCCCGCCGGACCCCATGCTTCAAACACGCCGCCAGACCGCCAATCGTAGCGCGTGCCATGCCTACCCCACGATTTCTTTGTGCCAGCCTGCGCCTTCCCGAGATTCCGCAGTGGAGTGCCCCACGCTCCCTATTTCCCGGTTTGGTTGGATGGGCGAGGTCATCAGCTGGCCTTTCCAGGTCCCGTCCCGCCCCCGGTCATCGGTGCATCCCACGACCTCCGACTTCAAGAAGAGACGTCGACATCCCCGAGTCTCTCTCCCAGCGCTGTTGTTCTTGTTCACTCTCTTAACTAACTTGACCTATGATCATATCTACACAATAATACGACGTAATCCCACCACGACCTCTGCCCACGGTCTCCCCAACAATCTCTCCCTAGCCGACACGCACATCCAACACACTTAGCGGACGAATGATACGTGATATGGTGCCGCGGCACCTACACAACTTCTTCTCAGCGGTTCGCATTGCCTAGCGACCGACGCCAGTCCGGGGGCGGGCGTCGCATCCCTCCTTTTCGCCCCATCACGCCTCATCGCGGTCGAGATGCCCGACCTCCTCCTCCATGGACCCCACATAATCCAGGCCAGCACGGCCGAGTCGCGATCTAAGGCACCGTCACGGCCCAGTTCCACCCGGCCACGGAGGGACGATCATGGCTATACACCCGTGTCACGTCTCGTCCAGGGCGTTTTGTCGTTCCGGGATGGCCTCTCTAAGTCGGAGCGCGAGGACAGCAGAAAGGTCGAGGAGCGGAAGCAGGTACTCGCTGCCCGAATGCAGAATGTAAGGCACCCAGACCCTGCAGCCTCGACCGCCGCTTGCTGACACGGGTCGCTGCAGGCCACCACGCTGGAAGAATGGGAGAACGCCGGGAATGAGCTCGACGAGCTCGAGGGCAACAACGACTGGAAACTCGACGACTCGAGCGGCACCGACGAATACCGTCCAGACGTGATCCGCGCCCAACTGGAAGCCCTGGACACGGCCCGCATCAACTGCGACATTAGCGCCATGGTCCACCTTCTCAGGACGACGCTGTCGCGTGACCTCGGCGGCATGGGGAATACCGATCTCTACCGCCACTCGTACATTGGGACAAAGGCCTTAGTCGAGCGCTACGTCAAGTCAGCCGTCCAGACTATCGAGACAGTGGTGGATAGGACGGTCCACTGGGGAGACATGGAGGCGCGAGATTTGCTGCAAGACATGGTGTACGCCAGGCAGAGCTTCGGCAGGAGCGCCTTGCTGCTAAGTGGAGGTGCTACCTTTGGCATGTCGCATATCGGTGTGCTCAAGACGCTGTTTGAGCAGAAGCTTCTCCCGCGCATCATCTCGGGCGCGTCTGCCGGGTCGATTGTCTGCGCCGTTCTGTGCACCCGCAACGACGACGAAGTCCCGGCGCTGATCAAAGCATTCCCGTATGGTGAGCTGAAGGTGTTTGCGGGCGACAAGGACGACATGTGGGATCACATCCGTCACCTGGTGCATAAGGGCAGCTGGGCCAACATTGACCACCTCGTTAAGGCGATGCGTATTTGGCTCGGCGACATGACCTTCCTGGAGGCCTACAACCGGACACGGCGGATATGCAACATCTGTGTGTCGTCGGCGTCCATCTACGACGTGCCGCGGCTGATCAACTATGTCACGGCACCGAACGTGCTCATCTGGTCGGCCGTCGCTGCCTCGTGCTCCGTCCCTCTCGTCTTCCAAGGCCACCCCTTGCTGATGAAGGATCCCGTTACTAACGACCAGGTGCCTTGGATTCCCACGGCGCAGCAGTTCATCGACGGGTCTGTCGACAACGACCTGCCCATGAACCGCCTCGCCGAGATGTTCAACGTCAACCACTTCATCGTCTCGCAAGTCAACCCGCACATCGTCCCCTTCCTCGCCAAGGACGAGCATCCCATACCCGGGCAGCGCCCCGGCCAGACCGCGTCCCGCAGCCGCAGCTGGTTCTGGTCCCTGGCATCGTACCTCAAGGAAGAAGGGCTCCACAAAATGCACCTCCTTAACGAAGCAGGCATCAGCCCCGGCATCCTCACCAAGGTCGTCGCCGTCGTCAACCAGATATACTCGGGCGACATCACCATCATCCCCGAGATCCCGCCCCGCGACCTCGCCCGCATGCTCGCCAACCCCAACACCGACTTCATGATCCGCAGCTGCCTCATAGGAGAGCGCGCCACCTGGCCGAAGTTGAGCCGCGTCCGCGACCGTCTGGCGATAGAACTCGCACTCGACCGCGCCGTGCACGCCCTGCGCGCACACGTCGTGTTCCGCAAGAGCCAGGTCGATCTGCGCCGCGCCCTCGGCGCCGTCACACCCCTGGGCTACGCCAGCCCCAACCACACGAGCGGCCTGACCCCGTTTATGAGCGCCGCCTTCCGTGTCGTGCAGCCCCCCGCGTCGGGCGCCACCACGCCCACCGAGGAGCACAGGCTGCTGGGGAGGCGGAGAGGGTCGGCCGCCAGCGTGCAGCTGGTGGTGGCGACGCGGTATAAGAAGCCGTTCATGGCCGACGCGGACGATTCGGATGACGACGATGGCGAGCGGCTGGAGGTGGCCGTGAGGCGCTCGCGCGGCAGCACGCGGGGCAGGCTTAGGAGGAATGCTCGGAGCCATGGCCAGATGCGGGGCGGGAAGCCGGTGGTGAATGAGTTTCTGGCGCCGGACGGGGCGCGGCTGTCCGCGAGCGAGGTCCATTGGCGGGCGGCGGAGCGGGCGGCCGCAGGGGAGAGCTCGACGGCAGGGACCTCGGCGCTGCAGGATGACGGAAGCGATATGCTGTCTTTGGAGGAGTATACTCCCGAGGTGCAGCTCACTCCGGCCGATGCTTCTACTTCGGATGGTGGGCTGGCGAGCGATGCGGATCCGTATGCGATGACGGCTAGGCATGGGGCTGTGTCGCCTCGGAGGGAGCAGCCGTCTAAGTTGCGGCACTCGGAGTCGTGATTACCGTTTAGATGGTGAGGCGTGTTGGTGTTGAAGAGAAAGGGCTGTCTAGCGAGGAAGAAATGGGGTTTTGCGGGTTTGCAAGAGAGTGCCTGGGGGTAGAGGTCGGCGTCGGAAATATGGCTAGAGGGTGTAGAGGGTGGTTGATATCCTTACGAGGGGTTGCATGGCGGGTTGGTCGTAGACATACAGCATGGATAGCGCATCGGGTGGCGAAAGCACTGTGGTGTGCTCGGTAGCATTAGTGATGAATAGAGTAATGGCATTTTTGTACAGCGAAGTCTCAGACGTGTTTATCCTCATGACATTACCTAGGTAGTTTAACCGGCTAACAACCTAGCCAACACAGCGTGTACAACACACCCAGATGGTCTGACTGCCGAAATGGCTAACCCGGCTGAGTTTATCCAGAACTTGAGCCGCAGCTCTAAAACATCGACAACCCCATACCCTGTCCAGGTAAGACAGGATGCGGAGATGCCTCGGGGTATCCGCCTTCAAGTGCTACCCCGCTGATCTCAGCAACAGCTTCAACGCCGCTCACTGAACACCAAACTTTTGTGGTAGGCTCCAGGCTCCAAAACAGCAACAACAGACGTTCGATCCAGTTACTCCCCAAACCCGACCACTAACAGCTGCCATTGAGTAACTCGCAACAATGACCGACAACAACAAAACGCCCCCCGCCCAGTTCACCCCGCGCTTCCGCACCGACATCTACCCTTTCATCTACCCTTCGAAATTCAGGGGCTCGCTGGAGGGCAAGGTCGCTATCATCACCGGTCCGTATCTCCCCTTCCTTCCCCTTCCCCTTCCCCCAATGTCATTATCATCATCACCATCCCTTCTCTTCTCCTTCCTCCCTCGCGCAAAGTCATCGTTCTATACGCCTGCCAAAGTTCAACTGAAATAAAACGTGACTGACATGTCCCGATTGCCTTTGCATCTCTACAGGAGCCGCAGGCGCAATAGGCCAAGGCCTCGCCGAGTCGTTTGCCGTGGCGGGCGCGAAGCTGGTGTTGACGTACAACAGGACGGCGCCGCCGGCCGAGTTGAAGGAGAGATGTCTCAAATTTGGGGCTGGCGGGGTCGAGTTTGTCAAGTGTGATGTTGCGGATCTGGAGGGGTGCGACGGGCTTGTGAAGAAGGTGAGTCTTTTTTTACTTTTCTTTTTGTCTCGGGTTTTGAGTTTTGAGTTTGGATGGGATGGGTAGTGGTGATGGGAAGGGACAAGGGGGTTGTCGCGGTGAGGGAGAGTGGGAAGTGGATGCTGATGGGGGTAATTCAGGCGCTTGATCTCTATGGGAGGGTGGATATTCTGGTGAACAACGCTGGTGCGAACGGGCTGGGGCCGGTAAGTCCATCTTAGAGTTCAACTCCTTCTCAGCCTGTTCGTAAACTAACTGGCTCAGATGTACGCCCAAGACCCGCGCGACTTCATCCGCGACATTGCCGTCAACTTCCACGGGCCGTACTACCTGATGCGGCTGCTCCTCCCCAAGTTCCGCGAGCAGCGCAGCGGGTGCGTGCTCAACATCGCGTCGCGCGCCGGCACCGTGACCATCCCGTACAGCACGAGCTACTGCGCGAGCAAAGCCGCGCTGATCAACCTGACGGCGTGCACGCAGCGGGAGATGGACGTCGAGGGACTAGACGACGTGCACCTGTATTCGCTGCACCCGGGCGGGATCAAGAGCGCCATGACGTTGAAAAGTATGTTGCCACCGTTTGCATTAGGACCATGACTCTTGAAGATGTGATGATACTGACTTGAAACCAGAGTATGCCAAAGTGTCCGTCGCCAGCCTCCCGCCCCAGGCCCACGCCTTCTTTGAGAACCAACTCGATGTCTACAACGACTCGCCGTATCTCAACGGCATGGTGTGTGTTGCGCTGGCAACGGGAGTCGGCAAGAAGGCGCTGAGAGGGAAGTATTTTGACGTTGGGCAGGACTTGGAGGACGTGCTTGCGCAAGAGGCGGCGCTCAAGGCAGATCCGGCTTTGTACTCGCTGCACACCAGTTTCCTCGGCGAGTTGACGAACTCGGGGATCCCTCCCGGGGGCTATCACGCGGAGGAGGTCAAGTTCGCCTTTCCAGGATTTTGAAGACTTGAAAATTGGGTTGTTGCTTTTGTTCTCGGAGCAAGGGGCTTTTAGTTCAGAGGGCTTTAGATCTCGCAATCTGAGATTTGCTTCTCAAATGAAGGAAGAAAAAGCTACTGGCTGAATTTCCAAAGCAGACTCCCATGGGTTATGACCTGTCATTCGCATCATGATGGTTTGCATGCTGGTTAGTAGCGCTGCATCCCACCTTGCTGTTCGCTGCCTGATGCGGTTCTGCCTAGATGTTGGTATGGGGACTCAGGGTTAAAAACGCGCGGCCTGCATCATCCCTCACTTCAACCAAACTTGAACGTCCACCCCAGTGAGCAACCTCGAGTTTCTCCCCCAACACCATACCCAAATCTCGAATTTCGACAATACCCCCCACCTTGTCTCCATAATGTCGACCACACCCTTGGACATCCCAGTCTCCCTTTGTCGAGAATGAATCACTCGACCTCCCGCTCGAGCAGGGACCATTTCACGTCCATATGACAATTCCATTTGCTTTCTTGGTCAAAGACTTCGACCCGAACACGGCCCCAGTCCCCCGGGTGCAGCGGCCCCGATCGTGGTGGTGGCCGACCTGGCTATTCGGGCGTCGGTACGAACCTTTAACCGAGCCGGCAAGCAGAGCCTTGGTTCTTGCCACTCCTTACCACGACCACGTCTGGCAGCAGTTGAGTCTGCGACTCTTCGGAAAACACGAGCCCATGCTGTATTCCGTTGTAGGCTCCGACATAGAGGACTGGGAGCGCGCGAGCGCCGGGACTCTTTCCTGGGCTTTTGCTACAGGGGCCACGGACGACGACATTGATCATGTGAGAGTTATTATTCTGAAGGCCAACTACAGCCTGGACGGCGCAGGCCGCATTGTGTTCACTGTTGAGGAGATGGACGAGGGGGAAAAGGCAGCCTGGAAAGCGGTTTGGATGGACATGGCCCCGTACACATTGCGTCGGGATGGCGAGTCTGAGGTTGACCTTGCCATGTTGAACAAGAACAGTGCGCTCCGTCGACATGTGGCAGGCTGGGCTCCCCAATCCTCCAACGAGAAGGAGTTTCTCGAGAGCACCTAGTGGGTCTACATCGCTGGCGGGCAAGGTTGGTTTTCAACTCCGTTTTGTTAGTGTGAAGGTGTGGAATGTGTGTTGGCTCGGTAGAAAATACAGACTGAAGAAAAGGGCAAGCACCAAGCGAGCGAAATCGGGGAGTCAGTGAACCCCTGAGGCAGCATCGGCGAGAGAGGGCCGCGGTTTGCCGGCTCGGAGGGAATCCATCCCTGTCAACTGATGATCTGATAAGATGAGCCTGCAGGGTTGTGGGGTCTTGTGGATCCCGTTTTGTGGGACAAGGGCTGGGCGTTGCGAATCCCTCCGGTTGGTTCCTGAATTCGTCAAGAAATTGGGCATGACACAAAGCTTCGATATGGGGAAGCGGTCGGGCATTCTAGCCTTAACTTTTTGATCCAGGCGCTGTTGATGGGAAGAGAGGGCCATGCTGCGGGCACGGCTTGCAGTCGAGAGGATGAACGCACTTGCCGAGCAGTGGCACCGCTCCTTCCCAACTGATCCGGAGGAAGGAAACTTGAGGGGAATCGCAGCAGGGCCATCCATCTCGCTGCTTCCATGGGGAGGTGAGGTGGGTCGGCTCGAGCTGCCCTTCGGAGCCGTCGCATCAAGCGCATGCTCCGCCACACGCGGCACATGGACGGCAGAAAAGACGCAGGTCGAGGGGATAAAACAGGTCCAGGCCGGTACCTCCCAGCCAGACGGTGATATGCTCCATGATCTCCAACCTCCCAGCCCTTACCAATCTCCACTGTTTTTTTCTATTCCTGTTATCACTTCATTGTCATCACCGTCCCGACCGCCAGCAACAGTCAAGCCCATCACACCCTCATACCTCAAAATATCCTCCATCCATCATGGGATCCATGCCTGAACCCGTAAACCCCACCAGGGTGCTTGTTGTCGGCGGCTCCTATGGAGGTCTCTCGGTGGCCCTCAACCTCCAAGATCTCTGCCGTGGTCTGCCACCACGCTGTGGAGAGAAGCCTGCCGACGACGAGCAGGTCGACAGGCCACAGTTCGCACTTGACATTACCATTGTAGATGAGAGAGATGGTTACTGTTAGTCTTACATCCTGCACTTTTATGTTCTTATCTCTAATCCCCTCAGATCACACCATCGGCTCGCCTCTAGCGCTGGCGTCTGAGGCATTCGCCGAGAAGTGCTGGGTCAAGTACGACGAGATCCCCGCCCTGCAGTCGCCTGACATCCACGTGCTTCAAGGAAGTGTGAAATCGGTCGATCCGGAGCGAAAGGTGGCCACATATGTTGCTCACGGCAGCACGGAGACAACCGAGCTGCAGTACGACTACTTTGTCGCGGCGTCTGGCCTGAGGAGAGTCTGGCCCGTGGTGCCCCAGTCTCTGCGCAGGAAACAGTATCTGTTCGAGGCGGGCGACCATATCCGTGCGGTGACGTCCGCAAAGCATGGGGTGGTTATCGTTGGCGGTGGTATGCCCACTGCCCTTCCTCTGCGATCCCAACTTCCAGACTAACTCACTTTCAGGAGCCGTGGGCATTGAAATGGCCGCCGAACTCAAACTCGTCCACCCCCACCTCACCGTCACCCTTGTCCACTCCCACGACAAGCTTCTCTCCTCGGAATCCCTCCCCGACGAAGTCAAGGACCGCAGCCTTGACCTCCTCCGTGACGCGGCTGTCGACGTGCTCATATCCCACCGTCTGGACCGCACGGAAACAACCGCAGACGACGCCGGCAGTACGTGCCTGCGAGTCCACTTCACCAACGGCCACACCATGCTCGCTGACCACGTTGTCATGGCCGTCTCGCGCAGCGTCCCCTCGACAACCTACCTCCCGCACAGCGCGCTGGACGACGAGGGTTACGTCAAGATCCAAGCCAAGTGCGTACCTCCCCCTTTTTCCCACCTTCCCTCCACCCGTTTCCCTTCCACCACTCACTGCCATTTTGTCCCCTCCCCTCCCGTGCGTACCTTACGTATCCCCACAATTCTCCCA